>WNGK01007534.1_pt1 | contig 24303 bp, 26 predicted proteins | sample 5400601 | NCBI WGS metagenome assembly WNGK01 (sample SAMN13153376, study PRJNA577476) | soil metagenome | isolation source: 60 cm soil or saprolite under Garry oak tree replicate 1 | place: USA:California | collected 2016-06-15
CGGCGGGCTCAGCATTTCGCAACTGAGTGAGCGCCTTCAGGTAAGACATCATTCCGCTGTCAGCATTGTCGACCGCTTGGTCGAAAGAAAATTAATCACCCGTACGCCGGTCCGGAGCGATCGGCGCCGCCGATTTCTCGAGCTCACTCTCCAGGGGCACAAGTTGATCGAAGAGCTGGCTTCCGCCCACCGACAAGAGATTCGTGCTCGAAGCGGGGAAATCATCGAAGCACTGGAGCGACTAAGAAAATAGTCTCACGCCGGCCGCACTCGAACCGGCCACGCCCAGCGCATTCGGGCGTAGAAAGCAATCCGCGAAAGCCTTTCAAAATCTGCGTCACCGGTAGGCCGACAATGACTAAAAGAAGAACAGAGAGATAACTGAACTCATCGATGTCGATCTTACCTTTTGGGTCCGCGTTCCGACAGATGTAAATTAGGCAATGAGCGTGCAAGTGTATGGATGCAATCACGTCGCGATCGAGGTTGATGACATCGACCAGGCGGTCGCGTTCTACCAAGACGTCTTCAACCTGGAAAGGCTCGACCGCGGCGAAGGCGACGCCTTCTTTAAACTCGGCGACCACCAATTCCTCGCCATCTTCGAAGTCGAAAAGATTCAGCCGGCAAATATGCGGCATTTTGGAATCATGGTGCGCGACGAAGAACAGCTCGAGGAGGTTCGGAAGAAATTAACTGGCAAATACAAACTGAAACTCGAGCCGCCGTTTCGTTGCGATTTTCGCGATCCCTGGGGCAATCGAATTCAGGTGGTCGATCTTCACGACGAATCACTCATCTGGCTTTTGCCATATCGTGAAGTACAGAAAGCCGGGGTGAAATTCGACTAAGGTAGACAAAATTAACCGGATTTTCCGGATTCTTCGAAACGGTCATCAGCGTCTCCAGGGAGATACGGAAACGCACCAGATGCAGCCGACCGCGGCTGTCGCTACAGTGCAGTCGATGCTCTCGTTCATTATTCCGGCTTACAACGAAGAGCTGGAACTGCCATCAACGATCGCTTCGATTCGTGCCGCCGCACAAGATCGATCCGCCAGAGGACGGATTGGCCGTGGCGAACAATACGAAATCGTCGTAGTCGACGATGCTTCGACTGACGCGACTGCGAGAGTCGCGCAGGAAGCAGGCGCAAAGGTTGTTTCAATAAATCGGCGGCAAATTGCAGCTGCGCGCAACGCCGGCGCGCGCCATGCGCAAGGTGACACTTTGCTCTTTGTCGACGCTGACACTCGGATTAACGAGAAACATCTCATCGGGGTAGTTGCGGCGCTCGACGCAGGCTACGCCGGCGGCGGCGCGCACGTCGTCGTTGGCGGAACTATTCCGCGCTGGGCGCAGATTGTTGTGAAAGCTTTCTCCGTGGTTTACTTCGGACTCAGGTTCGGCGCGGGGGCTTTTCTTTTCACGACACATAAAAACTTCGATGCGATCGGTGGATTCGATGAAAAACTTTTCATCGGAGAAGAAGTCTATTTCAGTATGGCGCTGCGAAAGGTTGGACGGTTTCGGGTCTTGCGGGAACCGGTCGTTACTTCCGGTCGCAAATTGCGAATGTATTCTGCCCGCGAAATCCTGGGGAACTCTCTGAGCGTCATTCTCCGCGGGCCGCGCGCCGCCCGATCGCGTGAGGGCCTTCATATCTGGTATGATGGGAAACGCGAGACAAGATCGACATCCACTCCATGAGGAACTCGCGCATCGGCATCGCGACTACGCGCCCGAACAGATTCGGCGCTGCCATCCAGTTATGCGCGAATTGCGGCCCCTCTTTCAAGAGCCGGAACAATTTGTCGAGCGAGTGCTGCGGAAGCAGAAAGAAGGCTACCGGCTCGCGTTTCTTGAATCCGAAGGCGAAGCTTGTGCCGTCGCTGGCTATCGATTTCTCGAATCGCTTTTTTCGGGAAAGTTTCTCTATGTAGATGATCTGGTCGCGCGTGAAAGCGACCGGTCGCGTGGTTTTGGCGGTGAATTGCTCGATTGGTTAATCGAACAGGCGCGGGAGCACGATTGCGAGAATCTCGAGCTCGATTCCGGCGTGCAGAGGTTCGATGCCCATCGGTTTTATTTTTCCAAACGAATGAGCATTTCATCCTACCACTTTCGGATTAAAATCGAGCAGAAGGATTAAGTTATGAAAAAAAGAAATCCCTGGATCGCGATTTGCCCCGGCATCAAACGCCAGACCCTCACCAGCGGCAAAACAATGTATCAAATGCTGGCCACACTCGAGCCGGACAGCAAAATGCCGGCGCATCAGCATCCGCAGGAACAGATCGTCCACATTTTATCAGGGCGAATGAAATTGATTGTCGATGGGACACCGCACGAAATGAAGACAGGGGATTCCTTTTATCTCGCCGCCAATGTTCCACACGGTGTCGAGACCATCGAAGAGACGAGAGTGCTCGATACCTTCAGTCCGCCGCGCGACGAATATCTGGCGATTGACGAAGCAAATCGCCAACGTAAGTAGATGCTTGCCGCGCCGTAGCCTCAGCGGGATAGATCTACCCTTGAGAAAAGGATAGCTTTTGAGCCGGCCGGCCGCTTAGCATTGCTCCCATGTTACACATCATTTGGTCGATCATTATCGGTTTCATTGTCGGCTTGTGCGCACGCGCGATTATGCCGGGTGTGCAGCACCTGGGCTTTATCATGACGACGCTTCTCGGTATTGGCGGATCCATCCTGGGCGGTTTGATCGGGCGGCTCTTTTCGCGGCCAACACCTGGCTCGGCGTTTCATCCGGCTGGATTCATCATGTCGATCATCGGCGCGATCATCTTGCTCTGGGCCTGGGGCAAGTGGGGCGGTGCGATCGTTCATTGAGAACGCGAGGTTTCGCTAGCAACAGCGAGGTCGCCACGCTCGTTTCTGCGTTTGAAAACGCGACCATTCCGGCATCGGAATTCACTCACGCCGCCCACATCGCGGTCGCCCTGAGTTATCTGGATTCATTTCCCTCGGAGCAAGCATTGGAACGAATGCGCGAAAAGATCCGCGCTTTCGCCGCGCACCACGGCGTCGGCAATCTTTATCACGAAACGCTGACGACTTTTTGGATGCGACTGCTCGAACACGTCGCCAGCACGTCCGAGGTGGATCTTCCACTTTGGCGGCGGATCAATTTGATCGTTGAAGACTGGACAAAGCGCCGGCCGGTGGAAGCGCATTACTCGCGAGAGCTCATCAGATCACAAGCAGCACGCGACAAATGGGTTCCGCCTGACCGGTTGCCGATTCCGTTTTAACTCAAGCAGCGGCCTTGCGATTCCGTCGTCTTGGTCTAGAATAGGCGCTTCGAAATGGCTGAGAATACGGAAACGCTGGATATCAAGCAGTTCCAGTTGCACGGCAAGGACACCGGCAGCGCAGACGTCCAAGTCGCGCTGTTGACACGCCGGATCGGGCAATTGACCGAACACTTGAAAAGCCACGCCAAGGACCATTCCTCGCGCCGCGGCCTCCTGAAAATGGTGGCCCAGCGCCGGAGTTTGCTCGATTATTTGAGCCGGTCCCAAGCCGAACGCTACAAAAAGTTAATCGACGGACTGAACCTGCGGAAATAGCCGCCGGTCGGATGTCGATCTTAGCGTCCGGGTTTCAGTGCGACGCCGATTCGAAAACTAAAAACGCGACAACCAGGTCGCCAGGCACCTTGAATTTAGGTTTTAGGTCCGCCCGTCCCGCGACCGCGGGATCGGAATTAAAACCTACAGTCAGGGTGACCGACCTGGAACTCGCACATCCAGGATAATTATATGCAACAGAAGGTCACAGCCCAGATTGGGCCCAATCAGATATCGATAGAAACAGGCAGAATCGCCAAGCTCGCCGACGGCGCAGTCATTGTGTCGTGCGGCGATACGATGGTGCTGGTCAGCGCGGTCTCCGCCACCGGCATCAAGGAAGGTCAGGATTATTTTCCGCTCACGGTCGATTACCGTGAAAAAGCGGCCGCCGCTGGAAAATTTCCCGGCGGTTACTTCAAACGCGAAGGACGCCCCACCGAAAAAGAAACGCTCACGTCGCGGATGATCGATCGCCCTCTGCGTCCGCTCTTTCCGCAAGGTTATTTTTACGACACGCAGATCATCTCGATCTTACTCAGCGCTGATGGCGAGAACGATCCCGATATTCTTGCGATCAACGGCGCATCGGCTGCGCTATCCGTTTCGGATATTCCCTTTGCCGGACCGATCGGCGCAGTTCGGGTGGGCCGCGTTAACGACCAATTCATAGCGAACCCGACTCACTCTGAGCGGCAGCAAAGCGATCTCGATTTGGTTTACGTCGGAATGGAAAACGACGTGATCATGATTGAAGGCGCGGCCAACCAAATTCCGGAAGCAGATTTCGCGAAAGCGCTCGAATTCGCGCATGGGCAGGCGCGGGAAATGATTCGCATTCAAAACGAGCTCGCGTCGCAAATTGCGAAACCAAAACGCGAGATGCCGCTACTCAACGTCAAGCCGGAGTTACTCGAAATTGCCTACCAAGTGGCGGGTGATCGAATCGAAGGCGCGCTTTACACATCGGGCAAAGTCGCCCGCGCCAAAGCAATCGAAGCGCTGCGCGAAGAAGTGAAGATGGCGATCTTGGAAAAACATCCCGAGACTGATGCGTTCTCGATCTCGCAGGCATTCGATCACGTCCAGAAGAAAGCGTTTCGCATCAGCATTCTGGACAAGAAAAAGAGAGTCGACGGCCGCGGTTACCAGGACTTGCGACCGATTACGTGTGAAGTAGGCGTGCTGCCACGCGCACACGGATCGGCCATTTTCCAACGCGGCGAAACCCAGGCGCTGGCCCTCGTGACGCTCGCGCCAATTGAAGAAGCGCAAAACATTGACGCCTACGGCGGCGGAATAACTTCGAAGCGATTCATTCTCCATTATAATTTTCCGCCGTTCAGTGTCGGTGAGACCGGTCGCACCGGTGGACCGGGACGGCGCGAAATCGGGCACGGCGCATTAGCTGAGCGTTCATTGGCGGAATGCTCGCGCTGATGGACGCGGGTGTGCCGGTGAAGGGAATGGTCGCCGGAATTTCCGTCGGACTGGTGACTGAGCATAGCGAAGATCGACAATTGAAACGTTACGAACTGCTGACTGACATTATCGGTTCGGAAGATCATTTCGGAGACATGGATTTCAAACTTTGCGGTACGGATAACGGCGTGACCGGGTTCCAACTCGATCTGAAACTTCCCGGCGTCAGCCACAAGATCATGGCCGAAGCGATCACCCGCGCCAAAGAAGCGCGCACGAAGATTCTTCAAATCATGCACGGCACAATCGACAAACCGCGGACGGAGTTGTCGAAATACGCCCCACGGATCGAGACGATCAAAATTAATCCCGAGAAAATCGGCGCGCTCATCGGACCGGGCGGCAAAACGATCAAGGGGATCGTGGCTGAAACCGGCGCCGAGATTAACATCGAGGATGACGGCTCGGTCCACATCTACGCGACCAGTGGCGAATCGATGGCGCGTGCGAAGGAAATCATCGGCGGGATGACGAAGGAAATTGAAATCGGCACGACCTATCAGGGGCGCGTTGTTTCCACCAAAGAGTTCGGCGCCTTTGTCGAAGTTCTGCCGGGCAAGGAAGGACTCGTCCACATTTCGGAGCTGGCCGACTTCCGGGTCAAACGCACCGAAGACGTGGTCAAAGCCGGTGACACCATCCGGGTCAAATGCATCGGGATCGATGACAAAGGCCGGGTCAAACTTTCTCGAAAAGCCGCGCTAAAAGAGCGAGCCGAGAAGGAAACCGGCCAGCCGGCTCCGGCCGAGACGCACTGATTCTTCTGTTGTTATTCCGAATGAAGTGAAGAATTTCACTTCGTCGTGAAGGCTATATAATAAGAACAGCTACCGGAGGCCGATCATGTTGACGCCGCGACGCATCTCCTACGCCGTGCTTGTTTTCATGCTGGTGCTGGCCGGAGGGTTGCATCTGGGCCCGCCACTGCTGGCAATTCTTTTTTCCTATTTTGCCTTGTCCAAACTACTGGCCCTTACAAAAAACAAGTGGATCGCGTTAATTTTGTTTCTGGTGGTTGTCGCTGGAATCGCTTGTGGCGCGGGGTTTTTTACTCGGACTGCGATCCGCGAATTGCCCGAAGTCGCCGACAGTTCTCTTCCATCGGCCAGCGCTTGGGCCCAAGCCCGGCAAATCGAACTGCCTTTTACCGATTTCGATAGTCTGAAGGCATTCGTGATCGGTGCGTTCAAGGAAGAAACAAACTATCTCAAAGACGTCGCCACCTTCGCCCGGAACGCAACCACGTTCATCATATTCGTCGCAATTGGAATTGTCGCGGCGGTGAGCCTCTTCTTTAACAGCCAGCTGGATCTTTCTCGTAATGTTCCCGCGTCCAGGAACAATCTTTATTCGGTCTTTTGCGGCGAACTTTCCGACCGTTTCCGCGATTTCTATCGAAGCTTTGCCACGGTGATGGGCGCACAGATCACGATCTCGCTCATCAATACCGTCCTGACTGCCATTTTTGTCCTGGGAGTTCAGTTGCCAGACGCGCCGCTACTGATCGCCCTAACATTTCTTTGCGGTTTGCTCCCCATTGTCGGTAACCTTGTCAGTAACACGATCATTGTCTGTGTTGCTTTCACCGTTTCGTTGAAGATCGCGCTGATAGCTCTCATTTTCCTGATCGCGATCCACAAGCTGGAATATTTCCTAAACAGCAAAATCATCGGCGATCTCATCCGCAATCCGATCTGGCTGACACTGCTCGCGCTTATCATCGGAGAGCGCCTGATGGGCATCCCTGGAATGGTGCTTGCGCCAGTGATCTTGAATTATCTCCGCTTGGAGATGTCCAGAATCGAAGTTCAGCCAGAGCGATGAAAGCCGGGTTCGTTGAAAAACTAATCGGCCGCCTCGGCAAGATCGGGCCCGAGGAAGTGCAGAATTATTTTCTGCGCCTCGCGCAGGAGAAAGGTTTTCTCGAAACGGTTTTCAACTCCATCCAGGAAGGAATCATCGTTACCGATTCGAAAGGGCGAATCACTTATCTCAACGACGCCGCCTGCCAATTGTTCGGATTAGAAGCGGAAGACTCGCTCGGAAAACGTTTGGACGAGCGCGTTCGCGGGTTGGATTGGAACGCTCTCTCGCGCGAAGGCGCGGTCAGCCGCGATATGGAGATATTCTATCCCACCAACCGATTCATTAATTTTTACAGCGTCCCGCTCGTGATCGAGCGCCAGGATTTTGTAGCCGGGGACGCTGTCCCCGGTCCAGGGTCGGCGACCGCAGCTACAGGCGAACGGGTCGGACACGCGATTATTTTGCGCGACATTACTGAAAGTCGGCGCACCGAGCAGCAAACGATCGAGTCGGAACGACTGAACGCGTTGACTTTGCTCGCCGCTGGGGTGGCCCACGAAATCGGGAATCCGCTGAACTCACTCAATATTCATTTGCAATTGATCGAACGCGAAGCGCGCAAGCTGGACGGAGCAAAGGGCGCCGAGCTCCAGGAATCGGTGGAAGTCGCGCGCGCCGAGATTAACCGGCTCGATTCCATCATCAGTCAGTTCCTGCGGGCGATTCGTCCGACTCGTCCACAGCTGCGCCCGGAAAACATTAATACAGTCGTCGAAGAAGCGGTTCGGTTTTTTGCACTCGAAATCAAAGACCGCGATATCGTCGTCGAACAGGAGCTGCGCTCGGATCTACCGCTGCTCGAGCTGGATCGCGACCAGATAAAACAGGCGTTTTACAACGTGATCAAAAACAGTTTCGAAGCGATGAAGAGCCGCGGAATTTTACGGATCCGCACCGACCTGGACGAATCGCACGTGATCGTTCGATTCACCGACACGGGCGGCGGAATTTCCGCTGAGAATCTCAGTCGCGTGTTCGAACCCTATTTCACAACCAAGACCAGCGGCACCGGCCTCGGCCTTTTGATTGTTCGCCGAATTGTGCGCGAGCACGGCGGCGAGCTGTCGATCGAAAGCAGTGAAGGTAAAGGACTCACCTTGACGATTCGCCTGCCCCACATCGACAGACGCGTCCGCATGCTGGAAGCGGGAGATTCGAGCTCGAAATTGAGCGCAAGCTGAATGGCAAAGCCACAGGTCCGAAGCAGAGAGAAGAGTTCGCAGCGGGTTTGGCTTTTCGCCCTCGCGCTGATTGCTATTACCGCGGCAGCCTATTTGCCGGCTTGGAATGGTAAGCTGATTTGGGATGACAATCGGCATATCACACAGCCAGCGCTGCGGTCATGGCAAGGCCTAGGCGACATCTGGACACGGGTTGGAGCGACTCAACAGTATTATCCGCTGGTTCACAGCTTCTTCTGGATCGAACAGAAGCTGTGGGGTGATTCGGTCCTGGGTTATCACCTAGTCAATATTCTCCTGCACAGCTTGGGCGCAGTTGTTTTGCTCCAGATTTTGCGGCGGCTCAAAATTCCGGGCGCATGGCTGGCCGCGGCATTATTTGCTCTGCATCCTGTCCAAGTTGAATCGGTCGCTTGGATTTCAGAACTCAAGAACACTCTCTCTGGTTTATTTTTTTTCTGCTCGATTCTCACCTATCTCAATTTCGACGAGCGCAGAAATCGCCTCGCCTACATCAGCTCGCTCGCTCTTTTTATCTTGGGTTTGCTTTGCAAGACCGCGATTGCCCCATTGCCGGCAATAATCGCCGTGGTTTTGTGGTGGAAACGAGGCCGCGTTCGCCCGCGTGAGGACCTGCTGCCGTTGCTGCCGTTCTTCGTCATCGGCGTCGGTGCAGGCCTTTTTACTGCCTGGCTCGAGCGAATTTTCATCGGTGCACAGGGGACCGCGTTTCAATTGTCGATCTTACAGCGGTGTCTTATCGCCGGGCGCGACTTTTGGTTTTACTTTTTCAAACTCGCTTGGCCGACAAAGCTCACTTTCATTTACCCACGCTGGCACATTAGCGGCACGGTGTGGTGGCAGTATCTCTTTCCGGCAGCTCTGATTCTATTGCTCGCCATTGCCTGGAAGCTTAGGAGCAAATTTCGCGGACCTCTCGCGGCTGCACTTCTTTTTCTTGGTCTACTCTCCCCGGCCCTCGGCTTTATCAACGTCTTTCCCTTTATCTATTCTTTTGTCGCCGACCACTTCCAGTACCTCGCATGCATCGCTCCGCTCACACTATTCGCCGCCGGACTGACGATGGGCCTGGATTCAATTGCGCCTGCAAAAGGGGTTCTGCGGCCGGCGATTTCCATTGCGCCGATTTTAATTCTGGGACTCTTGACTTGGCGACAAAGCCACGTCTATCGCGACATTGAAACTCTTTGGCGCACAACCATTGCGCGCAATCCCGATTGCTGGATGGCTTACAGCAATCTCGGTTCGTTCTTGTCAGAGCGCGGGGGTCTCGATGAAGCGATTCGCGATTTTAGAAAGGCGCTCGAGTTGCGGCCGGACCAAAGCAAAGATCATAACAATCTCGGCAAGGCGCTTCTCCAAACGGGCCGAATGAGTGAAGCGATGGCGGAATTTCAAACTGCTCTCAGAATTTCGCCGGACGATCCCGACACGGAGAATAACATCGGCGCTGCTTATTTGCAGGAAGGCGATGTGGATGAGGCGATATCTCATTTGCGCAAAGCGGTCCAAAGAAGGCCACTTCACGCGGACGCGTACATCAATCTCGGCAATGCGTTTTTACAGAAGCGCGACATCGACGCTGCGATCGAGGCATACTCAACGACGCTCGGACTTCAATTCGATCACGCCGAGAGCCATTACAGCATTGCAAACGCATTCCGCCAGAAAGGACAGCTTGACGATGCGATCCTTCACTATCGCCTGGCTCTGGAATTGCGACCCGATTACGCGGATGCCCATAACAATCTGGCCAATGTGTTTCGGCAACAAGGACGGGTCGAAGAAGCGGTGCGTGAATATGAAGCGGCTCTAAAAAGTAATCCGGGATCTGTTCCAGCCCAAAATAATCTGGGCTGGCTTCTTGCAACGGCAGCTGATCCCAAACTCCGGAATGGGAAAAAGGCTGTGGAGCTAGCGGAACAGGCCGTCCTCGCCACAGACGGACATAATCCCGTCTTTCTTCACACGCTGGCTGCTGCCTATGCAGAAAATGGTGACTTCGCCAAGGCGATAGCAGCTGCAAACGACGCGCTCGAAATCGCGAATGCTAACGGCATCACATCTCTCGCCGAATCGCTGCGAAGTAAGATCGCCCTTTATCAATCCGGCTTGCCTTATCACGAAGAACCGCCGGCGCGGTAGTCATCCGCGGTTATTCTACCAGGCCACGCCGACGGCCGAGCCGATGTAATCGTCGTCCGTCGCTCTTCTCGGCAATTCCAAACTTGCTAGCAATATCTTCGTAATTGAGAGATGGCGTGTTTGAGTGAGAATAAATGGCGCACATCGCCATTGCCGAAAATTACTCATGGATTCCATCCAACCCATCATCCTGATCGTTGATGACGAAAAACATACGCGGGACGGACTGCGCCGCCTGCTCGAGAACGATTACGACGTTTACGTGGCGGGTGACATTGCCAGCGCCATGAACGTTCTCGAGCGCGAACATGTCGATCTTGTCCTGACCGATCTGCGCCTCGGCGGCGAAGACGGCATGCAGTTGATTGATCGGGCGCTGAAAATGCCGCAGCCGCCAATTTGCATGATGATGACGGCCTACGGCTCGGTCGACACGGCGGTCGAAGCGATGAAACGCGGCGCCTACGATTTCGTCACCAAGCCGCTCAATCTCGACAAGGTTGAAATGCTGATCGCACGGGCGTTGCGAGACAGCAAACTGGAGCAGGAAAATCAGAGTTTGCGACAGCAGGTCGACGAACGTTACGGGCTCGAGAACATGATCGGTGATTCGCCCGCCCTGCACGAAGTACTGGACACGATCCGTCAAGTCGCGCCGTCATCGGCGAATGTCTTGATCGAAGGCGAAAGCGGTACCGGAAAAGAATTGGCCGCGCACGCGATTCACAATTTAAGCCGGCGGAACAAAGCGAAATTTGTGACTGTCCACTGTGCCGCATTATCACCGACGTTGCTCGAGAGTGAATTGTTCGGTCACGAAAAAGGTGCGTTCACTGGTGCGCATGAACGCCGGATGGGGCGATTCGAACAGGCGAACGGCGGCACGATTTTTTTGGACGAAGTCGCTGAAATTCCGCCGATGACGCAAGTAAAGTTGCTGCGCGTAATCAGCGAAGAGCGCGCATTTGAGCGCGTGGGCGGCAATCAAACTTTGCGAGCGGACGTCCGGTTGATCGCCGCGACCAACAAAAATCTCGAGCAGTTGGTGAAGGAAGGAAAGTTCCGCGACGATTTGTATTTTCGGCTCAATGTCGTGCGGATCATCATGCCCCCGTTGCGCGAGCGCAAAGACGATATTCCATTACTGGTGCGGGTGTTTCTGCGCCAATTTTCCAAAGCGAACAATAAGGAAGTTGGCGACCTTACGAGTGAAGCGATGAACGCGCTGCTCACTTACCATTGGCCGGGCAATGTCCGCGAGCTGCGCACCGCCATCGAACATGGCGTCGTGATGGCGACCGGACCGAAAATTACGCCCCGCGATTTGCCTTCCGCTTTGCGACAAGCAGCCGGCGCAGCACTTCCGCGTGGTATTTCGGCGTCCAAAGCGTTTGGTGAAAAGGCCAGCCCGCTCGATCTTCATGAAACGGAACGCAAACTGATTTTACAGGCATTGGCGACAACGAATGGAAACGTGACGGCGGCTGCGAAAAAACTCGGGATCAGCCGGCGGACGCTGCATCGCAAAATCAACGAACTAAACGCAGCAAAGAAAGAAATTGCGAGTAAGACCGAATCTACATAAGGACGATAAAAAATGCTCGCTCCACTTTCCCGTTTACGAACCGGCATCGGAGCGTTTCAGTAAGGCAATGAAACAGGCGACAAAGATTTTCGGCACCGACGGCGTGCGCGGTGTCGCTAATGTCGAACCCGTCACGGCCGAGACCGCGCTGAAACTTGGCCGCGCGGCCGCGCATGTTTTCACCCAATTAAATCCACGCACACTCCCGGAAGGCGCGCGTCCGAAGATCGTGCTCGGCAAAGACACTCGTCTCTCCGGCTACATGCTTGAGAACGCGCTCGTCGCGGGAATCACTTCGCTTGGAGTCGATGTTCTCGTCATCGGTCCGCTGCCAACGCCGGGCGTGGCTTATATCACCCGCTCGCTTCGGGCCGATGCCGGCATTGTTCTTTCCGCTTCTCACAATCCTTACGAAGACAACGGCATCAAATTTTTCCGGCACGATGGCTACAAACTCGACGATCAAGTCGAAGCACAAATCGAGGACTTGGTTTTCAGCGGCAAGATCGACAACATCCGGCCGACGGCTGGTAAAATCGGACGCGCCGCGCGCATCGACGACGCCCTTGGCCGCTACGTCGAATTCGCGAAGGCGAGTTTCCCGCGAAAAATGTCGCTCGAAGAATTACGCGTCGCCATCGATGTTGCGAATGGCGCCGCTTACAAATCGACGCCGTGCATTTTGCGCGAGCTCGGGGCCGACGTCGCGGTCGCACACAACGAGCCGAACGGAATGAATATCAACGACGGATGCGGCAGCACCCATCCGGACGAAATTCAGCGCATCGTAAAATTAACCGACGCCGATGTCGGTATCACTCACGATGGCGACGCCGACCGGGTTCTGCTTTGCGATGAAAACGGCGAGATCGTTGATGGTGACGAAATTCTGGCCATCGCCGCGCTCGATCTTTTGAAATCGAATCAGCTTCGCGATAACACGCTGGTCGCGACCGTGATGAGTAACTTTGGCCTGGACGAAACGCTCGCGGCCAACGGCGGCAAAGTGATTCGCACCAAAGTGGGAGATCGTTACGTGATTGAAGAAATGGTTTCTCGAAATCTCAACCTCGGCGGCGAACAAAGCGGCCACATTATCTTCCGCGATTTCACAACCACCGGCGACGGCATCATCAGTGCACTTCAGATTTTGCGGATCATGCACACAACGGGTCAGCCGCTAAGCAAATTGAAAAAGTGTCTCAAAAAATATCCCCAGGCGCAGCGCAACCTTGTGGTCAAATCGAAACCGCCGATCGAGGAACTGCGCGAAGTCGTTAAATTGCGCGAGGAAGTAGAACGTGAGCTCGCCGGCAAGGGTCGCATTCTTCTGCGCTACTCCGGTACCGAATCGAAAATTCGCCTTTTGATCGAAGGCCGCGAATTCGACAAGATTGACAAACACGCCAATCGCATCGCCGACGCAATCCAAAGCGCGATCGGCGCAAATTAGAAGCAATGAACCTTACTCGCGTCATCGAAGCGTTGCTCTTTAGCGCGCAGAAGCCCGTCTCGACCAAAGAGATTGTCGATGCTCTCCGCAACGCCGGCGCGGAAGACGAATTGTCGCCTAACGAATTCGCAAATGTTCGACCGGCGGAAGTCGCTGCCGCGATTGAGCAATTAAAAATCGAATACGTTCAACATGAGCGCGGGTTTCAGCTTGTCGAAAAAGCCGACGGCTGGCAGCTGGCGAGCGATCCAAAGTACGCCCAATGGGTCCGTGGACTTTTCCCGGCGCCAAAGCCGGCGCGCTTAAGCTCGCCCGCGCTCGAAACCCTCGCCATCATTGCTTACCGTCAGCCGATCACGCGCGCCGATGTCGAAGCGGTCCGCGGCGTTACGATCGATGGCGTTTTGCAAACCTTGATGGAGCGCGGACTCGTCAAAATTTCCGGGCGTGCCGAAATTCCGGGGCGTCCGTTGCTTTACGAGACAACGGACTTTTTCCTCGATCATTTCGGTCTGCGCAATCTTGACGAGCTGCCAAACGTTGAAGAATTGCGCACCCGGCAACTGCCGGTAAGCGCGCGTCCGCCTGTAGTTGCCACCGAGGACCGCGGCACGACGACTGCGACACCAACTCCAGCATCGGAATGACGGCGCGCTTTGTCGCGTTGTCGATCCTGGCGTCGCTCGCAACATCGATATCGTCTTTCGCTGACATCCAGCCGGGGAACTGCGCGAGCGCCGCCAGCTACTCCGAGAGCAAACGCGGCTTTTCCATACTCGTGATGCAAAACGGGCGCACTGTTTTCGAGCACTACGCCAATGGGGGATCGGCGGACTCGCGCTGTAAGATTTTCAGCGGCACGAAAAGCTTTTGGGGGATCGCCGCGCTTTGCGCTGTGCGGGATGGTTTGATCAAACTGGACGACCGAGTCGCCGACACCATCACGGAATGGAAAGCCGACCCGCGCAGATCGCAGATCACGATTCGCCAGTTGTTAAATCAGACCGATGGGATCGAACCGGCGCCGCATCTTCATAGTGAATCGATTCGTGACCGAAATGCCGCGGCAATTCAATTGCCGCTCGTTGCTGCTCCGGGATCGGCGTTCGCTTACGGCCCGAGTCACCTCCAAATTTTCGCCGAGGTCCTACGGCGAAAACTGAATGGGCGGTCGACCATCTCGTATTTGGATCACAATGTCCTTTCGCCGCTCGGCCTAACGAGTCTCGACTTTAAAAAAGACGGGCGCGGCAATCCGCTCCCAGCCACCGGATTTGAACTGAGCGCGCGGGAGTGGGCGCGGCTCGGAGAATTGGTGCTTGGCCATGGCAATTATCAGGGAAAGCAAATTGTTCCCGCGAACTTGCTCGATCAGGCATTCGTCGGATCCGGGGTGAACCCTTCTTATGGCCTGACCTTCTGGTTGAATCGACCAGCCCCAAACGCGCGCGAAATCGACATCGAGAAGGAACTCGACCTCAAATGGCAGCGGGCATATTGGAACGGCGTCTGCCTTTGCCGGGCGGCGCCGCCCGACATGGTCGTCGGGCTTGGCTCAAACTATGAGCGCTTATTTATTATTCCATCGCTGAACGCGATCATCGTCCGACAGGGCTGGAGCGCCAAATTTTCGGACGCCTATTTTTTGCGCCTCGCCCTCGGCCGATAGCAGGTTTGACTTGGGGAGCGCTTTCCTAAACGATTGCTGACACTTACACTGTCGATCTTATGAACAAATTTGCGATCGGTTGCGGCGGATTGCTTGTCATCATCCTTTTTATCGTTTTCGTCATTGGGTTGTTTTTCTGGGGCACCTACAACCGGCTGGTCACGCTCGACCAGAACGTGAACAAGAAATGGGGGGACGTGCAGACGGTCTATCAGCGTCGCGCCGATTTGATTCCTAACCTCGTAAACACAGTTCAAGGCGCAGCCAACTTCGAGAAATCGACAATTGTCGAGGTGACCAATGCGCGGGCGAGCGTCGGACGGGTGCAGCTCGATCCGAGTAAAGCGCCGACGGATGCCAAGCAGCTGGAAGAATTCCAAGCGGCGCAGGGCCAATTGAGCAATGCCCTCTCCCGCTTGCTCGTCGTGGTTGAACGTTATCCTGAGTTGAAGTCGAACCAGAATTTTCTCGGACTCCAAGCGCAACTCGAAGGGACGGAAAACCGAATCTCGGTCGAAAGAAATAATTTCAACGGCGCGGTGCAAGACTTCAATACCGCCGTGCGCCGTTTTCCGACCAACATGATCGCCGGGTTGTTTGGCTTTTCTCCGCGGCCGTTCTTTGCCGCCCAACCAGGCGCGGAAAAGGCGCCAACCGTCAATTTCAATTTCGGCTCGCCAGCACCAGCGGCTTCGCCGGCGGCGACTGCGGCTGCGACTCCGTAAGGTGGATCGGCCGCTCCGTCGGACGATGTTAGATACTGCGCCGAAGGCGCATTACTTCTGGCATCGAGCGAGGGATTGCTCGATCCGCCGAGTAGCCGCCGTATTACTTTTCTTTTTGGCGGCGATGTCGAGCTATGCCGCGGAAGTCATTCCGCCGAAACCAGCGGCTTACTTCAACGATTACGCCGGCGTCGTTCCAAAAGAAGCCGCGCATCGTTTCAACGAACAGCTCGCCCAATTCGAGCGCGAGACCTCAAACCAAGTCGTGGTCGCGGTGTTTACCAAAATGCAAAGCGACTCCGAGATTGCCGATTACACGCAGCGGGTCGCCCAAGCGTGGGGTGTTGGGCAAAAAGGAGAGCGTAACGGCGTTGTGTTATTCGTTTTCACACAAGACCGGAAAACGTTTATTCAAGTCGGCTACGGATTGGAGGGCGCCCTTCCGGACCTAACTGCGTTCGACATCACGGAATACCGGATCAAACCGCATTTTCGGAACAACGATTACGAAGGCGGTTTGGCCGAAGGGATCGATTCGATCTTCAAAGCGATTCGCGGCGAATACAAGGGATCGGGGAAAACTGTCGCGGAGCGACACCGCAACGCCCCAGCACTAAGGCGGCGGGGGATTCAGCGGATTCAGTGGCGGCGGTGGCAGTTTCGGTGGGGGCGGCGCCGGTTCCAGCTGGTAACGCGATGCGCACCAAAGAATTTCTAAGCAAACTCGAACACGACCAGATCGTGCAGGCGATTCGTGACGCGGAATCAAACACGTCTGGCGAAATCCGCGTTTACATTCAGCGCGGCAAGTTGGATGTCGATCCGCTCATCGCTGCACAGAAAAAATTTCATCGGCTCGGCATGGACAAGACACCGGAACGCAATGCCGTGCTCATTTTCGTGGCGCCCCGCGCCCACAAGTTCGCCGTCATCGGCGATAAAGCGATTCACGAAAAATGCGGCGAGCACCTTTGGCAGCGGCTCGTTGACAAAATGCGCGAGCATTTCCGAAACGAAAAATTCAGTCAGGCACTGGTCGAAGCGATCGAGGAAACGGGTAAAGCGCTCGCTTTGCATTTCCCGAAAAGATCGACATCTTCGCACGAACTACCGGACGAAATCGTCGAGAGCTAACGCGCGACTGCGAGTTCAGCTCGCTGCGTCTGCTGGCTGAGGCTTCCGCGATTGCCAGAACTTGAGTCGGACGTTGTCGACTTTGAAAGTGTGCAACAGAAAGCCGCCGAACAGGCACAGATTGGCGAGCGCAAACAAAAGCGTGATATCGAGTCCGGCAATGACGCAGCGAACGCCCTGGCCAAAGGCGCCAGCGAAAAGGAACAGGTTTATGTTTGCCGCAATGCTTAAGTTAATGGCACGGACGAGTTGACTTGAATCAATGAAGACCAGGATCCACGCGAGGCACGCGATCGGAAACAAATGATTTTCATGCGCGCCCGTATTGAAAAGGAAGTAACTCAGGTAGCCCAGCATTGAATAAACGATCAACTGCTTGAACGTTTTCTTCTGCAGCGCGAAAGCAATGAGAATCGCTCCATAACTAAGATAAAACAGGATCTTTTCGGGCAGCATTAGCAGTGCGTCACGTGTTTGGATTAAGTCGATCTCTCCGTTTTGAAGGCTTCCATACTTCTCAGGTGCCCACAGTTGGAGTGCCCAAGTATGGAGCCAGCCAAAATTCAAGGCGTAAGCGGAAATGAAATTATGCCGGGTCATTGCGCGTTGAAGCGAATTGATGATTGCCCCGGCGCCAAAAATCATGACCATCGGGAGAACAACCAGAAGCACAGCATTCATGAACGGCATCGCCCGCTTATAGGCTTTGCCACGCCCGGATAAACCTTCGCCCGCGACGCTAATCACGTAGATGCAGATAAAAGGCGCGATCAGCAACGGTTGCCATTTGATCGAGCAACTAATGGCAAACATGAGAACTCCCATCTTAAAATGTCCTCGCTGAAGGCAGAAAAACGTCGCGATAAGAAAGGGCGCGAAATAAATATCCAGATAGCCGAGTGCGACGCTGTTCAAGATCAAACTGAGTTCGAGCGCAGCCGTCAGAATCAGGTTGCGTGAAAGCCAGTAAAAACTGGCGGCTGTCGCTAACAGAAAGATAAATAGCGACCACTTCAGAGCCAGGAACACAGTCATGCCGAAGGCATCCGCGCATCGCGCGACCGTGGCGAGTATGATTAGCGCCAGAGGCGGATAATCCGTTCCGCTGTGGACGAAGCCGCCAACCAGTCCAAACGCCCACATTTGATCAATCCAAGTGCGCCAAATGGAAACGTCACCCGTTCCGGGCGAATACAGGAAGCTGAGGGCGATTAAATTCGCCAGTAGCAACAAGACGATCCGCGACCAGTTTGGACGGTTTGAGTTCGGTTCGGCTGGCAACTGTTGCTTTTCGCTCACTCTTGCTTAGAAAGTAATGGCCTACGCCGAATTCGGTGTAACAGGTTTCTTTGACCAAGCACAGCGCAGCGCGTGGAAGATGACTTGAATATAGCCGCTGCCGTGTTTGAGCAGGCCAAATTTTGAGCGACCCATCTGTGGACTTCGATCAATCCACACCACCGGTACTTCCACGATTTGATATCCAAAAAGAATCGGGAGCAGCCCTGTTTCAGCGTTCATGGCAAAGCCGTCGCTCTTCCACGGCATAGATTGAAAAATCTTCGCGCGGTAAAGTTTGAAATTATTAGTGAGGTCGTTCTGCTTGATCTGGAAAATGATTTTCACGACCCAATGAAACAAACGGTTCATTACAAGTTTAAGAAAACGATAACCGACCACTTTCCCCCCTTTGACAAAACGGGAACCGATCACGCCGTCGCAATTTTGCTGGTCGAACGCGCGGAATAGCGCCCTGACCTGGCCAATGTTTTCGACAAAATCGCTGTCCATCGAAAGCACGCACTCGGCTTTCGGGTTGATTCGATTAAAACCGGCTTTGAGTGCGCGGCCAACTCCACAAGGCGGCCTTCGTTTGACCAAAATGACTTTGGCGTTTCGTCTGCTCCAGGTTTCCACAATTTCTGCCGTCCTGTCTTTTGAAGCATCGTCCACTACGATGATCTCGAGGATCTCCTGGTCGTAGTTTGCCAGCAGCCCTTCCAGCATCCGGCCGATTGCCTGTTCTTCGTTGTGCGCGATCAAAATGACGGAAACCGCCTTCATTTGACTGAAACCTCAGCGGAAATATGGCACTAATCCTAGCAAAATGGACGCTTGCAAAATCTGTGGTTCGTTGTTTATTCCACGCTCCGCCGCGAGTTTTGTAATTACGCCGTTGGTCCCTGGGTCTCCGTCGCTGGACGTGAAACCGCACTCGCCAGGGGAAACCCGGCAATCCGAAAGGAAGAAGTCAGAATTAAAGAAGGACGAAATGTCGTTACAGCCATTTCTTAATTCATAATTCCTACTTCTTAATTCTCACCATGCCAGTTCGTTACGGTCGTTTTGAAATGCCGAAGACTCTCAGTAAGGATGAGGGCACAGCCACAGACACTTACGCCAAGTTTACCGCCGAGCCGTTTGAGGCCGGTTATGGGCACACCGTTGGCAATTCGCTCCGGCGCGTCCTGCTTTCGTCGCTCGAAGGCGCCGCCATTACCGCGGTAAAAATCACCGGCGCGCAACACGAGTTCGCCACGCTCCCGGGCGTGGTCGAGGACGTGACCGACATCGTACTCAATCTTAAGAAAGTGAAATTCAAAGCCGAAGATCACGAGCCGAAAAAACTTTCACTCAGCGTGAACAAGGAAGGCGAAATCACGGCCGGCGACATTCAGGAAGTGGCCGGCTACGAAGTGCTCAATCCAAAGCTGGTGATTTGCACACTCGACAAGAAACACAAATTTGATGCCGAGCTCGAAGTCCGCGTCGGACGCGGATTCGCTACTGGCGAAGAAAACAAACGCGCCGATCAACCGATCGGCCTGATTCCGATCGATTCGATTTTCTCACCGGTTACCCGCGTGAAATACGCAGTCGAGAATACGCGCGTCGGTCAGCGCACCGATTACGACAAGCTCATTTTGGAAGTTTGGACCGACGGCCGATTGACCCCGGACGACGCGCTCCTCCAGGCCTCCGCGATTCTGCGTCATCACCTCGACGTCTTCGTTAACTTCAACGAAGAAGTTATCGAGTTCGACGAAACGCCGGCCGGTGTAAGCGAGGAGAACATGAAGTTGAAGAAGCTGCTCAACATGAGCGTGAACGAAATTGAGCTCAGTGTCCGCGCGGCCAACTGCTTGAACAACGCCAACATCACCACCGTTGGTCAGCTCGCGCAGAAGACTGAGAGCGAAATGCTCAAGTATCGCAACTTCGGCAAGAAATCGCTGAACGAGATCAAAGATAAACTGCAACAGCTCGGCCTGAGTCTCGGCATGAAGTTCGAGACTGGCCTGGTCGAACCCGTTGCCGGACCTGACGGCGCGAGCGGAAATGGCGCTGCAGTTGCCGCCGCTGTGACCGAACGGAAGTAATCCGATCGGGACAAACCGATGAGACATCAGAAAAAGACGGTGCGGCTCGGCCGCAAAGCGGAGCATCGCAAAGCGCTGCTCGCGAATCAGGTTTGCAATTTGATCGAGCACCAGCGGATCAAAACCACGCTGGCAAAAGCGAAAGCGGTTCGCCCAATCGCCGAAAAAATGGTTACGCTCGGCAAGAACGGCTCGCTTCACGCGCGGCGAACGGCTTTTTCGACCTTGCGGCACAAAGACGCGGTTAAAAAATTATTTGACGAAATCGCGCCGCGGTCCACCGAGCGCAACGGCGGTTACACCCGCATCGTGCGCCTCGGCCAGCGCAAGAGCGATTCCGCTTCGATGGCATTCATCGAGTGGGTTGATGCCGCTGTAGTGGTTGAAGAAAAGCCGGCAGAGGAAAAGAAGGCGAAACGGAAAGAGCCAGAAGCGAAACGCGAAGAGCCGAAGCCAAAAGAAAAAGAAGCGCCTGCCGCAGAAGAGCCGAAGAAAAAGCGGCGCTGGTTCAGCCGAAAATCCGGCGAAGCTGAAAAATAATTATCAATTTCGAACGGCGCGGTAAATTCCCTCCAACGTTCCGCGCAAGCCGTAACGAATTTTCCAGGCAGGATAGTGGGACTGGAACTTTCGCACATCGCTGATCCACCAGATGTGATCGCCCCGGCGGTTAGCTTCTTCGTAGCGCCAGTTTAATTGCCGGCCACTGATCTCTTCGCACAATTCGATCGCTTCGAGAATGGAGCAATTACTAGAACGACCGCCGCCAACATTGTAGACCTCGCCCGCGCGCGGCGCCCGAATGAATTCGGCGCACGCCTCAACCAGATCGGAGCTGTGAATGTTATCGCGCACCTGTTTGCCTTTGTAGCCGAAAACGCGATAAGAGCGACCCGTCACGGTGCAAATCATCAGATACGAGAGAAATCCATGCAGCTCCGCGCCGGCATGAGCCGGGCCGGTTAGACAACCGCCGCGGAAAGCCACCGTCGGCATGTCAAAATAGCGACCGTACTCCTGGACAAGCAGATCGGCGGCAGCTTTCGAAACTCCAAAGAGCGAATGCTGTGTGCAATCGATGCTCATCGATTCGGGAATGCCAGGCTCGTACTCGTGGCCGGCTTCGATTTCCCACCGCTTCGGCAACTCGCGCAGTGGGAGATGGTTTGGCCGGTCGCCATAGACCTTGTTCGTCGAGATAAAAACAAAGGCCGCTTCTGGACAAAAATTTCTCGCAGCTTCGAGCAAGTTCAGCGTGCCGTTGGCATTGACGGAGAAGTCGGTCTGTGGATCGCGGGCGGCCCAGTCGTGGGACGGCTGTGAGGCCGTATGCACCACAGCCACGATATGACTGCCATGCTGCTTGAATAGTTCGTTGACCGCGTTCCCGTCGCGAATGTCAAATTCGTGGTGCTCGTAGCCGCGGACATTCGCAACCAGGTCGTCGCGCGTTTTTTTTGTGGAAGCTTCGGCGCCGAAGAACCGGGCGCGCATATCATTGTCGATCCCGACAACATTCATGCCTTCCTGCGAAAAGCGCCGGACTGTCTCCGAACCAATCAAACCGGCGGATCCCGTGACGATAATTGTCCGCATCCGCCTGATGGTTATCGAGAAAACTTCTACTGACGAGAATTTATGTCAGCGGAACAAGCCGCCACTGCGCTTTGCCATGACGAACTTCGAGCCAGGCGACGCTCGCGGATGAACCGCGGTTCGGACGGGTGACGCAACCCGGATTCAAAAAAAGAACGCCGCCGCGCTTCTCATTCCGCGGCACATGCGTATGACCATGCAAAACAACATCGACATCATCGGGCGGAAAATCTGGCGGAATATGTTGCAACCGGAATTTCAATCCGCCGCGTCTAAGATCGACAACCAGCGGCCACTCGGAATTGCTGTCGCAATTTCCGCGCACAATCGTAACCGGCGAGCCGATCGCCTCCAAATCACCCGAAATGGTCGGCTCGCAGACGTCGCCGAGATGCCAGATCTCATCCGCCTCGCGCGCAAGATCAACAATTTTCTGCGGTAACTTGTTATGAGTGTCTGCCAAAACAAAGATCGACATTTTCATTTGTCTCGTTGCTTCAACGATTGTCGGTCGTAATTTCAAACCGTGTCATTCAATAATTTCGAACTTTCGCCGGAAGTCGTGCGCGGCACCCAGGCGATGGGCTTTACCGAGCCGACGCCGATCCAGCTCCGCGCTTTCCCGATCATCCTCGCGGGCAAGGATTTAATCGGCACCGCCCAGACCGGCACCGGCAAGACCGCGGCGTTCGCCCTCCCAATTCTGACCCTGCTTGGGCATCACGGGAAATTTCGCTGCCTCGTGCTCGAACCGACGCGCGAGCTGGCCGCGCAAGTCGAAACCGCGTTTCGCGATTACGGACGGTTCACTGATTTGAGGGCAACCGTCGTCCATGGCGGCGTTGGTTATGGAAAACAGCGCGAAGACCTGAAACGCGGTGTCGATGTTGTCGTCGCCACCCCCGGCCGCCTGCTCGACCATCTCGAACAAAAGACTCTTCATTTTCGCGACGTAAACATTCTCGTGCTCGATGAGGTCGATCGCATGCTCGACATGGGTTTTCTGCCGGATGTCCGCCGCATCGTCGAAAAAATTTCAACGGATCGGCAAACGCTTCTTTTTTCGGCAACGTTGCCGCCGGAGATCGAGCGCCTCGCCGCGTGGGTCTTGCGCGATCCTGAGTTGGTTGAAATCGGTGTGCGCCGTTCCCCGGCCGAAACCGTGACCCACGCGGTCTATCCCGTCGCCGCCGAACAAAAATTCGATTTGCTCATGGCACTGCTCGAACGGACCAACTTCGATAGCGCGCTTATTTTTCCCGAACGAAACACGGTGCCGATCGGATCGCGCACAAACTAAAACAGGGAAACCATTCCGTCGCTGTTTTGCATTCCAATCGCACCCAGCGCGAACGCATTGAGGCGCTCGAAGGATTTAAGAGTGGCAAATACGAAGTAATGGTGGCGACCGACATCGCGGCGCGCGGTCTCGATATCGCCGGCGTCAGCCACGTGATTAATTACGATGTACCCGAACACGCCGAAGATTACGTACATCGGATCGGTCGGACCGGCCGCGCCCAAAACGTCGGCGACGCGTTCACGCTCATGAACGGCGAAGAAGTTGCGGCGTTGCAGGCGATCGAACGTTTCATCGGACGAAAAATTCCGCGCCTGAAGCTCGAAAACTTTCCTTACCTCTACACGGTTTTGTTCGAACCCGAGTCTGCAACCGGCGGCAGACGCGCAATCGGCGGCGGCCGTTCGCATCGCGGTTATTCCTATGGACGCCGGCGTCGTTAAATCGGATTAACGTTCCTTTTTGTTATCAGGGGCCAGCGCGTTCACGATCCGCTCAAAATCTGGATTGCCCCGCAGGCCATCAAAGTACGGATGCAGTCGCAGCTGACCGTAATTAAGGCCGCCAGGTCTTTGGACAGCGTTCGAGAGTTGTTCGATCGCACCCTTTCTATCTCCAGCTAACGCGCATGTGATCGCGCGGTAATCGGCCACCCGCGCACCGTTGAGCGCATCCTTCGTTACGGGAAGCATCTCGCTGGCACGTCGAGCTTCCTGAATTGCTTGATCACGTTTACCGAGCGCGGCATCAATTACCGCAAGAACGCACAGGGCCTCGGCGTAGTTGGGCTGCTCGCGGAGCAGTTTTTCAATTTCTTCTCGAGCGCGCATAAACGCCCCACGAGCTGCAGTTTGGTCGCCACCAATTTGAGACGCCATCCCTTCACACCAGGCTCGCGGAAACGGAATTCCCTCATCGTGACAACCGTCTTTAGGCAATACAGCAAGAGCGCGCAAAGCGGCTGTCTTGTCGTGTTCGCACAAAGCAAGGAGAAGCCAGCGGTCTGAAACCGGGCTGACTGCTTTGTCATCGCGCGCGACAACAGCTTGGATCGCGTCGTGCAATGGTTTTGAGTCCGCCCGCCATTGCAAATCAACAAATGCGCGCTGCACACGAGTTGTTAGATCATTTGGGCTGATCGCGACGACCCGATCTAAAACAGCCGCCATATCT
>WNGK01002708.1_pt1 | contig 24295 bp, 20 predicted proteins | sample 5400601 | NCBI WGS metagenome assembly WNGK01 (sample SAMN13153376, study PRJNA577476) | soil metagenome | isolation source: 60 cm soil or saprolite under Garry oak tree replicate 1 | place: USA:California | collected 2016-06-15
TCGGCGCCTGAGGCCAGGCAGCCGTCCACCACGGCGCTCGTGCCGAGCGCGCTGACCCTGATATCCGGCAGCACGGGCGCGATCCGGCCGAGCTCGGTGCTGACGGCAGCGGCGAACCCCGGAGCCTGCCCGATGCCGCCGCCGAGCACGACCAGGCCCGGGTCGACGACCGCGATGATCGCGCAGATCGCCTTGGCCACCAGCCTCGCCTCGGCCGCCACGATCGCGACGGCCCGCTCGTCACCGGCCGCGGCCGCCGCGAAGACCTGACGCGCGGATTGCGTGCGCAGTCCGGCCCGCCGGGCCGCCCGGACGATCGCGGCCGCCGAGCCGACCGCCTCCAGCGTGCCGCGCCTGCGGACCTCGTCGTCGGCGACATCGCCCGGGCCCTCGGCGATCGGCAGGAACGCGATCTCGCCCGCCACCCCGTGCGCCCCCCGGTGCAGCTGACCGCCGAGCACCAGGCCCATTCCGATGCCACTCCCGATCGAGACGACCACGAAACTGGGGAACTCCCGGCCATGACCGTGCTCGCGCTCGGCCAGCGCCGCGGCGTCGGTGTCGTTCTCCACCGCCAGGTTCTGGCCGAAGGCGCCGCGCAGGCCGGCCAGCACGGCAGGCCGGTCCCAGCCGGCCATCCCGCCGGTGAGCGTGATGGCCTCGCGCCTGGGGTCGTAGACACCCGGGCTGCCTAGCACCGTCTGAGTGACTGCTGCCCTGGTGACGCCCGCCGCCGAGCAGATACCGTCGGCCAGCCTGACCAGCTCGCTGACCCGCTTGCTCACGCTGGCCGCCGGACAGCGCGACTCAGCCTTGGCCCTGATCTCGCCGGTCAGGTCGGCGATCGCGCCGCGCAGGTACTCGTGCCCGATATCGAGCCCGAGCACATAGCCCGCTTCCGGCCGGATCTCGTACAGGACCGCGGACCGGCCGGGCACGCCGGTGCGCTGGCCTGCCGTCCTGACCAGCCCCGATCGCTCGACGTTGGCGAGCGCCAGCGACACCGTCGGCTTAGACAGCCCGGACAGCCGGGCCAGGTCGGCTCGCGAGCACAGGCCGAGCTGACGGATCTGATTGAGCAGAAGCTGCTCGTTCATGGTCCGGATGAGCTGAGGACGGGCCGGGGTGAACCCGGCTCCCGCGGCGGCGTCAGTCATCTAACGCAGGTAGGCGAGGTGCTCGCCATGCAGGTCGGCGTACTCGGCGATCAGCTCCCTGGCGGCCGTGATGCCCGGCACCAGCGGATGCTCGGCGAGCGCGACTGCTGCCATGCTGGCGTTACCCGACATGGCGGCCTCCACGATTCCTCGCTCGTACTCTTTCACAGCCATCACCAGTGCCCGCGCCGACCGGGGCAGGTCCGCCTGCCCGAGCTGGGACAGGCCGCTCGCGTCGACCCGGGCGGGGACCTCGACGATGTCGTCGGGGTCGAGGAAATCAAGCGCCCGGTCGTTGCGCATGTTGACGATCACGTCGCTGGCGCCCCGCCCGGCCAGCCCGTCGATGACCCGCAGGGCCAGGCCCTCGTAGCCGCCGAGCTCGCCCGCGTCGATCGGCACCGGGCCGGCGGCCGCCCGCTCCGCTCGCGCCCGCTCCTGTCCGCTCGCGCCCTGGGTGTCGGTCTTCATGTACGTGTCGTGCCGGACTCCGATCAGGCCCGCGTAGGCCGACCACGCGGCGTGCACGTCACCGTCGGCGAAGGCCCGCCCGATCGCGGTCAGCAGCTCGGAGTTCAGTCCGGCGACGTCCTGGCCGCGGCTCGACCCGGCCCGCTGCACGCCGTCGATGTAGCGCCGTGAGTCGTAGTAGTAGTACACGTACTCGGTCGGGATCGCGCCCACCCGCCGCACCTCGTCGGCGTCGAAGGCGGCGAACTGGTGATCAGATCGCTGCAGGTCGTCGAACCCGGCGATCAGGTCGGGCAGCAGGTCCTCGCCGTCGACCTCGAACGAGGTGACCCAGCCGAGGTGGTTCAGTCCGCCGTAGCCGGCCTGGGCGCGGCCCGCTCCCCCGGCCCGCCCGTCGGCCGCCCCGGCGAACCTGGCCAGGGCCGCGATCGTCCCGGACGGGGTATCGCAGACTCCGACCGCCCGCACCTTGCCCTGCGCGCTGATCGCCTGGGTGATCAGCCCGGCCGGATTGGTGAAGTTGATCAGGACCGCCCCCGGCGAGCACTGACTGAGCAGGTCGCAGTAGGACAGCACGACCGGGATGGTCCGCAGCGCCATCGCGCAGCCGCCTGGTCCTGTCGTCTCCTGGCCCACGATGCCGCGGCGCAGCGCGACCTGCTCGTCGATCACCCGGCCGCGGTCGCCGCCGACCCTGATGGCCGAGAAGACGTAATCAGCGCCGGTGAAGGCCTCAGCCGCGTCGGCGGTGATGGTGACGACATCGCGCTGGCCCTGCACCACGGCCACCTCGGCGGCCAGCCTGGCCGTCGTCGCCCGCCTGCCGGCGTCGGGCTCGAACAGGCAGATCTGGTCGAAGGCCCCCGGCCGCCCGGCCAGCACGGCACGGACGAAGGCGGGCATCCGCACTCCGCCGCCGCCGAGAATGGACAGCTTCATCGCCCTGCTCCCCTAACGCTGCTCGATCCCGCCGGGCCGCATCGCTGCGGCGAGCGCGGTGGTCACGTCCCTGACAACCATGGGGCGCAACGGCCAGCCCGCGCCCATGCCGGCGGCACCGACCTCACCGACACCGCCGAGCCTGCCAACGGCCTTCGATCCGGCGGCGTTGGCCGCGACCGCGGCCTCGGCAACCGAGGCACCCCCGATGAGCGCGCCGATCATCGCCCCGGCGAAGCTGTCGCCCGCGCCGGTGAGGTCCCTGACCGTCACCTCCCTGACGCCTTCCGACACCTCCACGACGGAGCCGTCCGGCCCGGCCACCAGCGCGCCGGCCTGGCCTCTGGTCACCACCAGCTGGGTGCCCCACGCTGCTGCCGACGCGATCGCCGCGTCCAGGTCGGGTGCGCCGGTCAGCCTGAGCAGCTCGTCGGAGTTGGGCACGAAGATGTCCGCGAGGGCGACGCACTCGATCACGGCGTCACGTTCGCGCTCGTCGCCCAGTGAGGTGTCGAGCACGATCTTGCAGCCCAGCTCGCGCGCCTCGCGCAGGAACGGCGGCACCCGCCGCCCGGCATGCAGGTAGCACCAGGCCGGGCGCTCGGCGCGCAGCACGCGGTGCCAGCGCTGGATCTCGGCCCGCTCGCTGACCGCGGCGGACGGCATGTGGGTGACGAAGCCGCGGTCGCCGTCGAAGTTCAGTACCACGGTGATCCCCGCGGTCGGCCCGGCCACGCGCGCGGACGGCGACAGGTCGACGCCCGCTACCGCGCAGTGCTCGGTCACCACCTGCGACCCGAGGTCATCGCCGAGCATCGTGCACAGCCCGGCCCGCACGCCCGACGCGGCCGCCACCGTGGCGCTGGTGACCGCGCCGCCGCAGGAGATCGCGAACTCGTCGGTGAACACTTCCTCGCCGCGGCCGGGCAGGCGGCGCAGCTGGCCGAAGACGAGCTCGAGGAAGACCAGCCCGAACGAGATCATGTCCAAAGAGAAACAGCCTCCCGCAAGGTTCGACGCCGTCGGCGTACTGGTCGCCCGACAGGCGGGGCTTCTGCCTGAGGGCTTCAGGGTTCCTCCGCCAGATTACGGTTCGGCCACGAACTCTGTTACGTCCCGGATAGTTAGGATACTGTCCTAACAATCTCCACGATAGTGGGTTCCGGCAGGGAGATTCTCGACATTCATGATGGTTACTGGCACCATCGCCGACACCGGCATCGTCAGCACCCGGCTAGCCGAGCACCGTCGCCGGCTCGTCACCGTCCGGCGCCTGGGCACGCCGTGACGCACTCCATCCAGCCACTATCCAGTCTTCAAGAAGGGCCGAAGCCATGAGACGCCTAACCAAACTCGGGGTCGTCATCGCATCAGGTCTGCTGGCCGCAGCCTGCTCATCCACCTCTAGCCCACCGGGCTCCTCGTCATCGTCAGGCCCCAGCGGGGTCCTGCAAATATCCAACGAGTCCGGCGCCACCTGGACCTGCGGCTTCAGCCCGTTCAACGGGTCCGTGAGTGGCCTGTCTCTCGGGCCGGTCTACGAGCCGCTGGTCTTCGTCAACACGCTGCAGAGCGGCAAGACCACTCCGTGGCTGGCCAGCTCGTACGCATGGTCGAACGGGAACAAGACGGTCACCTTCACGATCCGCAAGAACGTGAAGTTCAGCGACGGCTCTCCGATGAGCGCGTCTGACGTCGCCTTCACGTTCAACATGCTGAAGAAGTTCCCCGCCCTCGACCTGAATGCGGTCTGGTCGGTGCTGTCCAGCGTGACCCAGCAGGGCGACAACGTCGTCATGAACTTCAAGACGGCCGCCGTGCCGTACTTCTACTACATCGCCGACCAGGTGGGCATCGTGCCGCAGAAGATCTGGTCCAAGGTGCCGAATCCGGTGAACTTCACCGACGCCAACCCGATAGGAACTGGCGCCTACACGGTGAAATGCAGCCCGCAGCTGATCACCTACACGGCGAACACGCATTACTACCAGCCAGGTGAGCCGCATATCGGCACGGTCCTGTATCCCTCGTATACCTCCAACGACCCGGCCAACCTCGACCTGGCGACCGGCAAGGCCCAGTGGGGCGGCCAGTTCATCCCGAGCATCAACAAGTTCTACAAGTCCAAGAGCTCGAGCTATCACTACTGGTTCCCGCCGGTCGCGAACGTGTCCGTGTTCATCAACCTGAAGGACCCCATACTCAGCGACGTGCACGTGCGGCAGGCGATGGCCTTCGCGATCAACCGCGGCAAGGTGTCGACGGTCGGCGAGTACGGCTACGAGCCAGCCAGCAACCAGACCGGCATCGTGACACCCACCTTCAGCACCTGGGTGGACAGTTCGGCCGCCGCCAAGTTCGCCAACTACACCTTCAACCCGGCCAAAGCCACCTCGATCCTGACCGCTGACGGCTACAAGAAGGACAGCAACGGGATCATGGCCAAGAACGGCAAGGAGCTGGCGTTCAGCATCGTCAATGTCGGCGGCTACTCCGACTGGGTGGCGTCCGTTCAGGTGATCCAGCAGGACCTGCAGGCAGTAGGAATCAAGATCACGCCCATCAACCTGGCCGGCACCGATTACAACAACCGGCTGTACAAGGGCCAGTTCCAGCTGGCCTATGACAGTGAGACCGGCGGGCCAAGCCCGTACTACGAGCTGCGGCAGTTGCTGTACGGGCCGAACACCGCCCCGATCGGCAAGCTGGCCAGCACCAACTACGAGCGCTACAGCAACCCCGCGACGGACAAGCTGATCAACGATTACGGGGCCACCACCAGCGAGTCGCAGCAGCACGCGATCGTCAATCAACTCGAGCAGGTCATGCTCAGCCAGGTGCCGGTCATCCCGGTCACCGAGTCCGTCGACTGGTTCCAGTACGACACGAGCAAGTTCACCGGCTGGGTCACCCAGCAGGACCCGTACGCCCAGCCGGCCCCCTACAGCATTCCCGACTGGGGCATTCAGCTCCTCCACCTCACGCCGAAGGGCTGAGCGACCTGCCCCGGAGCCCTCGGAAGAGGGCTCCGGGGCACTTCGCCGCGCCTCTTGCGGTTTCCGCGAGATTGGCTGACCTTTGGGACTAGGGACGCTGACCAGAAGGAGGAGGGGATGAGGTACGCGCTGCGCCGGCTCGCCTTCTTCATCGGCACGCTCTGGGCCTGCCTGACCCTCAACTTCGTCCTGCCGCGCCTGATGCCCGGCAATCCGGCCCTCGCGCTGCTGGCCAAGTTTCACGGCCGGATCGGCGGCCAGGCGCTGAAGGCGCTCGAGATCGCCTTCGGCGTGCACACTCACGAGAGCTACATCCACCAGTACATCGACTACCTGCGCAACACCGCGGAAGGAAACCTCGGCATCTCGCTCAGCCAGCTGCCCACCCCGGTGAGCCAGATCATCAGTAACGCGCTGCCGTGGACGCTGGGCCTGGTCGGCATGACCACGATCCTGGCCTTCCTGCTCGGCACCGGCATCGGCATCATCGGCGCCTGGCGGCGAGGCAGCTGGCTGGACAATGTGCTGCCGCCGGTGTTCGTGATCACCTCCGCGATCCCGTTCTTCTGGATCGGCATGCTGCTGATCGTGGCGTTCAGCCTGCACGGACCGCACCTGCCGTCGAGCGGCACCTTCGACAACACCATGCTCCCCGCGTTCAACTGGCCTTTCATTCTGAACCTGCTCCAGCACGCGCTGCTGCCGTCCGCCGCGATCCTGATCACGTCGATCGGGCTGTGGATCCTGACCATGCGCAACAACATGGTCACCGTGCTGTCCGAGGACTACATCAAGATGGCGCGGGCGAAGGGCCTGCCGGGCAGGCGCATCATGTTCGACTACGCGGCACGCAACGCGATCCTGCCCAACCTGAGCGGCCTGGCTATGTCGCTCGGGTTCGTGCTCGGCGGCTCGGTGCTCGTCGAGTACGTATTCAACTACCCGGGAATGGGATTCTGGCTGGTGCAGGCGGTCGAGGGCGAGGACTACCCGCTGATGCAGGCGCTCTTCCTGCTGATCACGCTGGCCGTTCTGCTGGCCGTCCTGCTGGCCGACATCCTGACCGCGCTGCTTGATCCTCGTACCAGGACGGCGGGGTAAGGCGATGGCCAGCGCGGACGTCTCCACCGATCTCGGTACCACCGTCACGCCGGCCGCCGGCCAGCCGGGCAGCCGTCCAGGCCCGAGCCGGGCCCGCGAGGTGGCGGCCAGGACGGGAACGGCGCTGTACCGCCTGTTCGGCGCGCTCCGCTCCAACCGCAAGGCGAGCACGGGCTTGCTACTGCTCACCTTCGTCTGCCTGCTCGCGACCTTCCCTGGCCTGATCGCGCACGACCCCCCGAGACTCGAGATCTACGGACGGTCGCTCGGGCCGTCGGCCAGGCACCTGATCGGGACCACTGTCTTCGGCCAGGACATCTTCTCCCAGTTCATCTGGGGCGCGAGAGAGACCCTGATCATCGCGGTGGCCAGCGGGGTCCTGTCGACGACGCTCTCAGTCATCATGGGCGTCGCCGCCGCCTACCTGGGCGGGGTCTGGGACGGCGGCCTCAACCTGATCACCGACACGCTGCTGGTCATCCCGAGCTTCCCGCTGCTGCTGATCATCGCCGCCTACCTGCCGAACAGCGGCGTGGTCGTGCTGATCGCCATCCTCGTCATCACCGGCTACAGCTACGGCGCACGGCAGCTCAGAGCCCAGGCCCTGTCGCTGCGCAGCCGGGACTACCTGGAGGCGGCCAGGGTCCGCGGCGAGCGGCGCGTCTACATCATCGCCGTCGAGATAATCCCCACCATGACACCCCTGATCGTGGCAACCTTCCTGGGCACCGCCGTGTACAACGTCCTCTTCGCGGCCGGCCTGCAGTTCATCGGCTTCGGCAACCCGGCGTCGGTGAGCTGGGGAACGATGCTGTACTGGGCGCAGAACAACGAGGCACTCTCGACCGGCCAGTACCTCTGGGCGCTGATGCCCGGGCTCGGGATCGCGATCCTCGGCGCCGCCTTCGCCCTGCTCAACTACGCGTTCGACGAAATCGGCAACCCGGCGCTGCGGCCGGTACGGAGGCACCGTGTCAAGCGCGCTCGCTGACGACGTCGGCCGGGCCCCGGTGACCGGCGATCCGATCCTGCAGGTGAGCGGCATCTCCGTGGAATACGCCACCAAGCAGGGCAATCTAAGAGCCGTGGACGACGTGAGCTTCGACCTCGGCCGGGGCGAGTTCATCGGCATCGTCGGCGAGTCAGGCTGCGGCAAGTCGACCCTGCTGTTCGCGATCGCCCAGTTGCTGGCGCCGCCCGCGGGCCTCGCGGGCGGGAGCGTGGTCTTCAAGGGCGTCGCCATGGTCGGGATGACCGACTCGCAGCTCGCGGCCGTGCGCTGGAAGGACATGTCGGTCGTCATGCAGAGCGCGATGAACGCGCTCAATCCGGTGACCTCGATCGGCGCGCAGTTCAAGGACGCGATGCGGGCGCACGGCGTGCGGTCCAAGACCGAGATCGCCGACCGGTCCTCGCATGTGCTCCGCATGGTCGGGATCGATCCTGCGCACCTGAACAGCTATCCGCACCAGCTGTCCGGCGGCATGCGCCAGCGAGCCATGATCGCCATGGCCCTGCTCTTCACGCCTGACCTGGTCATCATGGACGAGCCGACCTCGGCGCTCGACGTGGTCGCGCAGCGCTCGCTGATGGTGCAGATCAAGGAACTCCAGGCCGAGCTCGGCTTCAGCGTCATCTTCGTCACCCACGACATGTCGCTGGTCCGGCACTTCTCCGACCGGCTGATGGTGATGTACGCGGGACAGGTCGCGGAAATCGGCACCACCTCCCGGGTGTTCGGCTCACCGCGGCATCCGTACACCGTCGGCCTGATGGACGCCTTCCCGTCGATCAAGGGCGCCAGGGTACCGCTCACCGGCATCCCCGGCCAGCCGCCCGACCTGGCGAGGATGCCCGAGGGCTGCCTGTTCGCGCCGCGCTGCCCGAAGGTCATGACCATCTGCGAGACCACTCGCCCGCCGCTATACGTGGTGGAGGGCACCGAGGTCCGCTGCCTGCTGTACGCCGACGGGAGCACGCCGTGACCGACCCGACGACCGGCCAGGCGGCACGGCCGGCCGCTGCCAAGGCGGCGTCGAGCCGGGCCGTCACGCTGCGGAAGAGGCCAGGCAGGCGGTCGGCGAACCCTGCGGCCGGCACCGCGGCGCTGCTGCGGACCGACGGGCTGACCAAGCACTTCAAGATCGGCGGCGGACTGCACCGACGCACGCTGCATGCCGTCGACGACGTCAGCCTGAGCATCGGGGCCGGCCAGATCGTCGCGCTGGTCGGCGAGAGCGGCAGCGGCAAGTCGACGATCGCCAGGCTGCTGGCCAGGATCTACGCACCGACGTCCGGCGAGATCTTGCTCCAGGGAAGGCGGCTGTCGGCGATCAAGTCCCGTGCCGACCTGCTGGCCTACCGCAGCGACGTCCCGATGGTCTTCCAAGACCCGTTCAGCTCGATCAACCCGGTGTTCCGCGTCTCGCACGGCATCGAGCGCAGCCTGCGGCTGCACCGGCCAGAGCTCACCAGGGTCGAGCGCCGAGCCGAGGCCATCCGGATCTTCGACATCGTCGGCCTGACGCCGGGAGCCGATGTGCTCGCGCGCTTCCCGCACGAGCTGAGCGGCGGGCAGCGGCAGCGGGTCGGGTTCGCCCAGGCGCTGGCGATGCGGCCCAAGCTGATCCTGGCCGACGAGCCCGTCTCGATGCTCGACGTCTCGATCAGGATCGGCCTGCTCAACCTGATGACCAAGCTGCGCGACGAGCAGGGCGTATCGATCCTGTACATCACCCACGACATCGCGAGCGCGCGGTACGTCGCCGACCGCATCGTGGTCATGTACGCGGGTCAGATCGCCGAGTCCGGCCCGGTCGAGGACGTGCTGGCCCGGCCCAGGCATCCCTACACCCAGCTGCTGGTCTCCGCCGTGCCTGACCCGCGGGCGGAGATCAGCGTGGCGGCGGACACCGACCGCGGCGAGCCGCCGCGAGTCATCGATCCCACCCCTGGCTGCCGGTTCCGCTGGCGTTGCCCGCTCGTGATCGACACGTGCCACCAGGTCACCCCGCCGCTACGGCAGCTGCTCCCCGACCATTCCGCCGCCTGCCACGTGGCGACGGCCGACGCCGAACTGAGGGCATTTCGATGAAGGTAGCTGTGGTCGGCGGTGGCTCGACCTACACGCCCGAGCTCATCGACGGGTTCGCCCGGCTGGCCAGCCAGGTCGCGATCAGCGAGATCGTCCTGGTCGACCCGGACCAGGCCAGGCTCGCGGTGGTGGGACCGTTCTCCGCCCGGATAATGAGCGCCTACGGGCACCCGGCCGCCGTGCGCTGGACCTCCGATCTCGACGACGGCCTCGACGGAGCGGGCGCGGTCCTGCTCCAGCTGCGGATCGGTGGCCAGGCGGCCAGGCACCGGGACGAGACCTGGCCGCACAAGTGCGGCTGCATCGGCCAGGAGACGACCGGGGCAGGCGGGTTCGCCAAGGCCCTGCGGACCGTGCCGGTCGTTCTCGACATAGCGGAACGGGCCCGCGCCCGGGCAGCGGCCGACGCCTGGCTGATCGACTTCACCAACCCGGTCGGGATCGTCACCCGGGCGCTGCTCGACGCCGGTCACCGGGCGATCGGCCTGTGCAATGTGGCGATCGGATTCCAGCGGATCTTCGCCGGCATGCTCGGCGTCGAGCCGGAGCGGGTCAGCCTCGAGCACGTCGGGCTCAATCACCTGAGCTGGGAACGTGCCGTGCTGCTTGACGGGACCGACGTGCTGCCCGACCTGATCGCGCAGCACGGCAAGGACCTGGCGGCCCTGATCGAGCTGCCGCTGCCCGTTATCGAGCTGACACACTCGATCCCGTCGTACTACCTCAGGTACTTTTACGCGCACGACCGGGTGGTCGCCGAGCAGCGCACCAGCCCGACCCGCGCCGAGCAGGTCGCGCAGATCGAGCAGGAGCTGCTGACGATGTACGCGGACCCCGCGCTTGACCGCAAGCCTGAGCTGCTCGGCCAGCGGGGCGGCGCGTTCTACTCCGAGGCAGCGGTCGCGCTGCTCGCCTCGCTGGTCAACGACACGGGTGACACCCAGGTCGTGAACGTCCGCAACAACGGCACCATGCCATTCCTGCCCGACGAGGCGGTTATCGAGGTGCCGTCGGTGATCGCCAGGCACGGCGCCACGCCGGTCGGCTTCCCGCCGCTCAACCCGCTGATGCGGGGCCTGACCGGGCATGTGTCGGCCTATGAGGAACTGGCCGTGCAGGCCGCCAGGCTGGGCGGGCGTGACCGGGTGGTCGAGGCGATGCTGGCGCACCCGCTGATCGGGCAGTATGACCAGGCCCAGGCGCTCACCGACCTGCTGCTGGCCGAGAACTCGGCGTTCCTGCCCTGGGCGAGCGGCCAGTGAGCGAGGCTCTGCCCGCTGCTCTCGCCATCGACGGCGGGAACAGCAAGACCGACGCGGCCCTCGTGGCGCAGGACGGAACCCTGCTCGCGCTGGTCCGCGGCCCTGGCATGCCGGGCAGGCTCGGCGAGCAGACCGTCCGGGTCATCGACGAGCTGATCCGGTCGGCCGTCCGGCTGGCCGGCCCGAGCCATCCGGGCAGGACCGCGCCCGGCGCCGGCCCTGTCGCCGCGCACCTGGTCGCCTGCGTGGCGAATGCCGACCTGCCCGCGGAGGAACGCGAGCTCGAGCGGATGCTGAGCGAGCAAGGCTGGACCGGGACCACGCTGGTGACCAACGACACCTACGCGGTGCTGCGGGCGGGCCTTGACGACGTGCCAGCCGCCGGCGCGGCGCGGTACTGGGGGGTGGGCGTCACCTGCGGAACCGGGATCAACTGCGTCGGCCTGGCCCCCGACGGCTCGACCGCCGGCTTCCTGGCCCTCGGCATGATCACCGGTGACTGGGGCGGCGGCGGCGAGCTCGGGGTGGAGGCCCAGTGGAACGCCGTCCGGGCGGCGGACGGCAGGGGGCCGCAGACCGCGCTGCGGGAGGCGGTGCCCGCCTACTTCGGCCTGAAGGAACCGCTCGAGGTGGCCGAAGCCCTGCACCTGGGCGAGATTTCCTGGGACCGGATTGCGAGTCTGGCGCCGATCGTCCTGCAGGTTGCCGACGCCGGCGACGAGGTGGCGCGCGGCCTGGTGATGCGCCTGGCGCGGGAGATCTTCCTGCTGGTCAAGAGCGCGATCACCCGGCTGGGGCTGGCCGGCGATCCGGTCCCGGTCGTGCTGGGCGGCGGGATCCTCGCCTCGGGCAATGCGCTCCTGATCGACGCCACGACCAGCCTCGTCACCTCGGAGTTCCCGGCTGCGGACGTGCGCATCCTGCGGCACGTTCCGGTCGTCGGCGCCGCGCTCATGGGGCTCGACCTAGCCGGCGCATCGGTCGGCGGCAAAGAGCGGCTGCGCGATGCGTTCGCCCGCCGGCCAGCGTCCTGACCGGTCGGCCGGCCAGATGTCGCGCAATTCGGTACAATCGCCTGTCCAGGGGCCGCTTGTACCCCGGCTTGCGATCGAAGGACACCGTGACCGCTCCGAGCACCGCCCGCGGCAAGCCGAGCAGGCGCCGCAGACGCCAAATCAGGACGAAGTACCTGGTCCTCCTGGCGGTGGCAGGCTGCATCATGCTGCTGATCGGCCGCGGCACGGCCCAGATCGTCGGCCGCGTCACCTGCCAGAACAACCAGATCGTGCTCAACGTCGCCGTCAGCACCGATATCGCCCCGGCGATCCAGCGGATCGCCGGCTTCTTCAATCGCCAGGACCGTCAGGCCGACGGCCGGTGCGTCTCCGTGTACGTGAACGCCGAGTCTCCGGCGCTGGCCACGGCGCAGATCGACGGGCAGCGCCCGAGCCCGGTCCCCGGCATCGACGGGTGGATTCCCGATTCCAGCCTGTGGATCGATGAGGCCAGGGGGTTCGCGCTCGGCGCCAAGGCCGTTCAGCCGGCCGGATTCAGCGTGGCGCTGTCGCCGCTGATGCTCGTCATGCCGAAGGCCGCCGCGGCGCGGACCGCTGCCTTCGGCAAGGTCGGCTGGCGGCTGCTGCTCCCGCGCTCGGCCGGCGGCCCCGTCGTCCCGACCGGCACGCGGGTCGACCTGCCCGACCCCTCGCAGAGCGCGGCAGGCCTGGCGGCGCTGATCGAGGTCGGCCGCCTGCTCGGCCGGGGCGCGCCGGCCAGGGTGCGGTTTACCCGATTCGTCTACGCGTCCGAGGTGACCTCCTACTTCGACGACCCGAACTCACTGCGATCGTTCGTCAGCCTGGCCGCGCCGCCGCTCAGCGGTGACCCGGTGACGGTCACGACCGAGCAAGCAGTGCTCGCCTACGACGGGCAGAACCCTAGTCAGCCGCTGGCGGCGACCTACCCGACGGGCAGCAGCACCAGGCTCGGCAGCCCTGAGCTCGACTACCCGTACGTGCTGACCGCGTCGAGGGCGGTCAGGCTCGACGCGGCGACGCTGTTCGGCAAAGTGCTGACCAGCTCCTACGCACAGAGCGTGGTCCGGTACGCCGGATTCCGGTCGGGCAGCAACGTGCCGGACCGGTTCGCCCCTGCTGACGGACTGAGCAAGCAGCTGCTTCAGGTGGCGACGCCCGCCACGGCTACCGAGGCGCCGACCGCCCTGCAGGTGTGGAACAAGCTGGCGCTCGGATCGCGTGACCTGACGCTGGTCGACGTCTCGTCGGCGATGGCCAAGCCGGCCAGCCCGTCCGATCCGAACGGCCCGACGCTGGAACAGGAGCTCACCCAGACGGCATCGCTAGGGCTCGCGCTCTTCGCGGACACCGCCAACCTTGGCCTGTGGGAATTCGCCGATCACTTCCAGGGCGGCGCGCGGCCTTACAAGCAGCTCGTTTCCGTCGGCCCGCTGCCTGAGAACCTCGGCGTCATCAGCAGACGCGCCCAGCTGGAGCGCATTAACGGGTCGCTTCCGCCGACCGGCGGTCCGCACGTCGCGCTGTACGGCTCGATCCTCGACGCGTACAAGTACATGCAGGCGACCTATAAGCCGAAGTTCTTCAACACCGTGGTCGTGCTCGCGTCCGGCCTGGAGAATGCGCCCGGCGACATCACCGCCCCGCAGCTGCTCCGCAAGCTCGCGAAGCTCGCCAACCCGGCCCGCAGGGTGCCGGTGATCATCATCGCCTTCTCGCCCTCGGCTGACTTCACCGAGCTGAAGAAGATCGCGAACTTCACCGGCGGGCAGGCCTACCAGATCAGTGACCCATCGCAGGTACTCAAGGTGTTCTACCAGGCGCTCGCGCACCGGCTGTGCGATCACGGCTGCGTCGCGCCCTGACCAGCCTGCCAGCTACCGTAGGGCATTATGAACCCCTTTCGCGCGCCCTCGATGCTCTCGGCCACGGCTCGAACCACGCTGGGCCGACTGCGCGAGCGCGGTCGTACCGACCGGGCCGAGCTGCACGGCGTGCTCGACGCGGGCCTGATCTGCCATTTCGGCGTCGTCATCGACGGCGCGCCGGTCGTACTGCCGACCGGCTACGGTCGCATCGGCGAGACCCTGTACCTGCACGGATCGTCGGCAAACCGATCGCTGGCAGCGGCCGACGGAGCGGAAGTCTGCGTGACCGTGACCCTGCTCGACGGGCTCGTCTGCGCCAGGTCGGTCTTCCATAACTCGATGAACTACCGCAGCGCCGTGATCTACGGAACTGCCCGCCTGGTTGCCGACAGCGCGGAACGGCGCGCGGCGGTACGCGCCATCACCGATCACCTGATTCCCGGCCGGTGGGACAACTCCCGGCAGCCAAGCCGCAAGGAGATGGCTGCCACCTCCGTCCTCGCGCTGCCGCTCGACGAGGCCTCGGTCAAGGCGCGGACAGGCTGGCCCAAGGACGACGACGAGGATTACGCGCTCGGCCACTGGGCCGGCTTGCTGCCGATCACCATGACCGTCGGGCCGGCCCAGTCCGACCCGCGGCTCAACGATGGCATTTGCGTCCCCGCGCACATCACCGAACTTCAGACCCAAGCTGGCGGCACCGGTACCTGAGGTTCCTGACTGCCCTAGGCTGGGACGGTGACTGACCGACTGGTCTGGATTGACTGCGAGATGACCGGGCTTGATCTTGCCAGCGACGCGCTGGTCGAGATCGCCTGCGTCGTCACCGACCGTGACCTGAACGAACTGGACGAAGGCATCGATCTCGTCATCAAGCCGCCCGCCGAGGCGCTCGACCACATGCCCGAGCTGGTGCGCCAGATGCACACCAGCTCGGGGCTGCTGACCGAGCTGGCCGCGGGGATAACGCTGGCTGAGGCGCAGGACCAGGTGCTCAGCTATGTCCGCGGCCACGTCCCCGAGGCCAGGAAGGCGCCGCTGTGCGGAAACTCGATCGCCACGGACCGCGCGTTCCTGGCCAAGGACCTGCCGCGGCTGGATGAGTACCTGCATTACCGGATGATCGACGTCTCCAGCGTCAAGGAACTGGCCAGGCGCTGGTATCCGCGGGCCTATTTCGCCAGCCCCGCCAAGGTGGGCGGGCACCGGGCCCTCGCCGACATCAAGGAGAGCATCACCGAGCTGCGCTACTACCGGGAGGCGGTTTTCGTCCCCATGCCAGGTCCCGATACGGCCAGGGCACGTGAGATAGCAGCGAGGCTATCGCCAGGTGCCAACGTTCCCGGCGATGGAGCGGAATCCGATTCTGCGGGGTGAGCCGGAACCGGTATGCTTCGACGAGCCGCCACGGCGGCCATGGTGGGCGTAGCTCAGCTGGTAGAGCGCCAGGTTGTGGTCCTGGATGTCGTGGGTTCAAGTCCCATCGTCCACCCCAAGTTCGCTGCTTTTCATGATCATGGCGGATTGCCCTGTCACTGCGAGGTCAATCCACCACGATCATGAGGACAGGCTCCGCGGACGCTAGCTAGCGGGGCGTGATAGGTGACCAGGGTCCTAGCCATCTCGGCCTCCGGCCGTCGCCGGCCGGGACCCCGCAGCTGCCGCATGCCGGCGGAGCCACGACGGAGGCTGGCCCGACTCAGCGGACATGGCTCGCCACGTCCAGCCGTGCCTCCTGCGATGGGCGATGTAGTCGGCGCTGCTCGGAGAACCGAGGACCGTGGCGACCCGATCCGCTCGCTGACCAGCCGCATAACGCGTCGCCGCATGACGGACGTGCGCCAGCCAGTCCTTGTGCAGCCCGGCCCCAATGCTCGGTGGTGCGTGAGACGCTCCAGTTCCGGGAGTGCAGGCCGGTGACGGGGCAGACCAGGGCGTGAGGTCGGGCAGGACGACGCCAGTGCCTGGCTGGCTACGACGACGCTCCGGCCGGGTTCCGGCGCTGTCGCGCCGGGCCGATGTGTGCTGGCGTATTGGTCCCGATATGTCCCGGCGCCGCCAGGTCATCGGCCGATAGGAGAGTCTGCGAGAGTGGCTACTACATCGGTGTGAGTGCGCTTCCTGCGGGTGGACAAGCTTCTAAGAATGCGCCACAATTGTGGCCATGAGCGTAGAGTCATTGAGGTCAGTCCGCGATCACCTGTCGGAGTTCGTGGACCGAGTTGAGGGCCAGCATGAGCGGATCGTGGTGACCCGGAACGGCCGTGCAGCTGCCGTTCTGATCAGCCCGGAGGACCTGGCCCAGCTTGAGGAGACCGTCGATGTGCTCGGCGATCCCGAGGCACTCGCCGACATCCGCGAAGCGGACGAGGCGTACGCTCGCGGCGATGTTGTCCGCGGTGTAGATGCAGTCCGCCAGCTGCGGCAGTGAGCAATCATGACGACTATGAACTCGTGCTCACCCCGCCGGCGCGCCGCGCGCTCACCGAGAAGCTGCCGGAGCCGGTCGCCGCGGCGGTAATCGAGTTCATCACCACCTCGCTGGTCGGCCAGCCGCATCGGGCCGGCAAGCTGTTGCGCGATGACTTGGCCGGAGTGTGGTCAGCACGCCGCGGCACGTACCGAGTGCTCTACCGCATCCGCGAAGAGCCCCGCGAGGTAGTTATCCTGAGGATTGAGCACAGGCGCGACGCCTACCGGCCCCTGTAGGAGACGAGCTGTAACACACCCGGGTCCGTTCGGGTCTGTAAACAGCGGCAAGCGGCTGTCAGTTGCGTCCAGACGCGGTCATCCGGGCCCATATGAGGTCGCTGACCAGCGTATACGCCCGTACTCGGGAGGCTTGTGCGTCGGGCGGCAGGTTGTGGTCCTGATGTCGTGGATTCAAGTCCCATCGTCTGCCCCAAGCACTCCTCCGCGGCGATGGATGCTATCTCGGCGCCCCACCCGAGGAGCCGCGGGTTTTCCTCGACGGTAAAGAGCCTGCTCGTGCGGCCGACCTGAGGATGGTGGCGGTGTCCAGCGGAACAAGCGGACGCCGCCGGCCCCGGCGATGTCCTCGCCGATCAGGACCACCCGGTCGTTTCGCGCCATTTCCTGAGCGATACCGCGGGCTACCGCCTCCCGGTAAGTCAGTTCCGCCATGATGAGCCTCCGTCCGCCCAGACGTCCGTCAGCGCGCTGTCCGGCGGCGGCAGGCCGCCGTCAGTAGCCAGCTGGGTCGCCAGGTCAACCGCCTCGCGCACCTGCTTGTCGATCGCGTCGAGCGCCGCCGGATCGACGCCGAGCCGTTCAAGGCGTCCTCGGTAGATGGTCAGCTGGTCATAGGCCATCCAGGCATCGATCTCAGCCTGCGGCCGGTATTTCCCTGGATCCGCCCGGGAATGGCCACCGTGCCGGTACGTCACGGCCTCAACCAGCGAGGGTCCCTCGCCGCGGCGGGCGCCGTCCAGCGCGGCAGCCGCGGTCAGATAGCACTCGTCCGCGTCGTTGCCGTCGATGACCTGTGCCGCGAGTCGTAAGCGGCCGCCCGGTCCGCTCCAGGGTGAGGTACCGCGGTGATATCCGCGATCGACGTGTATTCCATGTACAGGTTGTTCTCGGGGTCATCGGCACGCTGCGAGCGAGGGCGTGCGCCTGCCCCCGGTAGGTCGCGAAAGGTGTAATCGTCGCCGCGCATGGCCGCGCCGAAGCCGGCCGAGATGGCCTCCATTCCGAGCGACAGGCGGCTGGTGCCCTTCACCAGCTGCCGCATGAACAAGTCATAGGCGCGCTTCTCGAACTGACGCATCTCCTGCAGCTTGCGATAGATGGCCAGCCGGACGTCGGGAGCGATTGGCGCCTGCTCGTGCCGGTCAGCTCGCCCCGGCGGCAACACGACCGGATGGGCGCCGTACTGGTGAGCGCTGAGTGGAAGGTTCATGCAGAGTCGCCACTCCGGTCGCCGGCCGATATCCGACCGAGGTTGTTGAGGTGCGACTGGCTGTCTCGCTCGAGCGGCAGCGCCCCGCCGGTGGTGTGGAGACGCTTGCCCGCGACGAGCAGCTCCTCAGCGGGGAACTTGGTGATCACCTCCGCACCGTCGGCGGTGACGATGAGCTCCTCCTCGATCCGGGCCGCTCCCCAGCCGTCCGCTGCCGGCCAGTACGTCTCGAGCGCGAAGACCATGCCCTCCTCGAGCGTCTCCGGGTGATCCAGCGAGGTGAGCCTGCTGAAGATGGGCCGTTCCCAGATGCTCAGGCCGACGCCGTGGCCGTACTGAAGCGCGAAGGCCGCTTCCTCGTCACGGAACCCGAATTCCTGCGCCGTCGGCCAGACCGAGACGATGTCTGCGGTCGTGGCGCCGGGCTTCACGAGCTCGATCGCCCGGTCCATATACTCGCGGCAGATCTTGTACGCGTCGGCTTGAGCGCGCGATGCGCTCCCCACGGCGAACGTGCGGTAGTAGCAGGTGCGATAGCCGAGGTAGCTGTGCAGGATGTCGAAGAACGCCGGGTCGCCGGGCCGGAGCAGGCGGTCGGAGAAGACGTGAGGATGCGGTGAGCAGCGCCCACCGGAGATCGCGTTGACCCCCTCGACCTGCTCGGAGCCCAGGTCGTAGAGCACCTTGCTGACCAGCCCGACGCACTCGTTCTCGCGGACGCCTGGTCGCAGGAACTGGTACAGCTCGTAGTAGGCCGCGTCGACCATCGAAGCGGCTTGGGTGAGTAGGCCGATCTCGTCGACGGTCTTGATCTTCCGCGCCGCGAGGAACACCTGCTGGCCGTCCGCGACCGTGATCCCCTTAGCCTGCAGGGCGAACATCACCGGTGGCTCGACGACATCCACGCCCAGCGGCTCATCCTGCAGGCCGTAGGCGGCGAGAACATCGTGCACCTTCGACGCGACGCCGCCGGCCAGGCCTGCCGCCGGCGTGACCGCTCCGCGCAACGTGGAGATGCCCGCCCTGGCTCCGTAGTGCTCGTCGTCCGCGCCGATCCCCGCACCCGCGTGTGCCTTGTCGAGCCACGGCGTGAACAGCTGGTGGTGCCGCGCCGCCGATCCGAAGTCCCACAGAACAGGCTCGCCGCCGCGCGGCAGGAGCGCGAACCTGATCAGCTTGTCCATGGCCCAGGTGCCGATGTGGGTCGACGTCATATAGCGGATGTTGTAGAAATCGAAGGTCAGCAGTGCACCAAGATCGGACTTCTCGAGTTCCGTCTTGAGCTTGGCCAGGCGCTGTTCCCGAAGTCGCGGCATGCTGGCCCGCAAATACTCGGCGGAAGCGGCCTCCCTGTTGCCGGATAGGTAATAGGCGACTTCGACCAGTTCGAGCGCGAGTCCGTCCGGATCGCTGAAGTACACCCATCGCCAGCCGGCCAGCGGGCCCTCGTCGACGATGTTGACGTCGGAGTAGAACGCCACGCCCTTCGCTTCGAGTTCGGCCTTCTTGGCGTGAACGTCGTCGACCTTGAAGCAGACATGCGCCGCCCCGAGGTAGTTGTTAGGCGCCGGCGCGACGCTCGTCTCCGGCCGGTTCTGGTACTCGATGAGCTCCATCGTGGAGTTCTCGCCGACCCACATCGAGACCTGCCGCAGGACCGCGCCCGGCACGCCGACACCGGCTTCGAGCGCGGGTCCGGAGAACCATGGCGTCGGCTCGTTGGCGAACGGCAGCCCGAGGATGTCGTGATAGAAGTAAATGGAGCGGTCCAGGTCGCGGACCACCAGCCCGGCGTGGTGGATTGCCAGCAGGCTCATGACTGTCCTTTCTGCATGCTCGAGACGGTGCGGATTGCTAGCTGGGGTCGCCGGAGCGGACGAGTACCTTGAGCTGACTGCCGTGGGGATCCACGAGGGCATCGAAGCCCTGGGACACGACGTTCGCCAGGTCGATCTGAGCCGTGACCGCCTTGGCCACCGGGTACTTGCCAGATGCGACGAGCCGGATGATCCGCGGCCAGTCCGTGATCAAGTAGCACCAGCTGCCGATGAGCGAGAGGTCCTTGGCCGACAGCGCCATCGCGTCGAGCGAGGCCGCCTTGGTGTGCAGTCCCGTCTGCACGATCGAGCCGCGGCGGCGCGTGCGGGAGACGCAGGTCGCGAGGCCAGCAGAGGTGCCCGAGCATTCCACTGCGACATCCACGCCGATGGCGCTGGTGAGGCCATCGAGTACCGCGCCGAATCCGTCCGCTGTCGAGTCGAGTACGGGACCGATGTCCATCGCCCTGGCCAGCGATGCGCGATTGGGGTTGGGCTCGGCGATGACTACCGTTGCGGCCCCGAGCGCGCTCGCGTACATGGCCGACAGGATGCCGATCGGCCCGGCGCCCGTGACCAGGACCACGTCGCCGCCGGCTACCCCGGCCCGGTCGACGCCGTATGCGGCGACCGAAGCGGGCTCGATGATCGCGCCCTGCAGATCGGACACCTCGTCCGGCAGCACGGCGAGCTGATACTCCTTCAGGACCGCGAACTGGGCTAGACCGCCCGTCTCGGCGCTCAGGCCCGTGCAGGCGAAGCTGAGGCACAGGTGCCCCATTCCCCGACGGCAGTAATGGCAGCGGCCGCACACGATCGCGGGCATGATCGCGACCCGGTCGCCGACCCGGACATCGCGGACATCCGGTCCGGCCTCGACGACGGTGGCCGAGAATTCGTGACCCAGGGTCTGGGGCAGCGTCGCGCCGGTCAGCGGATGCGGCGCGCTGGACGTCACGATCGGGCCCATCAGGTACTCGTGCAGGTCTGTCCCGCAGATCCCGCAGAACTTCACCTCGACGAGGACGTCGTCGGCGCCGCGGATATCCGGGGTCGGGACGTCCTCGACGCGGATGTCCCTGGCGGCATAGAAACGCGCTGCGCGCACTATCGGCTCCTCTCAGGTACCAGCCAAAGCGACACGGGATGTGACATCGGACAAATCGGCCTCGCCGGGCTAGGAGATCTGGGCGGCGCGCGTACCGCGCACCTGGCGGTAGAGGACAGCGGCCACGACAATCAGCGCTCCCTGGAAGAAGTACTGCCAGGTCTGGCTCAGCCCGAGGAAGACGGTCGCGTTCAGGACCTGGACGATGAGCCCGGCACCGAGCAGGGTGCCGATGAAAGATCCGCGACCGCCGAGCAGGCTGGTGCCGCCGAGTACCACGGCGGTGATCGAGCTCAGGGTGTAGCCGATGCCTTGCGACGGGTCCCCGACCCCCAGCTGGGCCAGCAGCATGATCGATCCGAGGAAGGTAAACAGCGACGTCAGGACGTAGGCCAGGATGACGGTGCGGTTGGTGCGGACACCGACCCGGCGCGCGGACTCCTCGTCCGACCCGACTGCCCGCAGGCTCCGCCCCCAGCGGTGCCAGCGCAGCAGGAACTCCATCACCCCGGTAGCCAGGACCAGGAGTATGAAGGCGACCGGGACGGGCCCGATCTTGTAGCTGATCGCGTTGGTCACCGATCCGTTCATGTAGCCGCCGGGAACATTGCGCAGCAAGAAGCTGAGTCCCTGCAGGCCGAGATAGGTCACCAGGGTGGCTGCGACCGGGGTGAACTTTACGAACCGGATCAGGGTGCCATTCACGGCACCGACAGCAGCCGCGGCGACCAGCATCAGCAGGAAGCCCACGGCGATGGTCAGGCCCGATTTCCCGTCGTTCACGAAGAACGAGGCGAGTACCACGAGGAAGCCCGCTAGCGGGCCAACAGACAGGTCGATGCCCGCGGTCAGCAGCGAGACCGTCTGACCCATAGCGATGAAGCCAAGGGCCGCTGCGGCGAGCATCGCGGCGCTGATATTGAACGCGGAGATGTAGAGGTTGTTCTTCGCGTAGATGTACCCGCCGAGCGCGAGCATGACCAGGGCGAGGATGGCGACCGGCGCCAGGTCCCCCTGGATGAAGCGCCGGAGTCCGGCCCGGTCAGCGCGGCGGCCGCCCAACTCCAGATCCTGCCGCGAGTGCGTCGTCGAGCGCACGGCGGCGTTGATCATGCGCTCTTCGGTGATCTCGTCGCCGGACAGCGTCTCCACGATGTGCCCGCGCGACATCACGATCACGCGGTCACACAGGCCCTCGAGTTCCTTGGTGTCCGAGGACGCGACCACGACCGGGACCCCGCGGTCGCAGACTTCCCGCAGAATGCGGTAGATCTCGGCCCGCGCGCCCACATCGACGCCCTGGGTAGGATCATCGGCGATCAGCAGCGACGGCCCGGCCAGCAGGACCCGGGCCAGGACCACCTTCTGCTGGTTGCCGCCCGACAGGGCCCTCTCGGTGGCGGTCGGCGGGCAGGTAGGCCGCGAGCGCCCGGAGATCGGCCGAGCTGCGGAGCTGCTGATGGCCGACGGTAACGGTGCCGGTGAACGAGGTCAGCCCCGCCAGCGCGCGGAGCAGGCTGCTCTGACCATTGCCGACGGCGCCGGCGACGCCGATGATCTCGCCTCGCTGGCCGGCCAGGGAGATCTCGCCGAATCCCTGGCCGGACAGGCCGTCGACCACCAGAACGGTGACTTCGCCGGGCGTGCAGACGTGCTTGGGCGGGAAGGTGGACTCGAGCTGGCGACCGACGATCATCGCGAGCATCTGGTCGTCGGTCACGTCGCTGACCGAAGCCGATCCGCTGAGCCGGCCGTCGCGCAGTACGGTGACGTGGTCGGCCAGGATCCGGACCTCGAGCAACCGGTGGGTGATGTAGACGACGGCGGTTCCCTCCCGGGCCGCGGACCTGACCCGGTCGAAGAGCAGGTCGACAGCATCCTGGCCGAGCGGTGCCGTCGGCTCGTCCAGGATCAGCAGCCTCGGCTTGATGGCGAGCGCCTTTGCCAGTTCGACGAGATGCTTCTGCGCGATGCTCAGCGTGCCGACCCGGTCCTTCAGGTCGGCGGTCGAGCCGACTCCGGCGAGAAGTGCGCGCATCGATGACTCTTCGTCACTGGCAAAACGCAGGTAGCGCGGCGGGATGGCGACCCGCAGGTTGTCGGCGACCGACAGGTCGGGCAGGAGTGCCGGATGCTGGTGGACGATCGCTATCCCGAGTTCCGTCGCCAGTGCCGGGGTAAGGTGGGTGAGCTGCTGACCCTGAAACGTGATGATTCCCTCATCCGGCCGGGTAGTCCCGGACGCGACGCCCATCAGCGTCGACTTGCCGGCGCCGTTCTCGCCGAGCAGCGCGTGCACCAGGCCGGGCCGTGCCTCCAGGCTCACATCCCGAAGAGCGACGACCCCGCCGTAGCTCTTGGAGATCCCGGACAGGATCATCGTGGCGTGCCCGACGGCGACCGTGCTCTGTTCTGTCACCTGTTCACCCTTCCTGCCTGGCAATGAAGCAGAATGCCGGCGGTGCGCCCGTGGGTGGCTGGCCCGGCTCCGGCCAGACCAGCCACCCGCGGGAGTTCGTGCGGCTTACTTGCCGTTGACGATGGCCGCCTGCACCTTCGCAGATAGCTCGGCCGAGAGGTAGATGTCACCCGGGAGGCTGGCGTCGCACTCGACGGGGTTCGGCTTGCCGGTGACGGAGTTCTCGAATGGAGTGTTCGGGTAGTGGGTAGTCGACGGCTTCGTGCCGCCCGTGGCCAGGGCCACCGCCCAGTCGATCGCGAGGCGCGAGTGGTCATTCTGGGTCGAGACGGTGAACATCTTGAAGTCGGGGTTCGAGGCATGCTCCTTGTGCCACAGGCAGCCAAGCGCGTTGCCGTCCGACGTGGCGAGGGCCGGGATGGAACGGCCGCTCTTGTCGAACAAGGACAGCGCCCCGACCAGCGACGGTCCGAAGTCCGAGACGATGGCGTCGATCTTCGGGAACTTGGCGATAGCGGAGGTGAGCACGGTTTGCGTCAGGGCCGGGTCCCAGTTGGTCGGCTCGAACGGCTGCTGCCCGATGTAATGGAACTTGTGTGTCGGGTCGAGGACCGAATGCAAGCCCTTGGCCTCCTCGACTCCCTGGCTATTGCCTGGCGGACCGCTCAGCATGAGCACGTTGCCGCCCTTGGGCAGAACCTGCAGGAGCCAGCGACCCCATTCCACTCCGGCCTGCGTGAAGTTCGTGTCGATGAAGACGTTGTAATCCGTCCCGGCCGTGCCGCCCGGGCTGACCCGGTACGGAACGGTGATCACGCCGGCCTGGTAAGCGCTGCGGAGCGCCGGGAGGATCGCCGGCCCGGCATCGGGGAACACGACGAGGGCCTTGACACCTCGCGCGTCCATACCCTGGATGTCCGAGATGGCCTTCTGCGTGTTTCCGTCACCATTCGCATAGAAGAACTGGGTGACGCTCGGGCACTTGGATGCCTCGTCCTTGGCTGACGCGGTGGTGATGAGCCGCCAGCTGTTCCCGCCGAAGCCGTCGGTCAGTCCCAACGTGATCTTCTTCGGACCGCACCACGAGGGCACCTTGCCGTTCGACGT
>WNGK01002147.1_pt1 | contig 24291 bp, 21 predicted proteins | sample 5400601 | NCBI WGS metagenome assembly WNGK01 (sample SAMN13153376, study PRJNA577476) | soil metagenome | isolation source: 60 cm soil or saprolite under Garry oak tree replicate 1 | place: USA:California | collected 2016-06-15
AGTGGAGGAAGCGGAAAAGAGATTTGCAAGCGCAACAACGGAGCAGAAGGCGCATTATGAGCAAGAATTACAAAAGCTGCGCGAAGAGCTTGCGGATGCCACGCAGCGGACACTCACAATCGCGCAACAAACAAAGAAGGGGCACGTTTACATCATTTCCAACGTCGGTTCATTCGGCGAAGGCGTTTACAAAATCGGCCAGACGCGGCGCCCGGAGCCGCAAGATCGTGTTGATGAACTCGGAGACGCGAGCGTGCCGTTTGAATTTGATATCCACGCACTGATCGAAAGCGAAAATGCTCCCACGCTCGAACACAAACTCCACAAACAACTCCTGGCATTGCAGGTGAACAAAATAAATTCTCGTAAAGAATTCTTCCGCGTGAGCTTAGCGGATATCCACCAGGAAATCGAAAAGCTGAACGAAGGCGAGGACTTCACCATCAAAGTTTGGAGTGAAAAAGCTATCGCCACAGAATATAGGGACAGCCTCGACATCGAAAATAACCCGCAGAAGAAAGAAAATTGGATCAAGCGCCAGCAAGCTTTATCGGCTCGGCAGCTACAACTCGATATGTTGAAGTTTCCTGTTCTGTCTAGCCTCGATACAGACGAGGACAATCGAGAAACTTAACCGAGCAACCTGATTGAGGCCTCTCCTGAGTACATATTTTAATGAAGTTTAGATTTGCTCGATTGGCTTCACATAGCGAATGACACATCGTGACGAGTGAGAAATGAATAATTGTTTTCGAGCAGAGCAAGAATGCAGACTTCATGAGATGCGGACGTGTTCTGAACCGACGGAGGAATGGCCAAGAGGATGCCGAGGTTCTCGTCGGCCATGGCTTGTTTTCATCGGTCCCAGCCCCGGCGGTAAAAAAGGCACGGATGAAGAAGCATCGCCCCGATGGAATCGCCCGTTTACCGACCCATTCACGCCGCCATTTTGGGGAGGAGGCTTCAAGCAAAGCATGCAGCCTCTTCTGCGCACGCTAATGCCGGAGGCAACCGAGGCAGAGAGCACTCTCCTGTATGCCGTCTACAATTTTGACTCGCTTCAGAATCCGCAGGCAAGTCGTGTTCCCTCAGAGAGTATGAAGAGAGGCGCGCCGGGACTGTTATCGCTGCTCGAAAAATCGCCTCCGCGTCTGATTGTTCCGATGGAAAGACGGTGTTTTGATGTACTAAGGGATGAGTTGCCGCAGCGCGGGTATAAACGCGCCGAGAATTATCAGTTCCCAATCCCCATTCCCGTCTCAATCTACGGTAATCCGAAAAGGTTTCATAGGAACATTTTCGGATTCAGAATCGATGGCAGTGGTCCGCTCAAAGAGTCTGTTGTAGTTAAGTTGCCACAGCATCCTGCGAAAATTTTCCGTACCGATTATGCCACCGACTGCGGGAAAGTTGTGCGCGATCTTTTTGAGCGACTCGCCGGAGTTATTGCGGATTGACTGCGCTTGGGAATTTCAAAAGCGAGCTAGGTAATAAAGCAGATGACAACTGGCCGCAGCGACGACGCGGACACGTTGTTCTCGAACAGTACGAGCGGAATCTATTCCCGCTCCGGTATGCATTTTCAATTTCTCGGCTTTCTTTCCGCGATCCATTGGATCGACGTCTTTAATCGTTTGTCATGCGTCTCATCACGTTTGGCTTCGCTCACCTACTCCACATATTCCCGTTGATTGCTCGGACTGAAGCAACACGCAGATCCTTTTTCGCCATACTTATCCAAATTTATTGTCGCGCCAGTCGCCAAAACAAAAATGCGCCGAGCACAATAAAAAGGACGTTGGGAAACCAGACCAGCAGTTCGGGGTGCACTCTTGGGTTTCCGCGCAGAGTGTCACCGATAATCACGAACAAAAAGTAACTGACCGCGACGATCAGTCCCATCGCGAAACCAATCGAAGTCTCGCGGCGATGCGCGGTCACGCCCAGCGGCACACCAATAATTGCAAATGCAATGCAGGCGAACGGAAATGAAAAGCGTTTGTTTATTTCTGTTCGGCTGGCGCTGCGCTCCCGTTGGTTTTCGCTTTTTAATTGGTCGAGCAGTTGCTCAATCGACAATGCGGAACGGCTCGGCCTTTTCTTTTCTTTTTCGTATAGCTCCTCGAGACTGATCGGCAACGTGCCCTCCACCATGTTGATTCCATCGCGAATTTTTGTCAGGTCGGAGGGATTCTTTTCGTCTCGCGCCTGATAACGCGCCTGATAAAGATGCATGAGAATCTGTCTGTTTGCCAAGTCGGCCTCGAGCATGCCGGTGTGCGCGTAAGTGACCTTTACCGGAAGCGAATTTTCGTTTAGTTCGAAAACCGTGATGTTCTCGAGCTTGTTCCCTTCTTTTTTTCCCACATAAATTTTTCGCCCGGGAAATTGATCGATCACTTGATCGCTGCCAAAAAGCGCCATTGGATTCCGAGTCGCGAGATCGAAAATCGTGCTGCGCAATTTTTCCTGCGCGGCCGGCGCTGCCTGCACATTGAGCCACAAGCAAATCGCGGTGCAAACTAGCGCGATGCCAGCGAGTGAAATGCAAATGCGCGAAATACTCACGCCGTTTGAGCGCAGCGCAGTTAACTCATTATCAGCGGAGAGCCGTCCGAAGACGAGCAGGATAGCCGTCAGCAATCCCCAGGGAATCGTGAAGATGAGCGAAAAAGGCAGGACGTAAGCGATGAAGGTGATGAGGTACTCCATTGGCACGTCATGGTTCACGAGTAATGGGAGAAGCTTGCGAAAAATGTTACCCACCACGAGGACGAGACTTAGTACCGCAATCGCGAAGAACACATTGACCAGCAACTCGCGACTAACAAAGCGATCGATTAGTTTCATTCCTTAGTTTCTGTTAATTCGATTTGCCAGCGCTCGCAAGGTGGATCGGCCGCTCCGGCGGGCGATGCTATTTATTTTGCAGCTCTGCCGCCATTCTAACATCGAGCAGGGACTGCCCGATCCTCCGCTTTGCTTAACTGGGAAGTTTAGTAAGATAATCGGCGCGTGAAGATCGACATGTACGACGTCGCAATCATTGGCGGAGGACCGGCCGGGAGCACTGCGGCTGCGTTGCTGGCGCGGGCCGGACGACGCGTGATCGTGCGTTCACGCGGCTCGGTTTGCACGAAAAATTTTTGCGTGCCGGCTTCATGAAAAAATTCGGTGGCGAAATGTTTGGCTCATGTTCCGAGACGGGAAATAAGTTCTACTTCAAGGACGCATTTCGCTCGCAAACAGATCACTCCTACCAAGTTACCCGCGCGGATTTCGACAAAGTGCTGCTCGATCATGCCACTGAGAGCGGCGCGAAGGTGCGTGAAGAAGCAACCGTCGAGTGTGTCGAGTTTGCAAACGAACATGTCGATCTTCGCGTGAAATCGAACCGCTCTTCACAAACAATTCGCGCTCGGTACGTGATCGACGCAAGCGGACGCAACTCCGTCCTTGGCACTCAATTCGGGATCAAAAAGACTTATGATCATCTGCAAAAATTGTCGATCTTCGCGCATTACGACGGCGTTTGGCGCGCGGAAGGCCGCGACGGAACGCTGACGCTTCTGATTCGCGGAATCGACCGCTGGTTTTGGGTGATCCCATTGACCGCCGAACGCACCAGCATTGGTGTTGTCCTCGACAGCGAAGTCTTCCGAAGTTCGAAATTGAGTCCCGAAAATTTTCTAGAGCAGTCGCTCGCAGAACAACCGATCATCGCCAAACGAATGCCGAACGCGCAGCGTGCTTCGAAAGTTTACGTTGCTACCGATTTCTCGTATCGCAGCACAAAGTTACATGGCGATCGCTGGCTGCTCGCGGGCGATGCTGCCGGATTTATCGATCCAATCTTTAGTAGCGGCGTTTTTCTCGCTGTTTTCAGCGGCGAACGCTGCGCCGATACTTTGAACGAAGTGTTGGATCATCCGCATACGGCGCGCCGGCTCTTCCAGCGCTATGAGCGGGCGATCAATCGTGCAATGGATATTTATCTGCGTTTTGTCAACGCCTGGTACACAAAAGAATTCATCGAAGTTTTCCTGGCGCCGCGCGATGTCCTGGGGCTCCCGCCAGCGGTAAATGCGGTGCTCGGTGGAAACATCGGCAATAGTTTTGCCATCCGCTGGCGGATGTGGATCTTTTATTTCCTGGTTTGGTTACAAAAATATTATGCGATCGCCCCACGGCTCACACTTGTTCCGAAGAAAGAAGAGGTTGCAGATATGGTAACCTCTGAAGCCGCATCCGCGTGAAAACCTTAGTTTGGAGGGGCAGGCGCAGCTATCCTCTACAACTTCAGGGGGGCGACGGCGCGCGTCCGTCCAAATCAACTTTCTTCCGTACGATGATCATCGCGCTGTCGATTGTCGATCTTACCAGCTGCACGACAGTGTCGCGGTATCAATTTGCCGAACCCGCAGGCAATTGGGACGTGCGCAGCGGACAGCTTTTATATCGCACGGCGGGAACGACGCTCATCGGTGACGTTATTATTCGCTTTTCAAGAACTGGCGATTTCGCGCTCACGTTTTCCAAAGGACCCGGGGTGTCGTTGCTATCGTTGCGCCAGAATGCAAGCTTCGCTGAAATCAAAGGCCCTCTGGCGCGAAGCGGTTGGTCCGGTCCGATTGATCACGCACCGCAACAACTGCGCGGCTGGGTCGGACTCCGGGACAAACTGATTCGCTCGCAAGATCAACAATCGCTGCGATACATCGCTGGCAACGAAACTTTTCTGTTCCGTTTTTGACCCGCCAGGGTTGAAACGCAACTATCGGTGTTTCGTTTTTGCAACCGGATATGCGCTTCAGCGATCTCATCGCGCGAGTTGTCACGCAGTGGCGTGCGCAGGTTTGGCTTTGGGTCGGTGTAGTTGGCATCGGCTGCATTGCGATCCTCGTCACCCAACTGCGACTTGATTCCGACGTCCTCAACATTTTGCCGTCGAGCTTTCGTTCGGTGCAGGGACTGAAAATTTACGATCGCGAGTTTGAGCAAACCCGAGAACTGACTTTCGCGCTCGTTTGCCGTCCGGATGATGTCGATAAACTGGAAGGATTTGCGCCGGTTTTCGCTGACAAATTGCGGCAGCAACCCTGGTGCACACGCGTCCTGGCCGGTTCGCCGATGCAGACGCCTGATGGAATTCGCGATTTGCAATCGATCGCGGTGCCATTGCTCCTGAACCTCGACCCGCCCGTTTTCAAGGAGACGATGTCGATCTTGCAACCGGAGAAGATCCGCGAGCGCCTACAGCACTTCCATCAGCAGATCGAGGCGGGCTCACCGCGCCCGGAGTTTGAGCTCGGGCTCGATCCGCTCGGTTTGATCGCTCCGGCACTCAAACCCTTTGCAGAAAACACCGGGATCGAAGAAGAGCAGCCCCTCACTTCTCCTGATCGGACGATGCGGGTTTTTCTGGCGGTAACAAACCAGCCGTCAATTAGCGCGTTCGCGTGCCAGCGTTTGATGCGTCAGGTAAACGCGTTTCGTCCAACCGCACGCCAGGGCTGGGATGGTGGTCCTCTCGAAGTTCTCGTGACCGGGCGCTCAGCGTATGTGGCGGAAATTTCCCTCAGCATGCGTTACGACATCGTCGCAACACTGGTCGGTTCAGTTTTACTCGTGGGCAGCATCTTCTTTGTCGGTTTTCGGCGGTGGCTGCCGTTAATCGGCATGGGATTTTCACTCCTGCTCTCATGTCTGGTGGCGCTGACGCTTGGTTTTCTCATTTTTGGACGGCTGAGCATGGTGAGTGTGGGATTTTGCGCCATTCTCGTCGGCCTCGGCGTTGACTTTGCCATTCTCACTTTTGGCCGTTATCAGCAAGCGCGAATCGATGGAGAATCACATCGTCAAGGTATCGCCACTTCCGTTGCGAAACTTGGCCGCGCAATTTTCTTTGGCGCACTCACCACTGCGGTCGGATTTCTTGCGCTCATCCTGAGCGGGTCGCTGGGTTTCTCGCAGCTCGGAGTGCTGATCGCGATCGGCATTTTTTTTGCCGGTCTTTTTATGTGCACGATTCTGTTTCTTTTCATCCGCGAACGGCAGCCTCCGCTGCATCACGATTGGGTCTTCGAGATGGTAAAAAAATATGTGCGATGGAGCCTTCAGCGCCCTGCCCCCATGTTGATTTTTGCAGGTGCGCTTTTGTTGTTGCTGACCGCAATCGGTTTTTCACCCGTTCCTCCGCTTCACTTCGAGGCGAGCACACGTTCACTGGAACCGAAAAACAGTCGTGCCAGCCTCGCGCTTCAAGAGATCATGCACAAAATGCCAATACGCTGGGAGCCGGTCCTCGCAATCGTGCGTGCGAGCAATCCGCAAGAATTGCACGACGACTGGCAGAAAATTGACGTCCATTGGAGTGAGCTTCGGGCAGCAGGCAAAATTAAAAACTTCTCCACGCCGGCTGCACTTTGTCTTTCACCAAAATCGATGCAGCGAAATCGCGAACAGTTGAGCAAAATTGATTTTCAAACGGCACGCCAAACACTCGAGGAAACGCTCGACGCCGAAGGATTCAATCGTGACGCATTCACACCCGCTTTCACGCTGCTCGATAATTTGCAAAATCTTGCCGATCCAAACGCGCCTCTCCCTGATTGGCGCGAAAGATTGCCCGTATCATCGAGCTGGTGGTTTTTGGTCGATCGCTACTTCGCGCACGACCCATTGCTCACGACCGGATTTGTGACCACGAACGCACCAGTCTCCACGCATGCGCAGCGGGTAGAGTTGGGTCGCGACCTGCCGGTGGCGGAGGTCCCAATAATCCTTTCGGGCTGGAGTTATGCGCTTGCCGACTTGCTGCCGTGGTCGCATCGGCAACTTCTCATTATCAGCGCATTAATGGCCATCTTCGACGTCTCCTTATTGGCGATTTTATATCGCGACTTGCGTCTGTGGATCATCCAGGTCATCACGCTCGCGTTTGGGATTGGCGCAATGATCGCTTCGATGAAACTGCTGGGTATTCGCTTAAACTTGCTCAATGTCCTTTCCTTTCGACTCGTGTTGGCAATCGGCGTGGACTACGGAATCTACCTGATATTGGTCTGGCAAAAAACGCGTGACATCGAGCACGACGTTGCGGGCGTGGTGAAGCCTGTCTTGCTTGCTGGACTAACAGCCGTCGCCGGCTTTGGTTCGCTGGTGCTGGCTCGCAATCCTTCGCTGAGCGGTCTTGGCAGCGCCTGCGCGATTGGCATTTTTTGGAGTCTAGTTGCGACGATTTTCTTTACGTTACCGGCGATGGCCGCGACAGAACCGAAACCTTTAAACGAAGATGAGCTTCAAATGCGCTAGGATCGCTAATCTCATGCGAATGATTCTTCCAACAATTCTCAGTCTCGTTTCTCTGACGAGCTTTGCCAGCTCTGGCCCGCTTTCTCCAGCGGAGCTCAGGGACCTTCTGGGGCGAATTCGTGAGAACCGGATCACGCAAGCTGATTTTCAGGAACAACGGTTTTTGCGTTTGATGAAAAAACCAATTGTGAGTTCTGGCCGCGTTTGGTTTCAGCCGCCAAATAAGTTTCGGCGGGAAGCGAGGGGCAACTCACCCAGCCTGACGGTGAGCGACGGTCATCAGCTCTGGATTTATTATCCGAATTTTAAATCGGCTGAGCGTTATTCCATCGGCTCGCGCTCGCCGCTGGATTCGATCATTGCCGCAATCAATTCCGCGTTGAATCTTGAAAATGTCGAAAACACTTTCGACATCACCGGGGCTAAGATCGACAAAGTTTACGAGTTGGGGCTGACACCGCGCGCGCCCGCGATGAAACGGATCTTTCAAAAACTCAATTTGCGCATCGATGGCAACCTGAGAGCAGAGCGCACAGAAATGTTGCAAGTGAATGGCGACCGGATCGTGACTAGTTACTCAAACCAGACACGCCCGCCACTTCCTCCATCGACATTCGAATTCACACCGCCGCCCGGGACCGACATTACGACGCCACTTGGGCAATAAGAACGAGCCGCGCGTCCAAGCGAACAGCCTGCGCTGAGTGACAGTCGAATGAATTGAACGTTTTCTTCCTATCAGAAGGCAAATTTTTGTTACTCGTTACGCCAGGTTTGTCGCACCGGCCATCTGAAAAGCGGCTTCGGCAACAGCGCAATCGCCAGCAGCAGTGCCACGGCCCAAATCCACGGAAGATAACGATTGTTCGCTGCCGGCAGATCGAGCACAAACTGCGATGCGTTCAGCGACCCATGAAACAACATCGCGGGCAGGACAGATTGATTGGCTCGGAAAAAGATTGCGGCCTGCACGACACAGGTTGCAGTGATCATTCCGACGTACGCCCAGATTGATCCACGTTGCCACGACCCCGTGGTGTAGAAGAGCGGTACGTGCCACAACGACCAAAGCACCCCAAGCAACAGACTGGCTCCGAGCGTTCCGCCGAGCTTTTCCATTCGTGGCAGTGCATATCCGCGCCATCCATACTCCTCACCGTTCATAATCAATAATTGGCCAACCAGGAGTCCCGACCAGCCCATCGAAGGCCGAATGACCAAGGGATTCGGAACGGTGGCACGGCCCAAGACTACCGCCAGGCCAAGGCTCGCGAGCATTATCAACGGTACGATTGCAACTGCGATGAAAAGCCAGATCGGATTGAAGGGCAGGCAAACTATGCAGCCCAAAAAACTCCGAACCCCTTCGACACGCCCACGTGCCCACGACAGCGCGATCCCGGCAAGAAACGGCCCCTGGATACCGCCAAAGTACAACGATCTGCCAAGCCAGCTCTGCTCTGGTGCAACCGATAGGTGAAGCAGAATAGCGCAGCTCCAGAACAGCCAGCTGACCGCATATGCGATCAGGAAAAACACGACCAGATCAGCAGCGAGGCGGCCGGGATCATCAGAGGTGCTACCCGGCAATGATTTCACGCCCGAGCATCGCACGGGACCCAGCAAATGCGATCTGAACAGCAACCCGAGCTAATGCCGCCCAAGTTCGCTCGACGTGAGTTCGCCGTGAACGTATAACATTCACGATCATGCGATGCGTTTGGATTGTCATGCTGATGCTGACTGCGGTCGGGGCAATCCGCTGCGCCGATCCGCCCGAAGCCAGCGATTCGGAACAGGTCATTTCCCATATTCCGCTGCGGCGCGTTGATTCAAGTGCCATTGCGAAAGTTGGCTATAGCAAACGCCGTCACATTCTCGAAATCGAATTCGTAAATGGCGCAATTTATCGTTATCTCGATGTACCGTCTTCAATGTATCGCGACTTAATCTCGGCGGAATCAAAGGCGCGGTTCTATGACTTTAATATTAAGGGAAAGTATCGCTCCGCTCGCGTTCAGCCACGGATCAAAGACAAGTCAGCGAATTGAAGAGACTTTGGCGTTTACGATTTGAGGCGCTGAGGCAGCGCTTCGTTCTCACTCGAGAGGAAAAGCGCGTCATTGCTTTTGTCTTGCTCGCCTTCGCTCTCGGTTTGGCTGTCAAACATTATCGCGACACGCATCCCCAGCCGGTAGCGCCGCCATCGAAGAAAAATTACCGTTCTGGCCTTTATTCCCCTCGCTGAGGCCGACCAGTACGGCACTCTTTAAATTCACCGCATTTCCGTTTCTTCCATGCATCCATGTTTGCGCACGGCCTGTATCATGCGGATCGTTTCGGCGTGAGGGAACACGTTGATGCATTCACAAAGCAGATTTGCGAAGTCATCGTGGGGAAGACCGCGGCGGTGCAGCTCGCGATCGCTTGCCTGCTCGCGCGTGGCCACCTTCTGATTGAAGATATCCCTGGCGTCGGCAAGACGACTCTGTCCCAGGCACTCGCACGCTCACTCGCGCTCGGTTTTCAGCGCATTCAATTCACCAGCGATTTGCTTCCAGCCGACATTCTCGGCAATTCCATTTTCGATCGGGATGAAAAGCGCTTCGTGTTTCATCGCGGGCCGCTCTTTTCGCAGGTGGTGTTGATTGATGAAGTAAACCGCGCGACGGCCAAGACGCAGAGCGCGCTCCTCGAAGCGATGGAGGAACACCGCATCTCGACTGACGGCGTGACACACGAATTACCCCAGCCGTTCTTCGTCATCGCGACACAGAATCCACAGCACCAAGTCGGCACCTTTCCGCTTCCCGAATCGCAACTCGACCGTTTCCTGATGCGCATCGAGCTGGGAGTGCCGGACCGCGCCAGCGAGCGGGCGATGCTCTTGGGAATGGATCGCCGCGAGATGCTGAAGGAAATCAAGCCGGTATTTGGCTGGGAAACGCTCCTCGAACTTCAGGAGAGCGTCCGCAAGGTGCATGCTTCGTCCGCGCTGCTCGATTACCTGCAGGATCTCCTCGACGCCTCGCGACAACGCCATAGCACCGGCCTGTCGCCACGCGCGGGCCTGGCTTTTTTCCATGCGGCGCAGGCATGGGCCCTGATGAACGGGCGGAACATGGTGCTCCCCGAAGACATTCAGGCCGTCGGCGTCGCGGTGATGGCGCATCGGCTGGGACACGATATTGAGCAGCCCGGCCAAAGCGGGCGCATGCTCGCCGACGCCTTGCTGCGCAGCGTACCGGTGCCATGACACACCGCGGATTTGCGCTCGTTTCTCCGACCGGGAACCTAATCGGCCTGCTGTTCGTTCTCGTCGCCATGTGGTACGCAGCATCGAGTCAGAATAACGTCGCGGTCTACGTGCTCATGTTTGCTCTGACGGGCGTATTCCTGATTTCGATTCCGCACACGCTCTTAAATCTGGGAGGTTTGAAAGCGACTGCGGAATCTGTGAAACCGACGTTTGCGGGACAGGAGGTTTCGCTGCCGTTCGAGATCGCGAATGAATCCCGCGCCACACGGCATGGAATTGCGCTTAGGCTGCCGGACCTTGGTGGGGATCTCGAGCAGATAGACGACATCCCGGCCGGCAAAGCGGCGCGGGTGATCCTTCGATTTTGCGCGACGGCTCGGGGCGAACACGAGATCGGAAGGTTGTGCCTCGCCAGCGTGTACCCGCTGGGGTTCCTCCGGGCGTCGAGACACATCGCGGTACCGCAGCGCTATCTTGTCTACCCCAAGCCTACCGGTGATCCAAACCTCCCGCTGGGCAGTGCGCGTTCGACGCAGAACAGGCCGCGGCCGGACTTTGGAGAAGGCGACGATTTCGCGGGCGTGCGCGCCTACGTCCCTGGCGAGTCGCAACATCACATCGATTGGAAGGCGGTGGCGCGCGGGCAACCCCTAATGACGAAGCAGTTCGCGCCCGAAGCGGATGGCCTGCTCTATCTCGATTTTGCTGCAATCCGGTTCAGCGACCCGGAAGAGCGACTTTCGCAGCTCGCGCTATGGGTGATCGAGGCTGAACGCGTGCGGCATCCATACGGCTTACGTCTGCCGGCGGCCGAGATCGCGCCGTCGCTTGGTGAGCGGCATTTTCATCGGTGTTTGCGGACACTCGCCTTGTTCAAGTGAGAGCATCTCGCAAAAGAGATAGGCGCATTCCCCGGCGGCCGCTTCTGTGGCTCGCGGCCGCAATGCTTTTCACATTGCCGCCCATGTTCGGCACCCTGGCAACCTGGGTGCCACTGCTCTTTCTCGTTACGCTCGCGGCGAAATTTTGGATGGAGCCGAAAGGATATCGGTTGCGCTCTGTGATCTGGAAATTTCTTCTGGCGGGCGTGACACTCGCCGCCATCTTTTTTAGCTACGGTTCTCTGAAAGGAATCGAGCCCGGCGTATCCCTCATCGTCGTGCTAATGTCCCTCAAGATTCTGGAAGCGCACTCCGCCCGCGAGTTTCAGATCATGGTCATGATCGCTTGGGTGCTCTGTCTCTGCGGATTCTTTCTTTCGCAGGATTTGACGATCGCGCTTTGCCTGATGATCGCCTTTGCTCTGCTGCTGGTGTCGTTGATCCAATTTTATCGCGGATCGTCCCCCGGCGCTGTCTGGCCGCCCGTGCTGACGGCATGCAAGCTCCTTGCGCAGGCGTTGCCGCTCATCATCTTGCTGTTTCTTTTATTTCCGCGAATAAACACCGGATTTCGATTTCAAATCGCGCAACCGAGCTGGATGGCTGGCGGTTTTTCGGATCGACTTTCCCCCGGTAGCGTCGCATCACTTGCGCAGTCTTCGGGCGTGGCTTTCCACGCGGAATTCCCCGACGACAGGATCCCGTCGCTACCGGCGATGTATTGGCGCGGCGCCGTCATGTGGCAGGGCGAAGGTTTGGAATGGCGCAGTCCTGGTGCACCTGCGTCGATTCCTCGCGCCTTTCGGCAGGCACGCAAGGGTCAAGCGATCCGACAATGGATTACGATCGAGCCGCATGGTGGCCGCTGGATGTTCGCACTGGATTCACCATCTGAGCCGCCTTCCGATGCAACACTCGTGACCGGCAATTACTTGTTGAGTGATCACCTGATCCGAAAACCGCGTCGATACGAAGTCAGATCTTTTCCCAGAATTTCCGAGCAAGAACTCCGACCGCGCGAACGCAAGATATTACTGGAAGTGCCGCCGTGGATTAGTCCGGCGGTGCGCGAATTGGCGCGATCCTGGACTGCTGCCAGCGCCAGCCCTCGCACTGTGGTAAATAAGGCGCTACAATTTTTTCGCACCCAGGGTTTCCGCTATTCGCTTTCACCGGGCGAATACAAACGGAACGATCTCGACGAATTCCTTTTCCGTCGCCGCGCCGGGTTCTGCGAGCATTACGCCGCCGGCTTCGCCACCTTGATGCGATTGGCTGGAATTCCAGCACGCGTCGTCGTCGGCTATCTGGGCGGCGATTACAACGAAGTCGGCCGGTTCTTTATCGTGCGACAAGCGGATGCACATGCCTGGTGCGAGGTCTGGCTTCCGGAGAGCGGCTGGGAAAGAGTCGATCCGACGAGCGTGGTCGCGCCCGAGCGCGTCAACCTCGGACTCACTTCTTTTCTCGACCGCCGCGCCACTTCAAGCCAGACAAGAAACAACACCTTCGCAAGGAACTTCTCGCATCAGCCAATATTTACCACGGTCCGGCTCGCCTGGGACACACTTAACTACGCGTGGGACACTCGCGTTCTTAGTTTCGATGCTGAGGCGCAGCAGTCATTCCTTACTGAAATTGGCATCGCCGACGGTGCACCTATCTCCCTCCTTATTCAAACACTGCTTATCGCTGTCGCTCTTCTCGCAATTTACGTCGCATGGATATGGTGGCAGACGCATTCGCGCAGAGATCGCGTCAAGGCATTGTACGAACGTTTTTGTCGCAAGGCCGCCCGCCTTGGCGCGCGGCGCGACCCGTGGGAAGGCCCATCCGATTTCTCAAATCGCGCCGCAAAGCTACTGCCTAACGAGTCCGACCGGATTCGACAAATCTCCAATGCGTACATCGCGCTCCGCTATTCGGCCGAATCCGCTCCGTCCGTCCTCGACCGATTTGCCAGGAAAGTAAACGCGTTTGTCCTCGCCCCGCACGGACCTCGAACTAGCGAACGCGTTCGGAGTCCGTAGGTGACCCGAGCGCTCCGCGCTCGTCAACTCTCAACCTCCTGTTGCGACATATTTCTCTGGGATCGGATGCGCGGGGCTCTCGTGCTGCCAGTAAATGCTTACGATCCACCAACGACTCTCGTCGTAGAACAACTGAATGCTGTTGATCCCGCGCATGAAGGGTTCGGGATCGTCCGCTTTGTGGCGCGACTCGTACGTGCTCCAGACATGCGCGATCCGACCGAACTGTTCGGTGCGTCGCGCAATTTCCTTTTCGTAGAATCCGTTCTTCTCGACATAATCGCAGACGCGTGCGATGAAGCCGTCGATGTCCAGCACGTGCGGCACGATCTCGCCGATCGGGCTTGTCTCCCTGGCCTTTTCCGCCGTCGGAATTAAACGCGCGCCTGGAATGAATAGCGAGCGCTCTCGGTTCCAGTCACGCTTGCCTGGCGGCCCCGAGATTGAATCGTAAGCGGCCGTGACGATGGCATCGATTGACGCGACATCGGCAGGATCAGCGTTCCGAGTTTCCCCTTCGAGCATTCTTTCTTGCCACTTGTCATCCGTCACGGGCCACTTGTCACCATTTCAAGCACTTTCTTCGCCGCGTTATGCCCGGGAATGCCGCTGACTGCCCCGCCCCGCAGCGCACTTGAACCGCAGAGAAACACATTCTCAAACTCGGTCTCGACTCCCCATTTACCGATCTGCGCCTTCGTCTCGGCAAATGGAAACGTCGGCGCGTTCTGAAAAATGTTACCGTGGTACATTCCAAGCGCGTCCTCAATATCGACCGGGCTTTTGCTTTCGATGCAGAGACTTCCATCACCCGCAACGGCCAGAAAATCTTCCAGTGGCTCTTCCAACCACTGATTCATGCTCTCGATGAACTTGGTCTCCGCGAGTTTTCGCATAGTCTTGTTGTCCCGCGCAAACAAACTCCACGGCGTGTCGAGCCCGAACAACGTCATCGTTTGGAAACCTTTTTCGCGCAGCTCCGGAGCGAGAATGCTGTCGTCGGTCAGGGTGTGGCAATAGACCTCGCACGGTGTTTTATTCGGCAGCCGCCCCTCGCACGCCTGATGATAACTGAGATTCATTTGTTCGTAGCCTTCGTCGCTATGAAATGTTCCGCAGAACGCCTCGGCCGACGGATATTTGTTCGCTTTCAATTTCGGCAAACGGCGCAGGAGCATGTTGATCTTGAACACGGAGCCTTCGTCCGTCGGATCCGGCTGATACAATCTACCAACAAACCTGGCCAGCACGTTCCGGCCAAAATTTACCAGGAGAAATCGCGCCTCAACCGTCTGCGGTTGTTCATCGATCTCAAACTCCACGCTGGGCGTCTTTCCACTGAGCTCGAGGGTCCGCAGATCGACATTCGTCAACATTTCGGCGCCACTGTTGCGCGCGGCCTGCTCCAACTCGCGCGCCACTGTGCCCGTCCCGCCGACCGGCACCTTCCATTCCCCGGTCTTGTTGCCGATGACATGGTAAAGAAAACAGCGGTTCTGCACCAGCGACGAATCGTGTGGATGTGTCAAGACGCCGACCTTCGCGTCGGTAAACACGAGCCCGCGGACCAGATCATTTTGCAAATAACGTTCGATCGCGAGACCGAGCGGTTCCTCGGTCAAACTGCGCCACGCTTCGCGGGAAACATCACCAAGATCGAACCGCCGCCGGAAATCTTCTTTCGCAATGAGCGGTTCCAGCATCGTGTCCCAGATATGTTCGGCAAAAACGTGAGACAAATTGTAAAATTTCTTCATCTGCCCGTACTCGGTGTCGCTTCCGGTAAGATCGACAATCGATTGCCGGCTCTTCTCTTCATCGACGTTGCTCAAGAGCAATCCGTCATCGCGACCATCCTTTGCGTATGGCGTGAATGATGCCGTTGCGCGCCGGCGCAGTTCAAGATTCAGTCCGAGATCGCGAATGATTTTCTCCGGAAACAGGCTGACCAGGTACGAATAGCGAGACAGTCGCGCATCATAATCGGGAAACACCTTTTGCGAAGTGGTCGCTCCGCCGATGTAATTGTTCTTTTCCAGGAGCAGCACGCTTAACCCGGCGCGCCCGAGATAAGTCGCCGCCACGAGCCCGTTGTGGCCAGCTCCCAAAATCACAACATCATATCGAGACTTCATTCAGCGATTTAACTTTGATCTTACTCGCCGTTGCTCGCCACGCCAAAGCCTATTGAATAGCCTGCTCGCGAAATCTTTCGGAGGTTAGACCCGACGCCATTCTTTAATTGCGCTAAGCCAGCATCATTCCCACCCAGCGAATCCGCCGCGCAGACTATTCGTCATCACCGTCACCGCGTTCATGTCGCCCGTAATCCCAATTTCGTTCCCAATCCTCATATTCGTCGCCGTTGTTACCCCAATGATGCTTCTTCCACTTCAGTTTCCACTTTCCGTGTTTGAATTTTTTCTGCACCCACACTCTGCTTTCATATCCCCCAGGCGCCGATTGCAAGTACGTCAGGCTCTCGCCAGGCAACCCAAGCGCCTCGAGCGTCCTCAGGTCGATCTGACCGGACGGCGAAATTCCGGAGTACGATTGGAACGCGCGCACTGCGAACGCAGTGCCACGCCCATATCTGCCGTCAATCCCGCCTCGATAATATCCGCGGCTCCCTAGCTGACGCTGCACTTCTGCGACCATGCGCATGTGCATTTCGGGCGGTGCCGACCCGGAAGGCGTGCCAAGTAAAACTTGGTTCTCGACCCGCCGTCCAGACTCGTTATATGAACGGGAAGATGAATCCAATGCAGGGCGCGAGTTGTAGTTAGGGCGGGAAGGGGTTGGCTGAGTGACCGCGAAGTTAGACGTGCCCCGAGGCGATGAGGTTGAATTCGAACGTACGTTAAGCGAGCGCAGTGTCTCCGAATTGATTTCGCCATTGACTTGCAAGCCGTTGCGAATTTGGTAACGGCGAATCGCGGCAGTAGTCTCGGCGCTCTTTTCGCCAGTAACGTTGCCATAGTAAAAGCCTTGATCTGTAAGAGCTTGCTGCACCGATTGAATCGTCTCATCGGCGCGCACCGTTCCCACGAACGACAGAACGACGACAAGGTGCAATACGATTCGTTTCATGGTCGGAGGTTTAACGAAGCGGCTTCCCATTTTGTAATTCGCGCGCCTGTGTCAGCGCGCGCGTGCGACCAGGCAAGTCATCGGTGCCAGGGATGGCGAAATTGCAAAGGCACCCGCCATTTTCTTGAATTAGGACCGCAATACACCCTCAGCGGCGTCCTTTATTTCGCCGGCCTCGTGACGGCTGCAATCACACGCAATGAGCGTTACCACGAATTCTACGCCGTCTTCTTTCTCGTCCAAACGGTCGTCATGAGCTTCGTGATCTTTCACACCCTGGTGTAAAATGCTCGGCCGCTGCAACAAACATTACTTTATTCTTGTTAATTCCCTCAATGTTTGTGCCGCTTCACATCATCGCGAAAAAATTCCTGCAGTTCATCGTGCGGCGCAGCATCCGTGAAACCATCAAAGCGTCCGTCTTCGGCGAGTTGCTTTGCCGCGCGAATAAAGCCGCCCCAGGCCGCGCGCGCGAGTGCACCGCCCACGCTCACTCGCCGGACGCCGAGCGCGACGGCATCAGACATCGTTAGTCCAACCGCACCGCCAATCAGCAAGTTGACTGGCTTCGGCGCTACCGCTGCAACCACTGCGGCAATCTGGTCGCGATCTCGAATGCCTGGCGCATACAAGCAATCGGCGCCCGCATTCGCATAGGCAGTGAGCCGGCGGATCACCTCGTTAACGTTGGTTACACCGACGAGAAAACACTCCGCGCGGGCAACGAGCAACGTTCCACTGTCTCCGATTACCTCGCGCGCCGCGCGAATGCGCTCGGCCGCAAGATCGATATCGTACAAGGGTCGATCTTTGCGACCGCTATTGTCTTCGATCGACAGCCCCGCCACACCCGTTTCGACACAGAGCCGGACGTTTCTCGCCACTTCGCCAGCATCGTCGGCGTAACCGTTTTCGAAGTCCGCGTTCACTGGAATGTCGGTCGCTTCGACAATTTCTCGGATGTGCTCGAGCATCATATCACGTTCCACAGCGCCGTCAGGCAATCCATGCGAGAACGCGAATCCAGCCGACGTTGTCGCAATCGCTTTGAAGCCAAGATGCTGCAGGTAACGTGCGGAGCCAATGTCCCACGGGTTCGGAATAGCAAAGCAACCGTTCCGGTGCAGTTCAAGAAAAGTCTGTCGTCGCTCGGCGATTGTCGGCATGACTGCTATCTTAGCTCTCGTACCGAACTTCGCTAATCGGCTGAGGGACTAGGCGGAGGCGAACGATTATGGATAGGCGGTAGTCGAACAGAATGAAATCTGTCGACTTCCTGCTTTCCTGGCTTCCTCATTATAGCGAATTCAGATGAAAACAGTTCAATTATCGAATAGCCCCGCTCAGCGGGACGTTCCGGCGCTGGGTCAGGGCACCTGGCGGATGGGCGAGAACAAGAACTCGCTCGCGGATGAAGTCGCAGCTCTGCGCCTGGGGATCGATCTCGGCATGACCTTGATCGATACCGCGGAAATGTACGGGGAAGGCGGTGCTGAAAAAGTGGTGGCGGACGCGATCGATGGTCAACGCGATCGCGTTTTCATTGTCACGAAAGTATATCCGCACAACGCGTCACGCACCGAACTGGCGAAAGCGTGTGAGCGCAGTCTCAAGCGTCTCCGCATCGAGGTGATTGACCTTTATTTATTGCACTGGCGTGGCGACTTACCGCTCACCGAAACCGTAGAAACTTTCGAAAAACTTCGATCTACCGGAAAGATTCGACGCTGGGGCGTCTCAAACTTCGATGTCGAAGACATGAAAGAACTGCTCGCAATCGGGAACGGTTCGGCCTGCGCTGCCAATCAGGTCCTTTACAATCAGCAACATCGACAAATCGAATTCGATCTCATGCCCTTCCTCAATCAACCATCAACTCTCAACCATCAACCAATCCTGATGGCTTATTCTCCGGTCGGGCACGGTCGCGGCCTGCTGGAGAATGCGACGCTCAAGAAAATTGCCAAGCGCCACGACGGCACGCCGGCGCAGATCGCGCTTGTGTGGGTGCTCCGGCAGCCAGGCGTCATCGCCATCCCGAAAGCGAGCAACGAAACTCACGTCCGCGATAACGCGCGGTCGATCGACATCAAGCTGACGAAAGAAGATCTGGCTGACCTTGACCGTGAATTCCCGCCACCAACGTCGAAAGAGCCTTTGCCGGTGCTGTGAAGGGTTTTTTTAATTCTTAATTCCTACTTCCTACTTTTAGGATCGCGATGCGATCGATCAGCCACCGGTTTTCGCTTGCCTATGTACCCTTAGCCTCTGTCGATTCGCACCGACAACCGCGCCAATAAGATGGCTCCGCGATTGTAACGTTAAGCTGCGGAATCGAGTGATTCAGTTATCCTGCCGGAAAGAGTGCTCTGAACAAGCTTGACACAAAAACCCGATAAAGCGTAGAAGCGAGCCGCTGTTCGCTGAAAGGAGAGTGCTCATGAACGCTTTTTTCAGAGGTTTGATCTTCATAGTCTGCATCGGCGCTATAAATCTTGCGTCGAGTATTGGCACACCGGCCAATGGCGATGTCGTGACCGACTGGAACACCGCCGCTCTCGATGCCATTCGTGCCGGCCGCACGCCCCCACCGATCGCCTCCCGCAGTCTTGCCATTCTTCACGTCTCAATCTACGACGCGGTTAACGGCATTGCCCGCACAGATGAACCTTATCTGGTGCAAAGCTCAGCGTCGGCCAGTGCGTCGCGTGAAGCCGCTGCCAGCGCCGCAGCGCACAAGGCGCTCGTCAATTTGTTCCCGGCTGCTGTGTCCAGCTTCGATGCGCTTCATGCCGCGATTCTCGCTGGAATCCCCAATGGGCCACAAAAGACCGCCGGCATCGTGTGGGGTGAATTCGTCGCAAACCAAATCCTCGCCGCGCGCGCCAATGATGGCTCCGATGCCATAGTCCCGCCACCTGGCGGCAGCGGTCCTGGTGTATGGGTGCCCACTCCTCCTGCCTTTGCTCCCTATTTGCTGCCGCAATGGGGATTCGTCGTGCCGTTTGGAATGAGGAGCAGCCCCCAATTCCGGCCGCCGGGACTACCCTCCCTCGATAGCGAGCAGTACGCTGCGGATTACAACGAGGTCAAGGAACTCGGCGCAGCTGTCGGCTCGACGCGCACAGAAGAGCAGGCCCAGATCGCCTTGTTTTGGGCCGATGGCGCCGCCACCGAGACGCCTCCAGGTCATTGGAACAGTATTGCGCAGATTATCGCCGCCGGGCAAGGCAACACGCTGGAAGAAAACGCAAGGCTGTTTGCCTTATTGAACATCGCCATGGCCGACGCCGCTATTTGCGCTTGGGATGCTAAGTACACCTTCCACTTCTGGCGCCCGGTGACTGCGATTAACTTCGCCGAACCACTACTGAACTGGACATCGTTCATCGTGACACCACCGTTCCCTGATTACGTCTCCGGGCATAGCACGTTCAGCGGCGCAGCCGCGACTGTGTTCCCATTCTTTTACGGTACGGAAGATCTGCCCTTCACCACCGGTTCCGATTTTCTGCCCGGCGTGACCCGCAGCTTTCCAACCTGCCTCGATGCAGCGGAGGAAGCGGCAGTGAGCCGGCTATACGGAGGGATTCACTTCCGATCGGCAAACGAAGATGGTCTGCAGGCGGGCATTAGCATCGGCGAATGGACCGATAGCCATTACCTGCAGGTAAAGAGCAATCACTCGCGAAGATGACGCGATCAAAGAAACCCTTCCCAATGCTGTGAAGGTTTTCATTAATTCTTAACTCCTACTTCCTATTTTTCGCGATCGCGCCGCGATCCATCAGCTACCGGTTTTCGCTTGCGCTACGTAACGCTTAACCTCTTCGGCGTCGGCACCGACAACGGTGCCGATAAGTCGGCCTGTGCGATTATAAATGTTAACCTGCGGAATGGGGCCGACGTGGTATTGCTGCGCTACCGCTGTTTTCCAATTGACGATATCAATCTTGCGCAGCGCAATCTCAGGATCACTCCTTGCCATTTGCTCTAAGTGTGGCGAGAGCGATTTACACGGGCCGCACCAGTCCGCATAAAAATCGACAACGGTCACGTTGCCGAGTGCGAGATGTTTTGAGATGTCCACCTGCGCGCCGTGAGAGATCACTTCGACTTGTTGGCCGGGACCAGCGACGACCGCAGCAGGCACCGGAAGCTTATCGCCCTGGTTTTTGAGCGGTTCTTGTCCGGTCCAATATCTGTTTCTTTCTTCGGCCAGCCTCCGTCGCAGTTCTTCTTGCTGCGTTAGGAACGCCGCCTGACCCGCAGCTTGTTCGGCTGAGTATGCGGCGGCCTGCGTCGCATCGTAATGAAAACGTTCCTGAACCTCTTTTGGCAACTCGGTGAAGTAGACTCTCGAGATTCCCGAACTGCTCATGAGCACAATGCAGTCGGGTTCGACCCGGCTTACCGTGACGTTTTTGTATTCTTTCCCGTCAATCGCTTTAAAGTCGTCAGCGAGGGCGACTGACGCGAAACATAGGATTAAAAAGGTGAGGATCTTCATCTTGCCTTGGTTGCGAAGAACCACGCGCTAATGACCGAAGCGCGGAAAGCGTACGTTTGAATTCTCGTAAAACGCCCCTGCTGTGATGTGAACTTTATCGTTTCCCACCTCGCCGATGAAGTATCCCTGCTCAACGTCGCCACTAAATTTGCCGGTCGATCTCCCGTATAAAAAACCGATTTCACCGTGGGCATAATCAAAAAGATCGCGCTTCTGCAGGTCCATGACCTCTTTGGATGAATCCTTGGGATAGGCTGCTGCGGCAGCGGCTCTCGGTGGCACCGCCGTCGTGCTTAAGGCCGGAAGAAAATCAGGCGGCGTCGATTCCATCCAATTGAATGAAAAGGGTGAAGCAACCGCTCCCGAGAAAGAGAAACGCTGTCCATCTGAGAGCGACAGCGACGGAAGACTGATGGAGTTATTCAGCGCGCTGAAGAGATACGGGCGATATGTCTGCTGCGCGAACAAGGGAAGGCAAAGACCAAGAAATCCCGCAACGGCGGAGAGTGCGCGCCTGGTCATGAGCGAATCCTCAAACGAAAACGTGGCGAACGCGAGCGAAATCTTGAGGCGAGGCAATAATAAAAGGAGCGCGACGAAAACCCTCCGTCATCGTGGCAATCAATGACAAGTGTATTACACGTATGATGGCCTGACGCTCGAAGATCGCGTATCGCTTCCCTATCGCCGTTGACAGTTTCCCGCTAGGTATTACAGTTGTGTCATATGAGTAACACAATCACGATTCGTGTTCCAAAGTCTCTTGCCAGCTGGCTCCAGGAAAAATCCGCGCGGACCGGGATATCGCAGGGGCAGATCGTTCGCGAACAATTGGAGCAGGTCCGCCGCGGGGACAAAAACACCAGGAAATTTATGCGTCTCGCAGGCAGCGTGCGCAATCGCCCGCGTGATCTCTCCACCCGCAGAGGCTTCTCAAAGTCGTGAGAGGAGTTGCCGACACAGGCTTCCTTGTCGCTTTCGCGAACGCTCGTGACCAGCATCACGGCTGGGCTCTCGATGTTGCCGAAGATGTCACCGAACCGCTACTGACTTGCGAAGCAGTCTTGGCCGAAGCCGCATTCCACCTTGGAGATGTCGGTCTCGTCCTGGAGATGATCTCCGAAGAACTCATCCGGCTGGATTTTGTTTGTAACGATCATCTCGCTCACCTGGCTGCTTTGGCAAAGCGCTACAAGAATCGCAAACCGGACCTGGCCGATCTCTGTCTCATTCGGATGAGCGAGCTGCATCCAAAACACAGTGTCATTACAGTGGACGAAGATTTTCGCATCTATCGGCGAAACAAACGCGAAGTGATTCCGCTCATTTCCCCACCCCGCCGTTAGGCCGCGCACCGATTGCGCCGTAGCCTCGCGCGAAGGCGGATCATTAAGCCGCTCCTGGCGCGCCGTAGCGATACTGATTTTGCGGAGGAGGCTACGATGGATGCTTGCAAACGTTTGGGTCCTGAAATCTCCTGACGATTAGTCCGAACCGGACTGATATTTGCGTCTTGTAAAAATAGAGAAATTCCTGTCTAAACTTCGTTGCCGATGGATGCGAAGACCTTCTTTCGTGAACTCAAGCGACGTAATGTTTACAAAGTTGCCGCCGCGTACGCGGTAATCGCATGGCTGGTGGTTGAGGCGGTGTCGCTTTTGCTTTTCGGCCATGAAGAACGGACCTCGGCGGTGAGAGCGCTTGTGGTGATCCTGGCAGTTGGATTTGCCCTCGCGCTGTATATTTCCTGGGCTTTTGAAACGACCCCGCAAGGGATGAAACGCACCCGCAACGTTCCGGCGGATGCTGTTCTGCCCTCGTGGAGTCCGCGGAAGTTCGCCATTTTCATTATCGCTACCGCGCTACTCGCGGCTAGTCTGCTGGTGTTCGACATTGTCCGCAGCGGAACCAAACCGGTTTCCCCTCCGCCAACCGCCGCGCCCTAACCCTGCAGCAGGGGAGCTTCCTGGATCAAATCTTAAAGGCCTGCTCACGAATGGAGGGAGCTGGGAAGCCGCGACATAGATCACAGGCGTAGGCGGCTGCTTGCCGCGCCGTATTCCCGCGGTTACCGGAGGAAGACGGGACCTCTGACCTGTAACCAATCCGGTTCCATCGCGGTCTTATTTATAACTGATAACTGTCTGCCCCAAAACCTCTGTCCTTCGACTTCTGATCTACTCTTTGTTCTTCGGCGCAAAAGTGCCGCGTTTGGCAAGTTTGTTTTGCGGTTTGCGGATTTAGAACAAGCTCGCTTGGCAAATGTCCATTAGGGAATGAATTGGGGTAATTTCTTCGGTGAGCTGAAACGGCGCCACGTTTACAGGGTTGCCGTCGTCTACGCGGTCGTCGCCTGGCTGCTCACTCAAATCGCCACGCAGGTCTTTCCGTTTTTCGAAATTCCAGACTGGGGAATTCGCCTCGTAGTGCTTGCCATTGTCATCGGCTTTCCGGTTGCGCTAATTCTCGCCTGGGCCTTCGAGCTCACTCCGGAGGGGATCAAACGGGCCGAGGATGTCGATCTTACCAAAGAGGCTGCTGGCCGGAGAGGTCACAAATGGATCTGGATCACAGCAACAGCAGCGATCCTGGCAGCCGGTCTCCTCGTTGGCGGCATATTCAATCTCTTCCACGCAAAATCAAACGCCGCGGCAACTGCCACCGATGACAAATCAATCGCGGTGCTGCCGCTGGTGAATGAGAGCGGCGATCAGGCCCAGGAATATTTTTCCGATGGACTATCCGAGGAGTTGATCAATGGGCTGGGTCAGATCCACGAGCTGCGAGTGATGGGGCGAAATTCGTCCTTTCACTTTAAAGGTAAGACCGATGATTCGCGCGCGATCGGGCAAGCGCTTGGCGTTGCGAACTTGCTCGAAGGAAGCGTTCGCAAAGACGGCGACCGTATTCGGATTAGCGTCGAGCTGGTAGATGCGGCCGATGGGAGCCAGCGCTGGTGTCAGACTTATGATCGCGACCTGAAGGACATCTTCGCCACGCAACAGGAAATCGCCAAGTCAGTCGGTGATCAGCTTCGTATAGCATTATTGGGAACGGAGGCCATATCTCTGGCCCATCCAAGTAACAAAAATCTCGCCGCCTACAATGCTTACCTGAAGGGTCAGTATCTGTTCGAACGGTTGAATCTCGACTCCGCGACGAAAGCGCTGTCGTTTTTGAAAGAAGCGACGCGCCTCGATCCTCGCT
>WNGK01001630.1_pt1 | contig 24281 bp, 18 predicted proteins | sample 5400601 | NCBI WGS metagenome assembly WNGK01 (sample SAMN13153376, study PRJNA577476) | soil metagenome | isolation source: 60 cm soil or saprolite under Garry oak tree replicate 1 | place: USA:California | collected 2016-06-15
GCGATCCGACCACGGACATCACAGCGATCCGCGACGTCCGCACCGTCGTCTCTCGCGGCCGCATCGTCAACACCTACCCTGGAACGTGATCTTTGGAGAGACCGCCGATTCGCGCCAGGCGGACATCCAGCATCCGCGCGCGGACACCCTCACGCAGCGGAACTGCGTGCCAGCCGAGACTCGGCTGCCACCTTGAAGCGCACTCAATTCCGGGGGTGCCGCAGCGCCGATCACCCAGATATGCGCGCATCCCAGGTGACGCCGTAACGCTCCGGTCGCCACGCAGATCGGCGGCTACGTGTGCGGCGAAAAGAGGCTGCCCACCGGGCTTCACCCCGGAGTCTTCTGCGAGTCTACGAGGCTAACTGCGGCGGCTGGGGCGGAAGGGGCTTGCGGAGGCGCTTCCGCTGTGGGCGCTGCGGCGTCTCCGCCCGCTGGGCGGGCCTCGCCGGGACCTTGTCCAGGCGCCGATTCCTGGGCGGCCAGGCGGCCTTGCAGGCGGGCATGGCGGAACTGGCAGACAGGCCCAACCGCGCGCAGGATCCTGCGGCTGCGGGCGTCTTCGAGGAGTCCTGTCAGTCGCAGATCTGCTTCTGAGGACCGGTCAGCGGGCTGCCCTGTCACGGCGCCGGCGGGCGGCGCGGATCTGGGCGTCGGCCAGCCTGCCGCCCGGGCCACCGGTGAGCGGGCGTGGCCAGGCTGCCCGGCGACTTGCGCAACTCCCGTAAGGTGCGCCGTCTGCGGGATCTTCGTGTAATTCAGCGGAATTTCGCTGGTTGCTCTTGAGCGCTCCAGCGTGGTCGCTTTAGGTTCCAACTGAGTCGAAAGAGGGGGTTTGCCATGCGCCGGGTGTTCATTTGCGCCGCCGTGGCGGCACTTTCGTTGATCGCCGTGAACGTGAGCCCGGCCGGCGCGGCCGGTCCGGCGGGCGGGCTGGCGCGCATCCAGCATCTGGTGGTCATCTACGAGGAAAACCACAGCTTCGACAACCTGTACGGGCTGTGGCCCGGGGTGGACGGGCTCGCCGCGCCGCCGTCGGCCACGCCGAACCAGACCCAGGTCGACCAGGCGGGAGCCGCGTACACCTGCCTGAAACAGAACGATCCGCACCTCACCTCGCCGTCGCCGCTGCCCGCCACCTGCAGCGACCCCCGCGGCTTCACGAGCGCGTTCACCAACGAGGTCTTCCCGATCGACCGGTACATTCCGCTCAACCAGCCGCCCCGGGACCTGGTGCACCGCTACTACCAGGAGCAGTACCAGATCGACGGCGGACGGATGGACCGCTTCACCACCGGCAGCGACGCGATCGGCCTCACTCAGGGCTTCTACGACACCACCGACCTGCCCGTCTACCGCTACCTCACCGGCCCGGGCGCGCCGCCCTCAGTCGTGGCCGATCACTTCTTCCACGCCGCGTTCGGGGGGTCGTACCTCAACCACATGTGGCTGGTGGCGGCGCAGACACCGGTGTTCGCCGGGGCCGCCAACGACGGCTCCGGCAACGACCTGCACTCGGTCGTCGACGCCAACGGCATGCCCACCAGCTACCCGCTGTACACCTCGCCGCTCGGGCCGACGGCCAAGGACACACCTCTCACCGCATCATGCACCCCGCCGGCCGGCCGGCCGGCCACCCCGGCTGGGGTGGTATGCGGCGACTACGCGGTGAACACCATCCAGCCGCAGTCCCAGCCGTACTCGCCCACCTCCATCCCGTCGCAGCGGCTGCCGGAGCTGCACTCGCCCAACATCGGTGACGAGCTCACCGCCAAGGGCCTGAGCTGGGCGTGGTACTCCGGCGGCTGGGACAACGCCGCTGGGATCACCACCGGGCCGGGCTGGACCAACGGCACCGCCCCCGGCACCTGCACCGACCCCAGCCACAACCCCGCCGACACCTACCCCTACTGCGCCGACAAGCTATTCCAGTACCACCACCAGCCCTTCAACTACTACGCCAACTACGCCCAGGGCGCGCCCGGCCGGGCGCACCTGCAAGACGAGGTGGACTTCCTCCGCCAGGCCGCCGCCGGCACCTTGCCGGCGGTGTCGTTCGTCAAGCCGCTGGGTCCCGACAACGAGCATCCGGGCTACACCGACGTCGCCTCCGGTGACCAGCACCTAGTCGACCTCATCAAGGCGATCAAAGCCAGCCCGGACTGGCCCACCACGGCCATCGTAGTCACCTACGACGAGCACGGCGGGTTCTGGGACCACGTCCCGCCGCCGACCGCACCCGGCGTCAGCGACCAATGGGGCCCGGGCGAGCGAGTCCCCACCCTGGTCATCTCCTCGCTGCTGACCAAGACCGGCGTGACCCACATCAGCTACGACACCACCTCGATCCTGGCGACAATCGAGCACCGCTGGGGCGTCGCCGCCCTCAGCACCCGAGACGCCGCCGTCGACGCCTTCACACCGCTGTTCGCTGGCCATCAAGGCCGCTGAGCCGCCCACACGACAACACGCCACCACAGCAGACCCCGCACGGAGAAACCCCACGCCGGCTGGGCCGGCCAGATCCTGCACGCCGGCCCAACCGGGGCCCCGCCGGGTTGAGGCACAGCCCCGCACCGCACATCATGCTGCCAGGTCACAAACGGCGGCAACGTCACAGGCGTCAGGTTCATCAGTCCCCTGGCGGGTGCCCTGCCGACACGGTGCCTGGCCTACGTGCGACCAAGTGCTCCGCTTCAGGCGGTTGAATGGCCCGGGCTTATTTGGCTGCTGCGACTACAAGATCACCACGTTCGGTAGCCGCAAGAGCCGGTCGTGTCGCGGGCTGGAACGGGGAAGACCGCCGCGTCACAGGCCCGCCTGGTGCGCTTGCCGACTTCGTGGCCGCTGGGACGCCAGAACCGGTCGTTCGGTATCGCTCGGTCATGATGAACCCGGCATCGACAGGCGACGCGTATTCGGCAGGCCGCTCCCTGTCCGCCCGTGACATTCCGGCGCGGTCACCCCTCGGTAGCGATTGCCGACCAGGCGCGCAGTCACGGCAGCGGCTGTTACCAAGTTGGTGCTCACGATCCTGTCGCTGGCCGCCAGGCCGGGTGGTGCTGGGCCGACCGGGGCAGCGCGGGGCAAGGTATCAGATTCTGCATGCCCTCGGCTGTCAAGCCGCGCCGCCAGGCTTGTGGATAACGTCGTGAGTTATCCACATGCAATGGTTCGGGCGGTGGCTAGGTGTATCGGCACGGCCGCATGCTGGCGGAATGAGACAAGCCATCACAGCGGGCGACGATACCCGGCAGACACCCCCGGGACTCCCGGACCGCGCAGCCAAGCATCGTGGTCCGGGCCGACTCGCCTGCGGCGCTGGCGGTCATCCCGCATCTGCTCGGGTTCATGCCCGAGGCCAGCATCGTCGTGATCGGGCTCACACCGCCGCGCGACCTCGTCCGGGTCACGCTCCGGTATGACCTGCCCGACCCGCCCGAGGCGGGCCTCGCCGCCGACATCGCCGGGCACGCGGCCGGGGTCATCAGCTCACAGCAGCTGCCCGCGGCGACCGCCGTCGGATACGGTCCCGAGCCGCTGGTGCCACCGGTGGTGGACGCGGTGCGGGACGCGGCGCAGCGGGCCGGGATCGACCTGCGCGACGTCCTCCGGGTCCAGGACGGACGCTACTGGTCCTACCGGTGCGGCGAGGAGGCGTGCTGCCCGGCCGCCGGGGTGCCGTTCGATGCGACCGCTCATCCCGCCGCGGCCGACATGGCCGCCGCGGGGAAACAGGTGCTGGCCGGCCGGGCCGCGGTGGCCGCCCGCGTCGCGCCGGTCGGCGGCATCGCCGCGGAATCGATGCGCCAGGCCGCCCGCCGGGCCGAGCAGCATGTCGCCCAGCTGCTCGCCAAGGTCCGCAGGTCCGCCCGCCTGGGCGCCGCGCGGAACGTGATCGTCGCCGAGGGACTGGCCACGGCCGGCGGGATGATCGCCCGTTACCGCGGCGGCGGCAGGTTCACTTCGGATTACGAGATCGCCCGGCTGACGGTGGCGCTGTGTGAGCTGAGGGTCAGGGATGACGCCTGGGCCCGGATGGATCCGGCGTATACCGACGTGCACCTGCGGCTGTGGATCGAGGTAGTCCGGCGCGCGCAGCCCGGGCACGTCGCCGCGCCCGCGGCGTTGCTTGCCTTGGCGAGCGGTCGTCAGTCTCAGGTCTTGGCGCGACGCGATACTTCGCCGTCTGCCCGCGCGTTGACGCTGTAGCTGCCAGCGAAGATGCGGGACGCTTCCGGCTGGCTTCCCTGCACCCGGCACGGTGTGCGCTGTCAGTTGAACCGGGCGCTAGCTTGTCTGTATGACTTGGGTCCTTGTGATGGCTGCGTCTCTGGCCAGCGGTACGCTCGGCGCTCTTGTGACGACTTACGGGAACCGGACCAAAGAGCGGAGGGAGGCACGCGCCAAGGTGCACGCCTGCTTCCAGAAGGTCGAGCAGCTGGCACGCCACCCAGACCCTGCGCAGGAGTATTACCGTGTGCTCCTGTCAGCTCTTGAAGATCTAGAAGGAGCGAGCCTGGTAGCCGCGGTCCCGTTCCGCCTGGTCAGGTTCTACCGCCGGGTACGGCTACAGGCTTACGCAACGCACTTCACGACGCCTCCCGGCGAGTGTGACCAGCCGCGAGCACATTGGCTAGTGGCAGCCCGGGTGGCCGACAAGGCAGCGGCTCTGTTGGCCGCTTCCCTCTGGCACCCTTGGCTTTCCGCTCCTGTCCGCAGATGGCATTTGAGGCGTTTGCAGCGAATACTTGATGCAGGCCTGCCGGACCATGCTCAGCAGCGACAACTGACCAGCCGCACCTTGCAGGAATGGGAACGTGATCTTCTCCGGCGGCCGAACCCTTCCACAGCAGAAGGGCCAGGAAGCCCAATCTCTCGATGAAGTGGCCTGTAACTCCTCCTCATCCTCAAGCGCCTCAACATCAGGTAGCCATTCCGGTGGGTTAGCGGCTGCCCGGGTCAGCGCTGCATCGAGGTCAAACTCATGGGTGATCAGCCGGGTTCGAGCTTCGTAAAGCTGATCTTGCGTGAACAACTCTTGAAACCAAGGGAGACTTGCCGCATATTCAGCACTTGCGTCAAGACGCCCCATGGCGTGCAAGCGCTGGAACCCATAATGCGTATGGCCGGGGCTATTCAGCAAGACGTTAGCAGCAGCGTAATGGCTACCGGTGGCCTGTACCAGCTGCATGTAGCCAGTGGCATTATAACCCTGCCTTCTTAGTCCTGGTATTCCAGCCTCCATGAATGCGTTAAAGTGCCTTTCTAGCTCTCGACGTCTAGCGCTCATTCTCCCGACCTTACTGCTCGCACGCCCCTCTTGCAGAGGAATGCCGACGCTATCCCGTTCCGCGTCGACCGGGCGTGGATCAAGCACCCGGATCTGCCCACAATCTGCGCAGGTAGGCTCTGCTCGACTTGGCGAGCAGTCGTCAGACTCAGGTCATGGTGCGACGCGCTACTTATCATCTATCCGCGCACCGACGCTGTAGCCACCAGCGGAAACACAGGCCGCGCCCGGCTGCTAAAGGCCAACTTATCCGTTCATCAAAGCGCCCATGCAGGGCGTTACTTTGCTCGGTCCGCTTCCGCGCGGGCGAGGGCGAGGTTGTTCCGCGCGGCCACGGTCCTGATCCGGGCCCAGCCCCCGCTCGAAACCAGTCACAGTCTGCTCAAGCAGCGAGATCGGCTCCCCGGCCCGGCCCGCATCTCGATACACCTCGGCGAGAGGGTTTGTCAACTTAACGGCTCTGTCGCATTGAAAAATTACAGTCCCCTATTTGGAGTGCTATCCCATCCTGCGGACGACGGTCTCGCTGCCGCGGTGGTCATCGAGCGCGGCACGTGCGCATGCTGTCGTGGTGAGCGTCCTGACCCCGGCCGAGATACTGATCGCCGCGCGGCGGCTCGCTGGAGCACGACCCCACCTGGCTGCCGTGGCAGGGATCGTGCATCACGAGGACCTGTGGCAGCTGTGCCGCGATGAGCTCACCGGAGTCGACGTCCGCACCGACGGCTGGGATATCCGCGGCCGGTGGTTCGGCGTCGTCGTCGGGGCCACACCGCGGCTCGGGGAGTTGCCACGCGGCCAGGCGATCCCGTGGCGCGTGATCGCCGCCCAGATCGCGCCGTGCGAACGCCGCGGCTCGCGCTGACCAGATGGGCCCGGCCTTGACCGGCGAGAGCACCAGTCCGCCGCTCTCCGGCACGATTGTGATCTCTAGCGGCTCAGCCGCGTCCAGTCGATATTCGGCGGGACCACCGAAATCATGAAGGAGATCATCGGCCGCGGCCTCGGCCTGCAGGCCTGACCTGGGGCTGCATGGCTGGGGTTTTGCGGCTACGCTGACAGTACGGGTCAGTCCGCGCCCGAGCTGCCTGCCAAAACCCTGGTCAGCGCTATTGACAACGCCCGCCGTGGTGTCGTGACGCACATCACCATCAAAGGCGAACGCGTCGCCGCGATCGTCTCCGAATCCACCCTGGCGATGTCACAGCTCCTCGCTGCCTTGCTGACCAGTGAGATGGCTGCCAGTGCACTCCCAGCGGTGCTGCCGGCAGCGTTCCCCTGGGCCAGTTCCCTCCCAGATACAGATACTCACCTGAAGGCGTTCGCGGGCGAATTGCGCGAGGCGGTCGTCGCTGAGTCGCCCGAGCGGGTACGGCGCGTTCTGGATGACTGGCAGGCCGTCGCCGAGGTTCGCGCCGGAACGCGCTCAACTTGAGCGGAAGGACGGGTGCCTTCAGGCTCTGTGACCGCGCCAATGGCTCCTGCCGCTTGGCCCACGCCTCATCGCGGATCTGACGGCTCTGGCTGGCGGAAGGCCCAAGCCGAGGAGCGCAGAACGAGCAGCCGCTTGGCCTTTCTGACCAGATCCTCGCGCTGACTCGGGCCATCCACGCGATGGCCGCGCGCGAATCGCCGCAGATCCCGCCGGCCGGGTGCCGCCGACCGGGGACCCCGGCCCGCCCGCACCCTAAAGCCGTTGCCGTTGCCGTTGCCGTGACGAGGCCCGCCGTCTGATCCGTAGCTACTTCGACCTGAAAAAGGCGTGAGCCGGTGCTCGAGCTCATGGCGGGATTGCGGATGGTGGCGGGTGCTCTGGGCCTGGTCCTCGTCACCTGGAGAGGGCCCCGATTTTGACGAGGTTGTGGGCGGCCGCGGGATTAACAGAAACGATAACCCAGAAAAGGCACGCTAATGCGAACCGGAGTGACCGCAGAAATCCCCGCCCGCGGCTAATCCTGCCTACCGAAGGCAGGCCAGATGTTCCAGGGGGCACTACCAGATGCTGCACCGTACGCAGAATGCCTAATCAGGCGCCGAGCGCACCATTAGCTGCACAACCAGAATCTCCGCTCAGATCGGCGGCACTGTACGCGTTGGTCCAGGCCAAGGCTGATTACGCAGTGCGACGAGGGCTTTCCTACCTCATGGAGCCGATCGCCGATTCGGGACGGCCATATGTCGCGCTGATAATGAGATTGAATGGGCGCAGATCACTCCATTATTTGCGCCGTGCGGACTGGGAGAACGTTCCGCGGTGACGGGCTTGGCGCCGGGCGGTCAGTTCGTTACTCATTCCGGTATGCGCGACGAGCTCGGCGTTCCGCCTGATGACCGACCGGACCGTTTCGGCTGCGGCCGGCGGCTCGTGAGCCTCGCATCCGATCGTGACAGTCGCCTCGTCCAGCATGTCCCGCTGCACGGCCGGCGGCGTGAGGTAACCGGTGCGATAGGTGGCGGCGATCGCCGCCTGGAAATGCGACCGGTGATCGTTGGTCACGGCTGGGCAGGGCACGGCGGTCATCCGGGCGGCGGCGTGAAACGTGCGCAGTCGCTGGTGCCTGCGATGATGACGGCCGGAGCGGGCCGCCGCTTGTCCGCCGGGTTCAGTCAGCCGGCGCAGGCCGGCACGATCCGGTATCCGGCCGCGCGGATGCCGCGGATGATGGCGGGCAGGGCGGCGACGGTTTGCGAGCGGTTACCGCCTCCGTCGTGCATGATCACGATGGCGCCGGGGTGCAGGGCCGCTAGCACGCGCCGGGTGATCATCGCGGCGCCCGGCCTCAGATAATCCGACGGATCGACGTCCCAGTCCAGTTCGGCCATCCCGCGCACGCGTAGCTGGGTGTCCACCTCCCGGTCGCTCAGGCCGTAGGGCGGCCGCAGGCACCGGACCGGGCGGCCCGTGACGCCGCGCAGCAGGCTGCTAGCACGGTCGACCTCGGCCGGCCATCCCCGGGCGGGCAGCAGCGCGAGGTCGACATGAGTCCAGGTGTGGTTTACCAGCACCATGCCCGCTGCGTTCTCCGCACCCAAGACGCCCGGGTAGGCGGCACCGTCCCGGCCGATGATCTCGAAGCTGGCCGGCGCCTTGGCGGCGGCGAGGATCCGCAGGATCTGGAGGGTGTAGACCGGATACGGCCCATCGTCGAAGGTAAGCGCGACCACCTTCTGACCCCGGCGGTAGGGCGACCCGGGGGCGGTGTCGAGATTGCGGATCACCGATCCTGGCACCGCCCGGTCTGCCCGCGGCGGCGAGCTTGCCCGCGTCAGATGCGGCGCGCCCGGCGACGACGCCGGCGAGCCCATGACGGACGTGCCCGGCAGTGGCCCTGCCCGCCGCTGGCTCGCTGCCGGTACGGGTGAGCAGACGGACCTGCCGGGCCGCCGCAGGCGGCCGCCAGCTGCGCAAACGCACCCAAAGCGGCTACCGCAACCACATACCCTGCGGGGCGCCGGGTCCTCATCCCCCCATAGTCACCCCGGGGGACACCACCCGCCATCGGCCCGGCGCGGCACGACTCCGCAACGTGAAGACTACGAATCAGCAGCGTCCCAGCCAATGCGTGCCACCTTCCAACCGGGCGATCCAGCCACCGACCCGGGGCCGACCCCGGCCGCCCCCCAGTCTTGCCCAGCAGGCAGGCCGTCGAGTCCTGCCCGCGCAAGGACGTGCAGAACGTCCATTCGCGTGCACCTCCGAGCCCAGGCAGCCAACCCGGAAGGGGCACATTGGGCGGGAATGCGTGCGGCAACTCGATCACGCTGCGGTCTGCATCAGGTGCCGATGGCCGACGCCCGGGATCTGGCGTACTTTGCCGCGGCGATTGCGGATGCTGGTTGCGGCGGGTCGTCACGGCGGAGTAGGGCCGTCCCGGCCAGTAGGGTCATTCCTCGAATCAGCTGCTGCGGCCGTAGTCGTCGTGTTGCATGACCCACAGGTTGCGGTACTCCTGGTGGACCGGATCCCGTAGCGGAGCTCGGCGCGCACCACCACAGTGGGCCGTCCACGGCGAGAATGTCGCTGGCGAGGGTCAAGAACTCCTCCGGGCCGTCCCTGTCCTGCTCCCGCATCCGCCGGATTGCGCTCAAGCCGGTGACGGGCTCCTCGTACGGGGAGTGACGGTAGGCGGCGTCATCGGTGAAGCTCCCGCCAGGCCGTCGGTGCCAGGCGCCCGCCACGCGGCCTCATAGCCGTGTCAGCCACCGGCTGACCGTCGCACGATCTGTCACCTGCCCCATGGTGCCCGGCAACGATCCGGTCTGCCATGGCCAACAGGGGCGAGGTGGGCGCCGCGACGGCACAGGCGAGGTCCGGGCCGCCGGGACGGCAGGCGTGCTGCGCGGCCAGGACGGGGTAAGAGCTCGGCCTGGTTGGCGGGCGTGCCCGGGCTGAAGTACACGTCATCCTGCTCGGCTGCCGCCACATCAGCGGTCGCGTCCTGTCCGGTCTCCTGCTGGCGCGGACCCGGGGGCTCGGGTGCGGATCAGGAGACCATCCGGCGGGTGACTACCGGCCGGAAAACCGGGCGATGATCCCCATGACCGGCTCCTGAGTCAGTGATGAGGCAGCCTGGTCAGCGTACGCTCGCCAGGTCCCGCCAGAACGGCGTGCCCGGCCAGCGGTGAGCAGCGCGGAGCAGACGCCCGGCTCCGCGCCGGCGAGGTATGTGGTCAGCGGTGCCGAGCGATCAGCCGACGGCGAGTTGGCAGCTGGCCCAGCCACGTGTTGCGTCAGGTTGCCGCGCTATTCGATGCTGAGGGTCAGCTGCAGATAAAGGCGGCACCGCCTGCGTGATGTCGTCCGTGACGAGACCTCTTGGGCGGCGGGGCTCGCCCTGCACGCAGTTGGCTGCGCGCCGGAGAGAGGAGAGCGGACATGGTCGCTTTGGTGGTCGGTGTGCCGAAGGAGATCAAGGACAAGGAAAGCCGGGTGTCGGTGCAGCCCGACGGTGTCGCCGAGCTGACCTACCACGGCCACGACGTCGTGGTGCAGGCCAGCGCCGGATCCGGCAGCGGGTTTCCCGACGACGAGTACGTCGCGGCCGGCGCCCGCGTTGCCGGCACCGCGGCCGAGGTATTCGCCGCCGCGGACCTGATCGTCAAGGTCAAAGAGCCCGTCCCAGAAGAGTACGACCGGTTCCGGTCTGGCCAGCAGCTGTTCACCTACCTGCACCTGGCCGCTGACCGGCAGCTCACCGAGTTTCTCCTCAGCCGGCGCATAGACGCGATCGCCTACGAGACGGTGCAGACCACGGACGGGCGGCTGCCGCTGCTTACGCCGATGAGTGAAGTCGCCGGGCGGATGGCTGTGCAGGCCGCGGCGCACCACCTGGAGAGCACCTCCGGCGGGGCGGGTCTGCTGCTGGGAGGAGTTCCGGGCACGCCCGCCGCGAAGGTGACCATTATCGGCGGTGGCGTCGCCGGAACCGAGGCCGCCAAGATGGCTCTTGGGTTGCGGGCGATCGTGCGGGTGCTGGACACCAACCCGGCGCGGCTGTCCTACCTCTCCGACGTGTTCGGCGGCCGGCTCGACCTGGTCGTCCCGAACCGGGCACGGACCGCGGCGTACGTGGCCGACTCTGACGTGGTGATCGGCGCGGTGCTGGTCGCCGGCGCGAAGGCGCCGAAGCTGGTGACCCGGGAAATGATCGCGAGCATGCGGCCCGGCAGTGTCGTTGTCGATATCGCCATCGACCAAGGCGGCTGCTTCGAGACCAGCCGCCCGACCACGCACTCCGAGCCGACCTACGTCGAGGAGGGCGTCGTGCACTACTGCGTCGCCAACATCCCGGCTGCGGTCGCCCGCACCTCGACCCTCGCCCTGACGAGCGTCACCCTGCCCTACCTGCTTCGCGTCGCAGCAAACGGGGTGGCCGCGTCGGCCGCGGCCGACCCGGCCCTGGCGAAGGGGCTGAGCACGCTCGGCGGTCAGCTGGTCTCCCGCCCCGTGGCCGAGGCGCACGGCCTGCCCTATCACGACCCGGCCACCCTGCTCCCCGCGCCTGCCAGATGAATGCCGAGCCCACGGTGGCTCGGACTGCAAGCTGCTGCGCTCCGCCCGGCACGTCCCGCATGGGATGTCCCCGCGAGAACATCCCGACGGCCTCAGTGAAGATCCGGCAGCCCATCTCCGGCCGGTAGCCGCGGATCCCCGGGAGTCCAGCACCTGCCTGAAGGCCGGCGGTGATGACGAACTGCGCCCCGCAGACCGGGATCGGTGTGCAGCCGCACGCCCGGCGCGTCACCGGGGCCAGGCGCGGGTCCTGCACGTGGATGCGCGCCTGCGGGATCAGCGCCCCGGCCACGGCTGGCCGCCGATTTCGCCTCCGGCGTCCCCGACCTCGCGTCGGCCCCGCGGGAGGACTGGGCATGGGCGGTCCACGAGGCCTCCCGCACCGCCCCGAACGCCGAATTCGGCTACGGCGACCCCGCCGGGAACCCGCGGCTGCGCGAGATCCTCGCCGCCTACCTGCGGCGTGTCCGCGCCGCCGACACCGCCGCCGGCCAGCTCATCATCTGCTCCGGGATGACCCAAGGCCTCGGACTGGTCCTGCGTGCCCTCGCCGGCCAAGGGCTGACCCGGGTCGCCTTCGAGGACCCCGGGCCGGCCGCCTGGATGGCCGCCGCCGCGGCCTGGGCCGGGATCGAGGGCGTCCCGGTACCCGTCGATGATCGCGGCGTGGACGTGGCGGCCCTGGACGCGTCGGGCGCGGGCGCGGTAGTGCTCACCCCCGCCCACCAGTGGCCGACCGGCGTGGTCCTCGCCCCCGAACGTCGGCTCGCGCTGATCGACTGGGCCACCAAGCGCGGGGCGGTCATCATCGAGGACGACTACGACGCCGAGTTCCGCTACGACCGGGACCCGGTCGGCGCCCTGCAGGGACTCGCACCCGATCGGGTGATCGCTCTGGGCACCGTCAGCAAATCCCTCGCCCCGGTGCTGCGGCTGGGCTGGATCGCCAGCCCGCCCCGCCTCGCCCCCACCCTCGCCGACGCGAAATACGTCACCGACCGCGCATCGCCGGGCCTGGACCAGCTCGCGCTGGCGCTGCTGATCGAGACCGGTCGCTACGACCGGCACCTAAGGCGGATGCGCGCGGAATACGCCGCCCGCCGCGACGTCCTCGTCCAGGCGCTCGCCGCCCACGCCCCCGGTGTGCGGCTAACCGGCCTGGCGGCTGGCTTCCACGCCGTGGCCCACCTCCCCACCGGAACAGCCGAACAGGAAGTAATCTGTGCAGCCCGGTCACGCTCGGTCGGGCTGTACGGGATGAGCACATACCGGGCGGACCACGCTTCCAGCCCGCCGCAACTGTTGCTCGGCTTCGGCAACACCAACCAGCGGGCCATCCAGACAGGCATCACCCTCATCAGCGACCTCCTGCAAAACCGCCCCTGACCCTTGCCCACCAGAACACCCGGGAAGGCACAACAAACCAGCCACTTCGCCGCCAGCCGACCAGCAACGCAGCACGCAGATCACTGATCTGCGTGCTCAGCCGATGCTCGTGAAGAATAGGGAGGCCGTCCATTGTGGCGGCTCTGGATCGGCTTTGAAGCTGTCCGTATGACGATCCCCAACCGGGACGGCCAAGATCGCACGCCTCGAAGACCGCGACCTGCGTCAACACCGGCGCATACATTCACGACCGTGCCCCATCCATGTGATCTTGAGAGCTCGATGGCGTCGAAGTTCCAGCGCTATCTGTCGCTGGTCAGGGCAAGCCGATGACCAGCGATTCTCGTGCGGGCCGCGGCGGCCGTCCTGGCCCGGAGCCTGCCCGGTCGGGTCGCATGAGGTCACAGCGCGGCGTACTGCTGGCGTGCCATCTTCTCCACCAGTGGTACCGGGGCGGCGCTCCCGCTTACGTCATCGATCACGAATGCCAGGTTCCCCTTGGTCGCGATCACGCCATGGTCGTAGGTGCCCTGATAAGGAGACGTCGAGTCGTAGTCGTCGCCTCCGGGGATGACCGGATCGGCTCGTGAGGTAATCGGCCCGCCAGGATTAAAGCCGGCCTTGAAGTTGGTCGCGTCGGCCGGGGTGGCGAACTGGACCAGGGTCACCTCGATGCTGTCACCGTTGCTGTTGCTGTCGTAGGTGACGTCGTAGCCGCGGACGAAATGGAGGCTGGCGGCCAGATTCCCCGCTCCCATGTACCGGTTGAAACCGGCGGCACTCATCGGCCCGTTGTGCACATCGGCGTATTGCGACAGCGCGAACCCGGCCGGGGCCGGAACGACCTTTGCGCCAAGCCCGCCGTTACCGGGCGTCTGGTTGACAGGGCTGCTCCCCGGCGTCGTACTGGCCGAAGGGGTCGCCGTGCTGGTGGCGCTCGAGCTGGGCGGGCTGGTGGCCGGTGCCGCGGCGCCGGGGACCGCCCTGCTCACGTGGAAGCTGCCGGTTACCTGGTCACAGGCCTGCCGCACCTGCGCGGCCATCCCCGTCGTGTACTGGCAGTTCACGAAGTACTCGGTGGTGCCGTTGAACGCGAACACCAAGGTGCTCGCGTAACGGGATCCGCCGACGGTCCCGGTGACCCGGACCCGCAGGGCGGGCAGCCCGGCCATGGTGATCTTCTCCGGGGCCCCCTGCACGGCCATCCCCACCTGCTGCATGGCGCTTTCCAGGTCGGGGGTGACGGCGTCGATGTTCTGTGCCGTCACTGCGGGGCTCACCCGGTAGGCCCCCACCGCGATGTTGTCGTACGGCGTGCCGGGGCCAACCGCGGTACCCCACAGCTTCGTCCCGCCGCCGGACGACGGGCCCGTATAGCCGACTTCCTGCCAGCCCGCCGGGTAGTCGAACGAGACGCCATGCGCCCGGTAGGTCAGGGCGCTTCCCGGGGAGGTGGCCCGGTATGCCGCCAGGCCGGCCGCGGCCAGCAGGACAGCGGCCAGCGGCACGGCCGCCAGGGCCCGGTGGCGCGCCGGGGCTGCCCGCGCCACGGCGGTGCCGGCCGCCAGGTCGCCGATCCGCTGGCGGCGGGCGCCGGTGGCCATCATGGTGACGAAGCCGACCAGGTACATCACCGGCAGGAAGTCCACCAGCCGCAGCAGCGTGCGTCCCGCGACCGCCCACGCCGACGGCCGGGCCCGGCCGGGGCCGTAGACCTGCACGCCCAGCAGGCGCTTACCCACCGTCTGGCCCGATACGGCCTCCAGCGCGAAGTAATACAGCCCCGCGACGGCCACAAACGCGGCCGCCCACGCCGGGTCGAGCGAGACGTCGAAGCTCCCGCCTGCCGCGCTTACCTGGCCCACGGCGGAGGCCATGATCACGAACAACCCGGCCAGCAGGACCAGGTCGATCAGCGCAGCGGCTATGCGGAGCCCGAGAACATCCTCCTGGCCAAGAGAATTGGCAGGTAGAGGAGGGGGCACAATCGGCGCTGGGCCCTCGCCATCATGCAGTATTTCCGGATGAGTCATCACTCTCACCACTCTCATCCGAGTGACGCTCATTGTAAGGCCCTTACCGGCCCGGCGCGAGTGGCCGGAAGACCCCGCTAGCAGTAGGCGGTAGTGGAGCAGGCACCGCGCCCGGCAAGTCACCGTTCCGCAACCTTTGAAGCGGAACAGTCTGCAGATCCGCCGCAGGCCCGGCCCGGACACGGGTAGCCGCACCGGCCACGGAGGACGACCGGTGGGCCGAGCGTACGCGGCCGACGATCTGGGCTGATCCCCGGGTGTGCTCTCCGTGTTGTAAATCGAAGGATTAACAACATGATCACCAGCGGCGGCCCGGATCGGGCGCAGCGCCGCCCGGTGACTATCGGAAAAGGCGTTGCAAGGCCGGCGAGTCCAGCGACCGGGCCGGGACCGTTTCTCTACAGTCCGGGGTGTGACCGCCCCAGGCCGATAGCCCCGGAGCCCTTGGCTACTTCGCCCGGTGACACGTTCCTTACCGGCGCCCCTTGGCCGCGATGGCCTGGTCCACGGTCTTGTAGATGCCGAAGACCTCCGTCAGCCCGGTGATCTTCAAGATCTTCAGTATCCGCTCCTGCGTGCAGACCAGATCCAGCGAGCCGTCGTGCGCCCGCACCCGCCTCAGGCCCCCGACCAGCACCCCGAGGCCGGTGGAGTCGAGGAACCCGACCTTCTCCAGGTTGACGACGAGCTGGTAGTTGTTCGTGCTGACCAGATCGATGAGCAGCTCACGCAGCCGCGGCGCCGTATAGATATCGATCTCGCCCTGGACGTCGATGACCTCGATGCCGTCCTTGTCGTAGTGCCCCAGCTTCAGATCCACACGTCCTCCAGCGCCATCCATGGCGTCATCTCAACGTCTGGCCGGGCGGACGTGCCGACGTAGCCAGAGCCAGGGCGTGATCCTCAGCGCATTCAGCCACGCTCCATTATCGTTTCTATACAAAATGTAGCGGCTGTCATCAACCCGCTAACCCGGGTTCGTTAACGAACTGTCACTAGGCTCAAACGAGGGCCGGTAGCCGAGGGCATGTCAGAACAGCGGCTCGCAGTCGGCGGAGGGAACACGAGGGCCCCGGCGCGGCGGCCGGGAGGGCGCACCGGCTTGGAGGGCCGCCTGGACGGCGGCGGCGACGAGCTGCGCGGTCTCCGCGTCGATGACGATGTTCCGGCGGAGCAGGACGCGGCGGACGACCTGCCCGGCGTGCGGGGGCGCGTCCTGCGGGTCGGCGGCCATGTCAGCCCTCCTTGTTGAGGTAGTCGTAGACGGTGGTGCGGTGCACGCCGACGGCCTCGGCGATCTCGGCGACGGTGTGCTGCCGCTTGCCGTCCGGGCCGGTAGCTTCGTACATGCGGCGGACCGTGGTGGCCTGCCGGCTGTTCAGCTTGGGCTTGCGGCCCCCGGTGCGGCCGCGGGCGCGGGCGGCGTCGAGGCCCTCGCGTGTGCCCTCGATGATCAGCTCGCGCTGGAACTCGTCGATCGCGCCGAGGATGTGGAAGACCAGGCGTCCGGCCGGCGTGGTGGTGTCGATGTGCTGCTTGAGGACCACCAGGCCGACGCCGCGCTCGCGCAGTTCGTCGGCGAGCGCGAGGAGGTGCTTCAGCGACCGCATCGCGCGGGACAGGCGGGTGATGACGAACACGTCGCCCTCGCGCAGCCAGTCCAGGGCCTTGTCGAGCTCGGGGCGGGCGGCGAGCTTGCCGGACGTCTTGTCGGTGAAGATCTTGCCGCATCCGTAGACGGTCAGGTCATCGACCTGGCTGTCGTCTTCCCAGGCCTTCCGCACCAGCCGGGGCAGGAAGATGTCCGGCCACACTGCAGTCAGCAAGCTGCCGTTCAGGAAGGCGGCCAGGTCAGCCGGGCGGCGTGCCTCCGACAGCACGATCTCGTAAACCTGCCGCCGCTCGTCCGGGTCATCGAGGCTGAACACGTCGTTGGCGAGGACCAGAACATGTGCAGCGGCGGCTCCACCACGCCGCTGGCCGGGCCGCTCTGGTCATCAACCTGGTGTGGCCCGGCCCGGCCTGGCCGGTGCGGGGCGGCTCGACGCGGTGGAACGGGCCACAGCTGACCATCGGGCCAGTTTCGAGACCTTCGTGGCTTAGCGCGGACTGAACGCACGCTCGCTAGCCGTGGGTCTTGCACCTGGAACGCCGCGCGCTCTGTAGAGCCGGTCCGCTCGCGGGTGGCCGCCGTGCCGGGCTATCTTCAGAACCGCGAAGCATCCGTGCTGACGAGACTCGGTGACGAGCAGACCCTTGTTTTTGCCACCCGCTGAGACGGTGCCGATGCGATGGTGGAAGAGGCGATTCATAACGACGGGCAGGGAGCCGGACGCGATAGCGTTCTACCATATTGGGCACACTGCCACGTGCCAGAGACTTGAGGTATTCGGTGACGTCAGGGACCTTCGTGAACCCCAAGGTGGGTGCGAATTGCGACCCTGTGGACTCGTGGTACCGCTACTACGCGGGTTACTCAGCCGGCTTCGTCGAACGAGCGCTGAAGGAGTCGGCCGCAACGGCGAAGCTAGTGCTAGATCCTTGGAACGGGACAGGAACGACCACGGTCGTCGCCGCGAGCAAGAACGTCCCCGCGATCGGCTTCGACGTCAATCCCGCACTGGTGGTGGTGTCCCGGGCCAGGCTGCTGGGCGCGGGAGTGTGGGCGAGCATCGACCCGCTGGGTGAGGACGTTGTAGCCCATGCGGCCAGCGTTGAGTTGGACGATGACCCTCTCCGGTTCTGGTTCACCCAACAGGCGGCGGGCTCGATTCGCGGGCTGCAGCAGAGTGTGCACCGGCTCCTTGTCGACAGCGGCACCGCCTCGCAGCCGGCGTATGAGGGTGCATCGGGAATGAGCACGCTCGCTGCCTTCTTCTACACCGTCCTTTTCCGGACCGTGCGGGTGCTGATTGCACCGCGTGCCGGCACGAACCCGACCTGGTGGAAACGGGTAGAGGAGGCAGACCGGCTGGGCCCGAGTCGTGAGGAGATCATGACCCAGTTTCGGGCGTCGGCGACGGAGCTGGCCGCGGGCCTGCACCGGGACAATTACGACGGTGGTGTTGACATTCGAGTTGGTCTGGGCGACAGCCGGTGTCTTTCGCTGGAGGACGGCACCGTCGACGCGGTCGTGAGCTCTCCGCCCTACTGCACGCGGATCGACTACGGGGTTGCTACCCGACCTGAGCTGGCGGTCTTGGGTGCGGGAGAGGAGGACATCAAGCTCCTGCGCAACCGGATGGTCGGGACCCCGACGATGACCGGTGAGTGTGGTACCCCGGAGCAGTGGGGTGAGACCGTGACGGCGTTCCTTGCAGGCGTGGCCGCGCACGGCAGCAAGGCGTCGGGTGGCTATTACACGAAGTACTTCCGCCAGTACTACGCCGGCATGTGGAGCTCGCTTGGCGAGCTGCGCCGGGTGATGAGGGACTGCGCTCCCGCGGTCCTGGTTGTGCAAGACAACTACTACAAGGACCTGCACAACGACACCGCACAGATCCTGGGTGAGATGGCGGTCGCTCTCGGCTTCGCGTCCGCCGAGCGCCATGACTTTCCGGTGATCCGGAACCGGGCGAGCATGAACCCCCGCACCCGGCAGTACCGCACGAAGGCGTTGGCCGTGGAGAGCATCCTGGTCCTTCGATAGCAGACCGCCACGTCTTCCATGGAAAGCATGGAAGACGTGGTATCGTGGTTTACATGGAACGCGCGCAGGAACTGATCGAGGTCGTCACCGCTCTCCGCATGGCCAACGATGCGCTGCTCGTGGCGACCACATCGGGCGACGTCGCCGAGGCGACCCGGCTGCTCCGGGACGTCGCCGCACTGGAGCGGCGTAGGAACCGCCTGGTCCACAAGAGCAACGCGGATGCCATTCCCGTCGCGACGTCGTATGAGTCCTCGATTCCACTGCGCGATCAGGTGATCCGGGCCCTCCAGCTGACGGGCCGCCCGTCGAGCGCGCGCCTGGTCTCCGATGTCACCAAGTCCCGCTGGGCCGAGCGGGTCGACACCGCCAAACTCTCCTACCTGCGCCGTGACGAGGCCCGAAGCTGGCGGAAGTCTCGGGAGGTGGCCGGACGCTACGCACGCGACGTCTACGTCGTCCCGGCCCTGACCTATGACCGGTTCACGCCCGTACGTGGCACGGTCGCGCTCTCTACCTGGCCCGTCAGCCTGCGGCTGATCGCCCCACTGTCACCCCGGGTGGACATGCTCCACAGCACCGTCGCACTGGCTCAGGAGGCAACGGCCGTCGCGGGCACGAGCTACGAGGCCCCGATGATGCGGCTGGTCGCCCGGCTGGGGGCGACCATCCCGGGCGTCAAGCCATTCGGCGCCAAGCCCGAGCTTGTGATCGATGCTGCTCGATCCGAGTTGAAGGAGATCGAGAAGACCGACGAACTGGAGCGCTCCGAGGCTGCGGAGCGCGGCCATGGCCAGCTCGACGCCGAAGCGCTCTTGTTCGGCACCCAGATCCGCATGGTCACATCAAGCGCTGCCGGAGAGTCGCGATGACCAACACGTCTGGTCCGCTGGAGAGCTTCCGCGGGGAGTTCCCGCGGCAGCCCCTCAACGCCCGCCGCGTGGCCGGTGCGCTGGAGGCACCGGGGTGCCAGCGCCGTACCGCGCTCGACGCCGCGGCTGTTAACCTCGACAAGCTCGGCAGCCTGATCAGCAATTCCCCTAAGGACCGGCAGTCGCCGTTCGCAATCACCCGCGGAAACCAGTTCGAGCAGCAGGTGGTGGCCAACGGGATGGCTGAGATCGTCTCACTCGCACGCCGGCACCTGGGCCTCCTGATTCCCGAGGTCCGCCAGCACGACCTGTCCGCCGCTGCGTTGCGGGAGGCCTATCCGGGCGTGACCGGCACCAGGATGAACGAGCTGCGGGAGCGGCTCACCCGCCAGCGCGCCGAAGAGATGCTCACCGACCCGGCCCAGGCCTACAACCTCATCCGCCACGCCATGACCCGTCTTGACTTCGGCGGTGAGATCGTCTACCTGGAGCAGGACGTGCTGGCCTTTGCTGTCGATGGACGAATCCATGTGGTCGAGATCAAGTCCTATCCCCGCATCGACGGACGCGCAGACCCCAGAAAGGCCTCCGCCACCGTCCGCCAGACCGCGGTCTACGTTCTGAGCCTGCAGCACCTCATGGTCGAGATCGGCGCTCCGCCCGATGTGGTCAGCACCACCACCATGATTGTGCTGCCTGAGAACCTCTTCTTCCGGCCGATCGCTGTGACGATCGATATCGACATGTACGTGCGCCGGCTGCGCCGCCAGCTCGCGTCGGTCCCGCGGGCGGCCGAGATCCTCGACGCCATCCCTGTCGGGACCCGGCTGCCGGCTCACCCTGCCGACGGGGCCGGCGCCGACGAACTGACCGCGGCCGCCGCAGCGGCCCGCGAGGCCCTCGCGCCGCTTCCCCCACGGTTCACCGACGGTTGCGTCTCCTGCCCACTGTTCCACCACTGCCGCGACGAGGCGGAATTCCACCGCTCCACCGCACGACTTGGTTCAGCCGTGGCAGGCGCTTGCGGCAACGTCACCGACATCGCCGCCGCCCTCGCCCTGGCGGAGGGCCGCCGCGCACCGGCGGACGCTTCCGAGGCGGCAGTCGCGGCCACCCTCGCGCGGGGCGCCGCCGCTGCCCGATTCGCCACCGGAGGACTTACGTGAACGCCCTGCATACCCACCAGGCCCTTCTGGCTGCCGCCGAGCGACGGGCTGTCGCGAAGACGACTCGGCGTCACGTCCACCTGAGCCCACGCCCGCTGGTCCTGGTCGGCTACCACCTCGCTGGTGATCTCGGCGCGCCCCTCGCGTTGATGTGGGGCACCAGCCGTGACGAGGAGCCCCACTGCACGGTGGTCCCCGAGCCCCGCAACCGCAGCCTCCGATTCGAGGCGCTCGCCGGGTTCGCCGCGGAATTCCTGGCCTATCTCTCCGACTTCGAGAGCCGCGACGAGGCTGGCGTGTGCCTGGACGCACCCCAGCTCGTCGTCCCCAACGCCGCCACCGCCGACTGGCTTGGCGGGATCGTCGGCCGCTTCACCCGCAACCTGCGAGCCGATGGCGACTCGTCGGCGCCGCCATCGGTGCCGCTGGCAGGAAAGTACCTGTCCTTCTTCGCCGACCTCATGCCCGGAAGCAGCCTCGTCCTGGCCGCCACCGACGCGCTCACTACCCACTGGCAGACCGGCCAGTTGCCTTCAGAGGACCTCAACCTGGCAGCCCTGCTGGGCTGGATCGACCCCCCGGCCGGCATGTACGCCCCGCAGGCCGCCCGGGCAGGCGAGGCGTCACCCCCGGCCGGCCCTGAGTCCGACCCCAACTGGGACGCCGAGACTCTGGCCGAGCTGATCCAGGAATGGCACGCCGCCGATGACGAGGCTTCCCGGTCCGCCATACGACGCGAGCTCGCGGGCGAGATCCGCGAGCAGCTCACTCCAGCGTGGGCAGACTGCTGGCGGGCGCTGGATCGGCTCGACTCCCTGCCAGCCGCCGACCACGTCACCAGCCGGTGGCAGTCGGACCGGCGCAGCTGGACCGGCCACTGCGACCGGGTCGCCGAGGGCCGAGCGTACTTCCGCAATATCCCCACGCCGGTCCAGGACGCGACCCGGCTGAGGATCCTGGAGGCCCGCACCGAGGACCTTCAGCGGGAAATGGCCTGGGACGATCCGCTCGTGATGGCAGCGGTAGTTGCCAGCGGTGAGGCCCTCGCCGGACGCGTCGTGAGAACCGACGCTCAGCGCAGGACCCAGAACGGCAACGGCAGAATGGTGCGCCGACCCCTGATCACCATCGAACCCGCCCTCGAGTTTGCCCGACCGGCCGGGACGACGCTTTTCCTCTCGACTAACCCCGGGGTGAAGCTGGAGGTGCTGCCCTCCGACGGTAGCGGCCTGATCCGAGCAGAGGTGCTCAGGGGCGCCAACCAGAACACCACAATCGGGCTACTCCCGAACTTGGGCGACGAGGTGGTCCTCAGCCCCTACGGAAAGCCCGAGTTCTATCAGCGCCCGAAGGTCGAGTACATCCCCTGGACGCATCAGCAGATCCTCGAAGACGAGCCAGAGGAGTCCCAGTGACCGCAGCAGAGGCTGCCGCGACGACGCGGGAAGAGATCTGGGCCACCGTCGCGGCGGGTACCAGGTCGACGCTGGTTGACAGCCCGCCCGGCGCAGGGAAGTCGACACTCGTCCGAGAGATCGGCCGCCGCGCACACCGACGCACACAAGTGCCCATCGTCGTCCAGACCAATGACCAGGCCGACGACATGATCCGCGGCTTCATCGCCGACCAGCGTCGCGGTGCGGCACCCGTACGCGCGGGGCGCCTCCACGCAGGCGACTACGTCCCGCCCGTCGACCTCCGCGCCCAGCAGGGGCTGGCGTTCAGCAAGTCGATCACCGACCTGCACGACAGCAACGTGATCGTTGCTACCGCTGCCAAATGGGCGACCATCGGCTTCGACCGCACCTGGCCCTTCGCCATCGTGGACGAGGCGTACCAGATGCGTTCGGATGCCCTGCTCCCGATCGGTGTCATGATGGAATCGCTCCTCTCGGTCGGCGACCCCGGTCAACTGGCCCCGTTCACCACCGCAGACGACACCCGATTCCGCGGTCGGCCGCTCTCTCCGATGGAGACTGCGGCCGCAACGATCCTCACCACCCAGCCGGCGACCGCGCGCCTCGCCCTTCCGATCTCATGGCGCTTGCCCAGCCACGCAGCCAACCTGATCTCTGACGCCTTCTATGAGATCCCTTTCACCGCCGGCACCCAGCCGCAACAGCGGCGCCTACGATGCGGCGTCACCCCACTGCACCGCGGACGGACAGCGGACGCGGTCAACAGTGCCACACGACACGGGTGGGCCTATCTCGAGCTCGATGACTTGCCCATGCCGCAGACCGACCCTGATGCAGTCGGGGCGATCGTCGACGTCGTCAAGGAACTCGTCGACGCCGACATCACCGTCGAGGACGAGTACGGGACCCGGGGCCTGCAGCCTAGCGAAATCGCCGTCGGCGTCACCCACCGCGACCAACGAGACCACGTCCGCACCGCCCTGCAGAACATCCGTACACGGACTGGAGTCCCCGTCGACCAGGTCGTCGTCGACACCGCCAACGTCCTCCAAGGCCGTGAATTCGAGATCGTCGTCGTCTGGCACCCGCTCTCAGGAAGGCGCGACGCGAGCCAATTCCACCTGGACGCCGGTCGGCTGTGCGTCCTCCTAAGCAGACACCGACAAGCATGCATCGTTGTCTCCCGGGGCGGGATCTGCGACCAACTCGCCGGTCACGCCCCGACCGAACCCGTGTGGCTCGGCGAGACGACGCCGGTCCTGGATGGGTGGCACGCCCACCTCACTGTGCTCGACCACCTCATGCGAAATGCAGTCTGAGCAAGAGGATCACTGCCCGCGTGAGGGTGCCAGGACACTTCCCGCGGAGGCACAGCCAGAGCCCGCCTGTCGAGCGCCCGTTTGATTGACTTGTCGCCACGTCCAGGTGTCGGCCGACGGCCCGAAGCGACCAGCCCTCTCATAGAGGCGTACCGCCTCATCGACCTGCCCCTCGGTTCACTGGCCGCGGGATTGGCCGCCCGAGCGACATGCGCCGAGACCGTCGTGCGATGGATGCCGTACACGTGCGCCAGCTCGCAGACACGCCCGTTTGGCTTCCTAACCGGCCAGCAGCGCCTCCGCCTCGGCGGACAGAGCCGCGGCTGCACCTGGCGCAACCCCCGGACGTTCGGACCTCGCACATCCTCAAATACCACATCAGTCCGCACCTCGCCGGGCTTGCCGATCCGCGTTACCAGGGGTTTTTCGGTCGGGCTGGCCTGGCTACCGGGACGAGGAGCGCACCGTGATCGAATGCATAAGCGTGGTGATGGACGAGGAGATCGAGGACTTCCGGTTCGCGGTCCGCGACTTGGCAGTACTGGAATCCAGGTAGCCGATTCAGCAGCTACGACCGGGGCAAGCACGTCTGAGCCCGGCGCTTACGCTGAGCCGACGGTCGCGGGGAACCAACTTGGGAGCCACCGGAACGCACGACTTCGCCAGGATCCCGGACGGCACCGGACGTCAAGCGATGTCAGGCGTGAGGACTGAATCGATACGAACGAGCCCGGATGCTTGCTCTGCAGGGACCTATGGATCTGTAAGTGTCGTTACGGCGGCTCTGGGTGGACTGCCGTCAAGATCGGTACTGGCGGTCCGGGTGACTCGCTGCGGATCTGGCCGTTGCACCGTGCCTTTCTTCTGGCCTGTCCCCAGGGCACCGGACCGGCCTGGCGCCTGCGTGCTTGCTAAAGCCCTACGTTGATCGCGTCGTGCGAGTGTCCTGCTTCGTTCGATCACTTGCCTGCCTCGCCGGCCGGCCTATCAACCATTGTAGGTTCTCAGGTTTGATGTCGCCTGAAGCTGCGTTGAGCTGCGGTCCTGCCGGTTTTCTCATCGATTTGTCGGCTGGGTTTTTCTCACCGTTGTGTCATTCTCCTCGGTTGGCTGCTGCCCGGCCGTGGCGAGC
>WNGK01008885.1_pt1 | contig 24278 bp, 22 predicted proteins | sample 5400601 | NCBI WGS metagenome assembly WNGK01 (sample SAMN13153376, study PRJNA577476) | soil metagenome | isolation source: 60 cm soil or saprolite under Garry oak tree replicate 1 | place: USA:California | collected 2016-06-15
GTTCCATATTCAATCGTGCGCGTAATTCTCTCACCAACGACTGACCCCATCGTCGCAGCAAGGAAGCCGAAATCCATGACTGCAATTGCAACTTTATAACCGTCAAGAATTCCGTATCCGCTGATCACAGCGTCGAGGAGATTGGTCCTTTCCTGATATTTTTTTAGCCGATCTTTGTAGCTGACCATTCCTTGAAAGCGCAGAATGTCGACGGACCCCAGGTCGGCATCCATTTCTACGAAAGTATCCGGATCGAGCAGATTCTCGATGCGCTCCTTCGCCGATTGCGCAAAGTGATAATCGCAGCGCGGACAAACGCGCTGATTCTGCGCGAGCTCGATCTCCGGCACGACTTCCGAACAGCCGGGACATTTCTGAAAAAGGCCCTGCGGAATTTCGCGTTTCTTGCGATCTTGCGTTTTGATTGCCGGTTTTTTGAAGATAGCCATGGAATTACCCGCGCGCAGCGGTGGCCGCGTGAACTGAGATTGCGCCCGCGCGTTTCAAAACACGAGCGCATTCACTCAGCGTGGAACCTGTTGTCAGGACATCATCGATCAACAACACGCACAAACCTCGCACCTCAGCGTTTTTTCGTAAACGAAACGCATTATGCAAATTTTCCATCCGCTCGGCGCGATCGAGCGCAGTTTGTGTCGTTGTGTACCGAATGCGCTCGAGCGCCGGTTTGAATTGAATTGATAACTCTGCACTCAACAATTCCGCGAGTAAGCTCGCCTGATTAAAGCCCCGTTCTCGTTGTCTGGTTGGATGCAATGGCACAGGGATAATAGCGTCGAATCGACGGTTGCGCAGCCGTTCGTCATCAAAGGCGGCATAGAGCCAGCGTGCCACGAGATGACGCAGATAAATCTGACGCCGGTACTTAAAGTCGTGGATAATCTGGCGAACGATCCAGCGGCTCCGGTACGCGGCAACCGCTGCATCGAAATGAATTGTGCGATGCGCGCAGTTCGCGCACGTAAATGTGCCCGTGATTGCACCTTCAAATGGCTCGGAGCACTTCTGGCAAAACGGCGCGATAACGCGGACGGTTTTCGCTTCGCACTGGTCGCAAAGATATTCACCGGCTCGGACATTGGCGCCGCAGCTGGTGCAAACCGGCGGATAGAGAAGCGATGTGATCGCACGTATTCCATCAAGCTTTGGGAGCGCGATCATATTTCAACCAGGCTCGCATTATTACCCACGTCAAGGCGGTCACGCCAAGCGGCACAATGCCCACGAGCAGATTTTTTCCCAACCACGGCAGAGCAAGAGTCTCTTGGCGGGCCACGCGATTGAACGCGCCGCTACCAAGAATCCAGCCGCCATGCAAACCAATTGGCAACCATAACGAGCGAGTCAGCACGCGCGCATCTGCGAGAATCCAGCCTATGAGAAATAATGTCGCGAAAGCGGAGATCAACATCGTTGGATCGCCAAACTGCCAAAATGAATGGGCAATGGAATTGAAGCCCGATGTCCATGTCGTAATCGCTGATACTTGCGCTGGCGCCTTCAGAAAATGAATGACGGAAAAGAGGGCGGACGTCACGAAGATAGACACGTATTGCCGGCCGGTTCTGAGCAAAACGCCCAGGACGATCCCGCGAAAAAAAGTTTCTTCGATAACCGGCACAGTTATTGAAGCCGCGACGATTTTGCCAAATCGGACCCAGGCGAAGTTGTGGCGAAACGAGTAAACATTAAACGCAATGAGCAAAACGCCGCAGCAGAGCAGGGGAATTACTGACAGAAGAAGCCCTGCGAAGAGATCGGGACACCAGCGCGGATTCGGTGTAAGGCCCAAATCAGTCCTGCTTCTCATGTTGCTGAGGCGAAGGAACGGCCAGAGTAACACGGCAGCAGCAATGAGGATTGCGCGATGAAAGAACGTTTCGAAATCGGATCTCGCGAGAAAAGAAAACAAGCCATGCGCTGCAAGCGATTTGCCGGCCCAAAACAAAAGGGGAGCAAGAAGCGCTCCGATGAGAATAGTCGCGGCGAAATAGGTCGCCAGTCTAGCTGCGTCTTTCAAGCCTGCTAATGTAAGGTTTCACCGCGATGCCGAGTCAACATATATGGACGGAAAAAGATCGACATGGGAAAAGGCGCGAAGTGCGCGCCAAGAAATTCGGCGGCGCGTGGCGGTTCCAGTCGAAAATTTCCGGCGAAACTGAATGGACCTATTACGATTCGCCAGCTCTCCAGGATCTACTGACCTTAAAGGAAATCGTTGCCCGAAAATATCGTCGACGACGCGCGTCAATCGACGACGTCGCCTCAGTTGACAAACTGGTCGAGGAGCAAAGTGGCAATGACTGAATGGAACACCGAAGATCTGACCGCGGATGACCCGCCTTCGCTAAAAGGCTACGGCGTGGTTTGTGCTTTGAGAAACTGATTCGGGATTGACGTACGATGACAAAGTGGGACACCGAGGCATTGATCGAGGCTGACAAGCGATTCCTTTGGCATCCGTTCACTAATATGTCTGAATGGTGCGCTTCGGAGCATGAGCCGCTGGTTTTGGTCGGAGGGCAGGGTGCGCTGCTGCGCGATAGCCGCGGCCGCGAATACATCGACGGCAATTCATCGATCTGGACGAACGTTCACGGCCACAATCATCCACACATCAATGCGGCAATCCGTCGGCAGCTTGATCGCGTAGCGCACACTTCTTTTCTCGGGTTTACAAACCCAGCAGCGATCGAGCTCGCACGTGCAATCGTCGATCTTTTCCCGCCCGACACACTGAGCAGAGTTTTTTTTTCAGACGATGGTTCGACTGGAATCGAGGTCGCCATACGGATCGCCGATCAGTACTGGCGACTGCGACATTCGAGGAAACATCAGTTTATCGCCTTCAAGAGCGGTTATCATGGCGATACGGCAGGCGCGGCGAGCCTGGGCGCAGCAGCCATGTTCCAAATTGGGCCTTCGCACTGGAATTTTCCGGCTATTCAGGTTCCAAGTGTCAAGGCGTTGGAGCGTCTTTCGCCAGCCGAAGTGGCCAAGGTTGCTGCAGTGGTGATCGAGCCGCTGATTCAGGGAGCCGCCGGAATGCGCTTTTGGCCATCGGGGACGTTGCGGGCTGTCCGGGAGTGGTGCGATCGCACCGAAACGCTCCTTATTGTGGACGAGGTCATGACCGGATTTGGAAGGACGGGTCGGATGTTTGCGATCGAACACGAGGGAGTTATTCCAGACATGATAGTTCTCGCTAAAGGATTGAGTGGAGGGTATCTTCCGCTTGCTATTACTTTAGTATCAGAAAAATTATTCTCGGCTTTTGACGGGTCGGTTGCCGGAGGTAAAGCGCTTGCTTACGGACACAGCTATACCGGAAATGCGCTTGGTTGCGCCGCGGCCAAGGCGAGCCTCGAAGTTTTTGAAAGCGAGGGCGTTTTGGAAGCTTTGCAGCCGAAGATCCAACATCTTAAGTCCGCACTCGACGGACTGAGAGGACTTCCAGGCGTCGCCGAAGTGCGCCAGTGCGGATTTATTGCAGGAATAGAGCTGGAAGAGTCGCCCGAAGCCGGGTTGACCAATCTGGCTGCAGAAGTCTGTATCGAAGCGCGGCGGCACGGACTCCTTACGAGACCGATCAGGAACGTCGTCGTGCTGATGCCGCCCTTGTGCATTACGATGGTCCAGTTAACCCAAGCAGTGGGGGCGATTCGTGCGTCAATCGGGGAAGTCTGGTGTCGCCGGGGATATAAGAGGACAGATGTCGAAAAAGTTACGACTTGATCACCTTCTAGTGGAAAAGGGCCTATTCGTCAGCCGCGAGCAAGCGCAACGAGCGATTATGGCTGGCGAGGTGACGGTCGGTACCCAAACTGCCGCAAAACCATCGCAGCTTCTCGAGCCGGAAGCGGCAGTCGTGGTAAAGCCGACGCAAAAATATGTCGGGCGCGGAGCCCTGAAGCTGGAAGGCGCTCTCCATCATTTCGGAATCGATGTGCATGGGAAGATTGCGCTGGATATCGGCGCTTCCACCGGTGGGTTTACCGATTGCCTGTTACAGCGCGGCAGCGCAAAGGTTTATGCGGTCGACGTCGGGCACGGCCAATTGGCTTGGAGAATTCGGAACGATCCGCGTGTTATCGTCCTCGAAAAATTGAATGCACGATTTCTCTCACGCGAGCACATTCCAGAACTTGTGGATCTTTGCGTGATCGACGTCTCCTTCATTTCGTTGACGTTAATCTTGTCCAGCGCGTTCGACTTGATAACTCCAAGCGGTATGATCCTGGCGTTGATCAAACCGCAGTTCGAATTGCAACGTGCGGATGTTGGCAAGGGCGGAATCGTCCGCGATCCTGAGTTGCAGCAAAAGGCGCAAGACAACATCGTAACGTTTGTGACCGGTCTTGGCCATGTCACGACCGGAATAGTCCCATCTGCTATTAAAGGGGCGGATGGTAATCAGGAATTTTTTGCATGTCTCCGAAAACGATTGGGCTAATCGCGCATCCCGGCAAGCCAGGCGTTGCCGATCTGGTCAACGTCATCGCTCAGGAGTTCAGTCGTCTTTCGATTTCGGTCTTAGTCGAAAAAGAAACGGCAGCCATTGCTGGCAAGAAACTAGGCCATTCAATGGCAGAATTGGGGGCGGCAGCGGATCTTCTGGTGGTAGCCGGAGGCGACGGAACAATTTTGCATGTGGTTGGGCAACTCGGCGACGTCATCAAGCCAATCTTCGGCATCAACGTGGGCTCGCTCGGTTTCCTGACCTGCGCGAATTCTTCGACCTATCGCGAAGCAGTGGAATGCATCGCGAAAGAGCGGATTAACTTTAGTCAGCGGGCGCTACTCGAGGCATGGGTGAAGCTCGGCGAGAAACAAACCGCCAAGATGATCGCGCTGAACGACGCTGTATTGAGCCGGGGCGAACTTTCGCGCCTGGTGCTCTTGTGCACGCGGGTCAACGGGGAACCGCTCACCGAATTCAATGCGGATGGCCTGATTGTTGCGACGCCAACCGGTTCGACAGCGTACTCGCTTTCGGCCGGTGGACCAATTCTCGATCCTGAGTCTGGCGTTTTCGTGATCACGCCGATCTGCCCCCATGTTTTGACGAACCGATCGATTATCGTCGCAGACCGGTCGTTAATTGAAATCGAAGCGAGTGATCCTGATTACCCGGTCTTTCTAACGCTGGATGGTCGCAAGCCTATACACGTTGAACGCGGCTCGACAGTCACCATTCGTAGGGCGAAGAAAACACTGCCGTTGGCGTCGTTGCCGAATGCCTCGTTCTTCAGCGTGGTCAGGCAGAAATTGAAATGGAGCGGGAGCAATTTGTAAAATCTTTCCGGTGGTTTTTTCTTTGTCCGTTTGGTTGAAACCTGATACTCAGTGTTGTCCATGAATCTTGTGAGTCTGCCCGATGGCCGCATTATAAATCTCGATCAACTGACTCACGCGGAGCGGACGGGCGATTACGTGATTCTTCATTTGGTCGGTAGTGGAGATGGCGGGTCAATTATCAGGGTGAAACAAGGAGAAGGCGCGAGGAGGGTTTGGGCGTATATCACCGGCAAGTGCGCAGTCAAGATTACGACTCCGCCACAGCCTTAAGGAGACACAGGGAAGTTCCTAAAGGCACAAGGGGTGCACGCGCAGAAAGACGCGGTGTGGCCTATATTGGTGTTGGGGTTAATTGGGTATGTGGCCTCACTCAAATCGAACAGCTCCCCCTTGCAGAAGCGCGGGAGCAAGTTTCGCAAGAAAATCAGCACGGCTAAGTTTAAGCAGCTCGTCGATTTCAATATCCTCCTCAAGAGGGTGCGCCTTGATGAGCTCAAGAACAGCGTCCCGGTTTCTACCACTCACTATGCGGGGATTCTCGCTGACAAACCGCAGAATGAAGGCGTGCATTAAAGGTGTTGGTGCGCCATAGAGGCTTTCGTGAATCGCCGCTGACTCCAGTATCAGCATTTCGCCATACAGCGGTGAAAAATGCGCCTGGCCATTAAGGTCTTTGAAGCCGTGCTTAAAAAAGTTTTGGGCGTAAAGCACCGCCTTTTGGACTGAGGGCGGTTGTTTCTTAAGCCAATCCTCAATCATTAACGTGATGTCGCCTTTGCTCGGAACTACGCCAGCGGTGGCTGCTGGTCTTGAAGAAAAGCGGTGGAGTTTAGAACAGGTCGTGGAAATGACCGAAGCCTATTGGCTCAGGAAACGCGAGAACGGCTGAACCGACCCCAACACCCCTATATTTTATATGACATATATTGTCTGATGTTATAGCCATTCGCGACTAATTCCCTTCGCTGTGCGTTCTCCGTGCTTGCTTCTTGTTCAATTGCAGATTGCCCAGCGCAAAAGCCAGCACGGATTGCCTACTTTGGGATGCCGTAAGCGCGAAGCACGGGCTTTGGTGCGAGCCCTTGGGCCCCGGCGCCAGCGTTCGGCACGCCCGGGCATGCGCCAGACCTCTCACTTGCGGTTACAACAGGCCTGAGATGTCTTAAATCACTCAGTTTCGCCTTCGTAAACCGGCACAAGTGTTTCTATTTTAGGCATAAGCCGTGTTTATCACCTAGATCGCGTATAAACCTTACTTCTTTAAAATATTCGGCTTTAAAAGGGGTCGACGCGCTCGACGACCCACCACCCCTAATCCGTCCTAATTGCTGTTGGCAATCGCCAGCCAGCCCGGCAGCGCGCTCGCGAAAATACAGCAGCTCCGCCCGGCGGTTTCCGCCTGAGCGAGGGATTCAAAGGCAAAAAGCCTTGCTTTTCCGGCTCTTGACGCCGTCGCCACGGATGTTAGCGTCGGCGCGAAACTCCATATTAACCTCTAGCGTACCATGAACACTTCCCGCGGCGGCCTCCTACCTTTTTTCACGCTTGGCCTGTTTTTTATCTTGGGCTTGGCGGAACCTACCCGTGCGGCACCGAAGGAAACCTCAGGGAGCATCCAGGAGATGATGTCGCCGGAGGAATTCAGCGCGGCGGGTCTAAACAAACTGTCGCCAGAAGAGTTGCAAAAGCTCGATGCCTGGCTGCAGGGTTATCGACAGGTTGCCGAGAAGAAAGCGACCGCGCGCGCAGAGCGCACCAAACTTGATCTGCTTGTGAGCCGTGTGGATGGTTCCTTTAACGGACTGACCGGTGGGACAGTGATTCGTTTGGAAGACGGGACGGCATGGAAGCAGGCCAATGCTGACGACCATTTCCGCCCGCGCGTCACCGACCACCCGGGTGCCGTAGTCGTTCACACGTTGTTTGGCTACAAGATGCGCATTGAAGGGACGCCGGAATTTTACGTCGATCCGGTGCGCAACCCGTAGATGGGATTAGCCAGGCGGGTCCTTCGCGCCGGCGGCGGGCAATAATCGCGCCAAACCAAACTCAGCATGTATAAGCTGGGCCGCGTGCTCCAGGTCTTTTTCGTCGATGATGACTGCGATTTTGATCTCGGAAGTGGAAACCAACTGGATGTTGATTCCGGCCCGACCCAGGCATTCAAACATTCGAGCCGCTACGCCAGAATGTGACCGCATCCCGATCCCAACGACGCTCAGTTTGGCCATGCCGCTGGCCGTGTTCAAGCGCTTGGCGCCGACTTCGCTAACGACCGGCATCAAAATTTTTCGGGCATTCTCCAATTCGTCCTCGTGAATGGTGAATGAGATGTCAGTCGTCCCGCCGATCGACGCATTCTGCACAATCATGTCCACGATGATGTGTGCGGCGGCGATATTCGAAAAGATTCGCCCGGCGCTGCCCGGTTCATCCCGCACTCCAGCGATGGTGAGTTTTGCCTGGTGGCGATCGACACTGATGCCACGAATAACCACGTCCTCCATACCGGGGGTCGCTTCCTTGGCAACTGTTCCGATGCTCGTTTTGAAACTCGACCGCACTTCGAATTCGATTCCGAATTTTTTTGCAAACTCCACCGCACGCGATTGCATCACCTTCGACCCGGCGCTGGCCATCTCGAGCAACTCATCATAAGCGACCTCGCCAAGTTTTTGTGCATCAGTCACGATGCGCGGATCGCATGTGAAGACACCATCGACATCAGTAAAAATCTGGCAGACATCCGCGTTCAGGGCGCCAGCCAGCGCGATGGCCGTCAAGTCCGAGCCGCCCCGGCCAAGCGTGGTTGTTTCTCCTTCTGGAGGACCTTGGAAACCGGCAACGATCACAATATAATCGTCCGACAACAGCTCATGAATTTGTTTTGGACTGATGTTCGCGATCCGCGCTCTGGCGTGGTTGCGATCGGTCAAAATTCCCGCCTGGGCGCCTGTCAACGAGATGGCTCTTCCGCCCAACGCGTTCACCGCCATGGCGGTCAAGGCGGCAGCAGCATACTCTCCAGTTGCTAGCAAAATATCGAGCTCACGCTCGGCCGGCTGCGGTGACATCTCGTGCGCGAGCTTGAGCAGGTCGTCGGTCACGCCCGCCATCGCCGAGATGACCGCGACCAGTTGACAACCTTCGCGCTGCGTTTCAACGAGACGGCACGCCACGTTGCGGATTCGTTCAGGAGTCCCGACGGAAGTGCCACCGTATTTTTGAACAACCAGGCGCATGTGCGGAATGAATTATGAAGCAAGAAAGCGAAATTCGAAACGGCATCGTTTCCGCTTGGGAATCGAGCGTGTCGGCGGCGAGCGTTCTAGAGACCAATTGCACGCTGCACATCCTTCACGGTAGCCGGGACAGGTTTAACCTCTCTCACGCGCTGCATAATTACGTCGGGATCTTTCAACCCATGTCCGGTTACGGTGCAAACAATTCTACTTTTTTCCGGAATCTTTTTGAATGAGTACGCCGCCTCGGTTGAATCGCACGACTTGAAGAGGCCGGCAATCGTAGCCGCGCTCGCCGGTTCGACAAAAATTCCTTCATGCCTTGCCAGCCATGCCTGGGCAGCGAGAATCTGTTCGTCGCTTACAATATCGATGGTTCCATGCGATTCGGCGATTGCTGCACTCGCCTGTTTCCAGCCGGCCGGATTTCCGATTCGAATGGCAGACGCAGCCGTTTCCGGTTTTTCGATGACTCGGTTGTAAAAAATCGGCGCTGCGTCGGCCGCTTGAAAACCAATCATTGCCGGTATTTTTGTTGATTTTTGGCGTGACTGATATTCTCGATAGCCCGCCCAATACGCAGCGATGTTTCCGGCGTTGCCCACCGGCAATAAATGAAAGTCGGGAGCATCCCCAATCTCATCAACAATCTCAAAGGCAGCGGTCTTTTGTCCAGCGATCCGATCGGGATTGATCGAATTCACGATGGAAAAGCCGCCGCGCTCGCCCAGCTCCCGTACGATTTGAAGCGCATCGTCAAAGTTGCCATCAATGGCGACGATTTTTGCGCTGCAGGCGAAAGCCTGCAGCAATTTGCCGCTCGCAATTTTTCCGCTAGGCAAAATCACTACACAATTTTTCCGCTAGGCAAAATCACTACACACGAAATTCCCGCCCGCGCCGCATAAGCAGCCGCCGAAGCAGAAGTATTTCCAGTCGAAGCGCAGATGAGAGTGCATGCACCGCGCTCCACCGCTTTCGAGACGGCCACGGTCATGCCGCGGTCCTTGAATGAACACGTTGGATTGACGCCTTCGTTCTTCACGAAAACATCACAGTTACGACCAACCCGCTCACTGAGCTGCGGACAATAGATCAGTGGCGTGTCCCCCTCCGCCAAGGAAATATTCGGGGTTTTATCGTTGATCGGAAGGAAATCGCGGTAACGCGCGATCACTCCCCTGCCCCGCTGCGGTTTTGATATTGTTGCGTTCATCGACATTTTCTATTCGAAACAAATCCGCGCGATTGTCGATCCGTAAGTGCGGTGTAAGATCAAGGCCCATATGCCTGCGCTTAGCAAAGAAGATAAGCTGCGGCTCTTAACTACAATCCTGGAGAGCCGCCACGCCGATCTGCGCGAGCAGAATCTAAATCGTCAGGGCAAAGGACACTTTCACGTCTCCGGAATGGGACACGAGGCGCTCGCGGCGATTTCATTCCTCATGCAACCTGAAGATTACGTCGTTCCGTATTATCGGGATCGTGGTCTTATTCTCGGGCGCGGCATGACGACGCGCCAACTTGGCCTCGAATATTTCGCCAAGCGCAACACCGGAAGCGGCGGCCGGCAAATGCCATCCCATTACAGCAACGCGGATTTGCACATTTGGAGTGTGCCGACGCCGACCGGGTCACAGCTCCTTCCCGCTTGCGGTATTGCCTGGGGCATTCAGCTCGACGGCAAGAAAAACCTAGTTGTGACCACAGTCGGCGACGCTGCAACTCGCCAGGGAGATTTTTTTGAAGCGATCTGTTTTGCCAAAGAGAAGAAACTTCCCCTGCTCTTGCTCGTCGAAGACAACGCCTATGGCATCAGCATGCCGACGCGCAAAACTAATCCGCTTGCTTTGAATGTTCTCGAGCCTGACAACTGGCGCCGGATCGACGGACAAAACGTGCAACAGGTTTATGACGCCACAGCAGAGGCATTCGAGAAAATTCGCGCCGGTGGTGGGCCATTCTTTTTCTGGATCAAGATGGAACGCCTTTCAAGTCACACCAGTTCCGACGATCAAAAACTTTATCGCAGCGAGGAAGAACTACGGGAACTGGAAAAATGTGATCCCCTCAGGTACTGGAAAGATCAACTGATTGAGGAAGGCGTGATCACCGCTGAGGAATTCGCGAGGCTGGATAATGAAGTCAAGGAGCGCATTCGCCGCGAGTATAGTGAAGCGGAGAAAAATGAGGACCCATCGCCTAACGAGCTTTTGGCTAATGTCGCCAAGGCATCCCCTAAGATCGACGAGGAGATCTTGCCGCCGGGGAAATATCGCATCGGGGACACGGTGAATAAAATCTTGCGCTCCGGTCTCGAGGAAGACCCGCGACGGATTATCTTTGGCGAGGACATCGAAGATCCGAAAGGCGGCGTGTTTCGCCTCACGCAAAAACTTTCAACTGAGTTTCCGAAGCAGGTTTTCAATTCGCCGCTCGCTGAATCGACGATTCTGGGTGTTGCCTGCGGCTTGGCCGCGTACGGGAAGCGGCCAGTGTTCGAACTGCAATTCATCGATTTTATTTATCCTGGCTTCAACCAGCTGGTTACCAATATCTCGACTCTGCGCTGGCGATCGTTCGGGAACTGGAAATGTCCCGCAGTGATTTATGCGCCGTATGGCGCCTATCTTCCCGGCGGTAGCTTGTGGCACAGCCAGGCGAACGAATCAGCGCTCGCGCATTATCCCGGCCTGAGCGTCGTCATTCCAAGCACGCCAGAAGACGCGGCTGGATTGCTGTGGACGGCCATGCATAACGAGGACCCGGTAATCTTTCTGATTCCCAAACATCTGCTCTGGGCCGAACACGAATATGCGGAACCAATTCGCGCTGTCCCGTTGGGTCGGGCCCGCAGGCGCTCGAGCGGGTCTGACCTCACCCTGGTTGCATGGGGCAATACGGTCGAGAAATCGCTCGAAGCGATCGCAAAGATTGAGAATGAAATGAGCGTTGAGTTGCTCGATCTGCGTTCGATCGTGCCGTGGGACCGCGCCGCGATTGAAGAATCGGTGCGAAAGACCCGGCGGCTCGTGGTCGTGCAGGAAGACACAGAAAATTGCAGCGTTGGTCAGATGGTCATTTCGCATGTAGCCAGCAACGTGGAACTTTGGAATGAGATGATCAGCCCGCCGATTCTTGTCAGCAAAGCCAACGTCATGATCGGTTACAGTCCGATCTATGAATACGCTGCGCTGCCAGATGTCGAGCGTATCGTCGCCGCGATCCGCCGCTCGATTGCTACGAAACAGGAGCGCGTTACTGTAGAGGCGGGGGTTGACCGCGGTCGAGAAATCGCCGAGCCCGAATATGTTCAGCCGGGTTCAACGATCCCGGCTACAGCTGACGTGAGCAAACAGCGCGCGCAAAGCATCACCGTCCCAGTAATGGGCGAAGGAATTCGCAACGCTAAAATTGTTTCGCTTTTGAAGAAACCGGGTGACGCCATCGCACTCGACGATCCGCTTTGTGAAGTTGAGACCGACAAAGCGGTCTATCCAATCGAATCGTCGTTCGCCGGCGTGATGGGCGAATGGAAAACAAAAATAGGCGAAACGGTCGAGATCGGTCAGGAACTTGGTACGATCCTTTCGGGCGACGCTTCCTTCGCTGATCAATTTCAAGCTACGGCAAAAACATCGCCGGACGGAAAACAAACACCTGTAGAGGCAGCCGTGCCGGCTGTGGAACCGCCCGATCGCGCGCGACACGCCCGCCAGTATGGCATCGAGCCCGCTCTTTCCCCTACCATCACGCGCAAACTCAGCCACGTGATTCCTGCCAACCTGCAAATCGATGCGCGCTGGGATGCGATTCGGACGGCGCGCGATGCAGCCAAAAAAGAAAACGGAACGAATGCCCCCTCCCCTTCGGTGATGATCGCGTGGACAGTCGTGCGCGCCATGGAAAAACACGCGCCGTTTCGTCGTTTGATTCTCGAGGATGATCGCATCATCGAGAATCGAGATTTCGACCTGGGCATTGCGGTAGCACTGGAAGGCGATCGCTTGGCCACTGCGGTCATTGTCGATGCAAACAAGAAAAGCTGGCCTGAATTTGTAAAGATTTACAAGGCGACCGTCGATGCAACGCGTAGTGGCCGTGTCGATGCGATGAATGCACCGGTCGTGATCACGAGTCTCGGTGCTTTTGGGGTAAAAGCCGGTGCGCCGATTGTAGTGCCACCATCTGTCGGCACGCTTTTCGTCGGGACAGCGCATCACGAACTGATTCCAAATGGAAAGAAAAACGAAGCCGCCGAAGTTGTCACGCTTTCACTTACGTTCGATCACCGCGTTGTTAACGGTGCCGGGGCCGCCAACTTCGTCCATGAGGTTAAAGAGCAAATCGAACGATTCCAAATCCCAGCGACTCGCGCCGTTTCTGGCTAGCCGCGGTTTATGACCGTTTTCGAGCTCTGCGGCGCTGCTGGCCGTTGAGCAGAGAAGCGCGTTCAATCAGCAAAGCATTGAGGTGGTGAGGACGCTCTTTCGCGTCGATGACGACCACGAATGACCCTCTCGGTGAGATCGAGATGTTCCCCACTTGCTATGTGAATCTCGAAGGCACGAAGGGGACAGCCCGGTTGAATTCTCGGATAGATTCCATGACCACGAAAAATTCGTACGTCTGAACCACACGCTTATCAAGACCGGTTGCGAATATGATGTCGGCAACGCGTGCGCTTCCGCCGCGACCTAAAGTTTCAGTATGTGAGGACACATTTCGGGATTACATCCGGCACTCGTTCGCGCTTCGTAGTCTTAGTAGGGTCGATTGTTTTATGAGGGTCAATTTTGGCGAACGAATCAACATCAACGGGAGCGAATGTTATGGCAGGAAAACTTGATGGGAAGAAAGTGGCCATCCTTGTGGCGGATGGTTTTGAGCAGGTGGAAATGACGAAGCCGCGCGAAGCGCTCAATGAAGCCGGCGCAGAAACAAAAATGGTTTCCCTAAAGTCCGGCAAAATCCAAGGGATGCATCATGCCGATAAAGGGGACAAATTTGACGTGGACCTTACGTTGGATGAAGCACGTCCCGAGGAATTTGACGCACTAATGATCCCCGGTGGGCTGTTCAATCCTGATGCAGTGCGGTCGAATGAGGATGCGCTCGAGTTTGCGCGTCACTTCTTCGACGAAGGCAAACCGGTAGCAGCCATTTGTCATGGACCGCAAGTCCTGATCAGCGCGGGCTTGGTCCGCGGCAGAACCATGACCTCCTGGCCGGCGATCAAGGCGGACATGCGCAACGCCGGAGCAAATTGGATCAATGAGGAAGTCGTGGTGGATAATGGACTCGTGACTAGTCGCGAGCCGGATGACATTCCAGCGTTTAACAAAAAGATGATCGAGGAATTCTCCGAAGGCCGACATAAAGCAATGGCCACAACGGGGTCAGTCGTCCTCGAAACGAATTAAACGCCCTACAATTGTTTTCGTCACTCCCCCATTATGACGACTGCAAACAAAATCACAGTTGTCCGGATTTTGATGATCCCGGCTTTTGTCACGATGGCTATCTATTATGGCCAAAGCATCCAGCGGGGGGCGCCGCTGGAGTGGCAGCGTTTCACTGCCATCGCCATTTTCTTGGTCGCTGCAGTGAGCGATGGTTTGGATGGATATGTCGCGCGTCGTTACAATCAGAGGAGCTCGCTCGGAGTCATTCTGGATCCAATTGCTGACAAAGGCTTGCTTTTGAGCGGCATCATCACGTTGAGCATCAGCAACTGGAGCGAGATTGATCCTGAATACGGGAGATTCCCAGCATGGTTCCCCGTCCTTGTAATCTCGCGCGATGCCGTCATCCTCGTTGGCGCCATGGTATTGTATTTGCTTAACGGCAAAGTGCAGGTGAAACCACGGTGGCCCGGGAAAGTCGCAACTGTTTCGCAAATGATCGCGATAGGATGGGTGATGTTGCAATTTCACTTTATTCCCCTGTTCTACATCGTGATCGGTGCCGGATTTTTCACGCTTGTTTCCGGCGTTGTTTACGTTTCAGACGGGGTGCGGCAGCTACAAGCTGAAGGACACGCGCACGCGACAAAACATTGAGGCCCGCGTTTTCGCGCGATGAACGGCACGAACAAATCGGCGAATGTCGCGATCGTGGGACGGCCTAACGTGGGCAAATCGGCGCTATTTAATCGCCTGATTGCCCGCAGAATCGCCATCGTGCACGATCAACCTGGGATAACCCGCGATCGGATCTCGGCTGTCTGCAAGCGCGGCACTCAGCCGTTTGTCGTATGGGATACCGGCGGCGTTGCCTGCACGGGCGAGTCCGAATTGACCACGCAAGTTCGCCGCGCAGTCGAAGGAGCCATTCAAGATAGCGACATTCTGCTTTTTATCGTCGACGCAAAACATGGCTTGTCTCCGGTCGATCAGGAACTCGCCCGCATGCTGCGCAAATCACATAAGCCAGTCATCCTCGTCGTTAACAAGATCGACACCGAAAAACAGGAGAATCTGACAGCAGATTTCGCGTCGCTTGGATTTTCACGGAGCCAATCCATCAGTGCCGAGCACAATCGCGGCATCTCCGAATTACTCCAGGCAATAGATGACCTTCTACTCCCGCCTTACGCTGCGCCAGAAATCAAACATCAAACATCAAACGCCAAACGTCCTCTCGCTATCGCCATCATCGGCCGGCCGAATGTTGGCAAATCTTCGCTGATCAATTCAAGTGTGCGAAGCGAGCGCGCCATTGTGAGCGAGCTTCCGGGAACGACGCGCGACGCCGTCGATATCTCTTATCGGCGGAACGGTCAGGAATTTCTCTTTATCGATACCGCGGGGATCCGCAGACGTGGTAAACATTCCAGTTCAGTTGAAGTCTTCAGCGTGATGCGTGCGGAACGGAGCGTTCGCCGGGCCGACCTCTGCGTTCTCATCGTCGATCTTACGATGGGCGTGACGGCGCAGGACAAACGGATTGCCGGACTGATTCAGAAGGCGCGCAAGGCGGCGATCGTTGTTTTGAACAAGTGGGATTTGATCAAGCCGAAGCGGAATCAAAAGAAGATGGTAGCGCAACTGATCGATGAAACGCGGGCGAGGCTTTTCTTTCTCGACTACGCGCCGGTCCTGGTTGCGTCCGCGTTTACGGGAGAAAACGTCGTTAAATTGTTTACGCTGATGGACCACGTTCGACATGCAGCGCAGCAACACATTGGCACTGGACTTCTCAATCGATTGTTGCGAGCGACCTTTGCTGCCAATCCGCCACCGATTGTTTCCGGTCGATGCCTTAAGCTATTTTACGCAGCGCAAACCAGTGGAAAACAAGACCGACGGCTCCAGCCTCCAGAGTTTGTTCTCTTCGTGAATGATCCCCGTTTACTTAGCGAAGCGTATCGTCGCTATTTGGAGGCTCGCATTCGCAAAGCGCAACCGTATCCCGGGCTTCCGATAATTCTGACGTTACGTCCGCGTAACGAAACGCGCGAAAAGTAAGTGTCGATGTTACGCTATAGCGGTCGTCCTATGAGTAGAAGCCTTCGCGCCCGCCTTTTCGCGATTTCGACGCGGCAGGGATCCAATCAACTGACATTCTTTGATCGAACATTCTCCCGACCGTACATGTCTCACCACACCGTATGAAATCGACGCAGGAGATCACGCAGGAGGTGCGAGAGCTGGGCCAATGGATTCCGGCGCTCCGCCAACAGGTTGCTCACGTGGTGGTTGGTCAGAAGTATCTCGTCGACCGCCTTCTACTGGGCCTGCTCGCTAATGGTCACATCCTGCTCGAGGGCGTTCCCGGGCTGGCCAAAACGTTGACGGTGAAAACGATGGCCGCGTGCATTCAAACCGGGTTTCAGAGACTGCAATTCACGCCCGATCTTCTGCCTGCGGATTTGATCGGGACGCTCATTTATAACCCGCGCACCGGTGAATTTACGACCAAGTTGGGACCAATTTTTTCCAATCTGATCCTTGCCGACGAAATTAATCGTGCGCCGGCCAAGGTGCAGAGCGCATTGCTCGAAGCGATGCAGGAGCGGCAGGTCACCATCGGCGAGCAAACTTATCCGCTTTCCGATCCCTTCCTCGTTCTCGCGACGCAAAACCCGATCGAACAGGAAGGAACCTATCAACTGCCCGAAGCGCAGCTCGATCGCTTCATGTTCAAATTGAACATCGGTTATCCGCAAAAAAGTGAGGAACGAACCATTCTCGATTTAATGGCGACTTCCGCGCCTGATTTGCGAGTAGATCCCGTAATTGACCCTCAGCAAATCATCGCGGCACGGAACGTGGTCAACAGCGTTTACATCGACGACCGCGTTAAAGATTACATTGTCGATGTTGTCTGGGCGACGCGAGAGCCCGCAGCCTACAATCTGCGACTCGAGGGACTTATTCGTTACGGCGCGTCGCCTCGCGCGACGATTTATCTCGCGCTCGGTGCGCGTGCTCACGCGTTTCTGAACGGCCGCGGTTACGTTACGCCGCAGGACGTGAAAAGCATCGGCCCTGACGTGCTGCGGCACCGCATCATCGTCAGTTACGAAGCTGAGGCGGAAGCGGTCACGAGTGAAACGATCATCGAACGGATTTTTGCAGGGCTGCCTGTTCCATGATGACTTTCGTGTCATCCCGAGCGGAGTCGAGGGATCCCGTGATGACTCCGAAAAGTTAGTAATGCGCCATCAAAATTATTTCGTTTACATCCTCACGAACCAAAGACACACGGTCGTGTACATTGGGATCACAAACGATTTGGGACGGCGTCTTTGGGAACACGGCGCGAGTCGCCGCACGCACTTCGCACGGCAATACAATGCGGACAAACTGATTCACTTCGAAGCTTTTCCCGATCCGAGAAGTGCGATTGTGCGAGAGAAACAGTTGAAGCGCTGGCGACGAAGCAACAAGGAGACGCTAATCGCGAAATCAAATCCCGAATGGCGGGATTTGATCGCCGAGATGTGGGCCGTCACATGAAGCTGAAGCTAACCCAACGGGATCCCTCGACTGCGCTTCGCTCCGCTCGGGATGACGGAGCCGAGCGTGCGCAGACGACCGCCGAGATTCTTAAAAAAATCAGGACACTCGAGATTAAGACGCGCGGTCTCGTCGAGACCGCATTCGCCGGCGATTACCACAGCGTGTTCAAAGGGCGCGGGATGAATTTTGAAGACGTGCGCGAATATCAGCCGGGGGACGAGATCCGCGCGATCGACTGGAATGTGACGGCGCGCATGGGCACGGCGTTTGTGAAAAAATTTACCGAAGAACGCGAGCTTACCGTCATGCTCGTTGTTGACGTCAGCGCCTCCGGAAATTTCGGGAGCGTTTCCCAATCCAAGCGTGAGTTGGCGGCGGAGGTCGCCTGTTTGCTCGCCTTCAGCGCGATTCGTAACAACGACAAGGTCGGCCTCATTCTCTTCACCGACCGTGTTGAACTTTTTATTCCGCCCAAAAAAGGCCGATCGCACACGCTGCGGCTGATCCGCGAGATTCTGTTTTTTGAACCGCAGGGACGCGGGACAGAACCGGCACTGGCGCTCGATTATCTGAATAAGATCGTCACGCGACGCGCGGTAGTCTTTTTCATCTCGGATTTTCAAGCCCCGGATTTTTCGCGAGCGCTGGCAATCAGCGGGCGGCGACATGATTTCGTGGCCATCCATATTCATGACGAGCGGGAAAAGGCGTTGCCGAATATCGGCATCATTTCTCTGGAAGATGCTGAGACCGGCGACCAAATCGAGATTAATACCGCGGATCGCGCGACGCGGATCCGTTTCTCGGATCTGGTCAATGAACAGGGAACCGAGCTTTCGCGCACGCTCCGGCGGAACAACATTGACGCGATCGCGCTACAGACGGGGAAGGATTACTTGCCGCCGCTGCGGTCGTTCTTCAAACAGCGCGGGCGCCGGCTCGGTGTTCGATGAAGAAGCAATGGAGTGCTGGAGTAATGGAACGCTGAGGTAACGGGATGAATTCGTCTGCCAGTACTCTATTACTCCAATACTCCATTACTCCATCGGTTGCGCTGGCCGCCGAAGAATTTCACGATATCGCGCCGCCGGTCGATTACTCGCTGATTCCGCCGTGGCTGATTTTTCTGGGAGTGTTCGTCTCACTCACAGTTATTGGATTGCTCGTCTGGTTTATTGCAAGGGCCTTGCGGCGCCCGGCGCCGATTCAATCTCCGCGCGACCGCGCTCTGACAAGACTCGAGCAGATGCGGCCTGAGATTGAAAAGCTAGATCCATATCGGTTTAGCATTCGCGTCTCCGACATTCTTCGGCGTTACGTGACGGAGCAGTTCAACTTACCGGTCACCCGGCAAACGTCCGTTGAGTTCCTAGCGGGACTTAGAAGCTCTTCGCCTTTCTCGGAGGATGAGAAATCGCTGCTCGAAGATTTCCTGAACCGGTGCGACCTGATCAAATTCGCGCGCTACGACGCGACTTCGGCGGACAGCCAATTACTGCTGGACGAAGCGTTTCGTTTTGTGGAAGGAGGGCAACTTGCGACTGTTTGATTGGTGGACGGCAAACAGCGCATTGACCTTCGCGCGTCCATGGCTGCTTTTGTTACTGCTCGCAATTCCGTTGCTCGCCTGGTTGCGCGGAAAGCGCGGCCCGGCGGCAGCGTTGACATTTTCATCAACAGCGAGCCTTCGAGCCATTGGGAAAAGGAGCGCCGCCCGCGCCGGGAAAATTCTGCGGACGTTGCTGCTGGCAGCCATCGCGATTTTCGTAGTTGCGCTGGCCCGCCCGCAACTGGGCAAGAGTCTCACTCAGATCGAAGCTAGCGGGATTGACATTATGCTTGTGCTCGACGTGTCCGGATCGATGCTTACGAAAGATTTCGCAATCGGCGGCGAAGAGGCGACTCGCGTAGACGCAGTCCGCGAAGTGACGCGTAAATTCATCGATTCCCGCCCTAACGATCGCATCGGCATCATTGCGTTCGCAGGCCGTCCGTACGTCGTAAGTCCGATGACCCTCGACCACGATTGGCTGTTGCAAAACCTGGAGAGAGTGCGAATCGGGCTGGTCGAGGACGGCACCGCAATTGGTTCGGCCATGGCAGCCGCAGGCAGCCGGCTAAATGATAAACGAGCAAAGAGTCGTGTGCTCGTGCTCTTGACCGACGGGGAAAATAATGCCGGAAAAATTTCGCCGAATACGGCAGCGGAAGCGGTGAAAGCACTGAAAATTCATTTTTACGCGATCGGCGCCGGAATCAATGGAATCGCGCCGGCACCAATATTCACCGCAAGAGGCCCGTTAACCGACGCCTTGGGCAATATGCTTTATGAAAACCAGCCCGTTCATTTTAACGAAGCTGGTTTGCGAGAGGTTGCGAAGATTGCTGACGGCAAATTCTTCCGGGCAACCGATACCGAGTCGCTCGAGAAAATTTATAACGATATCGACAAGCTGGAGAAATCGACGGTGAGCGTGAAGAAATATCAACAGTACCGTGATTTGTTTCCGCTGTGCCTCATGAGCGGCTGCGGTTTGTTGCTCGCGCAGATTTTGCTGTCGCAAACGATCTGGAAGAAATTGCCGTGATAAAGGCGTTGAAGCGTTTAAGCGTTGAATCGCCTGCTCGCGAATCCTTTTCGGAGTTAAAGCGGGCGGTCGCGCGGATTGGTAAGGCTTTAACGCTTCAACCCTTCAACGCTTCAACAAACCCATGACCTTTGGCGCACCACAATGGCTTTGGGAATTGCTTTTGATCCTGATCCTGATCGCGTTGTTTATTCGCGCGGAGCAGCGCGGACTCCGGCGTTTGCAGAAGTTTGTTTCAGCGCGCCTGCTGCCACATCTTGCAGGAACGGTAAATCGTCCCAGGCGCATCGTGAGATTTGGAATGCTGCTGCTTGGTCTTTCCCTGGCTCTGGTCAGCCTCGCCCAGCCGCGATGGGGTTACACATTTGAAGACGTAAAACGGAAAGGGCTCGACTTGCTGATCGCAGTGGACACATCGCGTAGCATGCTTTCCAATGACGTCCAGCCCAATCGAATCGAGCGCGTCAAACTTGCGACCCAGGATCTGATCAATGAGTTGCAAGGCGACCGTGTCGGCTTGATTGCTTTTGCCGGACGCGCCTTTTTGCAGGCGCCGCTCACGATTGATTACGAAGCGGTGATGGAGTCGATCAACGATCTGGACACCCAGACGATTCCCGAGGGCGGGACAAACATCTCGAGTGCCATTGACCTTGCTACACAGAGTTTCGGGAAAAGCGCGGTCGGAAATCGGGCCCTCATTATTTTCACCGATGGCGAAGAATTAACCGGGGATGCCGTGAAGGCGGCGAAAGCCGCGGCGGACGAGGGCGTGCGTATTTTCACGGTCGGTGTCGGCACGCCGCAAGGGTCGCTCATTCCTATAATCAGCGAAAACGGCGAAACGGCTTTCGTCAAAGATTCTGCGGGTCAGGTCGTGAAATCAAAGCTGGACGAAAAACCTTTGCACGAAATCGCCCAGGCCACTGGCGGATTTTATGTCCATCTGGAAAACGGACCGCGCACGATGCAGCAGATTGACAATGAAGGACTGGCAAAGATGCAGGCTGCCGAGATCGATGTGCGTTTGTCGCGCCGCCCGATTGAACGTTATGAATGGCCGTTGGGCGCGGCAGTTATCGCGCTCGCGTTGTCGATCTTGATCGGCGAGCGCAAACGCGTGCGTGAGAGAAATTACGTTCCCTCCCCTGGGAAAGCGATCCCGAAAACTGTCGGGATTGCGCTCGCCATTTTTTGCTGCCAAATCGCTTACGCTACGACGTCCGGGCTGAAGGCGTATCAAGACGGCAAGTTCGAAGACGCGTACAGCCAGTTTCAGGAAACGTTAAAGGCGCATCCGCAATCGCGGGCTGAGGATAAGCTTCAGTTCGATTCAGGCACGGCCGCCTACAAATTAAAAGACTACGGCAAAGCGCTGGAATCGTTCAGTCAGGCATTGCTCTCGCGCGACACAGGGTTGCAGAGCAAGAGTCACTACAATCTCGGTAACACACTTTATCAGCGCGGTGAAGTCCAGAAAAACGATGAGAAGAAGCTCCGCGATTGGACAAATGCGCTCGATCATTACGAGCAGACGCTCAAGGCGGAGCCGCAAAACAAAGAGGCAAAAGAAAACTACGATTACGTAAAGAAGAAGATCGAGGAACTAAAAAACAAAAAGCAACCAGAGCAACAACCCTCCCCTTCCCCATCACCGCCGCAGAAGGACAAACAGAACAAGCAGAATCAGCAATCCGGCTCAGGCGGACAAGAGCAGAAACAACAAAACCAGCAGCAGCAACAGCAGCAATCACAAGACCAATCTGGCACCGGAAAGGATCAACAAGAGCAGAAGAAGGACGACCAGTCCCAGGCAAACAACAAGAAGCAAAAGTCGGAGCAACCAAAGGCGGTCGAATCTCCTTCGCCATCACCGAACGAGGAAAAACAGGGAGATCAACAGCAAAAAGGCGAGGGCGGAGAATCCTCCCCCACCCGCGGGCCGGGGTCAACGCCGCCGAATACAGGGCAGGAGCAAAACGGCAACGAACAGCCGCCGCCGAGTCCGGGAGAGGGCGAAAACGCCGGGCCATCTGCTACTCCTGCGGAATCGCCGCAGAAAAAATTTGCCGGGGAAGTGAAAGGCGCTGGCGAGGAAAAACCACAAAAACCACCGGACAAAGATGCCCAACCGTCCGAGGCCGAAGTGGAAAAAGAAGGTCAGATGAGCGAACGTCAGGCCGGGGCGCTTCTTGAATCGATGAAAGATGAAGAGGCTCGAGTTCAGCTCAATGAACGCAGGGCAGCGCGTCGTGTCTATAAGGACTGGTGACTCGAAGAGAGTTGATGGTTGATAGTCAATGGTTGATGGAGAAGTCGATGTACCGATCACGGATTCCTATTGCAGTCTTGCTCGGCGCGTTGATCGCAGTGGCGGGCGACGCTGTTGCATTTGCCGATTCGCTGAACGTAACAGCGGTCTTGACCAGTTCCGAAACCGTCCTGGGTGAACCAGTGCAGTTGCAAATTCGCGTCACCGGAGCGCGTGGTGCCGACGCGCCAGATGAGATTGTGGCGGATGGTCTCGAGATTCATCGAACTGGAACATCGCAGCATTTCGAGATGAACAATTTTAACGTGACCTCCAGCGTGGTTTACGACTACACGGTTATGCCGCTCAAGGCCGGGACGTTTACCATCCCACCTCAGAGAATTCGCGTCGGGGGCAATTCACTGAGCACGCCGGCACTCCGCCTGAATGTGGCCGATTCGCCTGGCAGTTCCTCTGCTTCTCGCCCAAGGCAAGGCGCGCAACCAGGCAACGCTGGCAAGCTCGTTTTTGCAGAGCTGATTGTGCCTAAGAAGACGGCCTATGTCGGCGAGATAGTGCCGGCTCAGATTCGGCTCGGATTTGATCCGCGCGCTTATCCCAGGCTTACCGACGGTCCCGAAATTACGGGACAAGGATTTACGGCGCAAAAGTTGCAGCAATCCGGAGAGAACGAGGAGACCGTGGACGGCAGACTTTACCACGTCGTCACATTTAAGACCGCAATCGCTGCCGCGCGCGCGGGAAAATTTGAGATTGGGCCGGTTAAAGCAAAGGCGCAAGTAGTGGTTTCGCGAAGCCGCCGTTCGCCGCGCACGCGTTCCCCGTTCGACTTATTCAATATGGACGATCCGTTCTCAGATCCATTCTTTGCCAATCCGCTTAGCCAATTTGGTGAGCGCCGCGAGATAGAAATCAAGAGTGAACCTGTGACACTTGAGGTAAAACCGCTGCCAACAGGAGCGCCGCCAGGCTTCTCAGGCGCGATTGGGAATTTTACGATGGCAACGGATGCGAAGCCCAAGAGCGTGCAGGTGGGCGATCCAATCACAGTCACATCGGCCATTACGGGGCGTGGCAATTTCGATCGCGTCGGCGCGCCCGTCATTGAGGACGAGGGCGGCTGGCACAAATATCCGTCATCTTCCAAGTTTGCGAAGGACGATGAGGTCGGAATAAGCGGCACAAAAACGTTTGAGACGGTGCTGTCGCCAAACGAGAAAAAACAAAGCCTGCCGGTAATGGCGTTTGCCTACTTCGATCCCGTGAAAGAGCAATATGTGACGCTGCGCAGCGATCCTATCGCGATCAGTGTGCAGGGTGGCGCAGTGGCAGGGGCAAGCGCTGCTGCCGTCCCGCCGGGGTCAACGCCCCACGGTAAAGCAACAAAGCCGACTACGGCGACAAAGCCGCAGGATATTTTGTATCAATTGACGGAGCGACCCAAAGTGGCGCAATCTTTCGCGCCTCTTTACGCGCGGCTGCCTTTCTGGTCGGCACAGTTGATTCCGCTACTTGCGTTGCTCGGGTTGATCGGCTGGAAAATTCGGCAAGCCAGAATCGATAATCGCGAGGCACGGCGGATCGCTGCGCTGCAACATGAAGCTGCGGAGCTGATGCGCAAATTGCATCGTGGCGATGCAACGCCACGTGAATATTATGCGGAGGCTTCGCGAGTTGTTCGGGTAAAAGCGGCGCTGGCGTCTGGCAGCCGGCAGCTTGATCCAAATACGGTGGACGTCGACACCGCAGCCGACACGTTTCGGCTCAAAGGCGATTCACGCGAGCGGTTGCGTAGTTTGTTTGAGCAATGTGACGAATGGCAATACAGCGGGACGTATAATGGATCGGAGAAAATCTCTCCGGAGATTCGTCGCGACGTGCTGGAGTTCAT
>WNGK01003746.1_pt1 | contig 24273 bp, 27 predicted proteins | sample 5400601 | NCBI WGS metagenome assembly WNGK01 (sample SAMN13153376, study PRJNA577476) | soil metagenome | isolation source: 60 cm soil or saprolite under Garry oak tree replicate 1 | place: USA:California | collected 2016-06-15
GTGACGAGCGCCACCGACACCGGCTACGGGCCGCCGCACGACAGCGGCGGTCGACCCTGCGCGGCTGGGAACAGACCACACAAGAGATAGCGAACGCACTGACCGCCCATGGGTGCCGTAAGCCTGTGCCGACCGGAGTGGACAACCACCCTGAAAAGACCAGCGGCTCGGCTTGACCTTGATTCTGCGTCAAGCTCCGACCATGGGCGCATGACGAACCACGGGGCAAGCCAGGCACCACCTGCGGCTGTCTCTGTCACCGGGGTTGGCTGGGCCCCGGGCTGCGCAAGTCGTTCGGCGGCGCCCCGGTGCTCGACGGCATCGACATGACCATCCCCACGGGCAGCATCCATCACGATGGTCATGATGCTGGCGTCATGTCACTTCGCGGGTCCCAAAGCCACGCCGGGGCAGGCCCGGCTGTCGTCGCGGTTTGTCCAGACTAATCCGTAGTTGCCGGACCGGTTGTAAGGATGGCAGGCAGAGTCCCTGATCTGGTGCATGTGCCTAGGGAGGCCCGGTGAGGCGTCTTGGTGTGGTTGCCGCCCTGGTGGTGATGACCGCCGGGTGTGGTGCGCCCGCAAGTAGCCCAGCGCACTCTGCGTCGCCATCCTCGCCGACGCCGGGGTTGCGGGTTGTCGCGCGGATGCGGTTGCCCGGCGGCAACTCCCGGTTCGACTACGCCAGTCTTGACTCCCGCCGCGGTCTGCTGTTCGTGGCGCACCTGGGTGCCAGCCAGCTGGTCGAGATCAACATCGCACCGGCCAGGTGGTCCGCACCATCGGCGGCCTGTCCCAGGTCCATGGCGTGCTGGTGGTCCTCGCGTTGCGCCGCGTCTACGCGACCGCGACGGCGAACAACACCCACGAGGTCGCCCAGGACGTTGAGCCCAACTCAGCTGCCGCCCTGCCGGTGACGCCTCTAGCTGGGTAGACGTCAGCGTGACGCGGCTCAACGAGATGCTCGCGGTACACTCGGCGTCCCAGGACGGACCCCGTTGACAGGATCTGCGCTGCACCAGCCGGCGGCTGTGCACCACTCGCGGCACCCATGCGTGCGTCCTGGTTTGGTGTTATGCCATCCCAGGTCGCTCCGAGCAGCCGCGGATGCCGCACGACGGTCCGGGCTCAGGCGCCGGTGACCTCAAGGCCGAGCCACGCAGCGAGGTCGTCGATCTCGGCGCGGACCGCGGCGGTCATGGCCTTGGTGAAGCGGACGTCCTCGTGGATCGCGTTGACGACGAGCGTGCCGGCCTTGCGGTCGGCGGTCGCGTCGAGCTTGCCGACGAGCCGGTCGCCGTGCAGGACGGGGAGGGCGAAGTAGCCCCAGCGGCGCTTGTCCCTGGGCTTGTACATCTCGAGGATGTACTCGAAGCCGAAGAGCTGCTCGGCGCGGACGCGGTCGTGGATGAGCCGGTCGAACGGCGAGAGCAGCGCCGTGCGCCCCTCGAACGGCAGACCGGCGTATCCCGGGTGGACGCGCCAGGTGCCCGGGACGCCGTCGACGTGCGCCTCTTCACCGGCGTCGCCGACGTAGGGCGGCTCGCCCGGCATCCGGGGGCCGGCGGAGCGGGAGATGCCGAGCGCCGCGAGCCGGCGTTCGTTGCGGTGCCGGGCGGCGGCGTCGAGGTCGAGGGTGGGCAGGCCGGCCGGGTAGACGCGCTCGGGGAGATCCCAGTAGCGCTGACGGCCCTTGCGTCCCGAGATCGCGACGTGCCCGCGGAGGGCGAGGGACTCGAGCATCCTGGTGATGTTGCGGTTGTTGGTCCAGCCCGACGACGGCCACGGCTCGACGCTCGTGTCGGGGATGTCGCGCGAGAGCAGCGGGCCCTCCTTCTCCAGCAGCGCGAGGATGTCGCGGCGGAAGGGCTCGTTCGTCTCGAGCCACGCGGCGGTGAAGGCGTACATCTCCGCGTCGCGGACCTCAGCGATCACGGCCGGCAGGTCTCGCGGCGACCGGATGTAGGCGACGGTCTCGACGAGGGCGCGGTCGTGCTCGATGGCCTTGGTCAGGTCGGCGGGATCGTAGGCCGGGCCGAGCCGGCTCCACAGGACGAGGTCGGCGCTCGGTGCGATGGCCGCAGTGGGGTCGATCTGCAGCAGCGTGAGGCGTTCGACGACGTCGACGAGGCCGGTCGGGCGCGGCGCGTCGAGCAGCTGCGCATGGATCGCGATCCGGCGGGCCTCGTCCTTGCTGAGACGGTAGACGACCATGCCGCCGACCCTAGCGCCGCCGCTGACGGCGTGGCGTGAGCGTCAATCGCATGCAGCCGAGGGTGCCAGCCTTACCTGAACCCAGCTGGTCACTCATGCGGAAGCGGTGCGGAACCGGGCCGGACCCTTCCAGCGACGAGGCGGGCGCGCTCTATGTGGAGAACACGGATGGCACCGGTCTACGCCGGATCACGGCGTACGGCGAGGCGCTTTCCCATCCGGGCGGGAGCGTGCGCTGGTCCCCGGACGGCACCGAGATCCTGTTCGAGAGCCAGGACCACCGCCTGCGCCTGGTCCATCCTAATGGGAGCGCCTCGACAGAGATCAAACTCCCGCCCGGGAACACTGATGGCCCGGCGTGGTCGCCCGACGGGCGATGGATCGTCTTCTCGTTCGCCCCCTCTGAGTCGGCGGGGGTGGCCCACGTTTACCGGGCCCGGCCGGACGGCACGCATCTAGCCAAGGTGTCGGACGGGCCGAACTCGGACGTCCTCGTCGACTGGGGCCGGCCGCCCGGCGGATGACCGTTCCAGGCGACCGATCGTTCCGCCGCATCTGCGACAACAACGACCAACCCGGGTCGGGAACTCCGGCGGCAGCAGGCTGCACCAAGTCCGGACCCTGCCGTGCGGCCGCGCGTTCTCCGATACAGTCAGCTGCCGCACGGCGGCGCTCGTCGACCGTTCACCCGCTGACAACTACCGTCTGCCCATGTTGCTGTTAACGCGCCGTCACAGAGTCGCGCCAAGCAATGCATGAATATGCGTGTAGACAACGCCCGCTATTCGGCACGAGCGAGCAGTGGGAGAACCAGCCGCACGCGGTTGAGTCGGCCATCAGGGGCCAGGGATCAACTGGGCGAGGATTGGTTCGTGCCGACCGTGATCGAGGCTTGCGTCAGCGTGCTGTCGTGGCGGCTTCGTACTGCTCGACAACGCTCGCCGGGATGCGCCCGCGGTCGCTGACCGGGATGCCCTTGTCTTTGGCCCACGCCCGGATACCGCCGCTGCGCTCACGGCTTGATGAGGTACGCACCGACCGGCGAAGCTGTCCTCTTCCGGCCTTACGGGCATGTTCGGTGTAGGGTGCGAGCTGCTTACGGAACGCCTTGGCGTTCTTCTTGTTCAGGTCGATCTCGTACTCCGAGCCGCCCAGCCCGAACCGCAACGTCTCGTCTGCCGCGCCTCCATCAAGATCGTCTTCTAGTGCGGCGGTTATCTTCGTTGCCGTCTTGACCTCCATGATTGCGAGGGCTATCTGCACCGTACAGATCAAGTGCCATGTCGCGATAACCGCAACGCCGCCAGCCGCCAGCCGCCAGCCACCCCGATGCATCCACTCGCCAGGCGGCATGGCGGCGCAAGCGCGTGTCGGCGGGTGGGCCGAATGGGCATCCGGTAGTGCGCCTAGCGTCCGGCCGTGAGCGAGATGTCGTTGCCGTGGGCGACGATCGGGTGGTGAGTAAGGGCGCACCGCGGCTTACGGGCGCTTTCGCCGACGTGACCGCTGGCCCCGGCCCGAGCACCGTTCAAGCGGCGCCGTTCAAGCACTGTGCCCTTCGCGGCAGATGCGGGTGTTCTCGGTACCGGGCGGTCATGCATAGTCATGCACTCTGGGTCGCGGAGAGTGGTCATGCTGAAACCTAGGATTGCCGGTTCACGGCACCGCAATGGACCACTAGCTGGACGCGGACCGAGGCTTCGGCCGGCGCGGCGCTTGGCGTGAAACAGCGACGCTCGTGATGGGCGCAGATTTGGCTGATCTGCGTGCGCCCGCAAGCACGGGTGCCATTCCTCGCGCGAGCGTCCGCGACCAATAACTATTAGCCACGGATGAGGCCGAGGTAGCGGGCCCGGCTGACCGCCTCGTCCCGGCTGTGGACGCCGAGCCTCTTATACAGACGTGCCGCTCGCTCCTTGGCTGCTGACCGGGATATGCCCAGCTTGTCGGCGATAATGGAGAAGGGGAGTGGTTTGGGGAGGTACCGCAGAACCTGGGCCTCTGCCATGGTGATCGACGCAGCCCTGACCCGTTCCTCGGCCTCACCGGTCGCCTCGAGGGCGACCTCGTCGGCGGCGGCGATGGTGGCGAGGGATTCCGCGAGGGACGCGGCCGCCACCTCGTCGGCGGCTTCCACGGTGGCGGCGTCTTCGGCTACGGAGTCAGCGGTGGCCTGGCCGGCGGCGGCCACGATGAGGCCTGCCGTGGTCAGCGCCGTGACCGCCTCGTGGGCGGCCGCCTCCTCCACCAGCCCGGCAATTATCAGCGCCCGGACGGCGGCAGCGGCGGCGGCGGACTGGATCTGCTCCGAATCGGCCACGGCCGCGGCCGCGTCGGAGCGGGCCGCTGCCGCCGCGAGCAAGGCGTCGGCCTCATCGGCCTGGGCCTGGGCAATCACCTGAGATGCCTCCTCCAGGGCGGCGACCTCGGCTCCCACCACCAGCCCGGCCTCGGAGGTCAGGAAGCCCTCGCCGATCAGCGTGCCGCCAGCCTCGGCGATTGCATCAAAAAGCGGGGCGGCCCAGTGGTGCTCCACGAGCAAGAAGGCCAGGGCGGTCCCCGGCTGGAGAGAATCGGCCAGCGCCTGCGCATCGGCCGGGTCAAAGGCTGGGCCGCCAGCTGGCGTCGGCGCGGCCCGACCGCCGTTCGCAACGGGAACGACCGCCGCCAGGAGCGAGCCGAAGTCCTCGTCATCACCGATGGCCAGCCGTTCGATGGTGCCGTCCTGGCTTTTAGCCACGAAGAGCATGTCCAGCAGGCGAAGAACTCCCCGGCCGCGGAGACGGTCGACCTCTGCCAGGATCCGGTCCTCGGCACCGGCGTCGCGACTGAAGCTCAAGGCGATCACCTGGAGCGGTGCGGTCATCGTTGCCTCCTTGTTCCGGCCCGTAATGTCGCCGACCGTACCACCGAGCGGCGTCACCACCAGCGGTGCATCCGCACCTCTCCTGGCAGAGCCGGATCAGTCTTCGGGACGCGCTATACCGCCCAGCGCGTTGATATGCGGCTTGGCGGCGATGCCTCCCGGTGACTCAGCCTCGAAAGACTTCGCCGAAGATCCACGGTGCCCGGTCTTTACAGCCGAAAGACCTGCCCCGGCCAGGAGCCGCGGCCGCGCAGCGTCCCGTAATGTCCGTCCACGAAACGCCCGGCCAGCGGAGCCCACAAGTCATCAGCCGGCACCAGTTCAGTCTGCCTCAGGCCCCGTCAAGGCCACCGGCCACGCCATCGATCCAGCACACCGAAAGCGGCAAGACAGGACGTTCGTAGCCTGGGCCTGCGCCGACGGGGAATTCCTGCTCCCGGAAGGGTTGCAGCGGACGGATGGAGGGAAGTCTTGGCCGTGAATTCCGGCAAGCTCCCGCGCGTCTACACCGTGGCGGCAACCGGCGGCCTGCTGGGCATCCTCGCCGGGATCCTGCCGTATGCCGTGTTCATCCTGATCATCTTCGGTATCTTCGTTTCCATTCTGCGCCTGCTCTTGCGTCGTGGCTCAAGGACTTGACCGCCAGCACCACTGGGACCTCGGCGCACCGGCGCGGTCACTCCGGCGCCCGCCGACACGAAACCATGCCGGCAATGGCCGATGAAATCGCGCCATGACTCCGGCCGTCAGCGAACACGAGATCAGCGGCTTCCTGGTATGACACGGTCGTGACGACGTGAGCCCGATACGCGACATGCGGCCCGTTCGTCCTTGCGCCGAGACATTGCCAAGCGGAACCACTTCCGGCGACCCGCTGATCTCGGCAGGTCGTCCACTGCTCAAGAACTCGCCGCTGGGCGGGAGCCGGATGGCCTGATGCGAACACTCCCGAAATGGCGCACGCTCATCCGCGCGACCTCGCCATAGCAACCGCCGGAGCGCACCCGCAGCGGCAGAAGAGGACATTCAACTTGAGGTCCGGCGTTGGGCTGCTGGGAGAATGGGCGATGACTTGGCTGTGAGCGGGATGAAGGCGACCTCAGAATCGGGGGACAGATGCCGATGCCGGATCTGGCAGTTGTTCGCCCTTTCATGCCCGTCTGGCTGGGTCAGCACAGCGTTGAAGGTGCGGTGACTTAGGACGTCTCGCTATCGCCACGGGCACGGCCCCCACCGCCCTGGCACGCGCTCTGCCGGCCTTCGGTGGTGGCCCGCCAGACCCGGTCCGGGCCACCACCGCCTGCCAGCGTTGCGCTGCCACCCGCGGCATCCACCAGCCTGTCCCCGTGCACGTCCCGGCTCACCAGCAGATCTGCACCCGCCACGGCATATGGCTGGCCCGTCCCGGCCGGCCCCAGCCCGATCTCGCGGCCTGCCCGGAGATCATCGCCGCCCAGCACCACTCCCGCAGGCTCCTGCGGCACTGCACGCCCCAGCAGCTGATCTTCGCGCAGCTCGGCGCGGCCCAGCTCATCGCGGGGCCAGCGCGACCGCGACACCGTTTCGGCCGTCAGATCACCTCAAGGCCGGCAGCGGCGAGTCCGGCTCCTCAAGGCCAGCAACCCCCACGCGAGCAGCCCGGCAGCCCAAGACGAGCTCATCTGCGCAGCGATCTACCCAGACGCCATCGCACTCGCCGCTACCACGCTCACCAGCGTGAGCACCCGTGCGAGCCCAGGCCAGCCTCGCCATTAAGCACAGCCATCACCGGGCCGGATCAGCTGGCAAGGACCTCTTCGAACGCACCCGCGGGCCGACTTGGATGGCAGCCGAAACCTTGATCGCCTGCCACCAGATCAGGCCCGCCCAGGTCAAAGGCACAAGTGATGGGCCGATTTATTTGTCACTGGACAACCACCGCCAGGGCCGGTAAGGAAGGCAGCGGGCTCCGCTCGAGCTGGAGTGGGTTGGTGGGCTGACGGGTGTCCACGTGGCGAGCCGTGGACGGGGTGGCGGCCGGGGACGTGGACCTCCCATGAACTCGCCCGCGACATACAGCCGGACGGCCGCGTCGCCGCGAAGCTCGGCGGGCTGAAACCGGCGCGCGCCGGCCACGGCCCGGAATGCTTCCGGGCAGACGGCGTCGAGTTCGCGCGCGTCGACCTGCCGCGAGCCCTGTGGTACGGCAGCCGGAGATCGCGATCTTCACTGTGGGGAACGCGTTTCCTTGTCCGGACGGTGCCTGGTTGTCCCAGCGCTGTCGCGCCGCTGTCCGAATCGCTTGCCCGTCGTGAGGGTGTCGCGTGTTTCGGGCTGGTCGTTGGTCATAGGCTGGCGGGCAGGCCGAACGCGGGGAACATCGATGGCTGCTCGAAGGCGGCGATGTCGGTCAGGCGGCGGTGTTCGAGGCGTAGTACGGAGAGCACGAACGGGGAGTATGCGGTCTCGCCGGGCCGGCGGAGGTATCCGGCTGTGCCCGGCTGTCTGTTGGCCGTGATCGGCAGCAGCCGCCACTGGCCGAGGGCGTTCATGCCATCCCGGAGGGCGTCGCCCACCTCGTGCTGGCCGTTCCATTCCGCGGCCTGGGGGGAGATGGCCAGTCGGACGTCGTGGCGCAGCACGGCGATCAGCGCCTCCGGGTCGGCTTGTTCATGCGCGGCGATGAAGCGCTGGAGCAGGCGGCGCTGCCCGGAATCGGGTTCGGCGGGCGGTGCCCAGTCCAGCCGCCCGTCCGGCCACTGATCGCGCAGCGTTGTGCGGGCGCGCTGGAGCGCGCTGTTGACCGCCGGGACGCTCATGTCGAGCAGCTCGGCGACCTCGGCGGCGGGCGAGCTGACCACGTCGCGCAGGATCAGCACTGCCCGCTGGCGCGGTGGCAGTAGCTGAATCGTCGCCAGGAAGGCAAGCGAGATCGTCTCCCGGCTGACCGCTACCGCCTCCGGGCCTGGCTGGCCGGCGGCCATCTCGTCCAGCAGGGAGTCCGGGTACGGCTGCACCCACGGCATCGCGGCGATCGATGGCCCCGGGCCGGCCGGTGCGCCGGGCGGCGCCGGCACGGCCCGGCGGGTGTCGCGGCGTAGTGTGTCCAGGCAGGCGTTGGTGGCGACGCGGTACAGCCAGGTACGCGGGCTCGACCGGCCCTGGAAGCGTTCCCGGGAGCGCCAGGCCCGCAGCAGCACTTCCTGCACATGATCTTCGGCGTCATCGAAGGACCCGAGCATCCGGTAGCAGTACACGTGCAGCTCGCGCCGGTACCGGCGGACCAGGTCGTCGAAGTCCCCCACCCCGGGCCAGGGCCTTGTGCGAGCGTGATCAGAGTCGGCGGGCTCGGCTTGTCCGGCTTCCCCGGCACGTCTTGCACCGCCCACCCGTGCACTCCTTCGCGTCTGCGCTGACCGGTAGATCACAGTACCCGCGCCTGCCCGGTGGGCTGGACGCGCCCCGAAGGAGGGCGAGGCTTCCGGTCAGATTGCCCGTCCGCGGACCGGTGAGTTTTCCGGCCCGGCACGTCTGCATGGACGACAGCCCGCCGCTGCGGTGATCATCCGGGAGCCCGCGACGGCGACACCGCCTGGATCACCTCGTCAAGGCGATCGCACGGAACGGAGCAGGCCGATGGGCAGGCTGGTGCTGTGCATGTCCATGTCCCTGGACGGTTTCATCGCCGGCCCCGGGGATAATAAGGACCATCCGTTTGGTACCAAAGGGCGCCGGCTGCACGGGTGGCTGGGCGACGGCGGAGACGTCAGCGGCTTCCGGCCGGGCGATGAACCAAGCCGGGCGGTGTTCGGCGAGCTGATGCCGGCCGGTGCCGTGATCACCGGCCGACGCACGGGAGACTTCGCCGGCTACTGGGGCGGCGACCATCACGATGGCGTGCCGATCTTCGTCCCGGCGCATCAGGCATCCGCGGGCACGCCCCCCGGCGACGTCCGCTTCGTGACCGGCGGCATCGAATCGTGCGCCGGGCAGGCGAAAGCGGCCGCCGGGGACCGCGACGTCATGCTGCATGGTGCCTGCACCGCACGCGAATGCCTGCGGGCACGCGTGCCGGACGTGCTGGAGATCCAGCTGGTCCCGGTCCTGTCCGGCCAGGGACGACCGCTTTTCGACGGTCTGGGGCCCGGCCACATCGAGCTCGAGCCGGTCCGGACGCTCGAGTCGCCCAGCGCTCTGCACCTTCGTTACGAGGTGCGGTACGCATGAGCCCGCCGATCCGTCTGTACATGTCGATGTCCCTCGACGGCTTCATCGCCGGACCGGACGACCGTGAGGGTCAGGAGCTCGGCCGCGACGGCGGGCGGCTGTTCAGCTGGCTCGACGACCGGATGTCCGATGGTCCGAGCGGGCAGGTGTTCCGCGAGCTCATGGCGACAGCCGGGGTGATCTCCGGCCGGCGCACCTTCGAGCTGGCCGGGCGCTGGCAGGGTGATCACCACGACGGCGTGCCGATCTTCGTCCTCACCCATCACATCGACGGCGGCGACGTGCCGCCGGGCAGCGCCCGGTTCGTCACCGACGTCGAAGCCTGCGCCGAGCAGGCGCGGGCCGCGGCGGGCGATCGCGCCGTGATGGTGCACGGCGCCGGCGCCGCGCAGGCGCTGCTGCGAGCAGGGCTACTCGACGAGATGGAGATCCACCTCGTGCCGGTCCTGCTCGGCGGAGGGCGACGTCTGTTCGACTCGCTTGGCCCCGGCCACATCGAACTCGAACTGATCAGGGCGCTCGAAGGCCCCGGCGTGATGCACCTGCGATACCGCGTCCGGGGCACGAGGTGATGGCTGCCGAGAAACCACGCCCAGGAGGAACGCGGTGACCGGCGATCCCGGGCTCGTAGCCATGGCACGGCAGGTAATCGAACGCGAACAGGTTCTCCTGCTGGGCACACCGGCAACGCGCGGCGATGGCGGAAAGCAAGGAGGAGACATGAGCGGTGCTGCCAGTGTCAGTAGTGCGGATCCGTCCGCACTAGCGGGCTGGACCGCAGGCACCTGGACGATCGATCCGGCGCACACCGTGGTGGCCTTCGCCGCACGGCACCTGATGAGCAGGGTGCGCGGAACATTCAGCCAGGTCAATGGCAAGATCGTGACCGGCCCGGACCCGGCCCTCTGCTCCGCGACCGCAGCCGTCGCGCTCTCGTCTGTCAGTACCGGCAATGAGATGCGGGACAACCATCTTCGCTCGGGAGACTTCTTCGATACCGGGCACTCGCCCACGTTGACCTTCGCCAGCACGGGCCTGCGTCAGGAAAATGGCCTGTGGGTGCTTACCGGCGACCTGACGATCAGGGCGGTCACCCGGCCGGCCGAGTTTGAGGTCGAGTTCCTCGGCGTCGACCCGGCCGGACTGCAAGGCGAGACCCGGATCGGTTTCTCGGCCCGCGGCGCCATCATGCGCCGCGACTTCGGCATCACCTTTGGCCTGGCCGCAGATTCCAAGATCGTCGTCGGTGGCAAGGTGGACATCACCCGCGACGTTCAGGCTGTCCTCGACGCTTAACTGGAGACTCACATGCGACAAGTAGCGCTGCAAATGGGCATGTCACTGGACGGATACGTGGCCAGCGACAGGGAACATCCCGGCGTGGCCGTCCCCGAGGACGCGGAACTCATCAGGTGGAAGGTAGAGCGGCTGGCCAAGGCGGGAGCCCACCTCATGGGCCGCGCGACGTACCAGGAGATGGCGGCCCACTGGCCGCGCTCAACGGAACCATACGCGGCGCCGATGAACGACATCCCCAAGGTCGTCTTCTCCAAGACCCTCAGCCAGGCTTCCTGGCCCACCACCCGGATAGCCCGCGGCGACCTGGCAGCGGAGATCGCCGCGCTGAAGGAGGAGCCAGGGCCGAATGTCATCGCCCACGGCGGCGCCAGCTTCGCCGCGGCCCTTGCCGCGCAGGGGCTGATCGACGAGTACTGCCTGGTCATCCAGCCAGTGGCCGTTGGCCGCGGGCAGGCACTGTTCGCGGAACTGCCCGCGGTACTGCGCCTGGAACTCATCGAGGCCAGAAGCTTCGAATGCGGAGTCGTCGTGCACATCTACCGGCCGCGAAGCAGGTGAGTTTCGTTCCCGTCGGTGGAAGACCGCGACGCGATGATCGCGTCCGCTGGCGGCGAGCCGGCAGTGCCCGCCGTACCTGGTGCCGTCTGCGCAGGTGACCGTCACCGATGCCTCGATGATGCGGACCTTTACTCCGCCGATCAGCGAGAGCACCGAACCGTCTGCCAGGTGCCGCGGCACCGGCGGGCGGCGGGTGGAATTCAGCCGGACCAGGAACTGGGCCTTGGTGAGCGCCCCGGCCTTAACTCCCCGGCATCGGGGCCAGGCGTGTCGGTGTCACTGCACGCCTATGACGCCCAAGCCCTGCACGACCACCTCAAGGCGCACGGCGTGCCAATACCAGAGAGGCAGTCAAATGGGTGAAGTAGTCATATAAATGTCGATGTCGCTTGATGGCTATATCGCTGGACCTAACGACAGCCCTGCCAACCAGCTGGGAGACGGCAGGGGAATCCTGCACGAGTGGATCTTCACAGGCAACGGGGACGGACCGGGGAAGGGGCTCACCCGCGCGGACAAGGAGATCTTCGACGAGCTCCGCGGCCGGACCGGCGCCATGATCGCTGGCCGCCGCCTCTACGACATCACGCACGGCTGGAACGGCTCCCATGACTTCGGCGCCATCCCGGTCTTCGTCGTCACCCGCAGGGCGCCCGACGAGGTCCCCGCTGGTGACACGCCATTCACCTTCGTCACCGGCGGGATCGCCAGCGCCGTGGCGCAGGCCAGGGAAGCGGCAGGCGGCAAGAACGTCTACGTCATCGGCGGCGCGAGCATCGACCAGCAGATCCTGGACGCCCGCCTGGCTGACGAGCTGCGGATCGACGTCGTCCCGGTCCTGCTGGGCAGCGGCGTCGGGCTGTTCGGCACGCCCCGCGACGCCCCGGTCGGGCTGGAACAGGTGAAAGTCACGCCCTCCACCGGCAACACCCACCTCCGCTACCGGGTCAGGCGGTGAGACCATGCCCTCCCCGGCGGAGCTCGCCGCGATCGCGCAGGGCCTGATTGACCGCAACCGGTACCTGACACTGGCAACCGCCGACCGGGCCGGGCAGCTGTGGGCATCGCCGGTGTGGTATGCCCCATGCGGGCTACCGTAGTTCTTCTGGGTCTCCTCCCCGGATGCCCGGCACCCGCGCAACATCGCCGCCCGCCCGCAGGTAAGCATCGTGATCTTCGATTCGAGCGCGCAGCCCAGCGCTGCCCAGGCGGTGTACATCAGCGGTGCCGCCAAGGTAGCGACCGGAGCTGGCCCGGAGCGATACATGCAGATCTACTCCCGCCGATCTCGAGAACAGGGCTTGCCGGAACGGGCACCCAGCGACGTGCAGGCGCCAGCGCATCATCGCCTCTACCGGGCCGTCGCCGCCGAGCAGTTCGTGCTGAAGCCAGGCGGCGTCGACGTCCGGATCCTCATCAACATGGATTCACTTGCGGCTCACCGGCCCGCGTCTCCGGAGGCTAGACCAGACTGATCATGCTGTATCGCGGGCGCCAGGACTCGCCATCCCTGAACGCCCGCGACCTGCCCGGTAGCCGATCCTCCTACGGACACCGCGGAGCAGGCAGCACGCGACTGAGCGCACATAACGTTCCTTCGGTTGGCCTTCACCGACCTGCCTGTCGATCATCGCGAACGCGCATAACGGCGGGTCGGCGCGCCCGTGAGCGGACACGTTCCGTGACAAGCCGACCGTCGTCGGCAGCCGCAGCGGTTGGATCTTGACGGCTACAGAAAAGACGTCACCTGGCCGGAACTTCCTAGCCGCCGGAGGCTCTGGTGACGCCCGGTCGGCGGCATGTGCGGATGGTGCCCGTATCGGACGATGGCGCATAACTATGCAGCGTGCGGTGACGTCGTTGCCGGAGCGTGAAATCGCCATGCGCCCCAAGGGTGCACTGTCATCGGCATGGGCGGTAATACGGCGGCCCAACCGCCGCAGGTCGCGGTCGCGACGTGGGCCGGATGTGCCGGGTCGTTGGGCTGAGGGCCGCTCGCTCAGTCGGACGGTTTCATGGGGAGGCGGCAAGCCGGGTCCTCATGCTCACCGCCGCCGGATCCCCCGGCGACCGGGTAACCGGGCTCGGCCTCGGCGCCGACGACTACCTGCCCAAGCCGTTCCACTTCCCGGAGCTCGTGCTGAGGATCCGCTCCCTGGCCCGCCGCAAACCGACCGCCCAGCCCCGCATCCTGCGCGCAGCCGGGATCCGGCTCGACCCCTTACGCCGCACCGTGACACGCCACGGGCAGCAGATCGAAGCGTCCCCAAAGGAGTTCGCCGTGCTCGAGGCGCTTCCTCAGAGCCGCGCCCGCCGCCCTCAGCGCCGAAGACCTGCTCGCCCGGGCATGGGACGAGAATGCCGACCCGTTCACCAAGACCGTGCAGGTCACCATCAGCCGCCTCCGCCGCAAGCTCGGCGACCCCGAGGCCATCGAGACCATCGCCAGCGTCGGATACCGCATCGCCAACGGTCTGGGCGGATGAGGCGCTAGAGACGCATGGCCACGCGCTCAGGACTCATCGCATGACCGAGTCGCATCCGCGGGCACGCAGACGCTGATCGAGGCGGAGTGCACTTTGATCCCAACTTGCGCCGGGCGCCGCCCGTCGCCGCGGTCGCCGCCACCCTGCCCGGAGCATCCTGGCAGCGATGCCGGACCACGACATGCGCGACCTGCTCACCAAGGTCAGCAAGACCAGCCAGCCTTGGGCTGCGACCCGACCAGTCAAGCTGCCTGGCGGCAGGTTGCGCGCTGGGCACGCCGCTAGACTCGGCCGTCGTGGCTTGTCTGGATCCGGAGGTAGTTGACTGGGTCTCGGCGATCCTGGATGCCGAGGTCACGGTGCTGCGCGGCCTGCGTCACGGGGGCTCGCCGTGGCTGCTTCGAGCGGGGGGCCGCGAGGTGGTGCTCCGGGTCGCGCGCGCCGGGCAGGCGGCCGAGGCGAAGGTGGCCGCGACCCGGCCGGGCGATGACCGGCCCGGCCTGGTGCACGGCGACTTGTGGTACGGCAACACGCTGTGGGACGACGGCCGGCTGACCGCGGTGCTCGACTGGGACTGCGCAGGCGTGGGGCCGGCCGGCATCGACCTCGGCTCGTTGCGCTGCGACGCGGCCTGGTGCCACGGCGTGGAAGCCGCCGGGCACATCCTGCGCGGCTGGGAGGCCGAGGCGGCAGGCCCGCGAGCGACGTCCCCTACTGGGACGCCGTCGCGGCGCTCGCCTCCCCGCCGGACATGGGCTGGTTCCCGACGTCGATGGCCGCTCAGGGCCGCCCCGACCTGACCCGCGAGGTCATGCTCGCGCGCCGCGACGCCTTCATCGACGCCGCCCTCAGCCGGCTAGCAACAGCCGGCTAGCCGCGGCCGGGCCACCCGAATGGGCGCTCATGGCCGCCACAGCCCGCCAGCCACAAGGTGCACCCGTCTCTGCGAGCTCCCGCAACCCTCACCTGCCGCTCCCGCGAGCTCGGCTGCGTCGGCGGCACCGCCGATCTGATCTCGCGAATACCGAACCAGCCAGCCTGCGCCGTGCAATCCCTTCGGCGCGCAGGTTGGTGGTGGTGTCAAGGCGGCTCGGGGAAGCCGGGGCTAAGTGTGCCCGGGGGTCGACGGCCGCGCCGCGGGGTGGTAGCCGACGGTGAGGAGACGCTGGCTGACGTCAGTGCCGTCCAGGTTGGCGCGGCCGATGGTGCCGGTGCCCCAGTTGGCCCAGTAGATGTGCCGGGCGCTGATGGCCATCGGCGTCGTCCGGTCTGACGTCGGTCAACAAGTGCAGCGCCAGCAGCCCACGAGCCCGGGACCGGATGGAATTCCCCTCGTGCCGTGGACACATCGCCTTTAAGGAGGGGCGATGGCAGAGACACGCAGGAAGTTCGACGCTGATTTCCGGGAGCGCGCGGTCCGGCTGGACAACCGACGCCGGGATGCGAGCGACCAGACACCATGGCCATGCGGCCGCTGACAGCGTGGATATAGACCCGGGACCTGGGACCTTGCCAGGGAGCGATCAGCCGGTGATCATCATGAGGGTTACCGTCGGTGTCCGGGGGCGAATCAAACCCCATAGCCGTGACCTGCGGCTTCGCAGACCGCGGGCTAGGCGAGTTCGGAGAATCCCCTGGTCAGAGCATGATGATCGGTGTCCGAGGGGTGAACCTACCCATAACCCCATGCGTCTTGGAAGGTGCGTTCACGGTCTGAGCTGGACCGCTAGGCCGTCAGCGAGCTGACAGAGTGGAAGCTCAGTTCTCGCGGCCTGACTTGTCGCGAGCATCTGGCCGCCAAGAACCTTGCAGGTCTCCCTGCGCCGGTCCCTGCTCGAGCCACCCCGCCAGCTCCGGCCGCGCACCGCAACCAAGGTCGCGGCCGGCGGCGCCCCCGGGACCGTCCGAGGCGCCGCGTAATCTGACCCATGATGTGGAACCCGCGCCCGCCCATTCACGCGGGGATCCGGACGCCACTCCGGAGGAGACAACGGTGAACACGGTCAGCTCACGCGACGGCACGACGATCGCGTACGACAAGGTCGGCGAAGGGCCGGCCCTGATCCTGGTCGACGGCGCGCTGAGCGTCCACTCGTCCGGCGGCAAGTCGGAGCTGGCCAAGATGCTCGCCCCGCACCTCACCGTCTACGGCTACGACCGCCGCGGCCGCGGCGGGAGCGGGGACACCCTGCCCTACGCAGTCGACCGGGAGATCGAGGACATCGATGCGCTGATCGACCACGCCGGCGGCTCGGCGTTCCTCTACGGCCACTCGTCAGGCGGGACCCTGGCGATGCAGGCCGCCGTCCGGCTCGGCGGCAGGGTCAGCAAGATCGCCATGTACGAGCCTCCGCACAACGACGACCCCGACGCCCAGGAGTCCTGGAGCGAGTACCTCAGGGAGCTGGGACAGGTCCTGGCCGACGGCCGCCGGGGCGACGCGGTGGCCCTGTTCATGCGGTTTGTCGGCACGCCGGACGACCAGGTCGAGGGCATGCGCCAGGCGCCGTTCTGGCCGAGCATGGAGGCCATCGCGCCCACGCTGGCTTACGACCACGCCGCAATCATCGGCGAGCGCTGGTCGGCGCCCACCGACCTGGCTGCGCGCGTCTCAGTTCCGGCCCTGGTGATCGCCGGCGACGCGAGCTTGCCGTTCATGCCTCACACGGCCCGGGCGCTGAGCCAGGCGATGCCGCAGGGCCATCTGCGGATGCTGGAGGGTCAGACTCACGACGTGAACCCGGGCGTCCTCGCTCCGGTCCTGGTGGATTTCTTCACCTCGTGACGTGATCCGTTGTCACCGGGGAACGCGCGGGATCGGGCTCATGATCGCGCGCAGATTGGACACACTTCACGGGATCTACGGATCTGATGGATACTCCAATCATGAGTACCACTTTCGTGATCAAGCCCCCACAGCGCCACAGCCACACGCGCTCGATAACAGATGACAGCGGGATGCAGCGGTTCGAGGTTCATTATGGCAGTAGATGGCGGCCTTCCAGGAGGCTGTCCATTCGCGATCCCGCAGACACCGAAGTAGCAGTCATTTCGCGCGGGGCGGGGCGGATCCACCACGAACTCCTCGCGGGCGGTCAACGCATTACCATGCGCCCAGCCGGTTTCAACTCGCGCAAGCTCAAGATTACCTCGGCGGACGACCGTCTGGAGGTCGTCGGCGACCATCGATCGGGCTTTCGACCATTTTCCATCATTCGCGGAGGTATGCCGGCGGCAACGGTGACTTTCGGGAAGGAGTCCACCGTCGCGATCACTGACGGCGAGGATCCCGTGCTCATGCTCGCTTTAGCCCTGACCATAGCGAGCATCAATAGCGACCTCGGGGCGGTCCAGGCGGCTAAGCCAATAAGATACTGACCCGAGCGCGGCATCGATGCCACCAAGGGGTCAAGATTCGCGTGCCATTGATGCCAGGCATCCACATGATCTTGGAGACCGCGCCGTCACGTGGCTGATCTTGGATAGGGGTAAAGAAATACCGGTAAAGCTTTATCGCCCTGCTGCGCGACCTGGGCCTCCGCAGGCCGCACGGGTGGTCAAGACGACCTGGAAAGGAGCCGGTCACCGGCCGCCAGGAAAACGGAGGACACTGGCAGGATGGCGCAGGACGTTTCCGGCGACTCGCCGGCCAAAGTCAGCGCCGTGAGATCACGCGAGGATCCCGCGGAGTTTGTCCGCCAGCTCCACGCCGAGCTGCTGGAAGGGGCTGATTGGGAAAACGACGACCTTGCGAGCTTCCTGGAAGCACTGAGCGCCGGGCGGCGGGTGAGCGGCTGCCCTCCGAGCACGAGGTCCTCTTCCACGACCTCGGCATCGGTGTCAGTGCTGCCGCCGGATAGACAGCAATTTGTTGATCGGAGACCCGCGAGCTTCTAGGGCCAGGGGCCGGGCCCGATGAAGGCTGGTTCCTGCTTGTGGCCGCAAGGGTTGACAGCGGTGGCCAGAAGGTAAGAAGTGGCCCAAGTCCCCTGTACTGCGGCCTTTTCGGGCAGTAGTATCGCCCGGCCCTGCCTGATCAAGTCGTGCGGGCCGAGGTGGGGGCCGGAGATCATCCACTGCCCGCACAGGCGGAGAAAGGACGGGATGAGATGAGACGAGCACTTATCGGGCTGGCGGTGACGGCGTTCACCTTACTGGCCCTTGCCGGGCCTGCGAGCGCTGCTACCGGCCAGGTGACGCACTTCACGTTCTCCGGGACGTTCGCGGACGCTGTTTGGGAGGCCAGATCGGCCACCAGTGTCACTGACGCCGCCATCTTCGTGTCGAAGTCGAGGCAAGAATCCGGGCTGTTCGTCTTCCAGTTCACCTCCAACTTCGACGCGAACGGCAACTTCACCGGCGCGACCGACACGCTGGCCGAAGTGGGGAGCGGCTTTTCGTTCGCCCTCGCCCAGCCGCTGGCCAGTGCCAGCCTCAGCGGATCGGGCGTGCCGGCAACGACCTGCACCTTCGACGCTAATTTCAATCAGATCGGCTGCAGCGCCACGACCATCGACGTGACCGCAGCCTGGACCGGCCAGGGGCCAATTAGCCGCGTTGTGTCCAACGATCATTTCAAGTCCGACGGGTTCAGCGTGACCGACCACTTCAGCGGGACCGGCCGCGCTGCCACGGCCACCGGGACCGTCGCAGGCCTCACGCTTAACGCGAGCGGGCTGCAGTTCGCCGATCTGGGCACCACAAAGTCAGGTAGCACCACGGTCTGCATCGGCAGCAGCTGCTAGCGGAAATCCGCAAGGCGAGATGCCGGCGCCCGGCAACCCGGGCGGCGTAAAGCGAAAGGGCGCCACCCGGGGGAGACCCGCTTGCGGGGAGACCCGCTTGCGGGCGCCGGTGTCCTCGCCCTAGCGCCGGGCCGCGCTCAGGGTAGGCGGTCCGCCGCGCGGTGGAAGCTGGGGTGACTCGCGACCGAGCATCAGACCCCGACAACGAACCGCTGGGTGTGCTTCCCCTGACAATCGGCGTGACTGACATCGACAGCCCATCGAGCGTTGCCGATCGGCAGGCATCAGCTCGGACTCGAAGTGACAACCCGGCTCCAAGGCGGAGATATACCGGCGTCTGATCATCCGCACCCGTGAACTACCAGCTGGCGCTTGAGGGACCCAACGAAATAAGGCGCATGGTCCCGTTCGCGGCGGCGAGAGCTGCCGACCGCGTGTTTATCACGCATGATCGAGGCCGCTCCCGTTGCTGCTCGCGTTCCTTGATCGGGTGGTCGCGATACATGTTCGGGATCACGGCGCTGGGCTACCTTTCTTAGTCCCTGCCTGCTCCGCGCGGCTAACCGCCTGCGAAGGACGATCGACTTCCTCCTGCTCTCCATCAGGACCGTGCCGCTGTATACGCTCGTCACGGTTAATGATCCAAAGATCCCCCTGCCGGAACCACGGTGAGTGATCGAGCCTATGGAGTTGGTCGCACACACTCTTGACGAACTCGTCGAGGCTTTTGACCACCTGCTCCGCCGCTTCTTCATAGAGCTCCGTCGCCTTCTGTCGGCTATTCTCGGCCGAGCGATCCTGGAGGATGTCCTGAACACGTCCCCCCAAGTTAGCTCCGAGGCCGATGAGGGCGCTCTGAGCGGGGAACGCCACGCTCAGTATCGAGCGGCCCAAGCGCAGCGCCTTGTCGAAGGAGTCTGGTTCGGCCTGTTCGGATTGGCCGACCTGGCTCTGGTAATAGGAGTCGATGGAAAATGCTGCTATCTGCAGTGAGTGCACAGAGTCGTTGGCCTGCCGCGCCGCAGGAGAGTCGGGCCCGAACAGAAGCTGCACCCGCCGGAGCTTGGCGGCTGCGTCTGCAAGAGCTGTTCTTGCTTCCTCGGTCAGACGTTCCCTCAAGACCCGTTCCTCCGGGGGCACATCCCCGCCTGATGGAGCGATCGCGTCTATCAACCATGGTGCTAGCCCTGGAGCACCCTCACGGGGCTTCAGGTTTTGGAGCGCTGCATAAACATGAACGGACGACGTTAGGAAATTGTCAGAAGCAGCCAGCAAAGTCTCGCGGAGGTCTCGGATCCGTTGCTGGCGGGCTGACACGGCCGCTGCCACCAAACTGCTCACACCAAGTGCGCCGGCCACCGACACCAGCAACGAGACTCCGGCAATGACCAATCCGCTGGCCGACGAAGTTGGAGCGGGGCTGGGACTCGCAGAAAGAACTAAATGGAACATGGCGCATACCCCGCCCTCGACTGGAACTATCGTCCGCCCTGGATTGGAACATCGTCAAGGATTTATCCTGGCTGACGAGCGGAGGATCAACGGTGCGGTACCTGCTGGTGCACCTGGCCCAGGCCGGTGCCCAGCGCTGCACTGGTGTGGCTCGTATACGCCTCCGGCTGACGGACGAGCCCGGGCTTGACACCGAGCCGCACCGTTGTGGCCGCAGGCTAACCTGCTCGCCGCTGACCAGGTTAAATGGCGGCGCGGCGTCCGCCGGTCCGCCACCGCGGCAAGCCCTGAACCGATCCTGGTCCAACGCCGCGCGCCCGAACACAGTCCTTGGTGAAGTGCGGCGACGGCCTGATGCCTGTGGATGCGGCCGAGGGTGATCGTCTGTTTGGAAATCATCACAATGTCGGCGAAGGCCCGCCCGCGTCCGGGGCCGCCTATGGGTGGGGCTGGCTGGTGGAGCTACTCGAGGATTACGGCTTCGACCCGCACCTGGTGCATCCGCTGCGGTGCAAGGCGGCCGTGCGCTGACACCGTCGCGGACCGCGCGGCGCTGGTCGGCCTGAGGCCGTCAGTGCTGTGGCGTCACGATGACCTTGACCGAGTCGGGGTCGCGGGCGCCGGCGGTGAGGGCCTGCTCGACGCCGGCGAGACCGTAGTGCCCGGTGACCAGGGCATCGAGGTCAACCCGTCCCGACGCCGCCAGGGCGATGGCGTCCGGCCAGGTGCTGGCGTACCGGAACGTGCCGGTCAGCTCGAGCTCGCGGGTCTGGACATGGGCCAGCGGGAGCGGGATCTCCTCGCCGCCCATCCCGACGAGGACCACCCGGCCGGCCCGGCGCACCGCCCGGATCGCCGCGCCGGTGGCGGCCGGGTTCCCGGAGCATTCCAGCAGCACGTCAGGCTCGATCGCGGCATCGGCCAGCGACGTTTCGCGTGCGTTGACGGCCTCGCTCGCGCCGAGTTCCCGGGCGAACGCCAGCCGGCGCGGGCTGACATCGGTGACCGCGACATAGGTGGCGCCGAAGGCCCTCGCCGCCTGCAGGCACACCAGGCCGACCGGGCCGGCGCCGGCCACGAGCACCCGCGAGCCCGGCCCGGCGCGCGCCTTGCGGCACGCCCAGACGCCGACCGACAGCGGCTCGACCAGCGCGGCCGCGTCGTCGGACAGGCTGTCCGGTACGGGGTAGGCGAACTCCTCGCGCACCACCACGTACTCGCAGAACGCGCCGTCGACCGGCGGGGTACCGAAGAACCGCATGCGGGGGCAGAGGTTGTAGCGCCCGGCCCGGCAGTACTCGCAGGTGAAGTCCGGGACGCCGGGCTCGATCGACACCCGCTGGCCGGGCTCGCGGCGATCGGCGCCGGGACCGGCGGCAACCACGACACCGGACGGCTCGTGACCAAGGACCAGCGGCGACTCGACCACGAAGCCGCCGATACGGCCGTGCTCGTAATAGTGCACGTCGGACCCGCAGGTGCCGACCGCCGCGACCTGGACCAGCACTTCGCCCGGGCCCGGCACGGGAACCGGCCGTTCCTGCAGCGTCACCTTGCCGGCGCCCTCCAGCACCGCGGCCCGCATCGTCCGCCCGGCCATTACCCCAGTCTGGCAGACCCACCGCGGCAAGACCCGGCGTCCGCAGCCGCCCGGCCCGGCCGCGAGCCGGTGCCGGAACGGGCGGCCCGCACGAGGTCCGGGTGCAGCGGTGCGGGGCGCCACCGCGGAGAACGTCACCGGAACCGGCCCGGTTCGAAGATCTGGACGGCACGAGTCGTAGCCGAGTTCATGGGCATACCCGGCCACGGCCGCCGCATCAGCATCCGCGTGCTGCACGTCTTCGAGTTTCGCGGCGGGCTCATCTCGCGGGATAACGTCAGGATCGACGCCGGTGCGGCAATCTCGCGACTCACATCCGGCACGTGATCAGGCTCCCGCCACCGAGCCTGTCCACGCAGCGACACCGGCTGTCCCTCTCCACTGCCGGGATGCGTGCAGCCATCGCGCTGGTCGCGGTGCGCGGACGTGCCTGCCGCACAGACCACCAATTCTCGGCACGCCCGTCGTGGACACAGGAAAGGCCGACGTGATCGCATGTGGGTGGCGAGGCTGAACCCGGGCCACGGCTCCGGACTGCAGTCTGGCCCATCGCCGGTCGGGCGAGCTGAACCGGCCGCTTCGCCTGACGGTTACGGCCGGTGCCTGCTACGACCAGAAGTCATCGGAGGCGTACAGGTCAGCGGGATGCGTCCAGACCTCGGTTGCCTTGCCGTCCTGCAGGTGGAAGATCTGGACGGTGTTGTCCGTAAGGTGCTTGCCCGCCCGCTCGGCCCGGACTGTGGTCAGTGCGACAACGTGCTCGTCGTTGCCGATGACATCGTGCAGCTCGATGCGTATCGTCCCGTCCGTGGCCTGGAACGAACGGCCAAGCCAGCCCAGGACCTCCCCGACACCCTCGTAGTCGCCGCCGAAAGGGCTCCTGCCAGGGAAATGCCAGCGGATGCCGGCAGCGAAGAACCGGCTCTGCAAGGCTTCGAGGTCACCTCGCCCGAATGCCGCGTACCCTTCCCGCACTATCTCCTCGTTCGGGTGTGCCATTTTCCAACCCCCAAAGATCAACAGAACCGGACCAGCGTGCCCGATCACGAAGCGCCCGTCAAGAACCCCGGGCACCAGGCCAGCAGGACCGCGCCGGTACATTGACCGGCCCTTCACCATCCTCGGACTCACGTCATGATCTTGAAACGGCCGTGATGGGAAGGTCTCCCCAGGCCGTCGAACGGCCCAGCCAGTCATAAGAGGTGCATAGGTCCTTACACCGTCCAGCAAAGGGGGACGCCATGCACCTTCCCATTTCCTCCCCGAGGCGGCTGCTCGGCGCGGCTGCCATAGCCTGCGCCGCAGCGCTGATACCGGTGGCCGTGCTCGCCGCCACAGCCGCCCCGGCGGCACCAGCGGCCAGCACGCCAGGTTGCGCAACAGCCGGGCTCGTCATCTGGTTTAGCCCCCAAGTTGGCGGCGGCTACGCCGGGGGCTACTACTACAACCTCAACTTCACCAACTTGTCCGGGCATGCCTGCACGCTCCACGGCTACCCCGGAGTCTCCGCGGTCAATCTCAGCGGCCGGCAACTCGGCAGCCCGGCAGGCTGGGGCCCCCGCACGAAGTCCGTCGTCAGGCTCGCCGACGGTGCCACCGCGACCGCACAGTTGCAGGTCGCGGATGCGGGCAACTACGGCTGCACAGACACTGCGGCTGGCCTGCGCGTCTACCCGCCGAAACAGTTCACGTCCAAGGTGGTCCCGTACCCGCTCGGCGCATGCGCGCGCGAACTGGGCCGGTCTGGAGGCATGCAGGCCCAGTGAAGAAGAGCTGAGCACAGCTAGTCTCCCGGCACACGGACTCCCTGGCCTGCCTCCCCGGCCAGGAAGTCCGCCGCTGTCAGGTGACCGTGATCGCTGTCGTCAGCAGATCGGCGCCTGAGGGGCCTGAGCAAGCGCCCTGCGAAAACCAAGGTGCCTGCCGCAGTCTCTGGCGACGGTGGAGCCAGCCGAATGACACATCAGGGCACATACGATGGCTGGGACCCAGATCTGGAGAGTCTCCCGGATAGGCGCGGCCGATGGCCGGGCATCGACGGCGAGCGGCGCCGGAGGTGCGCGGCGGCTTCGGTAGGCCCAGGCCAGGCCGAGCCGGCCGCCGAGGTGCCGGAACCAGTCCAGGGCCGGGCGCTGGTCAGCGGCTGTGGAACGCACAGTCCGCTGTCGGCCGCCGCACGGCGCCGAGTTCACACAGGGCGCCGGCCTCGTCGAACTCCGAACCGACGCTCCGGAACGGAGGCAGCGCCTGCTGGTAGCTGGCAATGGCCGACCGGTATTCGCCGGTCTCCTTGGTGCCCTGCTGCGCAGCCGCGAGATGCCGGCCTTGCGCGTAATTGTCGTCCTGCTCGTGCGTGATGTGCGCCGCCCCGGCTGCGGGATGGGGACGCCTCCCCAAATCCGCATCCGTGAAGGCAACTGCGGACTCTTAGCACTGTATGGGTCCTTGACCGTTGAGCAAGCGCGAGGGCCACCGCGCACCAGATCACAAGGAGAAGGCCAATGAAAACCTCGGACCTGGATCAGAAACCGCGGCGCGCAGCACTGCTGCGCCCGAGACCGCGCCACCTAGCCTTAGCCGCCGCCGTGTGCCCGGTAGTCCTAGCCTCCGCCTGCGCCAGCCAGGCCCCGCCGCGCGCTGCCGTCGCGAGCCCGCAGCCGCCGGCCGCCGCGGCCGCGGCCGGGCCTTCCAGCTCGCCTCCCGCTGGCGGCGCCCCCAGCCCGGCGCCGGCCGCCGCCAGCCCGGTGCCACGCTGCCGGGAGCACAACCTCGCCGCCGGTGTGAGCAGATACAACGTCGGGGGCGGCCAATGGGGCATCCTCATCACCCTTACCAATGCCGGCACGGC
>WNGK01003942.1_pt1 | contig 24273 bp, 19 predicted proteins | sample 5400601 | NCBI WGS metagenome assembly WNGK01 (sample SAMN13153376, study PRJNA577476) | soil metagenome | isolation source: 60 cm soil or saprolite under Garry oak tree replicate 1 | place: USA:California | collected 2016-06-15
TCCGCGACGTTGGTCTGAATGACACACGAACTGCATTGCTTGCCGTTGTGCTCCGCCTGGGCGCGAAGGTGCGCGAGGCGGTTGAGGATGTCGATCAGGTTGAACCGCGCGGCATTGTGGAGGTCACTGGCTTCCCGCTTAAAGGAACCGTCATCCAGGGCAAGGAGGTGCCGCAGCTTATTGACGAACTACCGATTTTGTCTGTTGCCGGCGCCTTGGCAAACGGCAAAACAATTATTCGGCATGCAGAGGAGTTACGCGTAAAGGAAACTGATCGTATCGCGGCAATCGCACACAATCTGCGCACCATGGGCGCCCAGGTTGCCGAGCTCAGTGATGGGCTCGAAATCCACGGGCCCGCTCCGCTGCACGGTGCTCGCGTGGCAAGCTTCGGTGATCACCGCATTGCGATGGCGTTTGCCATAGCCGGTCTTTTCGCTGACGGCGAAACTGTTGTTCAGGATGCGGAATGTATTCGCGAGTCTTATCCAGGATTTGAGGCGGTGCTTGAAGAGTTCACGAATCCGAAGCGGATGCAGGTCAGCACCCCGGTGATCGGTTCACTTACTCCCAGTGCCCCAGGGGAAAGCTAATTAACAGGGGCCGCGCTCGGGTGTCCCACGATTAGAGCGCATTGCATTGCCGCGCAACGCGCGACTAAACTGAGACCCTCGGTCATATGAACTCTTCTCGGCGAGATTTTTTTCATGTAGTCGCAATCGATGGTCCGGCTGCATCTGGAAAAAGCAGTGTCGCGCGAGAGCTCGCCCGGCGGCTTCGCTTTGTTTACGTCAACTCGGGTGCGATTTATCGAGCAATCACCTGGCATATCCTTGAAAAGGGAATCCACGCAGAAGATCTCGACCGCATCACTCAAGCTCTCGACTCAGCGGCGGTTACCAGCTGCCTTTGGGACGGCGAGTCGCGGGTCCTGATCGATAATGTCGACCCTACAGACCATTTGCGTGATGACCATGTGAACGAAAGCGTTGCCCGCGTCAGCAGGTTGCCAGTCGTTCGCGAAATTGTTGCGAAGAAACTTCATGACACTGCCCGCAGCGAGAATTTGGTCGTGGAAGGGCGGGACATTGGCTCTGTCGTTTTCCCCGACACGCCTTACAAATTTTATGTTGATGCTTCTCCTGAGGTGCGTCTCCAGCGTCGTGCTGCACAGGGAGAACGCGACGAAATCGCCCAGCGTGATCAGGCCGATTCTTCACGTCCCGTTTCACCGCTCGTCATTGCGAAAGACGCACACGTGATCGACACGTCGTACTTGACCGTAGAAAAAGTTGTAGGCGAGATTTTCGCCCGACTCAAAGAAATGGGTCTTCGGATTTAAACGCTCTGGCGATTCAAGTTCCCGTAAAGCCGATCGCGAAGTTACGAATTGGTTCTGTGTTAGGATGAATTTCTATTACTGGGTTGGCTATCACTCTTCTCGTCTTGTCGGCCGCTTATTCTTTCGGTTTCGTGTAATTCATCGGGAACGGATGATTCAGAGCGGGCCGGCGATTCTCGCAATGAACCATGAGAGTTATCTCGATCCGCTACTGGCAGGGACCGCGTGCGATCGGGCGATTTACTTTCTGGCTCGGCGGACGTTGCTGGACGCGCCGGTGCTCGGCTGGCTGTTGCCCAAGCTGAACGTGATCCCAGTTAATCAAGAAGGCGTCGATCGCAGCGCCATTAAAGCGTTAATCCGTGCTTTGAATGCCGGGAACGGCGTCTTGGTGTTTCCGGAAGGCTCGCGCACTCTCGATGGTAGCTTGCAGCCGGCCGAGCCCGGATTGGGCTTGGTGATTGCAAAAACGCTCGCGCCGGTCGTGCCGATGCGAATCTTTGGCGCGCACAAAGCCCTGCCACGCGGCGGTGGCGGTTTGCATTTTGCGCCAATTACAATCGTCATCGGTGAACCGATTCATTTTAGCGCGGCCGAGCTTGGGCCGCCGGGAAAAAATGTCTACCGGCAAGTAAGCGAACGCGTTATGAATGCAATCGCGGCGTTGCGCTCGGATTGATCGCGCTGGCTCCTTTAATTCAAAGAAGCGGCGGTAGGCGCCACACTACTGTGCCCCGCGGAGCCGATTCAGCGTCCCAGGAAACCAGAGCCACAGCGTTGCGTGCGTGAAACTGCCACCGATACTACGGCGTGAATTCACGCCACGGGTCTGGCGAAAGGCATCGACAGTCCCCAATCCCAGGGAGCGTAACTTTCGTTTGACTAGCACCGGCCCTTTCGTTCGTTAGAACGGCGATGCGTCAACATTTTTTACTTCCGATATGAAAAGGCTTTTTGTCCTGTCGATGCTCATCTCTTTTGCGATGGTTTCCTCCTGCCAAAAACAGAGTTCGACAACTGGACAACAACTTGCTCAACGAAAAACGGAGTTGGACGCACGCGAGAAGGCATTAGATGAAAGAGAAAAAGCCTTGGCGGAAAGAGAAAAAGCGATAACGACCTCCCGAAGGTTTCCTGCCGCTGCCGAAGTGCGACCCGTTAGCCCCGACGTCGCGCAGTTGAAAGCCGAGAGGGAGAAGAGAATACAACAGCTTCCCGCTGAGATTCAGGCGCAGGGTTTGATCGCCGATCCCGATAAGATCAAAGCTGAAAGAGACACGAGAATACAGGAACGAATGGCCCAAAGACAGCGTAGGATGGAAGAATTACAAGCTAGAAGAATGGCCCACGCGGTGGCACGTCCTGCCACGCAGGATTCGTCGCCGTCTCCATCTGCTTCGCCAACGCCGACGCCCGAGTGAATCCGAGACGCTAATTACGGGCGTCGTCAGCTGATAAATTCGCGGTTTGTGCTGCGAGGTCTCGTGCGTATCGGAGCGTGTCGATCGAATCAACGTTCTTGTCGCGCCGGATTGCCTTGATTCTCGGGAAACGCAGAGCCAGTCCACTGGCGTGCCGCGTGCTAACGTGGATTGAATTGAAAGCGACTTCGAGCACTACATCCGGTTTCACCGTACGATACCGGCCACGCTCGGTGATGGTGTTCCGTTTGAAGTGCTCGGTCAACTCAGCAATCTCCGCGTCGGTCAATCCGCTGTAGGCTTTGCCGATCGGCAAAAGATCGCCAGTCACTTCATCCCACACTGCAAACGTATAATCGCTCAACACGTTATTCCGCTTGCCGTGGCCAAGCTCGGCCGCGACAACCACCACATCCAGTGTTGCCAGCTCTTTCTTCAGTTTAAACCAAAACATTCCGCGCGTTCCGGGCAGATAAAAACTTTCCGGATCTTTGATCATCAGACCTTCGTTTAAGCGCCGGCGAGCGTCTTCGAACGCTTGTTCAATCTCAGCGGCAGAATGAGCAGAGGTTAATCTCGCAGTTTGAAATTGGGACGGCAATCGCACGCGGTCGAGATATCTTCGCCGTTCGCACAACGGAGTTGTTAGCAACGACTGTCCATTCAGCCAAAGAAGATCAAATACGACAAACGCCACCGGCACGTCTGCTGCTGCGCGCGCAAACAAATCTTCAGAGTCGCCTTTGCGGCCCAGCCGCCTTTGCAGATCGAAAAAGGTGAGCCTGCGACCTTCCTCGAAGGCGATAATTTCACCGTCGATAATCAGTTCTTCCTGAAAGTTCCGTCCTTGACCAGCCAGCTCCGGGAATTGGCCGGTGATGCGCCGCAGATCGCGGGAAAAAATTTCAACGCGTTGTGCACTGCGATGAAGTTGCGCGCGGATACCATCGAATTTGTCTTCCACGTGTAGTGTCGCCTGGTTTCGTAAGGCTGGCGGCTGATCAGCGCCTGCCGCATCGACAAAATGTTCCCAAACCGCTTCCGCGGTCGGCTCAGGAGTCGCAAGCATACATTTGATCGGCCGAAAGATTGACAGCTCCGTCTTGTGCAATTCCTTGCGCGAGGCGAGTGCTGCTGTCTGACCGATGTCGCCCAACAACATGTTCGCCTCTCTTACCTGCTCGAGTGGAACGTCAAACGCTTTTGCAATCGCTTCCTCGACCAAACCCTCCCGCAGTCCGATGCGCAGGTCGCCAGTCAAAATTTTAACGACATACTGACCTTCACGCGCTGATAAGATAGAGAATCGATCTTGCAGCAGCTTCGCCTTTGCTTCTGCGCCGCGCGTACGGTGGAGGTTTTCGGATAAGTCGCGCGATCCACGAAGGCTGAACGGCTGTGGCGCCGTTCGCCCATTGAGAATCTCGAACGCGCTTTTGCTGGCATCCCCGTAGCCGCTGGCGATGCGATGAAGTTCCGCGTCGCTGATATCGGTGGCAGCTTGCAATGCGCGGAAGATGACGGCCCACCCAACCTGGAGTGTGCGCAGATCGCTTTGGGCAAACGCTCTTCCGGTAAAGTACAGCGCGGCGACCGGAACTTGCTTGCTGCTCAGGCCGCGCAGGTAATCGGCAAGCAGCCGAATTTTCTCCAGCTTCGATGGCGTCGCAGCGATCGCTTCACCGACATTCGCAAACGCGAGAAATTCGGAATGGATACCGTATGCGTCTTGCCGGAACGAACCTTCAGGTGATTCGGCGGCACGCGAGACGCTCGCACACGGAGGGACGGCACGTTCGCTATTTACGGAAGACAGGTGCAATTCCATTTGGTTTTCTTCGCTTAATGCCCAAGCTTCGACGCCACGCGCGCGCAGGTCGCGGGCGAACGCAGCAGCAAAGCCGTGGAGCGTAAGTACTCGCCGGGGTTGTACCAACTCGACATAGCGGATCAAATCCTCATAATCCGCGTGATCCGAAAGAGGAAATGCTGCGTCCACCTGGTAACGGTAAACGGCATTTGCATCGACCGCCCAGCCAGTGATCATCGCCACACGTTTGCGCGGAATTCTTTCCAACATATGCGACCGGTTCGCGCTTGGTGGGCAGATGAGGACTTTCCCTGCAAGATCATTCGGGTTGAAGCGAACGTATTTGCAAAAGGATTGGCCGAACTGCTCGTAAATGCGCGTCATCTGGTAAACAGAGCCGTGCAGCATGGGAGTCAGGCCGGCCCCTTCAAGCGAACATAGAATTTCCTGCGCCTTGCCTAGGGAGTAACCCAGGAGCACGGGCACTTCGGCGGCCTCAATTGTTTCGCGGCAGAATGAGACTATTTGATCAACGACCTGCTCCGTTGGCGGAAATCGATAGCGCGGCAGACCGAATGTAGTCTCCATGATGAGCGTATCGGCCTGTTGCCACTCCGCCTGTTCAGCGGACTTTCCCGGACGGAGTTTAAAATCTCCCGTATACAGGAGTGTCTCGTTACCGAGAGAAAGAAAACATTGTGCCGAGCCGAAGATATGGCCCGCGGGCAATAACATCAGATCGATGCCATGTACGGTTCGTTTTTCACCAAACGGCAGAACGTGCTCCGTGCGATCACCTGGCAGCCGGCGCTCGAGCAAACACGCAGTCCGCTCGGAAACAATGATCTCCTCGTGAGGCGCTATGTGGTCGCTGTGCGCGTGCGAAATGAAAGCGAAGCGCTTTGCGTCCCAGGGATCCAGCCACAAATCTGGTTGCGGCAGATAAATCCCGCGTTCGTAATGAATTTCAATCATTCGGAAGAAACTTACTTTCGGATTCGCACGAGCAAAGCCTCTGGTGCGACAAGCATGCAGGATTTCTGGACTTATGCTTTGCGCGTTGACAGCTAATTCGAAACTCGCCTTTATTAATCAAATGAGGTTTGCCGTCGCTGCTCTGACCTTGCTATCCCTCGCCGTAACCGCTTGGAGTAGGCCACCCCGAGAAGAGCCAAAAGTTCTTGAAAGAGTAACACCGCTGCCTGTGGCGCTCGACAAAGATTTCGAGTTTCGAAAAACGAAGCTTGTGCTCCTCAACGAGAAAACAAAGGTCCAGGGTAATCAGAAAACTACGAGCAGTCTAAACAAAAAGGCTAGCAATTCCCCTAACCAAAAGACTGCAACGCTTCAGGACGCGCCGATCACCTTCGAACGCCAATACCGGATGTTCGGCGCTGTGACGGGCCTCGATCAACGCCAGCGGTTCGGGAATTACTTCGATTTTTTTTGGCGAGCCAAACGGCCCTCCGATGTCACCGTGCGTTTGGAGTATCGTCAGGAAAAATTGCACGAGCACGTCCAGGCACAGGAGATTACATACCGAAACGTGCGCGGCACTCATAAGACGGAATTCAAGGTTATTGGAGACGATTACCTGGATGACGGCCAGGTTATTGCCTGGCGCTGCCTGTTGATCTCAGACGGTCGGATCGTTGCGGAAAATCGCTCGTTCATGTGGGAGTAATATTGGCGGCTGGCGACCGCTTTCTTTGCTCGTGTTCGGGTGTCGCGCGGTGATGCTTTCATTAATGCGGCTCTTCGTGGCCTGCGTTTCGAACTAATTCTGGAACTTCTGGAGTCCTGTGAGGTTTGACAGTATGCCTTTGGGGCTGGTATCCTTTAAGGAGCTAATCGTGGATTCATCTATTCAAGTAGGGGTAAGAGGCCCGACCGTATGGGTGAAAGTCGAGGGGAGAGGTAGTTTTCTCAATAGCGGCAACCTCAAGGAGTTTGCGCGGGCGATGCTGGACCGCGGGTATCGCGAGTTCGTGGTGGATTTAGCAGATTGCGCCATGATGGATTCCACATTCATGGGAACGATGGCCAGTGTAGCGTTGCGGTTAAAGGAACTTGGTCGCGGCCATCTTCACATTGTTCACTGCGGGAATCGTAGCCAGGAACTTCTCTCGGGGCTCGGCCTCGATCAGATATTTGATATTCATGCCAACGGCGCGCGCGCGCCTGAATGCGGAGCGCTCGAGCCAGCTCCCGCAGGCAACTCGTCAGAGGCCCGAAAACAGGAGCAGGCAGAAACGATGCTGGAAGCGCACGAGGCACTTTGCGAAGCGGCGCCGGAAAATCTCTTTCGATTCAAGGACGTTCTCGATTTCTTAAGACAAGACCTTCATCGCGAGACGCCATTGAAGTAAACTGGCCCTTCCACGATGTGGCCGACTTTTCTCCTCGGACTGCTTGTAGCGTCTGTCGCCGGGTGGATTGTGACCGGCTATCTCCAGATGCGGCGGATTCGCAGGTTAGAGCGGTCTCATGAGGAGATCCAGGTCGAGGAGACCCTCGTTTTCGATTTCCTGCACGGCCTTGGCGAAGCCTTCCGAGAGACGATTCGACCTCAGGAACTTCATCGGCTCATCGTCGAAGGGGCGACCCGCATTCTCGACGCGCATGGCGGTGCGCTTTATGTGACAGATCGCGCTGGCTGTAAACTCACGCCGACTTTCATCTCCAAAGGCTGTCCGCCATTAGTCGATATTCCGCCGAATATTTTGCAACAAGCGGCCGCCTCTCCCGTCGCTCTGGAAAAATTTCTACGACTGCACACAGTCGGCCCGGGTGAAGGACTAATTGGGCGCGTCTGGCAAACAGGACAGGCTGTTTGCTTGAACGACCTTTCCGATGCTCCGGAGCTGGCGAAATTGCGCAGCAGCGCATTTGGCAGCAGGTCCATAATGGCGGCGGCGCTCCGATATGGAGCTCAGGATCTGGGTGTCCTGGTGCTCGCGAATGGCCCGATGGGTGGACCGTTTTCGCAGGCCGATTTCGTCGTTTTTAAATCGATCGCCGAGCAATCTGCCTTTGCGCTCTACAACGCGATTATTTATTCCATGGCCAATGAAAAAAAGCGGCTCGATCACGATCTCGAGATTGCACGGGATATTCAGCGCATTTTGCTACCCTCGGAGGCGCCGGCCATTAATGGATTTCAGATTAGCGGCATCAACGCGCCGGCCCGCCAGGTAAGCGGCGACTATTTCGATTACATCCAGGTGGATCAGGAGCGGCTGGGCGTGGCAATTGCAGACGTTTCGGGCAAAGGCGTTCCGGCATCGCTCATCATGGCGATTTGCCGCAGCGTTTTGCGCGCTGAAGCGGCCCGAAACCCGTCGCCGGCAGATGTCTTACGAAAGGTGAATCGTCAGCTTTATCCTGACATTAAGGAAGACATGTTCATCAGCATGGCCTATCTCATTCTGGACCACCAGCGCAATGGAATTACCCTCGCGCGCGCCGGGCACGACGCACCGTTACTCTATCAACGGAAGTCGCAAACTGTCACACCGATAAAATCGCCGGGAATGGTGGTGGGAATTGACAGCGGAAGCGTGTTTGATAGGCTTACAGTTGATTTCGCCGTCTCGCTCGAGCGCGATGATTGCCTCGTCCTCTACACCGACGGCGTGACCGAAACGTTAAATGCTGAGGGCGACGAGTTCGGGCTCGATCGTATGATGCAATCCATGCGCGCCAGCGCAAACGACGGCGCCCAGGCGATTGTGAAGAAAATCATCGGAGACGTGCGCGACTTTACCGGCTCGGCGCCTCAGAACGACGACATAACGTTGATAGCCATCCGCAAAACATGAAAAAAATTCCTGTTTCCGAACAAAACGAACGAATGAAGGCATCGGGTTCATCTACGTCGGCGACTGCCACCGACCAAATCGAGACGGAAGATGCCATGTCCGGCTTGCAAGCCGATCTCGATCGATTTCGCGATCTCGCGTTGCGCAGCCAGGCTGACTTCGACAATTACAAAAAGCGCTCCGCGCGCGAAAAGGAAGAGGCGATCCAGTACGCCAACAAATCGTTACTTGAGCGCCTGGTTGCAATTATCGATAACTTCGAGCTTGGCCTCGCAGCCGCAAAAGAGCAAGGCAAGCAATCGCCGATTTATTCCGGAATGGTTCTCGTCCAAAAACAACTGAACGATTTGCTCGCTGAAAATGGGCTGCAACCAATCGAGGCCGAAGGGAAAATGTTCGATCCGAACCTGCACGAAGCGATTGCGCATGAGCCGAGCGATCAAGTGCCTGAAGAAATTGTGCTGCGGCAGACTCGTCGCGGTTATCGATTCAAAGACCGATTGCTGCGGCCTGCCAAAGTGGTTGTTTCCAGCGGACCAGCAAACAAATAAGCCTACTTGCTCGCTTCACCGCTTGATCGCATAGATCACGCAAGACGTATCCGCCCGTAATGGAAACTCAGAAACGCGATTACTACCAGGTGCTGGGTGTTGAACGAAACGCTACCGGAGAAGAGGTGAAACGCGCCTATCGCAAGCTCGCGGTCAAGTTTCATCCGGATAAAAATCCGGACGACCCGCACGCCGAAGAAAAGTTCAAGGAATTAGGTGAGGCGTACGATGTCCTCATGGACCCGGAGAAACGCGCGGCATACGATCGCTTCGGTCACGCCGCATTTGCTTCCGGCGGCGCAGGCTTTGGCCGCGGTGCGTTCCATGATCCATTCGAGATTTTCCGGGAGGTTTTCGGCGGAGGCGGCTTTGGCGGCGGAATTTTCGAGACATTTTTCGGCGGCGGCGGCGCGCGGTCGGATGATCGGCGACGCGGATCGGATTTGCGTTACGACATGGAAATCAAGCTGGAGGAGGCAGCTTTTGGAGCGGAGAAACAGATTGAAATCGAGAAACTCGATGCATGCGATAAATGCGGGGGCACCGGCGCGGAACCCGGTTCGCACAGGACTCGCTGTCCCACTTGCGGGGGTCGCGGGCAGGTTGTCAGTTCACGCGGATTTTTTCACATTTCGCAGACGTGTCCTCGCTGCCACGGCGCCGGCGAGATTATTGAAAAACCGTGCCAGAAGTGCCGTGGCGAAGGCCGCGTCGAAAAACTGAGTCGTGTTAGCCTGAAGATTCCCGCCGGAATCCGGGAAGGCACTCGATTGCGTTCGTTAGCCAACGGCGAAGCAGGCGTTGATGGAGGTTCGCCAGGCGACCTTTACGTGGTCATTCACATCAAGGAACACAGGATCTTTCAACGTGAAGGCGACGACTTGTATTGCGAAGTGCCCATCCCATTTTCCATTGCGGCGTTGGGCGGGGAAATTGATGTGCCGACACTGGAAGGCAAAGGGCATCTCAAGGTGCCTGCCGGCACGCAAAGTGGACAAATGTTCAAACTCCGCGGCAAAGGAATAATAAACGTCAACGGCCGCGGCCACGGTGAGTTGTTCGCGCGTTTGATCGTCGAAGTACCGTCGCGGCTAAATGCGGAACAATCTCGCAAACTTGAGGAATTCGCAGCGCTTTGTGGCGAAGAAAACACTCCAATGAGAAGAAGTTTCTTCGAGCGCGCGAAGGAATTTTTCAAATAAGCGCCGCACATTCCCGTGGTTCGGAATGCTGTCAAACTAATCGAATGCCCGCGAGACGCCTGGCAGGGTCTCAAACGGCAAATCCCGACTGAACTCAAGTCGCGCTACCTCCGCGCACTGATCGCGGCGGGCTTTAAGCACATCGACGCTGTGAGTTTTGTTTCTCCCAAAGCCGTTCCGCAGATGGCCGATAGCGAGAAAGTGCTCGAGCAAATCGAGTTGCCGGACGATGTCGAAATCATCGGCACTGTGGTGAATGAAAAAGGCGCCAAGCGCGTCACAGCAACCAAAGGAGTTACGACTCTAGGTTATCCCTGTTCCGTCTCTGAAACGTTTCTGCGCAAAAATCAAAACCAGACGCTCGAAGAGTGTTATGAAGTTTTGCAATCAATTAAAACGAAGGCTGACGAGACGGGGTTCGGCATCGTCGTTTACATCTCAATGGCGTTCGGAAATCCGTACGGCGATTCGTGGGATGAAAGCGAGCTACGGAAGGCAATAGATAATCTGGCGGCCCTCGGTGTTGGATCGATCTCGCTCGCTGATACCGTTGGAGTTGCTGGTTCTGCTCTGATTCGCAGCATTGTCGAGTCGGTCACAAAGCAATACGCTGACTACGACATCGGCGTGCACCTTCACAGCGCGCCTCATGAAGCCGTCGCGAAAGTGCTCGCTGCGTACGACGGTGGTTGCCGCCGTTTTGATTCGGCCATTGGCGGACTTGGTGGATGCCCATTCGCGCAGGACGCGCTAGTCGGAAACATTCCCACAGAGAGCGTCGTAGCGGCGCTTCAACAACGCGGTGTTGAACTCCCGATAAGCGAATCTTTGACCGACGTAGTGGCGCTGAACTTGCTCATCGCATCCAATTACCAGTAAAGAAATCGAATTGCTTGTCTCATAGGTCTTGTTAGTCCTATCGGGCGATGCATCGCTTCTACATCTCGCTGCAGAATTGGAATCCTCGCGCGCTCGCGTTGGCTGGAGCGGAGGCGCACCACGCGCGCGACGTCCTGCGCATGAAAGAGGGAGAGAAGCTTGTTCTGTTTAACGGACAAGGGCGCGAAATCACCGCCGAAATTATCAATCTCGGCAGCGACGTGATCACACTGCGAAAGCTACATGAAGCGGAAACGCCGCCGCTGCAGGGCCGGATTGTCTTGGGACAGGCAATTCCCAAAGGGAAAAACATGGACTTAATCGTGCAGAAGGCAGTCGAGATCGGCGCAGCCGAAATCGCGCCAATCATTTCCGACCGCACCATTGTCCAGGTCGATTCCGAAAGCGCCGCCCAAAAACAGACGAAATGGCAGCAGATCGCGATTGAAGCGGCCAAGCAATGCGGTCAAAATTGGCTGCCGCATGTGCACACGCCGAGAAAACTTGGCGAATTCTTTTCCACGGTTGAGGTATCATTCGACCTTCGACTCATCGGATCGCTCCAGCCTGACGCGCAGCACTTGAAGAAGATCCTCGGAAATTATTTAAGTGAACATCACGATCGCCCTCGCAGCGTGCTGATGCTTGTTGGGCCGGAAGGCGATTTTACGCCTGCGGAACTCGCGCTCGCCCGTCGCCATGGATGCCAACCGATCACGCTTGGCCCAATCATCCTGCGAGTAGAAACGGCGGCCATTTATTGCCTAAGTGTTCTTTCGTACGAGTTACTCATTTAGCTGGTAGAGGTCACCGCGCTGCGACTGCGCGGGGGCAGGCCGTTTATATATTCCTTGAGCGCGTGTCGCTGTCGTTTGACTGGGGTGTTGTCTCTTGTAGTGTTCGCGGCTCCCTGCTCGGGAAAGCCTCCCTTGAATGAATAAGATTCGTAATATTGCCATCATTGCGCACGTCGATCACGGCAAGACGACGCTCGTGGATCAATTGCTGCGCCAATCGGGGACGTTTCGCTCCAATCAACAGATCGAAGAGCGCGTAATGGATTCGATGGATCTGGAGCGTGAAAAAGGAATCACGATTCGCGCGAAGAATGCGGCTTTTCAGTGGAACGACTATCGGATCAACATCGTTGATACACCTGGCCACGCCGATTTCGGCGGCGAAGTCGAGCGGATCATGAAAATGGTCGACGGCGTGTTGCTAGTCGTCGACGCCCACGACGGACCGCAGGCGCAAACGCGTTTTGTCTTGCGCAAGGCACTGGAAAACAAACTCAAGCCAGTCGTTGTCATTAACAAGATCGACAGAGAAAACGCACGGCCTCATCGAGTCCTCGATATGATTTTCGATCTTTTCGTTGAACTAAAGGCAACAGATGAGCAGCTCGATTTTCCAATTATTTACGCTAGCGCGAAAAATGGTTTTGCCGCGCGCGAGATACACGAAAACAGCGCAGACATGTTACCCCTCTTTGAGGCGATCGTGCAACATGTGCCCCCGCCAAAAATCTCAAGCGAACCGTTTTTTCAAATGCTCGTGTCGAACCTGGATTATAGCGATTATCTCGGCCGGATCGCGCTCGGACGCATCGTGAGCGGGCGTGTTGCCGTCGGAGATTCGCTCGTGTGCATTCACCGCGATGGCCGCCGCGAACGAGCTACGGTCACTGCCCTTTTCACCTATGCGGGACTGGAGCAAGTCGACATAAAGCACGCCACCGCCGGCGAGATCGTCGGGCTAACTGGCTTCGAGGAGGTTTACATTGGAGAAACGCTGACCGATCGCGAGGAGCGGCCGGCGCTTCAGTTCGTCGATATCGATCCACCGACAATTCGCATGCAAATTCTGGTCAACGATTCGCCGTTTGCCGGACGCGACGGGAAATTCGTGACGGCGCGGCATCTTCGCGAGCGACTGGTTCGTGAGACGCGTGGGAACGTTTCCATTCAAGTCAACGACACCGAAACGGCAGGGGCATTTGAGATCAATGCGCGCGGCGAAATGCAAATCGCTATCCTCGTGGAGCAGATGCGACGCGAAGGGTATGAACTAATGGTGTCACGGCCCGAAGTGATTTTTGGCCGGGCAGAAGACGGCACTCTGCTCGAGCCGCTTGAAAATCTGTATGTCGATCTACCGAGTGAAAATCTCGGCCAGATCCTGCAATCTATCGCCAATCGCAAGGGAGAAATTCTCGGAATGGATCATCACGCCTCGCGCGTATCAATCGAAGCGATCATCCCGACACGCGGCTTGATCGGATTTGAGACTGACCTGGTGAACCTGAGTCGCGGTGAGGGATTGATGAGTCATCTCTTTCGCGAATATGCGCCATTCAAAGGCGAGATTGGCGGGCGCGGGCGCGGCGTGATGGTATCGATGGAATCCGGGGTCAGCACTGCTTACGCACTTAACAATATTCAGGAGCGCGGCCGGCTTTTCATTGGTCCGCAGGAGGACGTTTACGAAGGAATGATTGTGGGCGAAAACGCGCGGCCGGAAGATTTGCCGGTCAATCCGTGCAAGGAAAAGCACCTCACCAACATGCGCAGCCAGGGCGAAGGCAAAGGAATTCAACTCGAAGCGCCACTCCGATTCACACTGGAGCGCGCGATCGAATACATCGACATAGATGAGTACGTCGAAGCGACGCCAAAGTCGCTTCGCTTGCGCAAGCGCATTCTAGACGCGACCGCACGAAAACGAGCTGCGTAGGCGCGCGCTCTGCAGTGGCCGAGGCTACTCGGCCATTGCTGTTTCAACGGCGGCTTCCGTGGGGAGAGTTGGTGGGGGCGCTGTCTGGTCCAGCGGTGCGGGCTGGATTGAAAGGATTGTGAATTGAGCAGCGCCATGCTCCGTTTTCAGCGAGAGCGTCTCGCCGATTTCATGACTGAGCAACGCTTGTCCAATTGCGGTCTGGTAAGAAATGATGTGACGGTCGGGATCGCCGTCCCAGGCGCCCAGGATGGTGTAGGTTTCTTCGCTGTTCGCTTCCACATCGCGCAACGTGACGATTGTGCCGATGGAAACACGAGACGTATCTGGATTTTCAAATGAAGTGCCGCGTGCGTTGTGCAGCATCTGTTCGAGCTCGGCCTTGCGCCGCATTAGCACGCTTTGCATTTGCTTGGCTGCTTTAAATTCAAAATTCTCGCTTAAATCGCCATACGACCTGGCGAGTGCAATCTCCTTGCTATTCTCGGGGATTTTTACTTTTACCAGTTCTTCGTATTCGGCTTTGCGTTTTTCCAGGCTGCTCCAGGAAACGATGAGTGGCGCAGTCTTTTCCTGCGACTGCGCGTCTGCAATCATGGCTTCGAGTTCCGGATGGACTTTAACGATCCGCGCCAGCAGTGAACGTTTGGTCAACTCGTCTAAAAGCGGGCTTACTTGGAGCCGGCGCATCGCATCGCGCGCCAGAGCGACGTCGCCATTCCGAAACATGTCCCCAAGCAATTGCCGATCTTCAACCAGAGCACGGTGCAACTTACTGGCGCGACCAGGAGTCCCGCCGCCGCGAGACTGTTCTCGTTCCAGCGCAGCGAGGATCGCCGCGAGCAAATCTGGCGTAATCAACTCATGCCATTGTGCACGTTCACCGCAAAGCCACATTAGCATCTCGCTTGTGGCCGAATGTTCGCGAATGCTTCGTTCCAGCATTGTTCGAAGCTCGGCATGCTGTCCGCCTTCACTCAGAATTCCCGGGATCTGCGCGACCATCCGGCCATGACTAGCTTGCATCAGATGCAAGGCGCGTTCTGTCCAGCGCGGACCGAGTGCCGATGGCAACGCTTGCAAGATTCTCTTCTCTTTTGTCGCCGATAACTTCTGCAGGATGGATACCAAGCGTTTTTCCTCCTCAACAATCAGGTTGGAGAGAGTCAGCCCTATGTGCGTTGTGTGCAGGGACGGGATGCGCGCGAGCAAATCGTCCCGCGCGATAATCAGCTCGACTGCCAGCTCGGGATGCATTTTCTGGTTACGCGCCGCCACGTTCTCGATCTCCACGATGATCGGCTGAAGCTGTTTTTCGGCCCCGTTGAATTGCGAGTGAAATTTTATGATCTGCTCGAGCGCCGCGATTTGCTCCTTCGGTTGTCGCGCTTTGTTGAAAGCGGCGATCAACTCGTCAGCGTGCGACACACCTTCGCTGCGGATTTGGATTGGCTCAGTCTTTTTTGCGGGAATTGAAAAGGCGCCGCTAGCCTTGAGTGCCTTCTTCGTTGATTCCCACCAGCGTTTCCATTCCGCCTCGGTAAAAACATCGCCGACAAGCCATTCACTGATCTGCTGTGCCGTGGCTTTGCCGTCCAGACTTTCCAGAATATTCCGCACCAGCGCGGCAGGATTCTCCCTCGCCAAATTCTTGATCGCTGCGAGATCTGTCGCCTTGCGTGCAAGAAAATGCTCCGGAGCCAGAGGCGTGAGATTGTCTGCCGCGTACTGGACCTGCATGGGATGCGACTTCTTGCTGGCGAAATCGATTACGATCTGGTTAAGCAGCAGGTTCCATTCGCTCACGCGGCCGAATCCCCAGCTTTTGTGCAAACAAAACGTCCCCGGCTTTAACTTTTCCAGTTGCTCAGCGCCCCTAGAGGTGAGTTTTCCCGCTTCGACGAGCTTTTGTAGTTCAGGGTCCATTTTCTGCAGGGCAGACAATATCACCTGGTAGCGAATGCGCTACAGTTGGCATAAACCGAACCAGACACGCGCAATTTGCGATTGCCGCGCGCCTCATGGCATGAAAACCTCCCCGCCGTGAAGACGAGCATCTGGTTTTGGATCGCCTTTCACATCGGCGTCTTCGTCGCAATAGGGATTGACCTCTTCAGCTCCAAGCGTCGCGGTCGCGAATTGAGCATTCGTGCCGCGTTTCGTCGGACCGCGATCTGGGTGCTAGTGTCGCTTGCCTTTAACGCCCTGGTCTGGCGCATCAAAGGACCTCACCACGCGCTCGATTTTCTCACCGGCTATCTCATCGAGTATTCGCTGAGCATGGACAACATTTTCGTATTTGTGTTGATTTTCGCGCATTTTCGCGTTCCTCCGCTGGCGCAACGTCGCGTCCTGGTCTGGGGAATAATAGGGGCACTCGTCATGCGCGGCACCATGATCTTGTGCGGTATCGCACTGGTGCACCGTTTTCATTTCGTTCTTTATCTCTTTGGTCTCTTCCTGCTCATCACTGCAGCCCGCATGCTGTTTAGGAAACATCCAGCGCGCGATTTCACGGAGGGTTGGGTGTTGAAGATGTGCCGCCGGGCTCTTCCGATTACTCGCGACTTCCATGAAGAACATTTTAAGGTCCGTGTCGATGGTCGCTGGATGTTGACCCCCCTGGCTCTTACCATGATCGTGATCGAGGTCACAGATTTGATCTTTGCCGTCGATTCGATCCCCGCGGTATTGGCGATTACGCGCGACCCATTCATTGCCTATACTTCCAACATTTGCGCGATCCTTGGCTTGCGATCTCTCTACTTCCTGCTGGCCGGCTTGATGGATCGTTTCATTTACCTGAGAACAGGACTCGCGCTGGTGCTTGCCTTCGTCGGAATCAAAATGATTATCGCGGACTATTTGCCGTTGCCACGGGTCCTCTCTCTGGGAATTATTGCCCTAATTCTTGGCGTTACGATCGTGCTTTCCATGTTGAAGACACAGTCCCGCGTGACACCCGAGAACCAAAAATAAAGTATTGCTTTCGGCGTTCCGAATCATTTAACTATCTTGAAGTGCCTATGAAAACGATCCTTCCCCTCGCAGCCATTGCTGGTCTTGCCAGCTTAGCCTTCGCCGATATTCAAGACCCCCCTTCGAACGATTACGGCCCAACCCGCAAGCTCGGTCGGGGACTTTCGAATCTTGTCTTCGCTCCCACTGATTTTTTTGTGACGGTTAATCAGGTCAACCAAACGGAAGGTAATTCTGCGGGGGCTGGTTATGGGGTTGTACGCGGGCTGGGCCGCTCCGCCGCACGACACGTTGCCGGGCTTATCGAGGTTTTGACCTTTCCGTTTCCAATATGGAGGGACAGCTATTACCCCATACTGGCGCCTGATATTCCTTACATTCATGCAGGCTACTCGGAATTCCCGCCTGAGGTTGGGAACGAATCGAAATACCCTTACGTGCGCGATTCGCACCAGGATTTCAACTAGCGTCCGCTTTCGTCGAGCTTGCAGTATTGTTCTGGAAAATTTCTAAGGTGTCCGCATTGTCTGGTCGTTGGTGCCCGTGAGCAGCCGTATTGACGTAGTTTACGCCAGCGTAAAAATAGACGACGGATAAAGGCGGTTGGCGATGCAATCGCGACGTTTTTCTGCGCTGCCCCTCATAGGCATCTTAGCGGTCATCTATTTCGTAGTCGGGAAATTCGGTTTGATGCTGGCGTCATTGCACGCGAGTGCATCGCCGGTGTGGCCGTCGGCGGGAATCGCGCTGGCCGCAACACTCTTGTTCGGTTATCGCGTATGGCCAGCCATCTTTATTGGTGCGTTTTTGGTGAACGTTACGACCGCGGGAAACGTACCCACATCATTTGCCATCGCCATCGGCAACACGTTGGAGGCGCTGGCCGGCGCATGGCTCGTGAATCAATTCGCCGGCGGCAAGGAATTCTGTGATCGTCCCCAAGGCGTCTTCAAATTCGCGCTTGCAGCGGCGATTAGCACCATCATCAGCCCTGCTTTTGGTGTGACCAGTCTCGCCCTCGCCGGCTTTGCCAATTGGACAAGCTACGGCGCGATCTGGCTGACATGGTGGCTCGGCGATGCAACGGGCGATCTTGTTTTCACTCCCCTTGTTCTTCTCTGGACCGGTGCCTCAAAACGACGTTGGAATAAAAAGGAAGCTGCGGAAGTCGGCACGCTGCTCCTGTTGCTGGTGCTGCTGAGCAGTATCGTCTTTGGCGGGTGGCTTGAAATTTCGTCTCGGAATTATCCGATCGCTTTTATTTGTGGACCCTCGCCCTGCAATCGTGGACAGCGGTGCTGGCAATTACGGCGATGGCGCTTTCCGCCGGTATGGCCGAGCGACGGCGCATTGAGGAAGAGCTTCAGCAGCAAAAGTCGGTCGTGGAAACCGCTAATCGCACCAAAGACCATTTCCTGGCCATGCTTTCGCACGAACTACGCACGCCGCTCACCCCGGTCATTTCCGCATTGGAATCGCTTGAGACAGAACCGACGCAAACTGAAGACACCAGGTCGGCCCTGACCATGATCCGTCGCAACATCGAATTGGAGACACAGCTCATTGATGACTTGCTCGATTTCACCCGAATCGCCAGAGACAAAATGCAACTTCGATTCGTTCCGGTCGATGCGCATCTGGCTATCTCAAATGTCGTGGAGATTTGCCGCGCAGAGGCCGAATCCAAAAAACTTGACGTGCATCTCAATTTGCGGGCGAACGCGCATCACGTAGCGGCAGACGCGGCAAAGTTTCAGCAAATCGTCTGGAACTTGCTCAAGAATGCCGTCAAATTCACACCGGACGGTGGTGAGATCGCAATCTCTTCTTCCAATCCGTCACCAGACGTCTTGACGATCAGCGTGCGCGACACCGGTATCGGCATGGAACCAGAAGTCATGCAGCGCATTTTTGATCCCTTTGAACAAGGCAATCGCTCGTTTGAACGCCGATTTGGCGGCCTGGGCCTTGGCCTCGCGATTTCAAAATCCCTCGCCCAAGCGCACAGCGGCACTCTCACCGCGCAAAGCGGCGGATGCGATCGCGGATCGACATTCATCTTTTCGATGCCAACGCTTTCGCCGGCTGAAGTAGCCACGGTCCCTGCTAAAGTAAGGCATGAAGCTTCGCAGCGAGGCCTGAAAATTCTCCTCGTTGACGACCACCCCGACACGTGCGCTGCGCTGGCGAAATTGCTTGTCCGCCGCGGGCATCTCGTGGCGGCGACTCACAATGTCCGCTCGGCCATGGAAGCGGCAGTGCACAATAAGTTCGATCTGCTCATCAGCGATATTGCTCTGCCGGACGGAAGCGGCATGGATCTCATGATCCAATTGCGCGTGATCTCTAAGATTCCGGGGATCGCGATCAGCGGTTTTGGCAACAACGGCGATATCGAAAGGAGTTTGCGCGCAGGTTTTTCCGAACATCTGATCAAACCGATCAAGCTCGAAAACTTGGAAGCCGCCATTGAGCGTGCCCTCGCGGGGTAGTGCACACCTCTCGCGAGGTGATCCTATGCGCGTGGTCAATCTAGAAATCGAAGACATCGCTTTCGGCGGGAAAGGCGTCGGCCGCGAGAATGGAAAAGCCGTCTTCGTCCCTTACACGATTGAAAGCGAAACCGTTTCAGCCGAGATCGTGCGCGAGAAAAAGCAATTCGCCGAAGCGGAGCTGGTCGAAGTAAAGGAGAGGTCCCCAGATCGTGTTGAACCGCAGTGTCCCTACTTCGGCCGCTGCGGAGGATGCGCTTACCAGCACATTAGCTACGAACATCAGCTCGCGATTAAATGGCGACAGGTGCGTGACGCTCTGCAGCGAATCGGCAAACTCAAGGACGTTCCAATGCGACCGATCATTCCTTCGCAGGAACAGTATAGATATCGCAATCGAATCACTGTGCACGCGCAGGATGGCGTGATCGGTTTTTTCCGGCGCGACTCGCATCGCCTAATCGATATCGAGCACTGCCCGATTTCGCGCGTTGAAGTCAATCGCGCTCTTTCGGAATTACGTGGGCGACCACACGTAAGCGATGGTCATTACACGTTGCGGGCTTCAGCCAACGCGCGCGTTTTCTTGCAAACAAACGACGCGGTCGCAAGGGCGTTACGCGATTTGGTTGTCGATCTCATTCCGCCGAATCAACAACTGTTGATCGACGCTTATTGCGGCGCTGGATTCTTTGCGAAAGCGTTGCTCGAAAAATTCGAGCGAGTGATCGGCATCGATTGGGACCGCTTTGCAATTGCGGCCGCGAAAGAAAACGCCAAGGAAAAAGAGACTTACATCGCGGGCGATGTGGGAACTGAATTGAAAAAGGTAGGGGCGGTTCACCCGAACCGCCCAGCGAGCGAACATGACGTAGAAAACGGACGATTGAGGTCAATCGCCCCTACCACGCTCATCATCGATCCTCCAGCTATTGGGCTGAGCGCAGACGTGCGAAAAGCGATTGTTGATCTTGCGCCGACAGCGCTCATTTACGTTTCATGCAATCCGCCGACACTCGCGCGAGATTTGAGAGATTTGCAGAATAACTTCACCATCGATTCGGTCACGCCGCTCGACATGTTTCCGCAGACTGCCGAGATCGAAGTAGCGGTGCATTTGCAATGCAGACATTAGATAAATTTGAAATCACGAGCGCATTAGCGTTCTGATTGCTTTGTCCCAACGAGAAAAAGGATCATTAGCCCGCCGATTGGCAGACCGATCAACGTCTTTGGGTCGTGTCGGAGCAACGCATTAAGTGAATCGCCGATTAGATTGGCGACGAGGACCGCAATCGCCAGCCGGCGTCCCCACTCCACGTTTCTTGCAAGGCCAATCGCGGCTGAGCCGCACGCTACGCCCACCACTGCCATCACCGCGATCGCCGTGGCGCGACCGATCTCTAGAAACTGGACACGCGCTTCTGGTTTTAACTGCCAGATCGATTCCAGAAAACTTCCCGGAAAGGCCAGCGCCAGCATCGTGACCAAACAGATCAACGCACCAGTCGCGAAAAAAATTATCAGCAAGATCGTTCCGAGCGATCGACGCTTCGGATTCACGCGTAAACGACCAGATCGATTTCTTCAGGCAACGAGTTGGATACTTCGCGGATGACGTTTCCGCGCAGCAGATTTATCAGCGCGCTGCGTTGTGGCGCGCCGAGAATGACGCGCGATGCACCGAGCGTCGCGGCAACATCGACAATGGTCTCGGCAGCCGAGGGACTCACCGCATAGCAAAACAGCGGCGTGATGTTCTCGGCTTTCTGTTTCGCTTCAGCGAAAATGGCGCTGGCTTCCGGATCTTGCTGCCATTTGCGCCGGGCATCCTCTTCCGTCATGAACGGTTGTTCACGCACGAAGAGCAGGTAAAGACGCGCGCCGGCCGTGGCTGCTTCCCGCAACGCGAAATCGAGGGTACGCCCTGCGCTGCGAACCGCGCACAGGATTGCTTCGCCCCCTGACGGAGCCGGCGCTTTGGACGTCGGACGCGCAATATCGACACCTAATTGTCGTGGTGGCAGCGCTGGCGCAGCTTCCTTTTTCATTCGGCGTTCCTGCACAAGTCCGCGAAGAATTAATCCAACAGCGAGAATCGTGACGGCAAAATAACGCGCATTCGGCTTGTCGATGAGCAGCGAGATTTCGATCGCAGCCATGACAAGAAAAGTTCCGAACATGAGCGTGCGCTCCCAGCTTTTAATCGACAATTTCCGATCGGTCGAGGTGGCGCCTAGATTGGTTGCTATCGCGCCAACCACGCCGACGGCATAAAGATCGGCCAGACCGGACATGTCTTTGACGACAATCACGAGCAGCATTGGGACGAGAGTAGCGAGCAACATTCCGGCGCTTGGCACGCCCCATTTGTTGAGGCGCTGAAAGATCTTCGGGATCTCGCGGTCGCGTGACATGAGAAATTGGATTGCAATGAGGTCGACAACCGCAGTGTTGACGGCAGACAGCAGCAGCAAGCCGAAAACAATGCTGACGAGGAAACCAAATGCATGACCCAGCGCGGGACCAAGCGCGCCGCCGACAAAAATTTGGCCCATGTAACGCAGCATGTAATCGCGCACGCCTTCGGCCCCGGGCGCGTTGACGTCGCCGTTCACGATCTGCAATCCGCTGAGCGCGTGCATCGCGAGCCCAAGCAACGCGGTGAACAAACAAACTTCGATCATCACTATCAGGATTGCAGGCGTTGATGTTTTAACTACCGATGGCTTCTCGTCGGTGCTCCCGGCATCGAGCTTCATGACGCCTGTGGCATTTGCGATCGCTTCCACCCCCGACAGGGCCAACACGATTCCGACAAAAGCGGCCCAGTTTTGACCAAACGTTCCATGCAATGGCTGCAAGTGAGCAAAGGCTTCATCCAGGTGGGGCAGGCAAAACAGACCGAGAATAACCACGACCACGGCGGTTGGAATCGAAATCAAGAACGCAAGGCCGCCAGTTTGCTTCGGGCCTAACAAATTCAGCAACCCGATGATCAAGATTGACATCGCCGCGAATTTTTCCGGATGCGGCACGCCGAGATATTGAAAGGCGGAAAGCGCGCTGATGGCCGCAGTGACCAAATAATCGGCGATGAGCAAAAACGCGCCGACGATGGATATGACTTCGCTGCGATGCCGCACGCTGGCGTAAACGCCGCCGCCATCGGGATAAAGGCGGCAGATGACCATGTAGTTGAGACCGACGAGTGCAGTGAGCACGCACATCGCCGCGATCAGCCAAAATGAACTGTAGCCTGCGACAGCGAATGCAAGCCCAATGACGTAGGCCTTGCTCGTCCCCCAATCGCCGTACAAAATCGCCGCCGCGCGCTTCCAATCCACATTGCGCGGTCGCTTAACGTCTGTTGGTATCAATTAATTCGACTCAACGAGACCGCCTCGCGCGACGAGGCGCCTCACTTCAGCAGGAGCCGGATTTCACGACATCCATTGCCCTTTAATGATGCTGACGAGGTGAGCTGTCGGGCTGGAGCCATTAAATGCTCTCGATGCCGCGCATCGTTCGCCCCGATCCGCACCGCATTCGCGGGACGGAATTTGGTTCCCCCGTTGGACCGGCCACTCGCCGATCCATTAAGCGAAACAAAGAACCGCCAAAATATCTGATTGAGTCGAATTAGAGTCAAGCGAGGCGGCCGCGGAGAAAGAGCTTGCCAGCGAACGAGCGCGCAATGGAGATTCTCCGCCACTGAGCAATGGCGCAGCTGATTGAAGATGTTGTTCTCGACGCGAGTGCGGGTGTGCACCGGCCGCGCAATCTGGACTGGAAACGCGCCGCCGCATTGCTCTACGGCGATTGGGGTACCAGCAAGGCGTACGTCATTGGTCTGGCGTTTGTTGCCGCCGGATTTTCGTCGCTGCCGATCATTCTTGCCGTTTGCGCGCTCACGGGGCTGGTCGGCATTAATTACATTGTTATCTGCCGTCATTTCCCTGATGGCGGCGGTGTTTACTCCGCCGCGCGCGAGCAGAGCCGGTTGCTGGCGGTGGTCGGGGCGCTGCTGCTGGTTGCGGATCTTACGGTCACGGCAGCGCTCAGTGGCTGGTCTGCATTGACCTACATCACTTCGGGCGCGGAGCACATTACTTGGATCGGGTTCCTTCGCGACCACATAGCGCTCACAACAATTGGCCTGCTGTTGATCATGGGTCTGGTCAATTATTTTGGACCGAAGCATTCCGGAAGTTTCGCGGTGGCGCTGGCGTTGCCGACGGCGTTCGTAGTGGTTCTTATGATCGCGATCAGCGCGCCGCATCTCACCACACATTTCCTCGAGCCGCGGCACCAGAGTGTGATGGCCGTATGGGTACAATTTGTCGGCGTGATCTTGGCGCTCTCGGGTGCAGAGTCGATCGCGAATCTCACCGGGGTGATGAAGCTCGATCCAGGCTCGACAATGGAACACCCAAGCGTCGCGCGTGAGTCGGTCAAGGCCATTACGCCCGTGGCAATCGAAGTTGTGCTTGGCACGGCGCTTCTGGGATGGGCAATGCTTTCACTGCCTTCGGTCCTCGGTAAGACGCTGCATCTGACCGATAAGGGCGAGATCGCGGCGGTTCTGGGACAGCGGAGTGAAGACATGTTGCGCTTCATCGGCGAGCAATTTGCCACCGCCACATTTTCGCCTGCGGTCGGGCAGATTTTCGGCTGGATCGTTGGAATCGTTTTCTTCCTGCTGCTCTTGAGCGCGGCCAACACGGCGATCGTGGCGATGATCGGTCTGCTTTACATGATGTCGCGCGATCGCGAGATGCCGCGGCAATTCCGGCGCCTCAATGGGCACGGCGTTCCCATGTGGCCGCTGTTCATCGCCACCGGCTTGCCGGTCGTCGTGCTGCTTTTCGCAGCAAGCTTCACTGCGCTGGCCGGCCTTTATGCGATCGGCGTAGTCGGCGCGATCACGGTCAACGTCGGTTCGTGCACTTTCAGTCGGACGAGGGGTTTCACGTGGTACGATCGCGTGCTCTTTGGCATCACGTTCGTAATTCTGGCGTTTGTCGAGCTGACGCTGGCCCA
>WNGK01013198.1_pt1 | contig 24261 bp, 26 predicted proteins | sample 5400601 | NCBI WGS metagenome assembly WNGK01 (sample SAMN13153376, study PRJNA577476) | soil metagenome | isolation source: 60 cm soil or saprolite under Garry oak tree replicate 1 | place: USA:California | collected 2016-06-15
GCGGCTACCGCGCCTGACCATACGGAGGCGGCTGCGCGTTCAGCTGGCGCTTCCGCCGTGCAGGGCGTCCTGGAGTTCCTTCTCGCCTTCCTTGGACAGCGAGGTCTTGAGCACCGTGCCGCCGTACTTGCTCATCGCCTCGACAGCCTTGTCCGGGGTGACCTTCTCCACCATGAGGAACAGCGCTGAGGTCCCCGGCTTCAGCATGCCGCGGACCTGGTCCTGGAATTGCTTGTCCACGCCGGACTTGGAAATCTTCCCCATGAGCGCGCCGAGCCCGGCGCCGACAGCCATCCCGAAAACGGGGACGAAAAACAACAGGCCGAACAGCAGGCCCCAGAACATGCCCCAGGTCGCCCCGCCGCCGACCAGGTGATGGCTGGTGTGCGTGTGGTACTTGCCCTCGTTATCCCGCGTAATCACCGCGATGGCGTCAGGTTGGATGATCAGGTCCTGCGCCAGCCGCCGCGCCTCGTCGGCCGCCTCCTCGGCAGTGGCCTCGTCGGGGTAGGCGATTGCGATCAGGTCAGCCATAATGTTCTCTTTTCTCGGTAGGCCGGCTGAGTCATGCCTAGTCCATCAATCCGGCCGCTACCGCGCCCCACCCGCAGCGGGTGATACCCCAAGGCACCCGAGTAGGGCTTCGTGACAGGATCAGATCAGCCCGAGCTCGCGTGCGCGGCGGACCGCCTCGCGGCGATGAGCCCCGACCCAACCAGGATGACCGGAATCTCATCCGCCATGAGTGGGCCACGGGGACCGGTGAAGCAGGACCGTGGGAATTTGCCACTCTGATTCCGACCTGCTGGGGGCTCTCGTGCCATCGTCCTACTACGAGATCCGGGTAGCCGGCGTGCTCCCATCTGAGGTTTTGCTTGACTTCGACCGGCTCACTGCCTCGGTCGAGCCCGTCGAGACCGTCCTGCATGGCCAGCTCGTAGATCAGGTGGCCCTGCACGGGTTGCTGGCCAGGCTGGAGACGTTCGGCATCGAGGTTCTAGAAGTACGCCGCCTTCACGAGAAAGGTCCGCCCGCCGGCGAGGGACGCCCGTGATTCATGGTCGGCTGCGCAACTGCGGTCATGCAGTGCGGGCTGGCATCCGGATAATCCGTGCCGGAGTGCCCACCTCGCCGGCCGGCGAGCCGAAGGTCAGGAATCGCTCGGAAGACTGGCCCGCGGCCCGTTCTGCCACGCCGATGCGCCGGCCGAAACCGCGGCTCTGGTCTGGGCCCACTTCAGCCTGGCCAGCTCGCTCGGCGGCACTTCCATTTCACTGACCCAGCGGCGAACAGCCGATACTAGGTGCCCGCTGCCCACGGCCAGGCCAGCCAGGACGATCAAGGTACCGGATCCCACCATTACCGCGCTGGTAATCAGCGGACCAGCCCTGAACTGCGGCCCGGTCGTGCGGTTCTCGCTATTGCCCATGACACCATCCTTATTCCGCGACGTAATCATCACTGTGGTCAGCCAGATAGCATCAGAAATCATCCGCACAGGGTGATCGGCAAGGTCTTCGCGAACTTTAACTGTCACGTTCCGCGCATCATTCGCGCCGGGCGATGCGCTGGCCTGTCCGCACTGTAATCGTGGGCGTGTGGCCGAGCACCATGGATTACCGCCCGAGCATGGACGCCTTCGCGGCCCTGGTTAGCTAACCAGCCCATCACCTGATGGCCCGTCGCATGTCTCCTGCTTAGACCGGACCAGCGGATTCGACCATCGGCTATGCGCCGTAGCGCGCCGACCTGAAGGAGGAGGATCATGGCTCGTTATCCGAATATCGGTGACCATGGGCTCATCGGTGATCTGCAGACGGCGGCGCTGGTGACCACTGATGGCGTTCTGGACTGGTTCTGCTGTCCCCGGTTTGATTCGCCGAGCGTATTCGCGTCCTTGCTGGATGCCGAGCGCGGCGGTTTTTACCGGATCGCGCCTGACCGGGACGACTATGTGAGCAGGCAGCTGTACCTGCCGGATACGGCGATCCTGATCACGCGGTTCATGACCCCCGACGGGGTCGGCGAGGTACATGATTTCATGCCGGTCATCGAGGGTGGGGCGACCGCCAGGCACCGGCTGGTGCGGCATATCCGGGTGGTGCGGGGGGTCATGCGTTTCGCAATCGAGATCCAGCCGCGGTTCGACTACGGCCGCAAGCCGCACGAGCTAGAGATTTCCGAGCACGGCGGCGTGTTCCGGTCCGACGGCCTGGAGCTGACGGTGCATGGCATCGTGCCGGAGGGGGTCACTGTCCAGAGCCTGGGGCTCGCCATGGTGCGTGACGGCGACGGCTTGCGGTGGACGCGGACATTGCGGGAGGGCGAGTCCGGCGGGGTGATGCTGGAGTCGATGGGCGGCGCGCCGCGACCGGTCACGCCCGAGCAGGCGCAACGACTGCAGGATGAGACCGAACGATTCTGGCGCGGCTGGCTGCGCCGCTCGAGTTACACCGGCCGGTGGCGGGAGATGGTCGCCCGTTCGGCGATGACGCTCAAGCTGATGACCTACGCGCCGACCGGCGCCCCGGTTGCGGCGCCGACCACCGGGCTGCCCGAGCAGGCCGGCGGGGAGCGCAACTGGGATTACCGCTATACCTGGGTGAGGGACGGGTCCTTCTCCATCCACGCGCTGCTGGGCCTGGGCTACGTGGAGGAAGCCGCCGCCTTCGGGGCCTGGCTGAGGGACCGGGCGCAAGAGCAGGCGGGTAAGGGCTCCGGGCCGCTGAAGATCATGTACCGGGTAGACGGCACCTCCGATCTGGTCGAGGAGACGCTCGACCACTTCGAGGGCTGGCGCGGCTCACGGCCGGTGCGGATCGGGAACGGTGCGGCCGACCAGTTGCAACTCGACATCTACGGTGAGGCCCTCGATGCCATGTCCCTCGGCGACAGCCACGGAGCTCAGATCGCCCACCAGGGCTGGACGGCGGTGTCAGGCATCATCGACTGGCTATGCGAGTACTGGGACCAGCCTGACGAAGGCGTCTGGGAGACCCGCGGCGGCCGGAGGAACTTCACCTACGGCCGGTTCCAGACCTGGGTGGCGCTAGATCGCGCGATCCGGCTGGCGCAGCATCGCGGCCGGCCGGCCGACCTGGCCCGGTGGATCACAGAACGCGACGCGGTCTACCGCCAGATCATGGAGCGCGCCTGGAACCCCAAGGTGGGCGCGTTCACCCAGCACTATGACACCGAGGTGCTCGACTCCTCGCTGCTGAAGATGCCGTTGCTTGGCTTCATCGCCCCCCGCGACCCGATGTGGCTGTCCACGCTGGCGGCAATGGACCGCGAGCTTGTCTCCGACAGCCTGGTCTACCGCTACAACCCGAGCGCCTCACCCGACGGGCTGGCCGGCGACGAAGGGACCTTCTCCCTATGCACGTTCTGGTACGTCGACGCCCTCACCCGCGCCGGGCGGCTCGATGACGCCCGGCTGACGTTCGAGAAGATGCACACCTACGCCAACCACCTGGGCCTGTACTCCGAGGAGATCAGCAGCACCGGCGAGCAACTAGGGAACTTCCCGCAGGCATTCAGCCACCTAGCGCTGATCAGCGCCGCGATCAACCTCGACCACCAGCTCGACCACGGCCCGGGCTCGATACGGCCATGAGCGCATCCGATCTTAGCGAGAGTGAATTCCAGGACCTTTACCAGCGATTGAAACGCATGTCCAGGTGGGGGGCAGCCGACCGGAGGGGAGCGCTGAACTATATCTCAGAGGCCGACGTGATGGCGGCCGCCAGCGTGTCCGCGATCAGCCTCGGCACTCCATCCCCGGTGTGCTTCATCCGCCGGGGATGGACGGCCGAAGCCATCGCTGCGGCTGGGCGGGAGGATCGTCGCGGCTTTCCGGCCCGCGGCTAGCCGCTACCGGCGGCGGGAAACGCGCCGTGCGGTGCGCCGGCCGGTGCGCCGCGCTACTCTGCGTGATCCGAACATGTCAGCCTCCGGGTTGTCGGGTTACCTCATGGTTTGCTCGGCGCGGCCGAGGACGTTTCAAGCTCGTGCAGTTCCTTCGCCTCCTCGGCGGACATCAGCCCGATCTCCACCAGGTCGAGCGGGCTGATGAAGCCGTCGCTGATGCGGAAGCCACCAGCACGGAATACGGCATCGCGAATCGGCACCGCCCAGTGGTGCTCGATCAAGATCAGCGCCGCCGCCGAGTCGTTCGGGATGTCTTCCAGCACATCCCAGCCTTCTTCCTCGGTAAACACGTGCACGCCGCCCTCGGCGGCCACCTCCTCGGCGCCCGCGACCGCGCCCGCCTCGACGCCCCCCTCGCCCTCGATGCCCAGGCCGATCAGCGCGCCGATCTTGGTACCGAGCTCGATCGCCTCAGTCTCGGTCAGGTTGCTGAGGTGCTCCACCTCCAGCTCGCCATCGGCGTCCTTGTAGACGACCAGCGAGTCAATCACCCGCACCGTGTCGCTTTCCCTGAGCCGCTCGAGTTCGGCGATGATCTCGCCGTGGAAGTCGGGATGACTGAATCCCAGCACGATCAGCTGCACAGGCCCAATTGCCATAATCCTGCCTCCAGGTGACGTGAATCCGATCTGGATAAACCTGTACCGCAAGCATCTGGCCGAATCGGGCCAGCGTGCATCACCCCGTGCGGATGATGCGTCAGTCAGCCTGAGCTGACGTCGGTCAGAGCGGCGGCTATTCAGAGCCCCGGAGCGCGCGCAGGGAGGCCTCGAATGACAGCAGCCGGCTGCCGACGACCTCGGCGTACTCTGCGCCGGCGCCTCCCGGCGCACGCTCAGCGTCCATCGCCGAGCGGACAGCCTGCAGCGAAGCGAGCGCATCAGCGGCCCTGGCGCGATTGTCCTCGTCCGGAGCCGACTCGCGGAGCGCGTAAAGCGTCTGCGCGAGGTCATCCGAACGGCGCTGGATGTCATGCCAGCGAGCGGCCGCGTCATCGGCGGCCAGCGCACTAGGGGTTTCCGCCACGCTCATGGCGTCGTGGAGGGCCGAGCCCTCCGCGTACGCGTCGATAATCCTCGACCGCCAGCCTGCGGCGGCTGCAGAGCGGCCGCCGGCTGAGCGCACTATCAGCACGATCACGCCGACCAGGGCGACGGCGCCCAGGAGGATCCATAGCCACAGCAGGCTGGTGGCCGCCCCGCTGTTGGCCGCCGGGGAACCGGTCGGTTGTGCGGTCACCGACGGAGCGGCGACGGCAGATGAAACCGCCGCGGTCGGGCTCGGGGTGGTGGCGGTCGGGCTCGGGGTGGTGGCGGTCGGGCTCGGGGTGGTGGCGGTCGGGGTGGCCGTGGTGCTCGCGATGGCGCCGGGGGTGCTGGCACTCCTGCTCGGCGTGATACTCGCGATCGCGCTCTTGACCGTACTCCCGCATCCGGCAGCCATGCATCCAGCGGCCAGGATTGCTGCCGAAAGGAAAAGAATCCTCGTAAGCCGCCGCATGCCCAATCCTTCCGCGCATTATCTGTAACAGATCTTGTAATAGGCCGCCGGGCAAGTCATTCACAGTAATGATCCTGCTAATCGGCCTGTGGGGCCTCACCCGCTTTGGGGGACCTGGTGGATGCGTAGTCCTGGACGAGGCAGCAGGCACGGCTCGGGCTGAGGGTGGGGGATCATCCATGAGGGGCGATGCTCGGCGGCTGCGCGGAGTAAATGATGGCAGGAAAGGCGCCCGCGACGGGGATGGAGATCAATTATGGCTTCTCATGGTGCTCGGACAGCACGATGGCAGCCACGACAGCCACTCAGCCGAGGACAACGACCCGATGCAGGTCGCCGTCTTCCCGCTGGCCGTGCCTTACCTGCTCAACCCGGCCGGGATCGTCATCTTGGTCACCACGTCGGCAGAAGCCGCCTCGGTCGCGGTATTCGCCGTCTTCCTCGGCATCCTTATCCTGGTACTCGCCCTCGATGTCGTCGTGTTCCGCTGGGCCGTCCAGGTCAGCAGCCACCTGGACGCCAGCCGGATGCTGGTGACCGAGAAGGTATTCGGCTTCCTGCTCGCTGCGCTCGGCGTGCAACTGGTGCTCGCCGGATTGTCCGACGTCGGCGTGATCCACCTGATCAGCCACTGAAAACCGAGCCGTGCCAGCCATCTGCGGGCGTCACCGGTGCGGAGCCGAACAGACGCGCGACGTCATCCGCTTGTTGTCATAGCGCTGCTGCCTGGCGGCCCCGCGAGGGTTGCCTCCCTAGTGCTGACCATCCGCCGGAGTATGAGCCCGCCGATGATCTCGAAGACGCCCATGACGATGGACCAGACGCCCAGCAGTACCGCCAGGACGGTGAGCGAGGAGACAGGGGTAGCCGTGACCACGATCCCCGCGATGAGGCTCACCGCGCCGAAGGCGATCCACCAGGCCCTCCCTTCGCGGGCACCGCCTGCGATTCCTCCGATGAGCGCCGTCACGCCCTGCACAACCCAGGTAAGGCCCACGAACAGGCCGATGAGAGCCCTGGTCAGATGCAGATGGCGGATCAGGACGACGCCGATGACGAGGAACAGCAGCCCGGCGATCCCTAGCCACACCCGATGCGATTCTCCGGGGCCGAATACGCGGATCAGGTGAAAGATCCCCGAGAGGATCATGAGGACGCCGAGCAGGACGGCGACGACGTTCAGCGACCCTGCGGGGTGGAAGCTCACGATGAGCCCGAGGATCAGTGTCAGTGCGCCGAGAACCACCGTCGCTTGCCATGACTCCGCCATGACCAGGCCAGATGATGGCGGTGCGTCATAATCGCCGGATTCCATTAGTGCTCCTGTCTCGTTCTTGGGCGAAGAACCCCTGAACTCGGCTCGGGCGTGATGGCCATGGACCGTCCGCCGCCCAATCGCGCCGCTGGCGTCAGTCGTCGTCCGCGAAGGCATCGCGGAGCTTTTGCTCCTGGTCCGCGGACATATTGGTGGTGATCAGCACGATGGCTTATGAACGCGGGCCCGTCATCACCCGGCGGGAGTGAGCCCGCGCGACGCCGCCAGCTTCAAGATCATCCCGATAAACTCTGCTGCCGCTCGGGTCCGCATCGCACCCGCAGGTCGCCCATCTGCCGGTGCCGCCCGCGCTGATCTCAAGCGAACCCAGGCCGCCGTCGTCAAGGCTCATCGACATTGGTGATTCGGATAAGGTCGTCTGATGTTCGCGTGAGAAAGACCAGGAGCCGCCCGTACATGCCGTTAGCTCGCGGCGAGCACGATAAAGGCATCCATGGCTATAGAACGCCACCCAGAGCACAATGCCGTTAGATCGTCCGATCGCAGGATGCCCAGGCGTGCCCTTTCCCGCGGCAATCAGGTAAGCGACAGGCATGTTCTGCGACCAGACAGCAGATTCCGAATTATTGTGTGACATTACATCCCCTATAAGGGCTGTAATGACACACAATGACGATTAACTCCTGGAGGGTGCCCGTTTTGCCAAGTTTTGTCGGAGCTGGACGGGCGGGCGAGTGCCCGCCCGCAGCGCAGCCTGACACCTACTCCCGACCGCCGGGCCACTAGCTGACCGGCATTGACCCATAGCAGCCAGACGAAACTGCCGTGCACGTCAATGCCAGGGACGATCCGCGCCACCACGTCGATGATGACCGCGAGGACCACCAGGCGGATTGCCAGCCGGATAATCATGCCTGCGGTCCAACCGACTCAGCGTCGGCGGCGAGGCATGCTTCACGCGTGATACGCGTGGTTTTGCCGGACCCTTTGGAAGGAGACTGCCGGAGCGAAGGCTCTTCGTAGCTGGAGTGCTTACTTACTGCACCGTCAGAACGGCAGAATCACTGGTCACATTAGTCTCCCATGTACCATCGGCTGCTGTCCCAATTTGGGACCGAGGCGGAAAATTAGAGTGCTTCCTTCGCGGGCAAATGCGGATTAAAGATTTTCGCAGACGTGCCCGGCGCGTCTCTGGGTATGGACGGAGCCCAGCCATGTCGAACGCAGTGCGTGACTCGCGCTTGACTGTGCCACAGCTTCCGCCGCGACATGTTTCTCGCGCCCGCCTGCTCGCCGAGCTGGATGAGGCCGCGAACCTGCCGCTTACCCTGCTATCCGCCGGGCCAGGGGCGGGCAAAACCGTGCTGCTCACCGACTGGGTACGGCGCGCCGGAGCCCGGGTAGCATGGCTCGATCCGATGGCGGCGGACGCCGAGCCGCGCCGGTTCTGGCGCCTGCTCCTAGCCTCGCTGCGGGAATGCGATGGCGCGGAGCGCGGCCCGCCGATCACGATGCCGCGGGGCGCCGCGGTTGACCTGGTCCAGATCCTGTTCAGCACCGTCCCTGAGGCGGCGGCTCCATGTGTCGTGATCATCGATGATGCACACGTGCTCACTCATCCGGATGTGTTGGAGGCCCTGGATAGCCTGGTCCGCGGGGGACAGCCTGGGCTGCGCTTGGTGCTGGCCGCGCGCAGTGATCCCCTCCTGCCGCTGCACCGGTACCGGCTGGCCGGGCAGATGCGCGAACTGCGCGCGGCGGACTTGGCCATGACCCCGGCGGAGATCGGGGAAGTGCTCGCGGCGCACGGCGTCACCCTCGCGCCGCGGGATTTCGGCCTCCTCGCGGCACGGACCGAGGGATGGGCGGCCGGCGTACGGCTGTCAGCCATGCGCATGGAGGGCACCGAATATCCGGCCGACTTTGTTTCCGAACTCGCGCTGGATCCAGGAAGCATCGGCGAGTACCTGGTGGACGAGGTCCTTTCCCGGCAGCCCGAACCGCAGCAGCGACTGCTGGTCGAGACGAGCTTCCTGGACGTGGTGACAGGGGCTCTGGCCGATGCGGTCACGGGCATGGCCGGGTGCGGGGAAATGCTCGCCGACCTCGCGCGTGACAACTCATTCGTCATACCGCTCGATGCCAGCCAGGCTTGTTACCGCTACCACCAGCTGTTCGGGGAGATTCTCCGCTACCTGCTGCAACGGCGCAAGCGGCATGCCGTGCCGACTCTGCAGTTGCGCGCGGCCGCCTGGTTCGAGAGCGCCGGTGACCTGGGAAACGCCGTTTACTGGTCCGCGCAGGCCGGCCACAGGGCGCACGTGGCTGCGCTCCTCGCGCGCGGCGGATTCGCGCACGCGTTCGTGCACAGGCAGGATCTATCGGGTGTCGGCCTCCGCGAGTTGCTGCCACTGCGCGTACCAGAGGGCGCAGGCGCCATCCAGGCCGCCGAGTTCGCCGTCGCCAGTTGCGCAATCGAGGCTGTCTTCGCCGACGCCGACTCGGCCGCAGGCGGGCTGCAACGCATGCCAGATGTGGAAGCTGACGAGGCCCTGGCGGATCCAGACCTGCTCGTCACCTCCGACCTAGTGGAACTCGTCCTCGCGCAGAAAGCATGGGATGCCCGCGTCGTCGACGCGGCGGCGCGCCGCCTCCTCAGCAGGAGCGGCGATGCGTCAGCGCCTCTCATGCCGGGGTTGCGGGCGGCGGTGCTGCTGGCGCAGGCGAGCACTCACCTCTGGCACGGCAGGCACGAGGACATCGGCGCACTCCTGGACGATGCACTCGCGCAGGCAGAGCGGGAGGGACCACCTGGCATTGAACTAGAGGTGCTCGGCATGATGGCGTTCGTCGACAGTTACTGGTCGCGGACGAGCCGCGCATATGACGCGGCGCAGCGAGCCGATGCTCTCCGGAGGCAAAAGAACCTGGGCGTCCCCCCGGTGCTGGAACTCGCGCTGGCGTTGCGCTCCCTGGTAGCAGGCGACCTCGGTGGCCGGGCGCGAGCGCTCCAGCGAATACTGCTACCCGACGTGGTCGGCTCAGACCCTGGTATCGCGGCGGCAATCGTGGTCGGGCAAGCCAGCGTTCTCATCGGCCGGGGTCAGGTCAACCAGGCACGGATCCTGCTGCAGGAGGCCGGGCACCGCATCCCGCCAGTGCTGGCTGTCCAGCGCGACATCATGCTGGCGGATCTAGATACCTCACTGGGACGGCCGCGCGCGGCGCTCCGGCTGCTGGGGAGTTACCAGGACAGCGAATTCGCCGCCCTGACCGCGGTGCCGCGCGCACGTGCGCACCTTGCCCTGGGCGATCTGCGCAGTGCGCGAGACTGCGTCCGCGTCGTGCTGGCTACTGCCAGCGCCCAAGTGGGTCGTTTCGTGCTCGTGGACGCGATGCTGTGCGATGCGCAGATCGCCCAGGTGAGCGACGATCCGGGGCGCGCAGTCGATATGCTCATCCGAGCCCTGCAGATCGCCCGGGGGGAGATTATCCTGCCGTTCTTGCATGCGAAGGATGTATTCGCCGCCCTGCTTGCCCGGCATCCTGCCGTCGCTGCCCAATGGCCCGTACCTCGCCCGGGTACCCCAGCGGAGCTGAGCTTCGGAGCACCGTCGACGATCTCTGGTGACTTGCCGGAGCGGCTCACCCAACGCGAGCTGACCATCTTGCGTTTCCTCCCCACCGGCATGTCGACCGTTGAGATCGCCGATGAACTGTGTCTATCGGTAAACACGGTCAAGACGCATCTGGCGGCCATCTATCGCAAGCTCCCTGCCCGCCGCCGGCGCGAAGCAGTGCTCCGAGCCCGCCAGCTCGAGCTGATCTGAGCAGCGGCGCCGTCGGGATGCTGACGGCGTCTACCTTCACCCGCCACGGGTGACCCCACCGCGCGTCTTAGTTGCCAGGATCGGCGGTGACACCTGCCGGTGCGCCGCCTGAACCTGCCAGGCACCTGGCCATGGCGGCGGAGGACGAGGCCTGGGGCCTTTCGTGAGCGCTTTCGCGCCGAGAGGCTGCCCAGACTGCGAGGAGTCGTAATGGCAACGCGTTTTGACGGGAAGATCAGCGTCGATATCCGCGACTCGGAAACCCGACTGGGCTCCGTTCGAGCCTCCGAAGGCACCAGAGGGCCCGCCCAACGTGCTGTACATCGTGCTCGATTACATGCTCGCGCGCGAGTGACGCGCCGCGGGACGGTCCTAGCCGGGCACAGGAAAGGATATTCGCCGGGTGAGCAAGCTATTGGCCGCGCATCGAGAGCACCCTCGCGGGCGGGCGGAGAATATGGCCTGGGTGCCGGGAGGCAGTTTCCTGATGGGGTCGGAAGACTTCTACCCCGAGGAGCGCCCGGTGCGTCGCGTCGAGGTGGACGGTTTCTGGATGGACATCCATCCGGTGACCGTCGCCGATTTCCGCCGGTTCGTGACGGCGACCGGATATGTGACCGTCGCCGAGCGCCCGCCGGATCCCCTGCGGTATCCCGGCGCGGACCCGGCGCTGCTGCACCCGGGCTCACTGGTCTTTCATCCGCCCAGTGGGCCGGTGGACCTGCGCTACCCCACCCAGTGGTGGCGCTACCTCCCCGGTGCCAACTGGCGCCATCCGCGCGGGCCGGGCAGCACCATAGACGGGCTGGATCGTCATCCGGTCACGCACGTCGCGGCCGAGGATGCCGATGCCTACGCGGCCTGGGCGGGCAAGGAGCTGCCCACCGAGGCCGAGTGGGAGTTCGCTGCCCGCGGCGGCCTGGAAAGCGCCGTCTTCACCTGGGGAAACGACGCTTCTCCCCACGGCAAGGTGATGGCCAATACCTGGCAGGGGCAGTTTCCGTGGCAGAACCTCAAGCCCCGCCGACGGCAGGGAACGTCTCCGGTCATGTGCTTTCCCGTGAACGGCTTCGGGCTTTACGACATGGCCGGCAATGTCTGGGAATGGACTATTGACTACTTCGCCGCCCGACCCGCCGGGCTTGCTCACAGCGCTCACGGCGCTCACGGCGCTCACAGCGCGTGCTGCGCACCCCGGAATCCGGGGGTCGTCTCCGCGGAGGACAGCCTGGTCCCCGGCCAGCCCGGGGCACACATCCCGCGCCGCGTGATCAAGGGCGGCTCCCACCTCTGCGCGCCCAACTACTGTCTGCGCTACCGCCCGGCGGCACGCCAGGGGGAGGCTGTCGACACCTCGACCGTGCATCTAGGTTTCCGCTGTATCCTGCGGGACGCAGTCGACGCGCCCTGATGAGAACCTCGTCCATCTATGAGATCCGCATCGCGGGTCAGCTGGACGAGGCCACGATCATCGCGTTCACCGGCCTGGAGGTGGCATTCCGCGGCCAGGTTACCGTCATCACCGGCGAGTTCGATCAGGCGGCGCTGCACGGCCTGCTGGAAAGGATCAGGTCGCTCGGCCTCGACCTCGTGGAGGCTCGTCGTGTCCGCGTCTCCCCCAGGGCGCACCCGGGTGACGTGACCGGCTCGTCCTGAACCTCAGGCTCACCGCTGCCGGATGATCCCAGCGCGGCGGACCCGCTGCGAGTATGGCCGGAGGCGATCGGATCGGAAGGAGGCCTCGATGACCAGGCGTACCTATGAGATCAGGGTCGTTGGCTCGCTCGGCCCGGCGGCGCGCGAGGCGTTCGCCGACATGGTGATGGAGGTGGAGCCGACGACAACGGTCCTGTCCGGCGACCTTGACCAGCCCGGCCTGCACGCCCTGCTGGACCGCGTACGCGCGCTGGGCCTGGAACTCGTTGATGTCAAGCAGACGCCGACGTGACCCCCGGTTCCCGGGGAGCCGTGTCACCCTTAGCCGGGACCGTCAGGCAGGCGGCTCAACTCAACCAGCTCGAGGCCAAGCGCCTGGATGCGGTTGAGAGCACCATAAAGGCCCGACTGGTCCATGTCGCCGACCAGCACGGTGTTCGTACCGTTACGTTCAATATGGAAGTCCCCGAACGCCTCACGGCCAGTCTCACCCAGACCACCAGAGATCGTGATCCGGTAGCGGTGCGTGTGCACGTAGCCTCCGTGTGGCTGGCAGTAAATGCACGGGAACTATATAAGTCCATGTTCAGAAAACTGCCCGGCCAGCGTTTATGTATGCCTAAGAGTTACTCGGCGGCCGGGCGCGCGGCGAAACTGGCAGCGGCAACCAAGCGGCAACCGCGATGCGAGGCCAGATCCGGCCGGGACCGAGTGTTTTCGCCAGCCGGTCCTGCTCCAGTTGCGGCCGCGGCCTGCCTGGCATGGCGGCCAGCCACAGTTCCGCGCCGGACCGGCTGAGCGCGCATCACCCATGGCGGATGGTGCCGGGTATCCAGCCGTGGATGGATACTGGTCACCGTGAACCCAGGCGACCGGCTGCGGTCGGTAGGCAGGCGAATGACCGACCCTGTGGAGGTGCTCGCGCAGCAGATAACGGACCGCGTCGTTGAGCTTGTGGTAAACGCGCTGGACGTTAATGATCTCGTCGCACGCGTCGACCTGAACGTGGTTCTCGGTGGCGTCGACATCGACGCGGTCCTGAAGAAGGTCGAGCTGAACGCGCTGCTGGACCGGATGGATCTCAATCCGCTGCTGGACCGGGTCGACGTGGATGCCCTGCTGAAGCGGGCGGACGTGGACGACGTAATCCGGCGTGTCGATGTGGGCGCCTTGCTTGACCGCGTTGACGTCAATGATCTCGTGAAGCGAATTGACATGGCCGCTCTAGTCGAGGAGACCGATCTTGGCGCGCTGATCGCCAGGTCCTCGGGAGGGGCGGCGACCGAGGCCCTCGACGCGCTGCGAAGCCAGGTCGTCGGGCTTGATCAATTTGTCGACCGCTGGGTCAGCCGCCTGCTCAGGCGTAAGCATCCTCTGCCGTCGGCCCCGCAGGCAGAGACATGAGCGCCCGCACGTTGCAGGCCGGCCTGGTGACCTGGCAAGGACATTACGCGGGCTCGGTGTCGCGGTTCGCGGCCTACGTCATCGATCTGGCCGTGAGCACTGGTGTCTTTACCCTCGGCCTCGCGGCTATTTCCTATGGCGTGCAGATCGTGGCCGGCCACTCCGTCGGCTGGAACCGGTCGAATACCGTCGTCGCCATCATTTTCATCGCGTGGCAGTTCTTCTACTTCGGGTATTCGTGGGCGGTGAGCGGCAAGACCTTCGGCATGGCGGTGCTCGGCATCCGCGTCGTCCGGGTTGACGGCTCGGACCTGGATCCACGGCGGGCCGTCGTCCGGGCGCTGGTGTTCCCGCTCAGCTTCCTGCTGTTCGGACTGGGGTTCCTCGGTATCCTCGTGCAGCGCGAGCACCGCGCCCTGCACGATCTCATCGCCGGCACCGCGGTCATCTATGCCTGGGATGCCCGGGCGGCCCGGCTCCGGTTCCTCGCCCGCCGGGCCGAACTCCCCGCGAGCGACAGGCCGCGGCCCGGCCCTAGCCGGCTGCCTGGATTACCGATCACCTCAGACCGGACCTCTCTCCTGGGAACTCCGTGCATACCCTGTAGCTGGTTCCCTGGAAGGCGCATCGAAGCGCGGGGGAGGGGAGGGCGCGTTGAAGATCGCCGTCGTCGGGGGCAGCGCCGCGGGACTTTTCGCCGCGCTGCTGATGGCGCGGGCCGGGCACGACGTCGTGGTGCTGGAACGGGACCGGCTGGAGCCCGCGCCGGACGTGGAATCCGCCGCGGCGGCGGCGTTCCGCCCCTCGGCGCCACAGATCGTGCAGCCGCACATCGTCATGGCCCGGTGTCGTGAGCTGCTCATCGAGCGGTTGCCCGATGTGTACGACGGGATGCTGGCCGCCGGGGTGGCCGAGGCTCCGCTGTGGACGCAGATGCCGGACACGCTGGCCGACACCGCGCCCCGGCCCGGGGATGAGCGCCTGATTCCGGTCATGACCAGGCGCTCCACCGTCGACTGGGTGCTGCAGCGCGCGGCGGCGGCCGAGCCGCGGGTCGAGGTGCGCGGCGGGGTGAAGGTCACCGGGCTGCTCGCCGTCGCCGGGCTCATCGCCATCCCCGGGCGGCGCCCGGTTCACGCGCGGCCGCCGCACGTGACCGGTGTCCGGACCGACCGGGGCGACCTGCCCGCCGACCTGGTGATCGACACCACCGGGCGCCGCTCGCCGGTCGATGACTGGCTGGCGCAGATCAGGGCGCGGCCCACGGCCACCTGGTGGGCCGAATGCGGGGTGGCGTACTACGGCCGCCACTACCGGGTCCGGCAGGCCGTGAACCTGCCCGGCCTGCCGCTGACCAGGACCGTCCTCGCGCTGGATGAGTTCCTGGCCGGGAAGTGGGGCGCTGACAACGGCGCCGTGCAGCTGGTGGTGGCGCCGCTGGCCGCCGACCGCCGGTTCCGGACGCTGAGGGACCCCGAGGTCTTCACCGCCGTGCTGCGGACCGTCCCGGCCTACGCCGCATGGCTGGACGTGATGGACCCGATCACGGGCGTCTTCCCGATGGCCGGGCTGCACAACACCCTGCGCCGCCTGGTGGTGGACGGGACTCCTGTCGCCACCGGCCTGCACGCGATCGGCGATTCGGTGTGCACGACCAACCCGACCCTCGGGCGCGGCCTGGGCCTGGCCTTGTCCGGCGCCGCCGACCTGGCGGACACCCTCGGCAGGCACGGCGGCGACCCGACCGCGCAGGCGCTCGCCCTGGACCGCCTGGTGGCGACGCACGTCTTGCCGTTCTACCAGGACCAGGCCGCGATCGATTCCGCGCGGCTCGCGGTGATGCGGCACACCATCTTCGGCGAGTCTCTCCCGCCTCCGCTGCCGGAGGACTCCGGGCGAGTCAGCTACCCGCAGCTGCGGGTAGCCGCGTGCTACGACCCGGCCGCCTTCCGCGCGTTCTGGAAGATCAACGGCATGGTCTGCCCGCCCGAGGAGATCTACGCCGACCCGCACGTGGTCGCGTGCACACTTGAAGCCCTCAGCCAGCACGGCAGCGGCCCAAGGGTAGCCCAGCCCACCCGCGGGCAGCTGCTCGCCGCCCTGGCCGGGTAGGAAGATCCCAGCCCGCCGCGTCGCGGCGGAACCCTTGACACGGCGCCTGGCATCAGCGCATGATCGAACGGTGATAGTTAAACCTAATCGTGATAGGAAAGCCGAACGTCATGAGGCAATAAGGCAGGAGATCCTCGACGCCGCCTGGGATGCCGCGCACGAAACCAGCATCGCCGGGCTGACCCTGCGCGACATCGCCACCCGGGTGGGCATGCAGCAGCCCTCCCTGTACTCGCATTTCGCCTCCAAGCAGGCCATCTACGACGCGATGTTCGAGCAAGCCTGGCGGGCCTGCCTCGACCGCCTCGACCACTTCAAGGACACGGCCGCCGGCCTCCCGGCCGAGCCGCGCGCCCGGCTGGTCGCCATGGCGGCACGCTATTTCGATTTCGCCGTGGCCGACCTCGCGCGGCACCAGCTCATGGACGTCAACGTCGTCCCGAACTTCCAGCCCAGCGAGCAGGCCTACGCGCCGGCCGTGGAGCTTTACGGCCTGATGGTGGAAGAGCTGCGCGGCATCGGCATCACCGCGGAGGAGGACGCCGACATCTTCACCGCGATCACCGGCGGCCTGGTTAACCAGCAGCTCGCCAACGACCCTGGCGGCCAGCGGTGGCGCCGCCTGATCCCCCGAGTGATCTCCATGTGGGCCGACGACCTCGGCCTGCCCCCAGCCAAGAAAGAACCAGCGAAGGAAGAACCCGAATGAACCCGCGCGAATCCGCCCTGTCGCGGCCGCTGGCCATGCGCCTGGCCGCCACCGAATACGACCGCTGCACCAAGCTGTTCCGGTCCCTGCCGCCCGGCCAGTGGACCGCCCCGACCGACTGCCCGGCCTGGGACGTCCGGCAGATGGCCGCCCACATGCTCGGGATGGTCGAGATGGCCGCCTCGATCCTGGAAAGCTTGCGCCAGCAGCGCAAGGCGGGCAAGGCCGGCGGCCTCTACATCGACGCGCTCACCCAGCTCCAGGTCGACGAGCGAGCGGACTGGACGCCGCAGCGCATCACCGAGCGTTACGCCGTACGCTCGCCGAAGGCCGTAGCCGGCCGCCGTCGCACGCCTGCTTTCGTGCGCCGCCGGACCATGGCGCAGCTCAACGAGCTGAACGGGGTGCAGGAACCGTGGACGTTCGGTTACCTGATCGACGTGATCCTGACCCGTGACCCGTGGATGCACCGCCTGGACATCGCCCGCGCTACCGGCACGCCGCTGCACCTGACCGCCGACCACGACGGCATGATCGTCGCCGATGTGGTCGCCGAGTGGGCCGACCGGCACGGCAAGGACTTCGAGCTGACACTGACCGGGCCAGCCGGCGGAACCTGGCAGGCTGGCGCCAACGGCCCGAGCTGGACCCTGGACGCCGTCGACTTCTGCCGGGCCATCTCCCGGCGCCCGTCCAGCATCACGCTGGACGAGCTGATGAACACCGAGGTCCCGTACTAGACCTCGACCGGCAGCTGCGGCTCAGGCCGCGGGCCGCGGATCGGTCATGTGCCCATGACAGGTCCTTAGATAGAGGCCGAACGGCCTTACTCGCGCCCCTGCCATCCCTGCGTGGCGTCAAATGCCGGGCGGTGCCGCGGTACCGCGAATCGCCGTGCTCGTCCCCGCCCACCTCCACGCCGACCGACGGGCCGCTGACCAGCCCGCTCGGCCGCGTACAGGAAACGAAGCACAGGGGACACCCTCGGGCAGAGTGTCCTCGTCCGCTGGTACCGCGGCAAGCTCGTCAGGCAGAGTGACCGTCCGCCCGGGCCGGCCGTCCGGGGGACGTCCGGGACCGGCCCGCATGCCAGCCCCGCCCCCGGCGCGCCGCACCATGAGCCCGTCCCGCCCGGCAAGATCCACTGGCCTAGCCCAGCCCGCTGCCGTGGCGTCCAGATGGAGACCATATGCAATTCATGTGGAGGTCAACCCGGGCCAGCCCCGAGTCACCGGGCCGCCCTCGAGTCACCCGGGGTCCCCGAGTCACCCGGGGTCCCGAGTCACCGGGCCGCCTGCTAGCCGATCGCGGCGGCGACGATCTCGCGCGCCCGGTCCTGGATGGCGGCCAGGTGCTCGGGGCCGCGGAAGGATTCGGCATAAAGCTTGTAGACGTCTTCGGTGCCGGACGGGCGGGCGGCGAACCAGCCGGACGCGGTGACCACCTTGAGCCCGCCGATCGGGGCGCCGTTACCCGGCGCGGTGGTCAGCGCCGCGATGATCTCCTCGCCGGCCAGCTCGTGCGCAGAAACCTGCGCGGGGGACAGGCGCGCCAGCGCCGCCTTCTGCTCCCGGCTCGCCGCGGTGTCGATGCGCGCGTAGGCCGGATCCCCGTACCGGGAGGTCAGGTCCCGGTAGAGCTCCGACGGCGAGTGCCCGGTCACCGCGGTGATCTCGGCGGCGAGCAGGGCCAGGATGATCCCGTCCTTGTCCGTGGTCCAGACCGAGCCGTCGCGCTGCAGGAACGACGCTCCGGCGCTCTCCTCGCCGCCGAAGGCCACCGAACCATCCAGCAGGCCGGGCACGAACCACTTGAACCCGACCGGGACCTCGAGCAGTTCCCGGCCCAGGCCCTCCGTCACCAGGTCGATCATCGAGGAGCTGACCAGCGTCTTCCCGACGGCGGCCGCGGCCGGCCAGTCGTCCCGGTGCCGGTACAGGTAGTCGATGGCCACCGCGAGGTAGTGGTTGGGGTTGAGCAGCCCGGCGTCGGGCGTGACGATGCCGTGCCGGTCCGCGTCGGTGTCGTTCCCGGTCGCGACGGCGAACTCGTGCTGACGGCGGATCAGGCTGGCCATGGCGGACGGCGAGGAGCAGTCCATCCGGATCTTGCCGTCCCAGTCCAGCGTCATAAACCGGAAGGTGGCGTCCACGGCCGGGTTGACGACGGTCAGGTCCAGGCCGTAGCGGTCGCCGATCTCGCCCCAGTAGGCCACGCTCGCTCCGCCGAGCGGGTCGGCGCCGATGCGCACCCCGGCCGCCTTGATCGCGGCCATGTCCACCACCTGCCCGAGCGCGGCCACGTAGCTGCCGAGGAAGTCGAACTTCCCGGTGGTGCCGGCCGCGGCTGCCCGGGCGTACGGGACCCGGCGCACTCCCTTCAGCCCGTCGGCCAGCAGTTCATTCGCCCGGTCCTGGATCTGCCTGGTGATCTCGGTGCCGGCCGGCCCGCCGTCGGGCGGGTTGTACTTGAACCCGCCGTCCGGCGGCGGGTTGTGCGAGGGGGTGACCACGATCCCGTCGGCGCGCGACCCCCCGGCAGCGTTGTGCGCCAGGATCGCGCGGGACACCGCAGGCGTCGGCGTGTACCCGCCGCGGGCGTCGGCCAAGACCCGGACGTCGTTGGCGGCGAGCACCTCCAGCGCGCTGACCTGCGCAGGCTCGGAAAGTGCGTGCGTGTCGGCGCCCAGGTACAGCGGTCCGTCGATCCCCTGGCCGGCCCGGTACTCGCAGATCGCCTGGGTGGTGGCCAGGATGTGATCCTCGTTGAACGTCGCCGTGAACGCGGATCCGCGATGCCCCGACGTGCCGAATGAGACCCGCTGCGCGGCATCGCCGGGATCAGGGTGCACCACGTAGTAGGCGGTCACCAGCTTCGCGACGTCCACCAGGTCTTCGGCGGCAGCGGGCTGCCCCGCACGCGGGTCTGTCATGCCGCCATACTGACACGCCGGACAAGCAGGTCCGCAACCATAGCTTTCCCGAGAAAGCCCTTTATATCCGAACGGCCTTGGTGCGTGCCCCAGCTCGGCCGGGGCATCCCTTCCAGACCTGTCCGCACGGCTGCTATCTTGGCAAATAACAGATTACAGTCTCAACGCTACTAAGCGTTGATGCCGCTGGCATATCGGGGGGCCCGCATGGAAGCCAGCAAGCCTGGGCGGATACTGCTCATCGACGACGATCCCGCCCTGGGCAGGTACCTCAGCCGGGTCCTGATCCGCGCGGGCTTCGAGGTCACGCACGAGCTCGACTCGGTCGCCGCCCTGCAGCGGATCGAGACCGAGTCGTGGGACCTGCTCATCACCGATGTCGAGCTGCCGGGCATGACCGGGCTCGAGCTGCTCGAGCGGGTCCGGCAGATCGTGCCCGACCTGCCGGTCGCCGTGCTGACCGGGCACCCGACGGTCGATTACGCTGTCTCCGCGCTGCGCAATTCGGCGGCCGAGTTCCTGCAGAAGCCGATTGCGGCCGGGGACCTTGTCGCCAAGGCCGCCGAGCTGGTCAAGGCCGGCCGGGCCGCGCGCGCCGCGAACCGGGAGACGGTGCTGGCCATCGGAGCGCATCCCGATGACGTGGAGATCGGCGCGGCCGGCACGCTGCTGGCCCACCGGGCGGCCGGCGACATTGTGGCGATCCTGACCCTGAGCCGCGGCGCCGGCGGCGGCGACCAGCTGCAGCGCGCCCGCGAGTCGGCCGAAGCCGCCGACGTCATCGGCGCCCGGCTGTTCCTCGACGACCTGGAGGATACCCACATCGCCGAGGGCAACCCGACCATCGGCGTCATCGACCGGGTGGTCGCGGAGGTCCAGCCGACGGTCGTCTACACCCACTCCATCCACGACATCCACCAGGATCACCGCAACACCCACCGCGGGGCCATGGTCGCCTGCCGCCGCGTCGGCCGGGTGTACTGCTTCCAGTCCCCGTCCGCCACGGTGGACTACCGGCCGACCCACTTCGTCACCATCGACGATTACATAGAGAGCAAGCTCAAGGCCATCGACGCGTTCGCGTCCCAGACCGGCGTGCGCGACTACCTGGAACCCGACCTGATCGCCTCGACGGCCCGCTACTGGTCCCGGTACTGCGGCGGCAGCCACGCCGAACCCTTCGAGGCGATCCGCGACCGCGCCGGCCGGCCCCCGGTGACGCCATGACGGCGCCAGTGCGCGTCCTGGTCACCGGCACGGGCGGCCCGGCCGGGATCGCGGCGATAAGGTCACTGCAGGCCGACGAGGCAGTCGAGCTCATCGCCGCGGACATGGACCCGTGGGCGCCCGGGCTCTACCTGGCCCCGGAGCGGACCCTCATCCGGCCGGGTCGGCCCCGGACTTCACCAGCGTCCTGCTGGCCCGGTGCCGGACGCTCGGCGTAGACGTGGTGCTGCCCACCGTCGACGCCGAACTGCAGCCGCTGGCCCGGGCGCGGGAGACGTTCGCCGCCGCCGGCGTCGCCCTGCTGCTGGCGCCCGCCGCCGCGCTCGACGTGATCCTGGACAAGCTGGCGCTGGCGGCGCACTGCGTCGGCGTGGTCCAGGTGCCGCGAACCGAGATGTTCGGGCCCTCCGTCGACGTGACCAGCTGGAGCTATCCCGTCGTGGTCAAGCCGCGGCGGGGGGCCGGCTCCCGCGGCGTGGTGATCGTGGAATCGGCCGCCGAACTGGCCGCGCTGGACCGCTCGCCTGCCCTGATCGTGCAGGAGTTCCTGCCAGGCGAGGAGTACTCGGTGGACGTCCTCGCCGACGCTGGCGGCCACGTGATCGCGTCGGTGCCGCGGCTGCGGGCCCGGGTCGACTCGGGGGTATCGGTGGGCGGCCTGACCGTCCACGACCCCGAGGTCGAGTGGTTCGGCCGGGCCGTCGCCCAGGCCACCGGCATCACCTACGTCGCCAACGTGCAGTGCCGGCGGGACCAGGACGGCACCCCCGCCCTGCTCGAGGTGAACCCCCGGATGCCGGGCACGCTCGGGCTCACCGTCGCCAGCGGCGTGGACATGCCCAGGCTCGCGCTCGCCGCCCTGCTCGGCCGGCCGGTCCCGGCGCACCTCGACTTCTGCGAGCGGGCCGTGATCCGCTTCCTCGACGAGCGCTTCCTCGATCCCGCCGACATAACCAAGATGGGGCTGGACGTCGGGAGCCTGACATGAACCTCGACGAGGACTTTCACGTCCACTCCACCTTCTCCGACGGCGCCAGCACCCTGGCGGACAACGTCCAGGCCGCGCGGGAGCGCGGGCTCCGCACGCTGTGCCTGGTCGATCACGTGCGCCGGGACACCACGTGGGTGCCGGAGTTCACCGCCGCGGTAGAGGAGTACCGCGACCAGCCGGGGCTGCCAGGGCTGCGGGTGCTGGCCGGCGTGGAGGCCAAGATCCTCGACACCTCCGGCCAGCTCGATATCCCGCCCGCCCTGAGCGGCATCGACCTGGTGCTTATCGCCGACCACCAGTTCCCCGCGGACACCGGCCCGGTGCACCCGGCGGAGGTGCGGTCGGCCCTGGAGTACGGCAGTCTGCGGCCGGGCGAGGCGATCGAGCGGCTGTGCCAGGCCACGGCGAACGCGGCCCTGGGGTGCGGGTTCCGGCCGCTGGTCGCGCACCTGTTCAGCCTGCTGCCCAAGATCGGCCTGGACGAGGCCATGGTGCCCGACCCGCTGCTGGCCGACCTGGCCAAGCGGGTCGCCCACGCGGGCGCGATGGTCGAGGTGAACGAGAAATGGTCCTGCCCGTCGCCCCGTACGGTGGCGGCCATGGCGGACGCGGGCGTCCAGCTGGTGGCCGGCAGCGACAGCCATCACTGCCGCGATATCGGCGTCTACCACTCGGTCCGGCTGACCGTGAGCAGGGAGCCAGAGTCTGACCACCGTAGGCCATGACCTCGCTGCGGGCGGTGACTGGATCCTCATCATCCTGGTCATACTCGGCGCCGTCCCCCAGCTGGCCGCGAGCTGGCAGTTCCTGCTGGTCGCCGCTCACTTCTGGCGCAACGACTACGACGCCTGCGCGCCGGTGTTCCCGCGGACCGCGATCGTGATCCCGGCCTGGAACGAAGCGGCGGTCATCGCGACCTCGATCGACCGGCTCATGGCGCTGGAGTACCCGCGAGACGCCCTGCGGGTCTTCCTGGTCGACGACGCCAGCACGGACGAGACTCCGCAGGTGGCGGCAGCCAAGGAGGCCCAGTATCCGGGCCATGTGATCCACCTGCGCCGGGAAAAGGGCGGCCAGGGAAAGGCGCACACGCTCAATCACGGCCTGGCCATCATCCTCGGCGACGAATGGATGGAGGCGCTCCTGATCACCGACGCCGACGTCATCTTCGAGCCCGACTCGCTGCGCAAGATGACCCGCCACCTGGCCGACCCGCAGGTAGGCGCGGTCACCGCGTATATCAAAGAGGGCAGCCGCCCGGGTAACTACATGACCCGCTTCATCGGCTACGAGTACATCACGGCCCAGGCCGCCGCCCGGCGCGGGCAGAACGTGCTGTGCGCGACCGCCTGCCTGGCCGGCGGCGCACAACTGCACACGCGGGCGAACCTGCTCGCCCTGGGCGGCCGGATCGATACCACCTCCCTGGCCGAGGACACCTTCACCACGTTCCAGACGCAGCTGAACGGGCGCCGGGTAGTGTTCGAGCCGCACGCCACGGGTTCGCGCTGCTGATCGACCCGCAGACGGGGCGCCGTACCTGGCGTCAGGGCATGATGTTCCCCGGCCTGGTGAACCTGGCCATCGTCATCTACACCTGCTTTCCCCGGCTGTTTCGTGACCTCGCCCACAAGGCCCTCACCGCGAGTCATTTTTCTCCCGCGCACGGCTACCTGGTCGGGGGCATCCTGTTCATCTACGCCTGGCCCGCCGTGTCGATGGCCTTGGCTTACCTCGCCAAGGTGGCCGAGCCGCGCCGATTCGGCCGGTTCATCAGCCCGCTTGTCGTCTACACCGTGGGATACGGGCCGCTGCTGTGCGCCTGCACGTTCGTGTCATACGTCAAGGAGCTGCAGAGAGCGGAGATGAAATGGGACAAGACAGAGAAGACCGGGAAGATGACGATGCCGACGTGAAGATCGAGACGGTCCCGCAGCGGCCCGCGGTCTTCAAGCAGGAGGTCCGCGACGCGGTTCGTTACGAGAAAGGCCTGGTCGTGAAGGCCCTTCTGGTGCTCGCCGTGGTGGCCGTCATCGTCATCTTGCGCACGTTGTACTTCGCGTTACAGGCACTACGGACGGCACGGGGGTACCGACCATGGCACGGCTGACTAGCATGCGGGGCCGGGTTGTCATCGCTTCCACGCTCGCCCTCGCGCTGGCGGGAGCCTCGATGGCCGTCGCGCTTGTCGCGGCCAACAGCACCCGCGCCGAGGGCCGCGAGCTGTCACAGCAGCTGGTGCCCGCGGCCGCGGCCGCCGGCAATCTGCTCGACCTCTACCAGGAGCAGCAGACGTGGCTGCGCGGGTACGTCACGAGCGGGCACCCGGGCCCGCATACGACGCTCGATGACGAAACCACCCGGATACAGGCCATCCAGGACCAGCTCGGGCGACTGGTAAAGGGCTACCCGCCGATGACGAAGCAGCTCAACGCGATCGGCACGACGTATACGGTCTGGCTCACCGACATCGCCGGCCCTCAGCTGGTGGCCGTGAGCGAGGGGGACGCCGCAGCCGCGCGGGCGCTGCAGGCCGATACCGGCCACGTCCGGCTGTACGCGCTGGCCGTCCGGTCGGCCGGAGCAGCCCTGCAGGAACAAATCACCAGCGCGCAGCAGGCGGTCACGAACAAACTCAACCGTTTGCAGGGCACGCTGCTGGCCGCGCTCATCGCCATGTGCGTAGTTGTCGCG
>WNGK01001635.1_pt1 | contig 24257 bp, 26 predicted proteins | sample 5400601 | NCBI WGS metagenome assembly WNGK01 (sample SAMN13153376, study PRJNA577476) | soil metagenome | isolation source: 60 cm soil or saprolite under Garry oak tree replicate 1 | place: USA:California | collected 2016-06-15
AGGTCACCGTCTGGCTTTCGGCCTTCTCCACGCCGCGCATCTCGACGCACAGGTGGCGCGCCTCCATGAGGACCGCCACCCCGGGAGCCTCGACCAGCTCCTCGATCGCCTCGGCGATCTCGCGGGTCATGCGCTCCTGCAGCTGCAGGCGATGGGCGAATGCGTCCACGATGCGCGGCAGCTTCGAAAGGCCCAGCACCCGGCCCGACGGCACGTAGCCGATGTGACAGCGGCCGAACATCGGCAGCAGGTGGTGCTCACACAGGCTGTAAAAGGGAATGTCGCGGATGGTGACCGGGTCGGTGCCCTCATGCGCGTAAAGGGCGCCGCGGGCCAGCACGTGGATGTCGGTGCCGTAACCGTCGGTGAGGTCCAGGAGCGACCGCGCGACCCGGCGCGGCGTGGCCTCCAACCCCTCGCGGTCGGGATCCTCGCCCAGCGCCACCAGAATTCGACGCGCGGACTCCTCGAGCTCCTCGAGGCGCGGCCGGCCTGACGGTCGCGGCAGGCTCATTCGGCGCTGACCTCGGCTGCGTTGTTCTCCGACTCGACAACCCGAACCTTCAGGAGGCGGGCCGGCTTCATGTGGGGCTCCAGCTGGCGAAAGGCGGCCACGGCCACGTTCTCGGCGGTGGGCACTATGCCGCGCAGGAACTCCACGTCACGGTTCAGATGCCGGTGATCGACGGCCTCGATGAAGTGGCGGCGCAGCGCCGCGTCCACCTGCTTGAGGTTGACGACCATGCCGGTGTCCGGATCCACGGGCCCACCGACAGTGACCTCGACCACGTAGTTGTGACCATGATCGGTCGCGCAGGCGCCGAACACCTCGCGGTTGCGCTCGTCGCTCCACTCCGGACGGCACAGGATGTGCGCCGCCGCGAACGTGGCGCGCCGCTGGATCCGAACTGTTTGACTCAACACCCCTTTACAAGAACGCCTACTGGGCAGGGTAACTTCCCTGATGCGGATCGAGGCGGATGTTGGCGCCGGAGAGGGGCTCCGAATCCCGCGAGGCAAGCCACACGATCACCTGCGCAACCTCGGCCGGCTGGAGGCGTGGGCCCTCGACCCCGGCGATGCGCAGCATGGCGGTGTCGACCGCGCCCGGGCTGATGGCGTTCACTCGAATCCGCTCTGACCTGCCCTCCACAGCCAGGACCTCGGTCAGGCCCGCCAGCCCAGACTTCGCAGCGACGTATGCGGACATGCCGGCGAACTTCTCCGCGCCCGCGACACCCGACAGGCTGGAAACCAGGACTATCGAGCCGCCATGGCCGCGCATCAGCCGAAACGCCTCGCGCGAGCACAGGAACGCCCCGCGCAGGCCGGCGCCGAGCTGACTGTCCCAATCGCTCGCGGACGTCTCCGCGAAGGGTCGTTTGACCAGGACCTGTGCGCAGTGGACCAGTGCGTCAAGGGCGTCAAACCGGGCGAAAGCCCTGCGCACCTGGGCCTCGTCGGAGACGTCGCATCCCTCACGCCGGCTCAGCGAGGTCACCTCCCAGCCGCGCCCCCGCATTGCCTCGACCACCGCAGAGCCGATGCCGCCCGACCCGCCGGTGACGACCGCCCGCGCGGTCACGACGACGCAATCTCCATCAGCGCGGTCTCATAACCGTCGATCGCGCCGTCGAGGCTGAGCCGGCGCCGAGCGCTCGCCCGCACCTCCCGGCGGTCCAGGTTGAGGCACCGTTCGATGGCCTGGGCCAGGGAGGCGGCGTCGTCGGGGATGGCGAGAAAGCCGCTTACGCCGTCCTCGACGACCTCAGCCAGCGCGCCCCTGTCGTAGGCGGCGACCGGGCAGCCTGCCATCTGCGCCTCGGCCGCCACCAGGCCGAACGGCTCCTCCCAGCGCACTGCGCAGACCGTGACCGCGCTTCTGGCCATCACTCGCCGCAGCTCCAGCCGCGTGAGCTCGCCCAGAGGCTCGGCCCCTTGCAGGTCGACGTCATACGCGGGATCGTAGACCGCACCCGCCATGCGAACCGGCAGGCCGGCGACGCGGGCGGCGGTCAGCGCATCCTCGATGCCCTTCTCAGGCGAGATTCGCCCCGCGACCAGGGCCAGGTGCTCTGGCGCGCCGTCAGGCACGTCGACGTCCTCGACCCCGTTGCGCAGCACGCGTCTCACATCGACGCCGGCCTCGCGCCATGCCCGCTGCATGCTCGCTGAGACTGTGGCGAGGTGGCCGGCCGGAGTCGACGTGGCGGCGGCGACGACAGCCGGCACCAGCGGCGGCATGTGGAGCGTATGCAGCGCCGCCAGTCCGCGCGCGTGATCGAACGCCGGTGCATCAAAGGCATGCTGGCTCACGACATCGGGCCGGCTCGACCGGATGGCGTCGAACATCTCCGCGATCGCGGCCGCCACCCCCGGCGCCTGCGGCGCGGGCCGGCCAAGCGGCATGACAAGCGCCTGCGCCGCATCGCGCGGCGGTGGCACGGTGATGAGCTCCACGCCGGGCACCTCCGATCCTTCGACACAGTGGATCGCGACCTGATGCCCGCGGCGCGCCAACCCCAACGCAAGGTCGCACACCATGGCCTGCGCGCCTCCCGGCTGAGCAGGCCGTAGAGGTGTGACGGGCGAAGCCACCACGGCGATCCGCATCGCTCGGACTAGTCTGATGAGAGCGTGGAGTACGCAGCCGCCGCGGCATCGGCGCCCCCGGGTTGGAGGCACTTCACCCGCCGAGACATCGACCGCCTTCCCGCCGCCGTGCACCGCCACGAGATGTCGAAAGTGCCGCCGGAGGACGTGCGCATGCTCGAAGCGGGCGATCCATCAGCTGAGGAGCGGCTGCTGCGAGCGATGTTCTGGACGCTCACCTACCATCTCGAGCCTGAGCGGTGGGATCAGCTTGCCCAGGTGGAGCCGATCGCGCCGGCGATCATCGCGGCGCTGCCGGCCGTTGCGCGTGCGCTGGACGTGGGCGCCGGCTCGGGCCGCCTCACGCTTCACCTGGCAGAGCGCTGTCGGTACGTGGCCGCTGTGGAACCGTCGCTGGGCCTGATCGCGCTGCTGCGCAAGCGCGTCCCCGACGCGCATGCGCTCGCCGGTTGGGCGGAATCGCTGCCCTTGCGCGACGGATGGTCGCAGCTGACCACCGCCTGCGGGGCGTTCGGGCCCGATCCCGAGGTGCTGCGCCAGCTCGAGCGCGTCACGTGCGACGGCGGCGTCGTGGCCCTCATCAACCCGGAAGAGCCGGAGTGGTTCGAAGCGCACGGCTGGGAGCGCTGCGACGTGGAACCGGCCGCGGTCGAGCCGCATGAGCACTGGATAGATGACTTCTTCGGACCGCTTGACCCGCCCCGGGTCTTAGTGACGAAAATGAAGGCGCGATGACGATCGAGAAGATCGCCTTTGGCCGCACCGATCACGAGAGCACGCGCACGCTGTTTGGCGCGGCGGCGCTGAGCCGCGTCGACCAGTCGACGGCCGACCGCACGCTCGACGTGCTTCTGCAGCACGGTGTGAACCACATCGACACCGCTGCCAGCTACGGCGACGCCGAACTGCGCATCGCGCCGTGGCTCAAGCGCAACCCCGGCCGCTTCTTCGTCGCCACCAAGACCGGTGCGCGCCGCGCCACCGAGGCGCGCGAGGAGCTGCATCGCTCGCTCGATCGCATGGGGGTGGACCACGTCGACCTCTGGCAGCTCCACAACCTCGCCGACCCGATCGAGTGGGACATCGCGTTGAGCCCGGGCGGGGTGATCGAGGCTGCGGCCCAGGCTCGCGAGGAAGGACTCGTGCGCTTCATCGGCGTAACCGGGCACGGGTCGCAGATCGCGGCCAACCACCGCCGCAGCCTGGCGCGGTTCGACTTCGACTCGGTGCTGCTGCCGTTCAACTTCATCACGATGCAGCTTCCCTATTACGCCGAGAACTTCGAGGCCCTGGTTGCGACCTGCAGGGAGCGCAAGGTGGCGGTGCAGACCATCAAGTCGATCGCGCTGCGGCCGTGGCGCGACCGCCCGCACACGCACTCGACGTGGTACGAGCCGCTGGAGGATCAGTCCGAGATCGACCTGGCCGTGTGGTGGGTGCTCGGCCGCGAGGGCGTGTTCCTCAACACCGTTGGCGATGTGAACCTGCTGCCGAAGGTGCTGGATGCCGCGAGCCGTTTCGAGCGCCGGCCGGCCGACTCGGACATGGAGCGCTTCGTCTCGCGCTCCGCGCAGGAGCCGCTCTTCGTCTAGCGGCGCTCAGCCAAGGTCGGTGAGAGTGACCTGCTTGCTCGCGGTCAGTCGGCCCGTGCCGCCAGAGCGGTACGTGCCCGATGTGGGCGCCACATCCGCGTAGTCCCGACCGACGGCGATCGTGACGTAGCCGAGCCCAGCCCTGCCGGCGTGCGTGGGGTCGAAGGCATGGGCGACGGCGTCGTGCCCGCCACCGGCCGGCAGCACGACCTCGACCCAGGCGTGGGTCCCGCCCTGGCCGAGCATGTGACCGGACACGTAGCGCGCGGGCAGCCCGCACTCGTGGCACAGCGCCAGCATCACATGCGCGTAGTCCTGACAAACACCCGCACCGAATGCAAGCGCCTCGGCCGCGGTAGTACGAATGCCGGTGACGCCGTACCGGTAGGTCATCGATCGGTAGACCCAGTCATTGATCTGGTCCGCAAGCTCCAGGCCCCACTCCGCGCGAGCCGCGAGCCTGGCTGCCGCGCTCTGTATGCGATCGTCTGCCCAGGTGAGCGGGGTGACCTCGAGCAGGTAGCCGGCAGCGGGCCAGCCCCCGGCGATGATGTTCGGCTCGGCAGCCCACCGCTCGACCGAGGCTTCGGCGACGAACTCGATCGCCTCCGGGACCTCGGGCGCGAACACGTCGATTACGACGTTGCCGAACCGGTCCTCCCGGTTCAGCATCCGGATCTCTTTCAGCTCCACCAGGAGGTCGTGATAGGTCCGGCGCTGATCGCCAAAACGCGCGGGCGGGATCATGACAAGGCGATGGTTCAGATCGGTGATCGGCTCCTCGTACTCGTAGCGAAAGGTCTGCCGCAGCCTGTAAGACGCGCGCCGGGCGGTCGACCAGTCGACGGAGGAGGGGTCGATCACGCGGCTTCCGCCACGTCCGCCCACACCTTCATCGAGCGGAAGGCCGCGGGCCCGAAGGTGGTGATCATCGCCACGTCGAGCGCGTCACGCCCGCGTCCGATCAACACCCGACCCACACGGCGAGCGTTGTTGCGGGGGTCGAACGTCCACCAGCGCCCGCCGAGCCACACCTCCATCCACGCGGCAAAGTCCATCGGGTCGGGGTCGGGTGGGACGTAGAGGTCGGGCAGATAGCCGAACACGTAGCGCGCCGGGATGTTGAGGGCACGGCAGAACGTGATGGCAAGGTGCGCCAGGTCGCGGCACACGCCCTTGCGATTCCGAAATACGTCCACGGCGGTGGTCAGCGGGTTGCTGGCCCCGTGCTGGAACTGGATGTTGTCGTGGACCCAGTCGCAAATGGCCTGGACCCTGGCGCCGCCTGGTTCCGACTGGCCGAACAGCTCCCAGGCGGTGTCCATGAGCTCGTCGGAAAGGCAGTAACGGCTGGGAAGAGTGAAGTGCAGGAGGTCGCCCGGAACCTCGTCCACCGGAGCCTGGGGCGCCGCCAAAGCGTCGGCGTCCGGCTCGTCGGGGACTGCGACCACCGCATCGTAGGTGAGGACGAGGGGGCCAGGGGCCATGACCAGGCGCTTTACCGGGTTGCCGTAGATGTCGGCATACTCGTCGATTGCCACCGATGGTTGGGTCGACCACGACTCCGTGACCAGCTGGTGGGTGGAGTCCGAGCGAGGCCGAACCTGGACGGTGGCCGTGGTGGGCGCGGCCACGTCATATTTGAACTCGCAACCGACGCGCAGGTTGATCACGCCTCCCGTTGAACGAATGGCGCAGAAACTATAGCCGTGGGCCACTCGGATTCCATCGATCACGGCTACGAGTTCAACGGCTTCTACGACGAAATGCTTGCGGCCGTCGGGCAACCAAGACCAGGCTACCGGCGGCTGTACGACGCTCTCAACGGCCTCGGCGCCGCGGAACTGCAGCGCCGCCACGGCCTCGCGCTCCAGCTGTTCCGGAACCACGGAATCACTTTCGCCGTCTATCCGGACGAGCAGGGGACCGAGAAGGTCTTTCCTTTCGACGTCATTCCGAGGGTCATCTCGGCGGCCACATGGCGGCGGCTCGAGGCCGGGCTGAAGCAGCGCCTGGCAGCCCTGAACCTCTTCCTGGACGACGTCTACAGCCGGAAGCTGATCCTCAAGCAGCGGGCGATTCCGCCCGAGATCGTCCTCAGCAGCTCGCTCTACATGAGGGAGATCGAAGGGCTCCAGGTGCCACACGGCATTCACTGCCACGTCGCCGGCATCGACCTGGTCCGCGACGGAAGGGGCGAGTTCTTTGTCCTCGAGGACAACCTGCGGACGCCGTCGGGTGCTTCGTACGTTCTGGCCAACCGCTACGTCATGAAACGCGTGCTGCCGGATCTCTTCGCCGGCTACCCCGTGCGGCCGGTCGAGGGATACGTGCACGAGCTGCTGGGCCACCTGCGCTGGCTGGCTCCGCAGGGGGTCGAAGACCCGACCGTCGTCCTGCTGACGCCGGGCATCAACAACTCCGCCTACTACGAGCACCTCTACCTCGCCAAGCAGATGGGGGTCGAGCTGGTCGAGGGCACCGACCTCGTGGTGGACGAGGACCACGTCTTCATGCGCACGACGCGAGGCCTGCGCCCTGTTCACGTCATCTACCGACGGATCGATGACGAATGGCTGGACCCCATCTTCGGCCGCCAGGAATCGCTCGTTGGCGTGGCCGGACTTATGAACGCATACCGGGCGGGCAATGTGGCCATCGCCAACGCTCCGGGCAATGGCGTTGCAGACGACAAGGCGGTGTATGCCCTGGTCCCCACGATTCTTCGCTACTACCTGGGCGAGGACCCGATCCTGCCGAACGTGGAGACCTTCGTGTGCGCAATCGAGACCGACCGCCGCTACGTCGTCGACCACCTGGACTCGCTCGTGGTGAAGACAGTCGACGCCTCCGGCGGCTACGGGATGCTGATCGGGCCGGCGTCCACCCGCCGGGAACGCGAGGATTTCCGCCGCCGCATCGAGTCACATCCGCGCGCCTTCATCGCCCAGCCCGTGGTCGCCCTGTCGGTCCAACCGGTGCTCGACGGCGGCCGGCTGCGGCCAGGCCACCAGGACCTGCGTCCCTTCGTGCTCTCGGGCCCCAGCGTGCAGGTGACGCCGGGCGGCCTCACGCGGGTGGCGCTGAAGCCTGGATCGCTGATCGTCAACAGCTCCCAGGGCGGAGGCAGCCGGGACACCTGGGTGATGGCGGAAAGCACCGGCGAGGATGGCGATGCTTAGCCGCGCCGCCACATCACTGACCCTTTTCGGACGGCATCTCGAGCGCGCTGATCACCTGGCGCGCATCCTCGGCGTCCATGTAGCGCTCGCACTCGACCGAACCGACGAGCCTGGGCCCGATTTCTGGATGCGGTTCATGCAGCTGGCAGGCTGGCCGGGCAGCGACACGGGCCGCAGGGACCAGGCCATCGAGATGGTGATCGCGGGCACGCTCGGCCCCTCCGTGCGCGCCAGCATCGCCGCCGCCAGGCTTGCGGCCCAGGCGGTGCGCCCGTCGCTGCCGAGCGAGCTGTACGAGCACATCAACGCGCTTCACTGGCGGGTGCAAGGTGCGGACTGGCAGCCCGACCTCTATCCGCTGCTCATCGACGTGCAGATGGGGGTCCGGCTGGCGGACGGGCTGCTCGAGGACACGATGTCCCACGACGAAGCCCGGGATTTCGTGCGCCTTGGCAAGTTTGTCGAGCGGGCTTCCAATGTGACCGCGATCGTCACGAGGAAGTCAGCCGAGCTGGCCGACACCCCTGAAGACGCGCTCGAGTGGACCGCCGTCCTCAAGTCGTGCTTTGCGTTCGAGTCGTACCAGGCTCGCTACTCGGGTGGTGTGACGCCTGATCGTGTGATCGAGTGCCTGGTTCTGGATGAGGCGCTGCCAAGGTCGGCGCGCTTTTCGGCCGCAGCCGCGCTGGAGGCCGTGACGAAGATCGACGGTAAGGGCAGGCGTTCCCGACCGCGCCACCTGCTCATCCGGTTCCGGTCGCTGTTTGCCCGCGCCGACACCGAGGCGATCGCCCGGCGGCCGAAGGACTTCGATGCCGACTGCAGAGGCATCCTTCGCCAGCTGGAGGTCGCTCTCAGAGAGACCTACTTCCATCCCAGCACGGTGCCGACGAGCGTCACCGGCGACGAGGAACGAGCCATGCCGCAACAGCAGCAGCAGGTAAGTCATGAGAGGAACCCCGGAGGTTATTCATGAGGCTGGAGATCGTTCACAGCACTCACTACCACTACACCGGGCCCATCGCCGAGTCGGTGATGGAAGTCAGGCTGCAACCGATGGACGGCTCCGGGCAGCGGTGCGTCGCCTTCGCGCTCGACATCGGCTCTGGGATCGATGCTCGCTCCTACGTTGACGGCTATGGCAACAAGGTGCACTACTTCAACCTGGTCCGGCCGCACACGCGACTCAGCATCACCAGCCGGTCGACTGTCGAGACCGGCCTCCCCCCTGAGGGAGACGCAGGCGAAGAGCTTGTCCACGACTTCCTGAGGTTCCGCAGCCCTGTCAAGGACATCCAGGGCGTGCGGGACCTCGCGCGCGAGCACTCCATCGCGGATCCTGGGTCCGCAGAGTCGATCGAGGCAGCGCTGGACGGGCTGACACTGGCGATCAGCCGCGACTTCGAGTACAACCGCGCGGTCACCAACGTGTACAGCGCGGTGGATGAGGTGCTCGAGCTGCGCGCCGGCGTGTGCCAGGACTTCGCCCACCTCTTCATTGCAGTGGCGCGCGCGATGGGCGTTCCCGCCAGGTACGTCAGCGGCTACATCCATTTCGCCGACGACAAGGGCGCCACCACCGCATCGCACGCATGGGGCGAGGCATGGGTGCCCGGCAAAGGCTGGATCGGCTACGACGCCACCCGGCCAGTGCGCACGTCAGAGCACTATGTTCGCCTGGCGGTCGGTCGCGACTACAGCGACGCGGCGCCGACGCGAGGCATCTACGTCGGCTCCGCCAACAGCACGATGAATGTGCAAGTCAAGACTCGCGAGCTGCTGTCGGAAGCCTGAGCTCGCCCCGGTCCGATCGCCGGATCGCCGGTGGCCAGGGTGACGTCAGGCCAGCTCGGTGTCGAGGATTCGTCGACCGCGGGCTACACTCGCGGGGTGAAGAACCTGCAGTCGTACACCGGCCTGGAGGCTATCGACGCCAAGACGGCCGCGCTCAGCCCGCTGGCGAGGAAGCTCCGCATGAAGGCCGGCGACCGGGTCGCGATCGTGAACTCGCCTCCCGCCTACCTGGCCCAGCTCGTGCCGGCGCCAGGCGACATGCACGTGGAGGTCAAACCCGACCAGTCATTTGACCTGGTGCAGCTGTTCATCAACAACACGGACGAGCTGCGCAGCCTGGGCCCGAACGCGATCCGCGGCGTGAAACCGGACGGGCTGCTGTGGGTGTGCTATCCGAAAGGCGGCAGGACCCGCGGCGCCACCGACCTGCCCGCCACTCCGTGGTGGACCAAGCGCGACGTGCTCGGTGAGTTCACGGGTGAGACGGGCTACAAGCCGGTGGCGTTCGTGAAGATCGACGACAACTGGACCGCGTTGCGGTTCAAGCGCGGGTAGGGAGTATTTCGCCCCCCACCTGACCTCCCCCACTTGTGGGGGAGGGACATTTTTTAGAAATCTCTCCGGCCCTCGAAGTGGTCGGCCACGCCCGGTCGTGTGAGCTCGTACAGCGCGATGCGATGGCCGCGAGGTGACACGAACGAGCAGCACGGCCCCATCGGGATCTCGAGATTGGTCCCCTTCTTCCATCCGTTCTTCTTGAGCTGCTTCAGCGAAGCATCCAGGTCCGCGACGCGATAGACGAGGATCGGCCGGTCACCCTCGAGGTGATCCGTCAGCAGCACGTACGGCGGACCGCCGCTCAGGTCGATCTTCGCCACTCGCGCGCCCGCCGAGTCGATCGCGAACGCGAGCTTCCCGCCCAGCACCTCGGTGAAGTAGCGCACGTCCGCAGCCACGTCGTCGCTCGGCGTGTAGAGGTAATCGAGCTGCAGGAACGGGCCCTCGCGCCTGGGCATCGGCGGGGCAAGGTTAGTCCAACGCGGCCAATATGATTCTTTGATCTCAAGCCCCCTCCGTTCGAACGCTCGCGCCGCGATCACGAGCCCTCCATTCCTCCTTGCAGGTCTCGCCGTGTGCATCGCGATCTCGTTCCAGATCCTGCTGCCGGTCGTGCCTGTGATGGCGGAACGGCAAGGGCCGCACGGCATCGCCGGCGCCGCCACCGCGGCGCTGTTTGTCGGGGCCGTGATTGGCGAGCTCTCAACGCCGTGGCTCCTCACCAGGTTCCGGTCCAACCGGCTCCTCGTAGCGGCGCAACTGCTAACCGCGCTGCCAAGCCTCGTCTTCGTGCTGCAGCACCCACCGACCTGGGCGATGCTCGCGGCCGCATTCGGGCGGGGGCTGGCGATGGGCGTCGCAATCGTGGTTTCGGTGACGCTGCTCTCAGAGCTGACGCCTCCCGAGCGACGAGGCAGCTCCATCGGCTACTACGGGTTCGCGCTGAGCGCCCCCGGCGTGTTCATTCCCTCGGCCGGTGTCTTTCTGCTCGCGAACGGCCGGTCCGACGTCGACGGGCTCATCGCGTTCGCGGTCGGCGTCGCCGGTGCGTTCATCGCCATCCGCATCCCCGAGCGGCCCTCACACGCTTCGCAGCAGCCGGCCGACATGCTCGCCACGCTGCGCCGCCCAGGGATGCTCGCCGTGTTCGTGGGATTCGTCCTCGTCAGCTGCTCCTTCGGCGGCGTGTTCACGTACGCGCCGGTCGCCCTACCCCTGAAGGGACTCGGATCCGCTGCCGCATTTCTACTGGCGGCCGGTTCGACGCGCGCGCTAAGCCGGTGGGTCGCCGGCTACATCGGCGACAGGGTGCCCGCTCGGGCTCTGCTGCTCGGCGCGCTGCCGATAGCTGTCGCATCGCTTTTGATGCTGGCGCTCACGAGCGCGGCGTTATGGGTGCTGGCCGCGGGCGTGCTGTACGGGATCGGCTTCGGCGCGCTGCACACGGCGTCGTACCTGGCCATGAACGAGAGAGGCACGAGGTCAGACTCCGGCGCGATCAGCGCGCTGTGGAACAGCGCCGTCGACATGGGCGGCTCGCTCGGCGGGACGATGATCGGCGTCGTCGCGGCGCAGTACGGCTACGCGGCAGCCGCGTGGTCGCTGCCCGTGGTGGCGGCCCTGGCGCTGCCGCTCTTCCTTTTGCCGGCGCGCGAGGTGCCGCGGCCCGTGGGTGACGCGGAGATTTTCGTCCGCTAGAGGCCAGGGATCGCGGGCTCGTTGTGCTCCGCCAGCACCTCGTTCAGCAGCTTCAGGTCATAAAGGCCATTCAGATTCGCGTCTCTGAGCAGGCCGAGGCTGTGGGCGTGGTCGGCCGAGGTCTGCAGTGTCGCAGCCAGCGGATCGAGAGTGAACGCCATGTGCGGCCACGCCGCCGCCACGATGCCGTCCGCCAGCTTCTTGCCAGTGATGCTTGCGACCGCCGCATTGGCGATCGACTGCGCCTGCGCGGCGTTCGTGTTGAGGAACTTCACCGTCGCGTACAGCCCTTCGATCAGGGCCTTGATGCGCTTGGGGTGATCGTGCAGGAACTGCGTCGCGACGATGAGGTCGGTGGTGACGAACTTGCCGTCAGGCCACAGGTCGCGCTCGTCGACGAGCACGTGACCGCCGCCCTCGACCACGAGCCGGCTCGCCCAGGGCTCCGGCAGCCACGCGCCGTCGATCTGGCGCTGCTTGAACGCGTTGAGCGTCAGCGAGTTGTCCTGCGGCAGCACGCTCACATCGCCGCCGCCGAGCGTGTCGGTCTTGAACCCCTGGCTTTTGAGGTACCAGCGCAGTGCCACATCCTGAGTCCCGCCGAGCTGCGGGTCGGCGATCTTCTTGCCGCGAAGCTGCGATGGGCTCGTGATGTCCGGCCGCACTACAAGCAGCGCGCCGCCCGACGTGACGCCCGAGATCACCCGGATCGCCTGGCCGTGCGATTGTACGTAGGCGTTGACCGTCGGGTTCGGCCCGACAAAGCCCACGTCGAGGGACCCGGAGAGAATCGCCGTTACCGCGTCGCCGCCGGCGTTGAATGTGTGCTGCTCGATGGTCACGCCGTCGCCAATGTGACCGGCGAGGAGGCCGTTCTGCAGGCCGACCAGCGCAGGCGCGTGAGTGAGGTTCGGGAAATATCCGAGCCGGATGGTCATCGGCCCATCGTCGGAAGCAGGCGCGCTCGACCCGCAGGCCGACGCGACGAGCATCACCGCCAGTGCTGAGACAAAGGTCCTCATTGGCGTGGCGCCAAACGATAGCCGATTATGTTTACGGCATGGCTCCGACTGCGCGGGAGCTGCTCGTCGACGCGGCTACGTCGGGCGAGGACCTTGAGAGCGTGGCGCGGGGGCTGCTGGCGAGGCTGGCCGAGCTCACCGGCCTCAGCTCCACGTACCTCGCCGAGACGAGGCTGGACGAGGACGAGCAGCGAATCCTGTTCTCGTTCAACAGCAGCGACGTCTTCCACATCCCCGAGGACATCTCACTGCCCTGGTCGGAAGGCGTCTGCAGGTTCGTCTCCGAGGGCGCGCCGAACTACACCGCAGACGCACAGAAGGCGTACCCGCGCAGCAGCGTCGCGAGGCTGCTCAACATCCGGACCTTCGTCTCCTATCCAGTGTTCACTGTGGAAGGCCGGTGGTTCGGAACCCTGTGCGGAGCGAGCAAGGACCAGGTCCAGATCGAGGACGAGCTGCTCGAGCTGATGCGTGAATGCGCGCGTCTCATCGGCCAGCGGATCCACTCGCCGAACGCGGCGAGCGCAGATCTCTACCGGGGCGGCAGGTAGACCAGCGGGTCGATGACCGCGCCGTTGTAGCGCAGCTCGAAATGTAGGTGTGGCCCGGTGGCCAGCCCGGTCGCACCCTCGTCCCCGACCAGCTGGCCGCGCACCACATGCTGGCCGTCCACGACCTGCGTGTCGGCCAGGTGCCCGTACAGGGTGAAGTAGCCGCCGCCGTGGGCGACGATCACGTAGTTGCCGTAGCCCACGCTCGTGTGCTGAACCGCCACCACGAGACCGTCGGCTGCGGCCAGCACCGGCGTTCCGGACACGGCAGCGATGTCGATGCCGGTGTGGAAGTGTTGGTACTGGCCGAGGGGCGGCTCCAGCGCGAAGGTGGTCGGGCCGAAGTGCTGCGTCAGCGTGCCGCCGATGATCGGCCACGACAGCTGCAAGCCAAATGGCCCGAACCCGGCGGGCAGCGCCATCAGCGCCATCGCGTCGCCGCCCCCGACGCCCGCGAGCGCCCAAGCGGCCGACTGCGACTGCTGGCTGAGGTTCGTCTCCTGCTGCTCCATCAGGGTTGTGACCTGCGCCGCCACATCCGGCGAGATGTTGGGCAGCTGGGCCACCGTGTTGCGGATGTGCGTGATCAGCGCCGCCAGCTGATTGGTGAGCGTGCCGATCTGCACCTGTATGGTCGCGAGCAGGTCGACGCTCCCCTGAACCTGGTCGAGCGTGGCCTGCTCGTCATCGAGGTCCGACTGGCGAGCATCGCGGTCCGCCTGCACCGTGATCAGGTCGTCCGCGAGTCGCTCCTGCAGCGCGTGCGCGCGCTGGCCGGCGATCACCATGTCCCCTGTCGCGGTCAGGGCATCGGCGAGGTTGCCCGAGCTCGCGAGGATGTCGAGAAACGATGAAGGGCGGCGGTACATCGCACGCGCCAGCGCCTTCACCTGCGCCCGCTCGTTGTCGATGCGCACCTCCAGGCTGGCGATCTGCTCATCGAGCGAGGCGATCTGGTTCTGCAGCTGCCTGATCGTCAGCTCCTCCTGCGCGACCTCGGCGGCGAGCAGCTGCGCCCGCGCCGTCGCGGCGGCGACCGTGTCGCTCAGCTGGTGCTGCGTCGTCAGCGCGGCGGCCAGGTCACCGCCGAGACGCTGCGTCAGCTGGTCGAGCGCCGACTGCGTGCACGTGCGCGCATCGGTCGCGGTTGTGCTCGGACCGGGACTCGGGCATACCGTCGTTGCGGCCGCCGGTGCGGGCACGCGAAGCGCGAACAACGCGGCGCACATCGCGGCCGCCAGCGCCAGCGCGGCTGCGCGTCTCACGCTCGCACGCGCCGGAAGCTGAGGACGGCCGTCGCAACGCCCAGCACCATGCCGGCGATCACAACGCCGGCGATCACAAAGCGGGTGGCGGTCAGCCCGACGCCAGGCAGCAGCTGCACGTACGTCGCATCCGCGAAGCGCATCGCCAGCAGGTAGGCGGCGGCGACAAGTGCGCCTGCGATCAACCCCGCGATCGCGCCTGTCATCAAGCCTTCGATCACAAACGGATCGCGCAGCATCCAGTGGCGCGCCCCGAGGAGCCGCAGGGTAGTCACCTCTTCCCGTCGCGCGGCCGCCACCGCACGCATCGAGTTGGCGGTGACCGCGTACGCGATGAATGCGAAGAGCAGGAGCAGCACGCCTCCGACCAGGCCGACTCCGATCGCGATCTTGCGCAGGCGGCCGTACACGTCTGGGTCGTACGAGGTCGGATAGGCGGGATCGACCGCTGGGTCACCCTTGGCGATCTGCGCGACCGCGCTGACCTCGGTGACGAGCTTCACGCGCACGTCGAGGCTGGCAGGGAACGGGTTGGTGTCGCTCAGGCCGGCGAGGCTGCCCAACCCCGGCCGGCCGCGCGCCTCCCGCAGCGCCTCCGCGGCGCTCACCGAGCGCACGGACGCGACGCGCGGGTCGGCGATGAACTTGTCCTTCAAGGCGCTGATCTGGTCGGCCGTGGCGTTCTCGGCGAGGTAGACGCGGACGGTCGAGGCCTGCCCCTCCGCGGTGGCAGCTGCGCCGCCGAGCGAGATGCCCACGAGCGCCAGCAGGCCGCTGAGGAGGAGCACCATCGCGAGCGTCTGCATCGCCGGGGCGTTGAAGCGAAGGTCGCGCCGCCAGCTGCGCAGCCCACCGAGCACGACCAGGCGAAAGCTGTTCGCGAGGAGCGCGTTGTATCGCTTCCAGCGCGGAACCACAGCCGGCCGTGCTTGCGAGGCCGAGCCGTTCTTGTGCCCGTTGAGAGCGGCCTTGCCGTTCGAATGACCGTTGGAGTGGCCGTTGCTGTGCCCGTTCGCCTCGACGAGCCGGCGCCAGCCGAGCTTGGCCGCGCGCGAGCCGTTGGCGGGCGCCAGCTGGTGGTTGCCTTCTGTCACCACGCCCTGCGGCAGGTGCACCACGCGCGAAGCGCGCCCGCTGGGCTGATGCATCGCGACGACCACCGCGGTCCCGTGCGCCGCGGCCTCTTCGAGCATGCGGGCCACCGCCTGCGCGTTATCCCTGTCGATCGAGGTGAACGGCTCGTCCGCGAGCAGGACGCGCGGCCGCCTCACCAGCGCCCGCGCCACGGCGACGCGCTGCCGCTCCCCAGCGGATAGCTGGTGCGGATACGCATCCCGGCGATGGCCCATACCCAGCGCGTCGAGCGCACCTGCCGCCCGGAGCTGGATCTCGCGATAGGACGTGTCGGGCTCGTTGACCATGAGCCCGAGCTCGACGTTCTCGAGCGCGGTGAGGCGGCCGAGCAGGCGCTGCTCCTGGAACAGGAACGACACGTCGCGCCGGATGCGGTCGAGGTCGCGGCGCCACCACTTGTGCAGCGCCCGCCCCTCGACCCATACCTCGCCGGCGCTCGGTCGCAGCTGGCCGTGCAGCAAGCGGAGCAGCGTGGTCTTCCCCGCTCCGCTGGGACCCGTCACCTCGACCATTTCGCCCGGCGCGACCGTGAGGTGGAGCTTGTCGATCACGGCGCGCTTGCCGAACAGCTTTCTGACGGCACTGAGCTTGATCAGCGGCGCGAGCGCAGGCTTCGATCCTCCCGGCTGGCGACGATTCGTCGCCACCTTCCGGGAGGCGCGCGTCGCGGCACCGGCTGGCGTTCGGGTCCCCACCCTTGTCAACTTGAGATTAGAACAGGCCCGGCTGAGATTTCCATGAGAAAGACCCGCGGCTATCCTCGTGAGGTGCTGCTGGCCGCGATCGGCGATCTCGTGCTCGACATCACGATCGCGCCCCATGGTGACCTTCGTACCAATGACGACACGCCGGCGTCGATCCGCGTCGGCGGGGGCGGCCAGGCGGCGAACTTCTGCGCCTGGGTGGCCGCGCTCGGGGAGCGATCGCGTCTGGTCACCCGTATCGGCGATGACGACGCAGGCCGACGGCTGGAGGCGGAGCTTGAATCCGGGGGAGTGGAGGTGCACGCGGTGAGAGCCGCCGAGCCGACCGGTGCAATCGCCGTTCTCATCGGACCCGGCGGTGAGCGCACGATGGCAACGCAGCGTGGGGCGAGCGTCGGCCTGCGCCGCGACGACCTGCGGCCGGAGTGGTTCGTGGGCGTGGACCTGATCCACGTGCCCGCCTACTCGCTGTTCCGCGAACCTCTCGCGACCGCGGCGCGCACAGCCATCGAGATGGTCCGCCTCGGTCGGGGTCGCGTCTCCGTCGACCTGTCGTCGGTGGCGGGGCTGGTCGACTACGGGCCGGCGCGGATGATGTCCGAGCTGGCACGAATCAAGCCCGACATCCTGTTCGCGACCGCTGCCGAGGCCGACGCGATGCCCGTCGCGTTGGACAGCCTCGCCCCCGTCACGGCGGTCAAGCTTGGCGCGGCCGGATGCATCGTGTGCGGGCGACGCATCGCCTCGCCCGCGGCCGATGTGGTCGATCCCACTGGCGCGGGCGACGCGTTCGCGGCGGCCTTCGGCATCGCCATCCTTTCCGGCGAAGGCCCGCAGCGAGCGGGCGAGCATGCGGTGCGGGTGGCCGCTGCCGCGGTGGCGAAGGTCGGAGCGCGTCCGGCATGAGCGGCTTCCTACAGGTGTCGGCGGAAGTGGCCGAAGCCCTCGAGCGCGGGCGGCCGGTGGTCGCGCTCGAGACTTCGATCGTCGGCCAGGGACTGCCCGCGCCCCACAACATGGAGGCGGCGTCCGGCTGCGAGGCGGCCATCCGTGACGAGGGCGCGGTGCCTGCCACAGTCGGTGTGCTCGACGGGTGCGTAAGGATCGGCCTGACCAGGGCCGAGATCGAACGCATCGCGACCGGCTCCGAGAAAGTGTCGTCGCGCGACCTCGGTCCGGCCCTCGTGCATCAGAAAGCCGGCGCCACCACTGTTGCAGCGACCATGCGCGCCGCGGCCATGGCGGGCATCAGGTTCATGGCCACCGGCGGGATCGGCGGCGTGCACCGCGGCCATCCTGATGATCAGTCCGCGGATCTTCAGGAGCTCGCGACCACCGCTGTCGCCGTCTTCTGCGCCGGACCGAAGATCATCCTCGACATCGGCCTGACCCTCGAGCGGCTCGAAAGCCTGGGCGTCCCAGTGCTCGGATTCGATTGCGACGAGGTGCCCGCCTTCTACCTCTCGAGCAGCGGGCATCCGGTTTCGGCGCGAGTTGCGGACGCCGTCGACGCCGCGCGCGTGCTGGCCGCGTCGTGGGCGACCGGGATGCGGGGTGTCGTTATAGCCGTTCCGCCGCCGGCGGAGCTGGAAGGCGCCGACGACCTCGTGTCGCAAGCGATCGCGCGTGCCGGTGACGTCGAGGGTGCCGGCGTAACCCCGCGCCTGCTGGCGATGGTGGCCGAGCTGTCGAACGGGCGCTCGCTCGACCTGAACGTCCAGGTCGTGACCAACAACGCGCGCACTGCCGCGCGTGTGGCGCGGGCTTACCCGGAGGAATCGCGACGTTGGACTCGCTGATCGACACCATGCCGTTCGCGCGCCAGCTGGGCATCGAGCTCAGCGAGGCCGACCGCAATGAGGTGCGCGCCCGGCTCGCATGGGCCGAGCACCTGTGCACCTCGGGCGGCGTGCTGCATGGAGGTGTGGTGATGACCCTGGCCGACACCGCGGGTGCGCTGTGCGCGTTCCTCAACCTGCCCGAGGGCGCGTTGACGAGCACCATCGAATCGAAGACGAACTTCTTCCGCGGCGTGCGCGAGGGCACCGTCGAGGCTGTCGCCAGGCCCCTGCACGTGGGCCGCTCGACCATCGTGGTCCAGACCGACCTCTACGACGCCGCCGGCAAGCGCGTGGCGCAGGTGACGCAAACGCAGGCAGTGCTGACGCGGTAGCCGGCTAGACCGGTCCGCGGCCGTCCCGGAACGCGACCGCCAGCTGGTAGATGCCGTAGACGTAGCGCTTCGCGTCTGCGCGAAGATGGTTCCAGTCGGTGGCCATTGCCGGCCCGCCGTAGTAGTCGGCCAGCGCCCTCACCAGGTCGCCGTGGTACCCGTCGAGGTTGTACTTGATGATCGCCGCGCCAAGCTCGATGTTGTCGGCGAGGTCGTGGATGTTCACCTGCCGGCGCATCAGCATCGGGCCTTCGGAGTCGCCGGTGGCAGGCATGATCTGCATGACGCCGATCGCGCCTGCGGACGAGACCGCTGATTGGTTCCAGCCGCTCTCCCACCAGCCGAGTCCCATCACGAGGTATGGATTGACTCGGTGCTTGACCGCAGACGCGTAGATCATCGACTTGACCACGCGCAGGTCGAGCGGCGGCGCGTTGGGGTCGATTGATGGCGACGGCGGCGTGCCGGGGTCGATGGTCATCTGCTGGTCGAGCGTGGGCAGCGACATGTCGCTGCTCTGCGCGCTCGCCACGTCCTGCGTGCACGCGGCCGCGCACAGCGCCACGAACGCAAGAACACAGAAGATCCGCATCAAATGAGAAACGCGCGGGACGAGCGCTAGAGCTCGACGAGGCGGTAGGGGATCGCGTTGACGATCACCGTGTCGCCCAGCCGCAGGTCCTCGTTCTTCGGACCGAAGTTGCGCACGTGCCCGTGGATGTGCATGCGCGGTCGGAGCCTGAGGACGAGCCGCTTGAATGCGTCGAAGCCGACATGCGCCGGGTCGGCCGCGTCTCCGAGGCCCGCGGCGGGCGCGTGGGTCAGCAGGACGTCGACGCGGCGGCGGCGGAGGCGCGTGCGCCATTCGAGCTTGCGGGCGCGCCAGCGCATCTCGCGCTGCGTGTACTTGTTCGGCCCTTCGTTGTAGCGGATCGACCCGCCCAGGCCGGCGATCCACATGCCGGCTGCCGCCTCGATGCGCCCGTCGACGTTGATGCAGCCTGGCGGTCCGCTGCCGTCGAACTTCGCCGACAGACCTTCGAACGTCGAATCGCCTAGCTTGAGCTCGGGGTCGTGGTTGCCCGGTACGTACAGCAGCGGCACATCGGTGCGGCTGACCAGGTTCTCCAGGTAGTCGAAAGGCAGGTCGCCGGCGGCGAGGACCAGGTCCGGCCGCAGCTCCTTGAGGGTGTCGCCGTACAGCGACTCGGCCACCTCGTCAGCGACCGCGAGGATGCGCACGTCACTCAGATGTTCCGCGATTGCGCGTTTGGATACAAACGCCGTCACCCTGCGCACGCTGGGGGAGGACCGAGACCCGACACGGCCCTCCCGATACGGGCGATCAGCTCAGCGTGACCGCACCGTCCAGCAGCACACCCCTTGCCAGCAGCAGTCGCTGAGCGTGATCGTGAGCATCACTTGCGCCGGGCAGCCACGTTCGCGCTGCCAGACCAACTCACCCCCACGGCTCAATGTCAAGCCGGCCTCCCCATGATCAACCGGGGCCCGGAGCCCCGCCAACCACCGAAGTGGTAATTCGGGCTACTTCAAATGAGGTATGGACCGAGGCCGGGCGGTGAGCGCCTAGCAGGCCCAGTCGTGGTCGTAGCTCGCGACGTACTGCACGAGCCAGATCGGCGCGCCTGTGAAGCTTGTGCCTGTGCAGTACGAGCGAGCGCGCTTCAGCGTGTGCTGCCCGGTCGCGACCCACGTCGCGTCGACGGCCGGCTGATAGCCGCCGGTGATCACGCCCCACTGATAAGAAGTCGAGTAGATCCCGATTGGCGCCGAGGTCGACGCGCGCAGCCTGGTGACGAGGCCCTCGATGGTGTAGCGGTTCAGGCTCAGGTCTGACGTCGACCAGCTGTTGGCGGTCTCGACGTCGAGCCACCATGCGGCCGGCGCGGTGGCACCCTGGCTGGTCGCGTACCCGACGTCGCGCTCGGCCTCGCTGCAGCCGACCCCCCACGCGGCCTGCTGGGCGGGCGTCGCGCTGACCTGGCTGGATTCGCTCGCGCAGTCCTCCTCCATGTGCCGGCCGTCGATCGTGGTGTAGCTCGGGTCATAGCCGGTGTTCACATAAAGGGACGCGTGCCCTGCCGGCGCCGCGTTGTACTCGGCCGTGAGGCAGCCGTTGTAGTAGGTGAACGGGTAGCCGCCGTTCACGCCGGCGATCCCGAACTGTGCCGAGGGCGCCGACACGCCGCACTGCAAATAGGAGAAGTCGTAGCCGCTGCCCGAGTACGGGTCGACCGCCGCGAATGCCCCGATGTGCGTCGCCACGAGCATCGCGACCGACCCCACGGCGGCGAGCGTGGTTGTCCGCAGGAATCTCATCGCACCTGACGCTAGTCCGGAGGCCGGGCCCGCGTCAAATCAATTTGCGTAAAACTGGCCTCGAGCGGGCTTCAGGCGGCGTGAATCCGCATCCCGGCATGCCTCGCGCGCAGCAGGAGCTCGGTCTCGAAGAGCCAGCTGCGATTGAGCACGGTCGGGATGAGCCGGCGCGCTACGTCTCCGCGCATCGCCTTACAGCGGCCTCCGATCGAGATCTCGCTGTGGCCCGACAGCACCGGCGCGATCAGCTGGGGCAGGCCTGAGACGTCGATGTCCAGGTCGGCGTCGGCGCTGGCGACGACCCCGGCGTCGCTCGTCATCCAAGCCGCTGCCAGCGCGCGCCCACGCGCCTCCTCGTTCAGATGGATGAGCCGAACACCGCCGAGCTCGGCAGCGAGCGCCGCGGCGACATCGCGCGTGGAATCGATGCTCGCGCAGTCGGCGATCGTGATTCGGGCCGAGAAGGGGAATGCATGGCGCAGGAATGAGCGCAGCCTCGGAACGGCGCGCGCGAGCTCCCGCTCCTGGTTGTGGACCGGCACGACGATGTCGAGCGCGGGCCTGACCCCCTTGCGCCCTAGGCGTCGCAGGGTTGGCTCGGCTTCGCCGAGCCATGACTCCGCGTAACAGTCGAGCCTCAATGCGTCGCGAGGCGAGGGGGGTTCCACGCAAGGGGGGCCTGACCCCCTTGCGCCCTTTAGGGGTTGCTGTGCGCTTTTTGATGCAGAGTGCTTCGCCGAGCGCCCGCGTTGTCCAAATTGATTGATCACCTGGCATCGCTTGAGTCTCATCTGGATCGGATTGCTCGGAGCCATCCAGTCCACGGACATCATCACCACCGCAATTGGACGAGCTCGTGGCGCGGTTGAGGCCATGCCCGTCAGCGCCGCCGTCATAAACGAAGGTGGAATGATGCTGTTCGTTTTTGTGAAGCTGGCGCTGGTGCTGGCGGGGGCGGCCGCTGTGTTCCTGACGCTGCGCTGGGTGCGCACCGATCGCCCCGGCGCTGTCGGGCTCTACGTCTTCACGCTTGCCGCCATCCGCGGCAGCACCGTCGCGCTCGCGCTGGTGAGCCTGCACAACGCGTTCCTGCTGAAGTCGTTGTAAGAGTCGCTGCCGCTAGCCTGATCGCGTGAGCTCCACGCCGGCTTCGCGCCTGGCCTGGACCCGTGACCTCGTACGTGTCATGGCGGGGCTGATGCTGTCGCTCTTCGTGGCGGCCATGGATTCGACGGTCGTCGGCACGGCGCTGCCCACCATCGCTCGCGACCTCGGCGAGTTCCAGCTGTATCCGTGGGTGTTCAGCGGCTACCTGATCACCGCGACGACAACGGTCCCGATCTGGGGTCGCCTCGCCGACCGCTACGGCCGCCGCCTGGTGCTGCTGATCGGCATCGCGATCTTCGTGATCGCCTCGATGCTGTGCGCCGCCAGCCCCGGCATGGCCGCGCTCATCGCCTTTCGCACGCTGCAGGGCGTCGGGGCGGGCTGCATCCAGCCTGTCGTATTCACGCTCGTCGGGGACATCTTTCCCCTGCCGCAGCGAGCCCGGCTGCAGGGCTTCTTCAGCAGCATGTGGGCGGTCGCGGCGGTGATCGGCCCGGCCCTGGGCGCGGCTTTCGTGTCCACCATCGGGTGGCGGTGGATCTTCCTGATCAATCTACCGATCGGCCTGGTGGCGGGCGCGCTCATCTTCAGCCACCGCGAACGGCGCCCTGAGGCCGTCGCGGACGCCGGAATTGACGTGCGCAGCGCGATCCTGCTCACCGCCGGCATCGGCCTGCTGCTGTGGGGCCTCGGCACCGGCAGCCAGAGCGCGACGCCGGTGTGGTGGGCGATCGGCATCGGCGCAGCGATGCTGGTCGCGTTTGGCCTCGTCGAGACGCGCAGCCGCAGGCCGCTGCTGCCCCTCGACCTGCTGCGCAACCCGGTGATCGGACCGGCCGTCCTGGTCGGCGCCATCGGCGGCACCGTGATGTTCGGGGTCACCGCATACGTGCCGCTGTACGTGCAGCAGGTGCTGGGTGGCACTCCGTACGCGGCGGGTGTCGCGGTGGGCGCGATGTCGATCGGCTGGCCGGTGACCTCCACGGCCTCGGGCTTGATCCTGGTGCGGGTCGGTTATCAGCGCCTGGTGCTGGCTGGGGCGCTGGCGCTCGTCGCCGGCAGCCTCACCCTCGCGCTGGCGCCGGCCACGCTCGGCGCGTTCTGGATGACCGCCGGCTCGCTCGTCATCGGTTGCGGGATGGGTCTGTTCACCGCACCGCTCCTGATCGTCATCCAGGCGAGCGTGGCCTGGAACCGGCGTGGCGCGGCCACGGCGCTGAACCAGTTCTCGCGCACCATCGGCGGCGCGATCGGCGTGTCGCTGATGGGGGTGCTGCTGCAGCTGTTCCTCGGTTCCGCGCGCGATCCTCTGGCGGCTCACGCCCAGCTGGCCGCGGGCCTTCGGGCCGACTTCATGGTCATCACGGGGCTCGCGGCCTGCGTGCTGGCCGTTTCGCTCGTGATCCTGCGCACCTCGCGAGGAGTGCGGGTGCCGGAGAGCCTGGAGCGCCAGACAGCGTCATGAAAAAGAGGCGCCGCAGCTGCGGCGCCTCCCCCTATTTCCGACGTATGTCTCTTTTCAGCCCATGGCGGGGCGACGCTCGCCCGCGGCCACCATCTCCCCCTGCTCCTCGTACTCCTTCGTGTGGTCAAAGGCCTGGCGGTTCTTCAGGGCAAGAGTGGCCAGGAACCCGATGACGCAGCAGATGAGGATGTACGCGCTGATCGTAAAGGGGGTCTTGGTCGGGAACGGCGAGGCAAATGAAGCGCCGAACAACTCGTACTTTCCCGACCAGAGGTACAACCCAATGATCGGCGCCGGACCGCCGGCGATGACTGAAGCGAGCTGATATCCGAGCGACGCTCCGCTGTAGCGCAGGCGACCCGTGAAGCTCTCGGCGATGAGCGCCGCCTGCGGTCCGTACTGCATGTCGTGGGGGATGAGAGAAAGGGCGATCACGACAAAGACGATGGTCGCGACGCCGGCGGCAAAGAGCCCGAAGTACACGAAGCCCCACACCGCCATGACGGTGATGCCGATCAGATACATCGTCTTGCGTCCTATCGCGTCTGACAGGTGGCCGAACAGAGGAATCGTGATGAAGGACACAAGCCCCGCCGTGCTGACCGCCCAGGTCAGGAACGGCTTGTCGAGCTTGGTCGCAAAGGCGCCGAAGGTGAACACGAATGTCGTGAACAGATAGAACGGCGCCTGCTCGGGAAGGCGCAGCAGAGCGCTGAGGACGATCTCTCTCCAGTTGCGCCGGATAACCTCCCTGACAGGTGCGTGCTCGACGCGGCGCTCCTGTAGCAGCGCCTGGAAGACAGGCGTTTCCAGGATCCCGAGCCGGATGTAGAGACCGACGCCGACGAGAGCGATGCTCAAAAGGAAGGGCACCCTCCATGCCCAGGCGTTAAAAGTCGCGGTGCCGGCCATAGTCACCGTTAGGGCCGTGATGCCATTAGCGAGGACGAGCCCGATCGGTACTCCAAACTGGGGCCAGCTGCCGAGCCAGCCCTTGCGCTTCTGGCTTCCCCACTCCATGGACATGAGCACCGAGCCGCCCCACTCACCACCCACGCC
>WNGK01001637.1_pt1 | contig 24250 bp, 25 predicted proteins | sample 5400601 | NCBI WGS metagenome assembly WNGK01 (sample SAMN13153376, study PRJNA577476) | soil metagenome | isolation source: 60 cm soil or saprolite under Garry oak tree replicate 1 | place: USA:California | collected 2016-06-15
CTTGTTCCACTACGTCGTCAAATTTCATGTCCTTCGCATTCGGTTCTTTGAGTTTAGCGGCTATTTCCGGCACGGATTCTAGGAAGCCAAGCAAGAAGCTGCTCTTCACTGCGTAACTCACATTCTGTGGAAACGCGCCACTCGTGGCTAGCGCCGCTTTCATGCTGAGCATGGCGGACAGGACGCCGACCACATTGCCGCGCTCATCCACCAGAGCGCCGCCGGAGTTGCCGGGCTCTACTGGCACGCTGATCTGGAAATAGCGCGCGTCATCTTGCGGCCCCGACAGCGGACCAATTTTTCTCCGCGCAAACTTGGGCCCGAACCCTTGCAAGCCGACGTTGGGGAAACCGACCGTGGCCACCGTGCTGCCCAACTTCATCGTCCGATTCGCCGCTACCGGCAAAGCCGCGAACTTGCCCTCCGCCTTGAGCAGCGCCAAGTCATTGGCGGCGTCCACCTTCACCACCTTGGCTGAGATCAAACCTTCCCTCGTGACCAGACGAACTTGCGCTTCGCTTTCGGCCACATGTTCATTGGTGATGAAATACCCATCCTCCGTGATGAAGAATCCGGTGCCGGAAGACTGCGGGCGCGTCTGCGCGATACCCGTGCTTGAAGTATCGGGCTCGGCGGATGGCGCTACTCTCGGCTTGAAATTGCGCGCCACCTTTTGTCCTTCCGCGATCTGCTCTCGCGACATGTTATTTTCCAATATCGTCATAGTTTCCTTCGCATCCTTATCGCCCTGACTCGCCGCGAGCAACGTCCACTTGTAACTCTCCACATAATCCTTCGCCACGCCTTGCCCAAGAGCGTAGGATAGCGCCAGGCTGATTTGAGCTTGGGCGTCATTCTGCTCGGCGGCTTTGCGATACCACTTCACTGCCTCCGCATCGTCCTTCGCCACACCTTGGCCATTGGCGTAGCAGTTACCCAAATTGAATTCAGCTTGGGCGAAATTTTGCTCGGCAGCTTTGCGATACCACTTCGCCGCTTCCGTGTGCTCCTTCGCCACACCCTGACCCGTGGCGTAGCAGTAACCCAAAGCGGTTTCAGCCTGAACGTCGCTCTGGTCGGCGGCTTTGCGAAGCCACTTCACAGCCTGTGCGTAATTCTTTGCCACGCCTCGGCCATTGGCGTACGCGAAGCCTAGATTGTATTGAGCTTGGGCGTCATTCTGCTCGGCAGCTTTGCGATACGACTTCACCCACTCGGCATCACTTGTTTCCGCCTTGGACCTGATATCGGCTGACGACTTCCGGTGCGCCTCCTTCTGTTGAGCGGGCAGTTGAAAGACAGCGGCACTCAACAGCAACAGAACCGTGAACACCACCAACCGATTCTCTTTCATATCGGCAAAGAAGCCATTTCGCGAGGGTAACATGATGATTAGGCCTCGCCAGAACTGTTCATATGAAGAAGTTGCCACGCAGGAGGCCAGCGTTTTTAGGCCTGTTTCCAGCGCGGAAAAGAGCTATTTGCATGACACTTTGGGTTCCGCAAACCCGTGTTTTCTTTCATTTTCTGGGTTTTACCCGGATGGCGGAAAAGTGCGTGTTTCCCTCGCGTTTTACCTATGAAAACGGAGGTGTGGCTGGGGGCGGAATCGAACCGCCGACACGTGGATTTTCAGTCCACTGCTCTGCCAACTGAGCTACCCAGCCGCAAGATTGCGCGCCAGCCTCTATTCCAAATTACGGGCTGGTCATTATGCAAAATTCGCGCGGCCGAGCAACAACGAAGCAAGTATTCTGTTCCGTTGCCTCTATTAATCGTCTTGTGCAGCGGGCAGAATCGTCTCACGCTCGCTTGCATGAGCGATCAATTTCTGAGTGAGCTGAATCTTTGGTGCCTGAGCCGGCAGGAGGCCATTGCCGCGACCGGGAATGCCGACTCCCCCTATTTCAAACTCATTACGCCCCTACAATATCGAAGCACGCTCCTCGGCGGGATTATCGAGATACCAAAGGATTTCCTGACTGACTTGGGATCTATCCCGCGAGCGGTCTGGTGGTGGTTGTCACCGGATGATTACGACATTTCCTATCCGAGCGTCGTCCACGATTACATTTACAAGCAAAACGGCGATCTCAGCTCGCAGCAGCTCCCGCAAAAACAGGTGGATCGCGAAACAGCCGATCGTGTGCTGCGTGAAGCAATGGCCGCAGTCGGTGCATCGAACTTCCGGCAAGGCATCGTTTACAATGCCGTCCGAACTTTTGGCCCGCGCTGGTGAAATCGCAGCAAGAAAATCGAAAATCAGTTCCCTGAGAATTTTCGCGGCAACTCCACTGCGCTCCTTAAAAGGCGCAGATAATGGTTTCTTGAAATCTCGATGCCGCCAAATTGTTGCAGGTGGGGCGTGAGCCATTGCGTGTCGAGTAAAACGAATTTTCGGCCGCGCAAATGTTGCACGAGTGCGACGAGCGCAATCTTGGAAGCATTAGTGACCCGATGAAACATCGATTCACCGAAAAACGCGCCACCCACTGCGACCCCGTAGAGTCCACCGGCGAGCTTGCCTTCTCTCCAGGCTTCGACGGAATGCGCATAACCGAGCTCGTGCAGCCGGGTGTAGCTCTTGATGATTTCACGGTTGATCCAGGTATCTTCACGCTTCGCGCAAGCCTCGATCACCTCCGAAAAACGATTGTCGATCTTGATTTCGAAAACGTGTTTTCGCAGGGAGCGGCGCAACGCGTGCGGCACATGAAAATCTTCCAGTGGAATAATCGCGCGCGGATCGGGCGAGAACCACCCGATGGAGTTGTCTTCCATCGCCATCGGAAAAACACCGAGCCGATAGCCTTGCAGCAGAAGATCTGGCTCGATCATAGCGCGTTGAAGAGTTGAAACGTTAAAGCGGCAACCACCAGTCTAAGCCCTCCATCGCTTCAACCGTTCAACGGTGCAACGCTCTTGCAATAGAACGCCTGCTTTTTAAAATAAGTAGATGAAGCGCATGTCGATCTTGTTCGTGATCGCATCGACGCTGATCGTGGGGGGCTGCACTGATCCGCTCGAGCAGCGCAGCGCCGAAGAAGTAGGAGGGCAACTTCAGCGTGGCGTCACCGGCCAAGGGACGATTGGCCCAGTCGAGCGGTCGCCTGGCGATCCTGCCGCCGAACACAGCGTGCCAGAAACTCATCCGTAGCACGTGAGAACATCTGCCACATCAGCGCATTCGAAAATTCTCATCCTGGATTTCGGTTCGCAGTACACCCAAGTCATTGCGCGGCGCATTCGTGAACTCCAGGTTTATTCCGAGATCGTTCGCTTCGACACACCGGCCGCTGAAATCGCCAAGCTGAAACCGAAGGGGCTCATTCTCTCCGGCGGTCCAGCGAGTGTTTACGACAAAGACGCACCACATCTCGATCCAGAAATTTTTTCACTCGACATTCCGGTGCTCGGCATTTGTTACGGCTTGATGCTGATGGCACATCACCTCGGCGGCCAGGTTGTGTTCACCGGGCGACGCGAGTACGGCGCCGGGACGTTGCACATCGCAAACGGCTCGCAACTGCTAGATGGGCTCGGCCCTCAGATCGATGTCTGGAACAGCCATGGCGATGAAGTGACGGCGCTGCCGAAGGGATTTCGCGCTGCCGGGAGAACGGAGAGCTCCAACTTCGCCGCGGTGGAGGATCCACAACGCAAGCTTTACGGGCTGCAATTTCATCCCGAAGTCGCGCACACGCCGCGCGGGAAGGAGATTCTGCAGAATTTCGTTTATCACATCTGCCACTGCACGATGGATTGGACGATGGGTTCCTTCATCGAAGAGGCTTGTGCGCGCATCCGCGAGCAGGTCGGCGATCAAAAAGTCGTGCTCGGTTTGAGCGGCGGGGTCGATTCGTCCGTTACCGCGGCACTCCTGCACCGGGCGATCGGGGATCAGCTTACCTGCATTTTCGTGAACAATGGTTTGCTGCGCTCCCGCGAGGAAGAAATCGTGCAACGGGTTTTCGACGAAAATTTCCATGTGCGTCTGAAATACGTGGATGCGAGTGAGCGTTTTCTCGCGCTGCTTAAAGGCGTGACCGATCCAGAAACCAAACGAAAAATCATCGGCAACGAATTCATTAAGGTGTTTCAGCACGCGACCGAGGAGTTACTCGAAGAAGATCGCAAAAATGACGCGCGCAAACATGGCGGTTACAAGTTTCTCGCCCAAGGCACTCTTTATCCGGACGTGATTGAAAGCGTGTCTATCGAAGGCAACCCCGCACAAGTGATTAAGAGTCATCACAACGTCGGAGGGTTGCCGGAAAAAATGCACTTCGAGCTGGTCGAGCCGGTGCGTCAATTATTCAAAGACGAAGTGCGCCAAGCCGGTTTACAGCTCGGTTTGCCGAAAGAAATTGTATACCGTCAACCATTCCCGGGGCCAGGTCTTGCCGTTCGCATCCTCGGTGAAGTCACGCCCGAGCGACTGTCGATCTTGCGCGAAGCGGACACGATTGTCGTGAGCGAAATGGAATCTTCCGATTGGTATTATCGTGTCTGGCAATCCTTCGCGGTCCTGCTGCCGGTCCGCTCGGTCGGCGTTATGGGCGACCAGCGCACCTACGAAAACACGATCGTGGTCCGAGTCGTCGAAAGCCAGGATGGCATGACCGCGGATTGGGTCCGGCTTCCCTACGAGTTGCTTGCACGCATCTCCGCTCGAATCAGCAACGAAGTCAAAGGCGTCAACCGCGTCTGTTACGATATCTCGAGCAAACCGCCCAGCACGATCGAATGGGAATGAAGTCCATTTTTGATCGGCACTTGGGATTTTCGACAGAGTCTCGGAACGTTACTTGCGGCGATCAGCCTATGTCGCCAACAACGCGGATGAACTCGGCGAAATCTTTGCCGTTGCGCGCGGCATGATTTAGCGCGCTGAGTCTCGCATCCGATGCGGCTTCAGGAAGAACAACCCGACGTATTTGAAATTGGTTCACAAAGACAATTTCGTCCCACTGGATCGAGGAAATCTCGTCGTTAAAACGCGCGACGGAACGCCCACGAAAAAATGCCCGCGTGGTTTCGGGCGGACTGAAGATCGACGTTTTGATCTCGTCCTCGGTCACGACGCGCCGCATCGCCCCTTGGCGGACAAGCTCGTAATACATCCCACGCTCAAGATCGACATTGTGATATTCGAGATCGATCGACTGGAGCCACGGATGGGTCCAGGAAAGTTTTTCTTCTTCCTGCAACGCGTTAAGCAGAAATTTCTTCCCGACCCAATCAATGCGATCGCGTGTCAGCATCAAGTCGCGCTCGAGATCGTTTAAAACGTTTTTCCACTCACGCAAGATCCATTCTCGATCTTCGTCCATTTCATCGGCGACGCGCGCCGCGGCTTTGAGATAAATGCGTTGCACATCGATCGCGGAAATTTTTCGGCCATCCTTTAATTCGATGATCCAATCGTAAGTTTGATCGCGGCTGATCGATTTGTTCGCATCTACGGGTTGCGCGATCTCCAGTTGCGGCGCTTCTCCGCGTTCGATCAGATCGAGAACGAGCGCCGTCGTCCCGATCTTCATGGCCGTGGCCCACTCGCTCATGTTCGAATCGCCTAGGATCACGTGAAACCGGCGATAACGGCTGGCGTCAACGTGCGGTTCGTCCCGCGTGTTGATCAGCGGTCGGCGGTTCATTGTGTCAATACTCACCAGCACGCTGAAAAAATCCGCGCGCTGCGAAATTTGAAAAATCCCGGGTGCACCGGATGCGCTCTCCGCTTCGATCCCCATCTTTCCGGCGCCAGCGAAGATCTGGCGCGTGATAAGAAATGGCAGGACTCCGGCGACGATGCGATCCCATGCGATTTCCCGACTCACCAAATAATTGTCGTGACAGCCGTAACTATGCCCAACAAAGTCAGTGTTATTCTTGTAAAGACGGACTTCGTTGGCAGGCGGTAACTTTAGGTTTCGTCGCCGCGCACATTCCGCGAGGATGCGTTCACCGGCCTTGTCCTGCGCCACAATTTGCCGGAGCGTGGTGCACTCGGGAGTGGAATACTCGGGATGCGCATGGTCGTTGTAGAAACGAGCGCCATTCGAAAGTACCAGGTCGCTTTTTATCTCCTCGAAACTGAGCGGGCGATTTTTGTCGATCTCGTAATAAGCGGACTCATCGGTGTCCTGGAGCAATTCCCGGGCGCGAAAGCCGCGCACATCGAGATGCGGATCTTCCAGTTCGTAATCCCATTTCATGAGCGCGCCGTGCTCGGTATAACGGCGCACCAGCTCGATCGATTCGGCGACAACATCGACAATCTCCGCACCATTCACGGTGATGCCGTACTCCGTCTCAAGACCGAACACCCGTTTCATCCCTTGTTGGCCAAGGATTAGATTACCCCGGAAGCCGCGCGCGATCGCGCATCCGAGAGCGGTTTCACGGGCGCAATCTTGACTACGTTTTCCGGATCGTAGTCGATCAGCTTGAGCCAGTCCTCCGTAATATCGGTGGTTGGAAAAATGTCGTTCTCGACGTATTCAGCGTTGAAGGCGAGTTGCAAATCCGTTTCACGGATTCCTTCCTCCTGTTGGGTGGCAATCGCTCGTTTGATCGCCATGGCTTTAGCACGCTCGACAATAGAGGCAATAATCGCGCCACTGATGAGATCGCTGCGATAAAGAGTTTCTTTGCGACCGCTGCGCAACGTCACTTCGAGAAATTTGTTTTCATCGCGCCGCACAAATTGCCAATCGACAAAACGTTCGATTAACCGCTCGATGGACGCGCCAATGCCGTCGACCTCTTTCGCAAGCACACCGTCGTAAGGCAGGGCGTCGGTGAGATAAATCCGATAAATCTCGCGCGCGCCCTGTTTGGCCGGCCGACTCACTTTGATTTTTCGATCGATGCGGCCGGGACGCAGAATGGCGGGATCGATGAGGTCGGCGCGATTCGAAGCGAGAATGATCACCACGTCATTAAGCGAATCGATCCCATCCATCTCCGAGCAAAACATGGGGACGAGCGTGGAAAGAATATTCGAGTAACGCGAGGCGCGACGCGTTCCGAGGATCGACTCGGCTTCATCGATAAACAGAAAAGGCATAAACCCTTCTCCCCGTTTTTCGCGCGCGGTCGCAAAAATTTCGCGCACCATTCTTTCCGACTCCCCCACCCACATGTTCAAAATCTCCGGGCCTTTGACATGCATGAAATATTCGTGCATCCCCGCGTCCGTTTTTTCCCGCAGTTGCTTCGTCAGATTATAAGCGGTCGCTTTTCCAATCAGCGTCTTGCCGCAACCGGGCGGGCCGTAGAGCAGAAAACCCTTGGGTGTCGCGTGCTGAAATTTTTTGAAAAGATCGACATGTAAAAGCGGAAGCTCGATCGCGTCCTTGATCGCCTGGAGCGCTGGTTCCTGTCCGCCAACTTTTTCCCACGGCAGCTCGGGTACGTTGTCGAGATAATGCTCGTGCGATTTTGTGCTGGAGAGCATTTCGAGCGCCATTCGGTAATTGGAATCGACACGAACTTCGTCGCCCGATTTCAAGGTCGAGTGTGTGAGATCGGCTGAGCGTTGCAGGACCATCGAGTGCAATCCGTGCTCCGAACCGACACGCAATCGATCGCCTCCCAGAATTTCTGTGATTTTTGTCACCGGGCCCGCCGTTTCAAATCCGAGATCGCCCACAATCACGTATGCTTCGTTGACGAGCACCCGCGTTCCTTTCTTGAGTTTTGCCAGCGCGATACGCGGATCGACATTGCAGTAATAATCGGCGCCTCCCACCACGATGTGCGCCGTGTCTGTCGAAGTCGCGCCGAGAAACGTGCCGATCCGGTTCGCGGGTGACGTGACCTTTTTAACAACTTCCTCGAGCTTCTCGATCATGCGGCGCGCTTCGACCATCGTCTCTTCGCGGTCGGTAATTTCCGGCCGCAAATCGAGCAGTTCGCGGCGAATCGGGTCACCAGGAGGCAGCGATGCGATCACACGATCAAACGCGTCGAGGAGATTGCGCGGCCCCGAGTTTGCTTCCCCGCCCTGAAGTCCTTCGCTGCGCTCGTCGCTCATTTGGTTTGGGTCAATCCGCCGAACCGAGTGTGATTATAGCTTTATCCCTTAGTTGCGCAATCTTCGACGCCGCTCGTGCACAAAATGTTCAACCAACATGTCGATCCTATGTCGCGAAAAAGATTGAAAACGCGCTTCTTCGGACATGCATCACTGGACATCGAGCGACGGAGCGCTCGATCCCGCCTTGCGACTGGCGATAGCCGCCTCTAAACTTTGTTTCTTCGGGAGCCTTAGCTCAATTGGTTAGAGCGCCGCCCTGTCACGGCGGAGGTTGCGGGTTCGAGCCCCGTAGGCTCCGGATTTGTTTTTCCTGTAGTATTCTCACTGTCAAAATCGCCACCATCGTCGCCTGCTTCCAAGCGGACACTTTATCCAAAAGGCACACATCCACTTCCGAGGCGATGCACGTTAAGGATGATAATGAGAAACGGCACGACGATTTTAAACAGATACCAGCCTGCCGATCGAACGTTGGCAGCGATGAAAGAAATGGAGTTGTATTGTGTGTCGCATCCGCGGAGTCCGGCCGCGGTGCGTCGGCCCCGGTTGTCGATTCGCGGTCGCACCTTTGTCGCTTTGCTGGGTCCGGCAATCGAAGCGGGCATTGCTGGCTTCGGCGATAGCGTCCAGGCCGCGTTACGCGCCTTCGACGTACAATACTCGCGCTCGCTCACGCCGCCCGCTGATCGGGATTGAGCTCAGTTAATTCAGGCGCTGTTTGGCTGCGCAATCGCCGCATCCACTGACCATTTTTTGCCGGCGCCATCGATGAGCAAAAAGAGCAACCCAAGCCACATGGAAAAATCGGTGCGCGCCTCGTGCATCATGCTCCAGAAACCATAGCCGGGGGGCTTTTGGAGCGCAAAACCCCAGAAACCGTGGCCGAGAAGGAGCGAAACATCTTCTAAGTTTTCGGCGTGAATTGCGCGAGATCGTAAATCCCAAATCGCTTCTCGATCGAAGCCACTTTGTCCACCACCTTCTCAAAACCATCCTCGCCGAAGAGTTCGTCTTCCTTCTTCTCAAAATCTTCGCCGAGAGAATCAAACTCGTGCGGCGAAACGATTTTGCGGAAGGCCGGAAAGAGAACGGTGTCCTCGCGCGCCTCGTGCGGATTGTACATGCGGATGAATTGCCGCATCGAATTGAGGAGCTGCGCCCGCTCGGATTCGTTTCTGAGTGATTGCAGACTTGCGAACCGCATGGTTATATCCGTGACGCGCCGCCCGGCTTGGTGTTGTTCGCGCAGTACTTTGACCAAGTCCACGAGCTGATTGGCTTTTTCAAAGCGCGGGAAAAGAAAATCTTCCTCGAGCTTCTCGTGATAATCCTCTACGAAACTGCGAATGATCCCGGCGGCATCCGCCAAAGCTTCGGGCGGAAAATCCTGCTTCGCGTCAATGCGGCGCAATACTTCGCCGTAAATTAAAAGAATTCGCTTCAAAACGCCGTGCTCGCGCATCAAATCTTCCGGCGGGCCGACCTCAACTTCCTTCTCTTCACCTTTCTTTTCTGCCTCAGCACCGCGCAATAACCCGACGCCGGCGACTGCGGCGCCGCTAAGAAGAATCCCGCTTCTTAGAAAAACTCTGCGATCAAGAGCCCGTTCGTCTCGATGTCGATCTTGCATACTTCAGTCACTCCTTAATCAAAATGACATCGCATCTCATTCCTGCAACGAGCTCACTGCATCTGAAAAAAGCGCTGACGATGGAAATCTACGACGTAAGCACGGTGCTCGAATTCACCGTCGCATAATGTGAATGGCGAGAATGCGGCTTTGATGACGCGCCAGCAAATAATCGATGAAATCACCGATGATCGAATGCGGTTTGTGCCCGAGCTTCGTCACAACACGGCAAGTGAGAACTCCGGTTCGTCCGTGCCATTCGAGATTAATCGCGCCATGTGCGGTTCCGCTGTGGATTTTCGCCCAACCATGTGGACGACCCGGGCGTTGGTGTTCGGTGGGAATCAAATCAAATTTCCGTAGCTGCGGATCGGTCATGATTTTTTCGCGCAACGATCCACGTCCGCTCGTGATTACTTGGATCACCGTTTGCATTGCCCTCTCAGATTCACCAGTTGCGAGGTGCTTTGCAATCCAAGAATGGCAGGGACGCTGCGCTGCGCCTCCGCGGACAGCGCAGCGCGCTGTCCCTACCGTTTGCCAGCCTCCTCGAGCGAACGGAACATGACATAAACATCGACATATCCTTTTTGCGGATGCCGAAAAGCACTTGGCAATGTGCCGACGATCTTGAACCCGAGCTGTTTCCAGAGGCGAATGGCTCCTTTGTTTGTCGAAACAACAAAGTTGAATTGCATCGCCCGGAAACCGAGCTGGCGCGCCTCACCTAGACAATGCTCGGCCATTCTTCGCCCCACTCCCGAGCCCTGCACATCCGGTGCAACCATAAAGGCGGCGTTCGAAACGTGAGAACCATGACCGGCTTGATTCGCTCTTAAAATATAAGTGCCGACAACGCGGCCATCCTCTTCTGCAACATAAGTACGCGTGTCGGCTCGAAACCAATAAGCCAGCGCCTCATCTCGCGATATCTTAGGGTCAAATGCATATGTGTCCCCAGCGGCGACAATCGCATAAAAAATATCCCAGATCGTATTATGATCCGCTTCTGTTGCTTGACGAATTTCCAGCACCGGTGGTCTCAGCGAATCGCTGTCTTTCATAGAGTTGATGAACACACGCCAAAAGCATTCACCTGACCAGCTTCACCGAGCCTGAAAAGTGATTGGCACCGTAGCAGACCATTCCCGGCCCGGAGTAGACTTCCATTGCCGGAGAGCGCCAATTGTAGCTTCGTCCAGAAGACCGTTTCCAGTGGACTGTATAACCTGGACATTTCTTGCATTGCCGTGCACATCGAAACTGACGCGAAAACGGCCGGAGTGCGATATGCCAGAGCGCGTGCGCGCGTCGGGAGGAAAGTTCGGCTGTGGCGCATAGACGAGTCGCGGTTTGGGCGTCGGTCGCGGAGATGGACTGGTTTCCGACGTCTTGGCCCACCGCGCAGTCGCATCAGGCGCGATCTGCGATTGCAATGAAGTCACAGCGCTGGAAGACGTAACAATTGCTTTTTCACCAGCTGACGCCACGATGCCAACAACTTCGCCGCTCTCGTCCACAACTGGTGAGCCGGCCGAGCTCGCTGAGATCGGCATCGCTATTTCTAAACGATCGCCCTGAGACTCGGGTTGTCGCGCAGCGATTGCCCCTTCCCGTGGCGCACCTTCGCTTCCGGCTAGCGCGCTTCCGATTACTCCTACGCGTGCGCCGACTTCAGTCCTCGCGTTCTTGCTCAAAGGCAGAAAGGGCACGCGCTTTACGTCCGCCTTAAGAATCGCAAGATCGAGAGGAGCCGAAGACGCGAAAATCCCAGCTACGTTATAAATCCCGCCATCTGCCGTTTTGGCGACGGCATTCACCCCGTTGTCGATTGCGTGTGCCGTAGTAACGAATCTTCCATCGTCCGAAATGAAAAAGCCGGTTTCACTCCGCAACAACTTGCCTGAAGAATCAAAAACGGTCACCAAGATCACAGCGGGACGGGCGCTGTTCGTCAGCTTCGGCAAATTAAGAGGCTGAGTCTTCTCAGGCTTTATCTCCAAGGGCTGACTCGGTGAAGGCGATGAACTTGGCTGTTGAGTTGGACTGGGGATGATCGGCGATGAGGGCGGCTGATTGAGGGATGGTTCTCCGACGATTTGACTCTTTGCTTTCGGCCTGCACCCCGCCGCTGCAAAAAACGCCAGGCAAAGCGCATATCCAGTTGCCAGCTGAAGATGTTTCATTTGCCACCTCAAATACAATGTCGGGACCTTGACCGACATTTAATCAAGGCGACAAAATCCGCCGCTTGTCACGCAATTAACGACGACAGACCGCCGCGCGATCAACCAGCGCTTCGGGTGAGCATAAGTCGTCGAGCCGGCTTGAGGCTACTTGAGGAAATAAACGTCCGGCTTGTCACTCACCCCTGCCTTCTGCATCGCTTGACGTAAATCGTCCGACGCGGCGAATGCTTTCGCCTTCTCAAGATCCTCCGCCGAAAAGAGCAGGATCACTTCATTCGAGTCATCGACGTTGCGCCAAACATGTTCCTCTTTTAGCCCTGCGTTCTGCCGCGCCGAACCGTGCGCGTCATAGACCGGCTTCCATTTAGCGAAGTCAGCGATTTTGTGACGAACCAGCATGTGTACCATGATTAAATCTCCTTCCCTTGCTTGTTTATCGATTCAGCTTGAAGGAGTCAATGCCGTTTAAAATATTGCACGGCTCGTTCGTGTTTCTTGGCTGCAGCGCGTGTCTTAAACGTCCCCAGATTCCTCCGCTTGCCCGTTCTCGGGTTCTTTTTGCGCGAATATAAACGGTAGCCGCCGGATTTAAGTTTCCTGATCATTATTCATAACTGTACGCCGGTTGGCCTTGAATCCAGAAATCACTAAGCGGACGGCTCGCCCTGCCATTACACTCTTTGATATCGTCTCATCAGTTTGAAGAACCGGATAGTGTCGCGTGCCGGGTGGATCTTGCTCACTTCGTCTGAATAAACGGTGGTGATCGGCACCGATTCGATTCGATAGCCTTTGCGACTGGCGATAATGAGCATTTCGGTTTCGTAATCGAAGCGGTTGCCGCCGTCCAGCAGCTCAGGGATCAATTGTCGATCTAACATGCGAAAACCGCATTGGGTGTCGGGAATTTTTTGCCGACAAATACGGCTGATCCGATTGCTCATGTACCGATTCACGACGCGTCGAACAAACGGCATCCCGGTCAGATTATTCATGCGATTGCCAAGAAAAAAACTGTGATCTCCTGCCTGAGCGGCGGCCGCGATAAAACGGTCGATCTCTTCTGGCAGATGTTGGCCGTCGGCATCGAGAATGATCACGTGTATGAATTGTCGATCCAGCCAGTGTCGCAGGCCTGTCTTGATCGCTTCGCCTTTGCCGCGGTTTTGGCTATGGACAATAACTTCAGCGCCGGCTTCGCGCGCGCATCGTGTAGTGTTATCGCTCGATCCATCATCGATCACGACGACATGATCGAGTTGTTGGCGGGTTCGACGAACAACGTCACTGATATGTTGTTGTTCGCGGTACGCCGGAATAATCGCGGCGGTTTTTAGACGAATTTGTGCGACACGATTCTGGTCCGCTTCTGTCATCGACGAACCACCGGATGAAAATCCGCCGCGTGATAAGAGCTGCGAACAAGGGGACCGGAAGCGACGTGCTCGAATCCTTTTCTACGAGCAATATCGCCGTAGTAATTGAATTGCTCCGGCGTGATGTATTCGACGACCGGCAGATGTTTCGGGGTCGGCCGGAGATACTGACCCATCGTTAAAACCTGGCAGCCCACTTCACGCAGATCGTCCATCGTCTGAAAAAGCTCAGTCTCTTTCTCACCAAGGCCGAGCATGACGCCGCTCTTCGTCACAACCTTCGGCGACAATTCCAAGGCACGCCGCAGCACTTGCAGCGAAGTGCGATATTTTGCGCGCGAGCGCACGAGCGGAGTCAAACGCTCCACCGTTTCCATGTTGTGATTGTAAATGTCTGGCTCGGCGTCGAGCACGATCTGGATGCACCAATCCTGCGCATGAAAATCGGGAACGAGTACTTCGACAATCACCGAGCGATCCATTTCACGAATCGCGCTGATGGTGCGCGCGAAATGAGCGGCGCCGCCATCCTTCAAATCATCTCGCGCAACTGCAGTAATGACAACGTGCTTCAATTTCATTCGACGCACTGCCTCCGCGACACGTTGCGGTTCGTCTTTCTCCAGCGCGTAAGGTTTCGCCGTGGTCACCGCGCAAAATCCACACGCGCGTGTGCATCGATCCCCCGCGATCATCATCGTGGCCGTGCCCTGACTCCAGCATTCCCAGCGATTCGGGCACTGCGCGCTTTCGCAAACCGTATGGAGCCGCAAATCGGAAATAAGCGCTTTCGTCGAAAAGAAAACCGGGTTCGACGGCAGCCGCACCTTGATCCAGGGCGGTTTCTGTGCCTGGTGGAGCGCCGGATCCATTTTCGCACAGGACATTGTGCCAAAGTTAGCCCACCGTTAAAGCGTTGAAAAGTTAAAGCGTTAAAGTGCGTGTAAGCCGCTTCAACTCTTCAACCATCAAATCTTCGTTCGGCCCGAGAGCGCTTGATAAAGCGTCAGCTCGTCAACCGATTCGAGACCGGCCCCTGCCGGCAAGCCGCGGGCGATGCGCGTCAAAGTAACCGCCTTGTCTTTCAAAAGATCGACAAGATAATTTGTAGTCGCTTCGCCTTCGACATCCGCAGGGAGAGCGAAAATAATCTCAGAAATCTTTTCTTGGTCGAGGCGCTCGAGCAATTCCTTGATCCGCAGATCTTCGGGTCCAACATGATCGAGCGGCGAGATTTTCCCTCCGAGAGAGTGGTAGCGGCCGCGGAACGCGCTGGTTTTCTCCAGGGGAAGAATGTCGGTGGGTTGTTCGACGACGCAGAGTAATTCGCCTGAGCGCGAAGAATCCGCGCAAATCTGACAGATGTCTTCAGTCGTAAAGAATCCGCAAACCACGCAGGGATGGATAGATTGCCGGGTGTCATTGATGGCGGCCGCAATCTGCTCCGGTTGATCATTCCGCGTACGGACAATCCAAAGCGCAATGCGTTCTGCCGAGCGAGGTCCAACGCCAGGCATTTGTCGCAGTTGCGCAATCAAATTCCGGAGCGCGGCCGGATATTCGGTCTTTCTCAAAACGAGCGCGCCGGTTTAGTTGGAGGACGGCTCCGTAAGGTTCAGCGTGAGCGGCTCCAGCCGGCGCAAATAGAATTGTAATGGGGCATCATCCTCCTCAGCCGAGCCGCGTGCCCTCTGGAATTCCGTATACGCTTCCACCCAACGTTTTTCTCGATAGAGCACGACGCCATTCCAGAAAAAGTCCCGGCGCGCGATATGTTCGGGCTTGGCCTCGGAGGCAAGCCAAAGTGGCTCGTAAACTTCATGTCGATCTTGCGAATCCACTTCCTTAAGAAAATCAATCGGCCGCGCGACAATTGCCTTGCTCGCCAGATCGAAAGTGCGGGTGCCAATCAGGATGTGCGAGCCATAAAGACGATTTGCGCCACACATTCTGCGCGCCAACTCGACCGGCTCGCCGCTGGTTAAGAGTGCCGGGCGCTCGCCGGCTTTCAGCGGTGCAACAATTATGGTGCCGGAGCTGATGCCTACGTGGGCAGCGCAGTTTCCAGGAATTTCTCCATTATCCTGCTGGCGCTCACAAAAATCCTGAACCAAATCGAGGGCAACACGAACGGCTTTGTCAGCATGCTCGGCGTTGCTATCAGGAAACCCGAAGATGGCAACGACACCCTCGCCGTCGGCGGCTTGTATATAACTGCCCGCCTCCAAAAGACGATCGGCCACGTCACGAATGAACTTTTCTGTGGTTTCGGCAAAAACCGCGGGCTCTGAGCTCGCGGCGAGGCCGTGCTTATTCGCAATGTCGCAAGCAACCACGCTCACATCGTGCACTCTTGGCTGCGGATCGAACGGAATTGTGCCTTCCAGGAGGCGAGCTAGTTCTTTGTTCGACAATCGCCCAATGAAGAATGTTTTGGACCAATGCGCGCGGTCCCGCCTGAAAAAGCCAAACCATCCCTCTGCCACGAGCCATGCGAGGAGCACCGCAAAAATGGAGGGTAACGGTTGGAAAAAAATCCGGTAGAGCGAGCAGACCCAGGAAAGACCGAGCAATTCGATCAATAAAACAAGAAATAACCAACGCACGCGGCGGCGCGAAACACTGGTCAAGGCCAGCCAGGCGACACCAAGGGCGAGCAATGCGACAAAGACGTACTGCCACTTCTCGCTGACGATTCTAGTGGCCCTGGTGTAATCAGAAATAGGCCCGATCACAGCCAGCTCAAAACGCAAGATCAAGCCGCTGGCATGCAGTACGCTGACGATTCCGGCAACAGCAACGCCAACAATGACTGTAGTGACCAGCGACCGTTTCATGGCAATCAGGCTTTTTGCGTCGCTGCAACTGGATAGTACGATTGCACCACCAGGTCGCTCAAAAATTTATCCGGCGTATCGACAGCTTCAGCATTAAGCACAAACTCTTTTCGACCGGTGTTCTTTTTAATCAGATTCAACCCAAATTGGTAGTCCTTAAACAAATGGGCGCAAAGATCAGTCATGGTCATCCGCTCGGATTGAGCGCGCTCAACCAAACGCCGTACCGCTGTCTCATCGAAAATAACGTTCAATCCATATTCGTTTTTGAATTTCTCGGTGAATTGACGCATACCGGCTTCGAGAGTTTGCGCCTCGATCTTGTCTCCCTCGGCCATCAACCGATCGAGCACCCGCTTCGGCTCACGCACCAGCTCAGCTGTAACTCGCAACTGGCTCAAACCTGATCCGGCGAGGTAATATTTGTAATCGCGAAATAGCTTCTCGAAGACAGTCAACAATCCGCGTGCACCGGTTTTTTCTTTCGCCGCGGCGTCGGCAATCAGCCGCAACGCTTCATCATCAAAGCTGATCTCAATCCCGTAGGCGCGAAAGGCGCGCTCGTATTGCCGGAGCAAACTGCCCTCGGAAAATTTCATGATCTTGTAAAGATCGCCGGCATCCAAGTCTTCACAGACCACTCGCACTGGCAGACGACCGATGAATTCAGGTTCAAATCCGTACTCGACGAAATCCTGCGTCGTGACGAATTGAAATAATTCGTTGTCCATCACCTTCACCGGCTCAGCGCTAAATCCGATCTGGCCCTGTGAGATGCGGCGCGAGACCTGTTGCTTCAATCGTTCGAACGCGCCGCTCACCACGAAAAGAATATGTCGCGTATTAATCGTTTCCCGCTTGGCCTTGCCACGTTTCTGGAATTCGAAAGCCGCCTGCAATTGCGCCTGAAGATCATTCATGCTCCGCACCGGCACCTCGGTCTCTTCCATTAACTTGAGCAAAGTCGTCTGGACCCCGCGTCCACTCACGTCACGACCGATCAAATTTGCGGCCGATGCAATCTTATCGATCTCATCGATATAGATAATTCCGAATTGCGCGAGATTGACGTCGCCATCTGCCTTCTGGACAAGCTCGCGCACGAGATCCTCCACGTCGCCGCCGACGTAACCGGTCTCGCTAAACTTCGTGGCGTCCGCTTTTACGAATGGAACTTTGATGAGCTCGGCGATGTGCTTGATCAGATAAGTTTTTCCAACGCCAGTCGGCCCTACCAGGATCACATTTTGCTTTGCGTATTCGGTCTCCTCTGCCCGGGCTGCATCTTCCTTCTCGAGCCGGCGAAGATAATTGGCGTGATTGTAATGATCGCAAACCGCAATCGAGAGCACCTTCTTGGCTTCATCCTGTTTGATTACAAAGCGGTCGAGGTGCGCTTTAATGTCGCGCGGAAGAAAATTAAAAACGAATTCTTCACCGCTCATTTTCGGTGGCGGCTCTTCGTCCGCGGCAGCAGGCTCTGGTTGGGTAAAGGTCGCAACGGAGACGCGATCGCCGAAGTTCGACTTCATAAACTCCGTGATTTTCGATTTCAGCTCTTCCGGTGAAGGAAATGGCGGTGGCGGGTTTTGCTCCATACTCGCGAATCGAAAAGGTCGCGCGAAAATCGATTATGGCAACGGTTCGTCTAAATCTGACTCCCGAATTCGCAATTCGTTCATCTCGAGCCGGCTGCAAATCTCGCCTCAATCCAGAGATTCACCAGCAAAATCGACGGTCTTCCCCGATACAGAGATCGACCGGACAAGAAACTCAGCGACCTATCTTTGATCTAACGAAATTGTGGAGGGGGCGGAAAGAGCTGCGAAATCTGCTCCTGATACTGGGTTTTGACCTTCGCGGCCGCCTCCGCCAATTGTCGCGCAGCCTCCGTTTGCCCGAACTCACTCGCAAAAGCGGCGCAGCGCCATTGTCGATCCGGTGCGTCGGGCGCGCTTGGTTTGACGAATGAAGTAGAGACCGTGAGCAGGGTCTCCGGCGAAAGTTCTCTCCACGTAACTCGTGCGATGCCGTAGGGAAGCTTCAAACTAAGGCTCTGATCGGTCGCGCCGCCTATCCCTGTATATTTGGCCCCGCTGCTGTCTGAAATTGCGCCCGAAAAATGCGCGCGATTAATATCGTCGATCAGGTTGTTTTTCCAATCGATCAGCCATTGTACTCTTTTGTCTGTTGCCTGCTGTGCCTGTTTCAGCGACGGGTCGCTCAATTGTACATCCTTAATCGCCTCTCTGGCGGCGGCGAAATCATAGAGAGCGATCTGCTCTCTGTAATTGGCGAGTGCTGCCTTCCATGGGGCGGCCTCAAACGCGAGAACCTTTTTTTTATCCTCCGCGCGGGTAGCGACACCTGCTGGTTGTGGATTTTTGTCCTTCCCAGTGAGCTTGACCGATGCAACCGATGCACTCGGCAATGCCCCGGTCGCAACATGCTCCCGCGGTTTGCGAGCAAGAAAGAGGGCTGCCATCGCCAGGAGCATGATGAATAGAACGACACCAGCCAAAGCCCACCGCGGCGATCGCCCGCGCGCAACAACGACATGTTCCTGACCCTTAAGAGCGTGCCGCGCGTGCTCCATTTCTGACACCAACTCGTCGTAAGACGAGAAACGCTGAGCGGGATCAGGCGCAATCATCCGCTCTAGAACGGTGGCTGTCGCCTGAGAAACATCCGGCGCAATGGCGCGCAAATCGAGTGGATGGTTTTTTAGATCGAGCAGCAGAGCAGCAGAATTTGTGTTGCCCTCGATCGGTGCTTTGCCCGCAACGGCATGAAAAAGCGTTGCGCCAAGACCGTAGATGTCAGTGCGGAAATCTTCCGGTCCGTTGTTTAATCGCTCCGGCGCGACATAATAGGGCGTGCCCCAAATCTCGTCTCTTTTAGTTCCTTCCGCGGCGGCGCTCGCCAGACCGAAGTCGCTGATTTTCGCTATCTGTTCATCTATAAACAAAATATTGGCTGGCTTGACATCCCGATGAATAAGACCCTGGCGATGCGCCGCCCGCAGTCCTTTTGCAACTTGAATACCGGATTCAAGCACCTGCCCCTCCGGAAGCCGATTCCGCTTCTCGATAAGATCATCGAGACTTCCGCGATCGACCAGTTCCATCACAACATAGAATTGTCCGTGATCGGTCCCGGAGGAGAAGACCTGTATAACATTGGGATGGTTTATGGAGGCGGCCACGCGTGCCTCATGCTGCAGTCGAGAGGCATGGTCGCTTTCGCCGCTAAGATCTCTGCGCAACAGCTTCAGCGCCACGAAACGATCCAGCAGCGTGTCACGCGCCTTATAAACCGTGCCCATGCCGCCAACGCCAAGAGTTTCCAGCAGAACAAAATGATCGAACGTCCGTTCCACCCGCGTTTTCTCACCGCAATTCGGACAGGCCACTTGCGCCAGCGGCTCCGCATCGGTTGTATCAATCCCCATGCCGCAGGCTGGGCATGCTTGTGTCATCGCGAACTCCCTTCAACAGCCATCGAAACCGACTGTAACATTCGGAAACGTCCGAGCAACGAGTTGGCGACAGCCATTTGAAAACATCTGCGAAAAGCTCAACATACGCCCAGTTGATCGTGCCAAAAAATGAGGCTCATGTTCGCCTCGACCGTTTTTTAGCAGACAACCTTCCGGGATATTCGCGCTCGCGGCTGCAGCAACTGATTCGCACCGGATTTGTCACGCTCAACGGTCGCGCAACCCGGGCTCGTCATCTCGTGCACACCGGAGATAAAATCGAATTAACCGAGCCGCCGCTCGAGAAGATTGACAATCAACCGGAGCCGATTCCGCTCGGGATTCTTTTCGAAGACAAAGATATTATTCTCATCAACAAACCGTCGGGGCTTGTCGTGCATCCGGGCGCGGGTCATCCCCAACATACGTTGGTCAACGCATTACTTAGCCACTGCACGACCCTCTCAGGAATCGGCGGGAAAGAACGGCCCGGAATCATTCACCGTCTCGACAAAGAAACGAGCGGCTGTCTTGTAGTCGCGAAAAACGATGAGGCGCATCGAGAATTGTCGAGGCAATTTGCAGAGCGCATGGTCGAAAAGATTTATCTTGCGCTCGTCGCAGGCAAATTGCGCAACGAGACCGGCTTGATCGAAGAGAAAATCGGACGACATCCCTTCCATCGACAACGAATGAGCGTGAATTCTTCGCGTGGACGTCCGGCTAAAACTGAGTACCGCGTCATTCGCTCACGAGATAAGGCGAGCTTGGTCGAGTGCCGGTTGCATAGCGGACGCACCCATCAGATACGTGTGCATCTTCATCATCTCGGACACCCGGTCCTTGGCGATAAAGTCTATGCGGCGCGGTCAGCAAAAAATTTTCCGCGACAAATGCTGCATGCCTGGAAACTTGGATTTCGACATCCAAAGACCGGCGGATGGAAAAGCTTTGAAGCGCCATTACCGCACGATTTCGCGACCGCGATTAAGATGACAATCGAAAATTAGGTTTCGGCGATCGGTCCGCGCTGCATGGCGATCGTTAATCGCTGAGCTTTCGCCGAGGCACCATCACGCTTGCGAACATCGTCTGGACAACTTCGCCGCGCTGATTTGTCGTCACATTGCGCAGTCGAATGATTCCGTAGTTTGGCTTCGAGCGGGATAGTCGTTGTTCGAGAATCTCCGTTTCCACTTTCAGCTCATCACCAGGCCGCACCGCGTTCGGCCAGCGCAATTCATCCACGCCCAACCCGATTGCGCCTTCGGCAAAGTTTAGTGTCTGCACAAACAGCCTCATGGTCATTGCTGCCGTATGCCAGCCGCTCGCCACTAAGCCTTTGAAAATTGTTCGCTCTGCGCTTTTGCGAGTGAGATGAAACATCTGCGGATCAAATTTGTGTGCGAACTCGATGACCTGTTTCACTGTCACTTCGAGCGGTTCAGACTTGAAGCGATCACCCACTTTCAAATCATCGAAATAGTGCTCTTTCATTTTGAAGATGGCGCGATTGATTCAATCATAATGAATCGGCGCAGGCGCATTGACAGCTCTTTCCCAGTAGCTGACACTTCAAACAAATTTTTCAAACACACGAACATAATGCCTGCCACGAACACCATTGGAGAACAAGTTTTGGAAGCAGTTGTGACCGGACCCGATGGAGCGAATCGACTGTTCACCTGTACCGGAATTGCCAATGTGCAAATGTCTCTGACGCGTACCCAGGAGCAGACGACCGAGACATGGACTTTCTTCGTGGGCCCTACTCTTCCCCGCCCGCAATTTTATCGGGCGATCGGTACGGCTTCCGTGTCTTTGCAGACGGTGGATATACAAGGGGCACCAGCGGGCTTCACGGTCCACGTCGTTTCGGTCGAGGCTGACTGGGACGATGAATCTGAAAGGGTCGAGATGCGCGTTGAGGTCTTGCTCAGTTCAGATATGATCGGCGTGAACATCAGCCAACTTCGTTATTGGGTCACGATCCTGGCCAAAATCTAAACGGCGGCTATCGACGCCAGCACGCCAGTCCGCCTCACGATAAACGCAGCTTTGATTGGGCTTTTCCGTTGCACAGCCATTCGCGGGCCTGCGCCAAGGCTAGCTAAACGTAATCAGCCATGCAACCGGCGTTTCCACTAGCCGTGAAGTTCACTTTTTTCTTCGCACCCCGGATTTTATTCCTTGATAAGATCGTGGTTCGGGCCGAGTTCTTCGCCTTCAACTTGAACATCTGATCCGCTTGATCGACTAACCACCGCCATGAAAGTGATATTGGGTCTCGTCTCCATTGTGATTATCGGTTACCTGGTATGGCATTGGTTTGCGCCTACTGCAGTTGCGCCGACTCCAGCACAACGCGTCCCTGCCAAACCGACGGCGGCTGCTCATCTCCCTCCGCCCCCCAAACAACTGGCGCAACAACCTGCTGCCCAGTCGACGCCTGCGCGCCCGGTCGGGCCCCAACGACGCGTGGCACCTGAAGGAACGTATTTCCTGCTTGAGCGGGCGTCTCTCAGGATCGATTCAGGCGTTATTGGTTTTGCGCCGGGAACGAAAGTTACCTTAGTCGATCAGGGTGATTCAGCCAGTACGGTTACAGACGGACAGTATCAATTCACGGTTCCATCGTCTCAACTCACTAATGATCTGGATATTGCAGGAAGCGTCGCTCAGTCTGATTACGCCGAACAAGCGAGGATTGCGGAGATAACAGGCAAATGGGCTCAAGAATACGCCCAGCAGCAGCGTGATGCGCTGGCAGCTTCCGAAAAAGAAAGGGCGCAAAAGAAAACACGGCCTCGGCCCACTCCACGAGCGCCAAAGTAGATCGATCGCAGTTCTCACCGTCGGGCCTTGGCAAAGCAAGTAACGAAAATCCAAAGAGCCCGCAGGTGATACTTGTAACTTATCACTATTCACTTCTCTGCGACGGGCGGTTAGCTCAGTGGTAGAGCATCTCGTTTATACCGAGTTTTGGAGCGTTTTCGCCGTTTGCCTTCGCGATCGACGCAGAGCGGCTTTGCCGGTAGCGGCGAATCGGACGATGAAGTTGGGCAGCACGGTGGCCACGGTCGGTTTCCCCAACATCGGTTTGCAAGGGTTCGCGCCCAAGTTTGCGCGGAGAGAAATTGGTCCGCTGTCGGGGTCGCAAGATGACGCGCGCTATTTCCAGATCAGCGTGCCAGTAGAGCCCGGCAACTCCGGCGGCGCTCTGGTGGATGAGCGCGGCAATGTGGTCGGCGTCCTGTCCGCCATGCTCAGCATGAAAGCGGCGCTAGCCACTAGTGGTGCGTTTCCACAGAATGTGAATTACGCTGTGAAGAGCAGCTTCTTGCTTGGCTTCCTAGAATCCGTGCCGGAAATAGCCGCTAAACTCAAAGAACCGAATGCGAAGGACATGAAATTTGACGTAGTGGAACAAGCCAAAGAAGCTACTGCGCTCGTGCTGGTGTATTGACTACGGCGGCGCTCGGAATCATTTCCGCTTTCTAAATGCCGATTGATTCGGCACAATTCGCGTTAGACCTCAACTCACATCCCATGACAAAAGCAAAATCACATTTCAGTCCTGCCCATCACCGCGTTCGACAACATCGCGCTCAACATGACCACGACAGATGGCATTGTCACCTACTGCACTTTGATTTTATGTTACCAATGAAACGGCTACTCTCATTTTTCTTATTGATCCCGTCGCTCGCATTCGGCGCGCTGAGCGCGAACACAACGTTGGAAGTTAGACCGGGCGGGAACGATCTGAACGGCGGCGGCTTTGTCACTGGCGCGACCGGCACGGACTACTCGGTGCAGGACGCCGCGCAGTTCAGCGGGACGGACTTAGCCTCAGCTAACGGCACCTCGACATCTCCCGTCGTCACGAGCGGCGTACACAACTTTGTCGCGGCTGATGTGGGCAACATCATTCAAATTACCGCGGGCGCGAGCTGGATGGTGGGCTTCTATCAAATTGTTTCGGTCGCAAGCAACGCAGCCACACTCGACCGCGCCTGCGGCACAGCGGCCACGCTGACAGTCGGGGCGTGGGCCGAAGGCGGCGCGTTGGCGTCCATCGGGCAAGCGGGCGCCGCCGTCACGGTCGCGGGCATGCGGGTCTTCGTCTATAACGCCGGTTCGACAGTTTATTCAATCACATCTGCCACTAATAGTGTATCAGGTGGATGTTTTAACCCATCGGCACCAGTCTCCGGGATAATTGTCGGCTACGCCACAAATAGAACCATTAACAACACCGACCCTCCGCCAACGATTCAAATAAACGTTGGCACAGCAACAATTTTTGGCTCAAAATGCTACGCTGAAATTCGAAACCTTATATTAGACGGAAATAATCAAACCAATTCACGAGCTACGTTCGCAATTCAAAGCTTAGTGCAAAATTGCCTTATAAAAAACTTTACTGGAGCCTATGCAATATCAGGAGCGGCATACCTTTGTAAGTTTACTAGTAACACATCTCGTACCTTGTTTGGAACCCAAGCCAGAGCTTTCTACTGCGAGGCATACGCCAATACAGCGACTCCTTTCAATACTGCCACTTACTTAGTTGCTGTAAATTGCTTGTCTTATAACAATACAGGAGCTACAACTGATGGATTTGCGCCGGGTCAATCATCGTCCTTTTACAATTGTGTAGCATATGGCAATGGACGTTACGGATTTAGCTGGC
>WNGK01008588.1_pt1 | contig 24243 bp, 25 predicted proteins | sample 5400601 | NCBI WGS metagenome assembly WNGK01 (sample SAMN13153376, study PRJNA577476) | soil metagenome | isolation source: 60 cm soil or saprolite under Garry oak tree replicate 1 | place: USA:California | collected 2016-06-15
TGTCATTGGGGCTGGCAGCCATCGGTGCGGTGTTTTACCTCAGGCACGCTACGGCGCGTGCCGTGGGGAGCTAGGATGCGCGGCTTCTCGCTGCCCTCGCCGGTGTCCGCCGTGATGCGGGCGGCCGTGCTCGCGCTGCTCGCCTTTGCGATCTTCGGCCCGTTGCTCAACCTGTTGCTGTGGGCGTTCGCCGAGCGCTGGTATTTCCCGAACAAGCTGCCGCTGGAATTCGGTCTCACCTACTGGTACCGCGTGTTCCAGCCCCGCGGCAACGCGCTGGCCTCGCTGGGGACGAGCGTGTGGATCGCGATGCTGACCGTCGGCTTCAGCCTCGCCGTCGCGATTCCCGCCGGCTACGCGCTGGCGCGGCTGAAGCTGCCATGGCGGGGCGCGATCCTGCTGTTGTTCCTGCTGCCGCAAGCGATCCCCAATCTTCCCGTCTACGTCAATATCGCGCAGGTGTTCTATCAGATCGGGCTCAATGGAACGGTACTCGGCGTCGTGCTGGTGCACGCCTCGCACGGGCTGGTCCTCGCGGTATGGATCGCCTCGGCGGCATTCGCCTCGGTCGATGCCTCGCTCGAGGAAGCCTCGCGCAATCTGGGCGCTTCGCCCTGGACGTGCTTTCGCACGGTGACGCTGCCGCTGGCGATGCCGGGGCTGATCGCAAGCGCCATCTTCGTGTTTCTCGAGTCACTCGACGAATTTACCGGAACCTATTTCGTGGGCGTGCCGGATGTCACGACGCTGCCGCTGCTCATGTTCAACGCCACGATGGGCGGCAACTACCAGATCTCGTCGATCACTGCGCTACTGCTGCTGATTCCGTCGATCGGCTTCATGCTCGTCGTGGAGCGTTTCCTCAAGGCCGACGTGCTCGCGATGGTGGGGCGGTGATTTGTCATCCCCGGCGAAGCCTGCCCCGGCGCAGGCCGGGGGCCGGGATCCAAGGCAGAATCGTCGTGGATCCTCTCAACTTGGGCCCCGGCCTGCGCCGGGGCGACAGGGAACAGAGAGTGCTTTAACTTTTCGTGATTCGTTGCAAGTCCTTGACCAAAGCCTTGAACGCCTGCTCGCGGTCCTCGGGCGGCACGCGCAGGATCGACGATGGATGCACGGTCACCAGGATCTTCGGCCCCCATTCGCTTTCGAATAACTTGCCGCGATTGACCAGCACCTTGGCCTGGGGACCGAGCAGCGCGCGAACCGCGGTGCCGCCAAGCGCGACGATGATGTCGGGCACGATCAGGCGTATCTCACCGAGCAGCCAGTCCCGGCACGCCGCCACTTCCTGCTGCGCGGGCGTCTTGTGCATGCGGCGCTTGCCCCGTGGCTCCCAGCTGAAATGCTTGACGGCGTTGGTGACGTAGACTTCCTTACGATTGATCCCCGCTTTCTCCAGCGCCTCGTCGAGCACGCGGCCGGCGGGACCGACAAACGGCTTGCCCGCCAAGTCCTCCTGGTCACCCGGCTGCTCGCCCACGAGCATGATCCTTGCCTTCCGGCTGCCCTCGCCGCACACCGCCTGCGTCGCTCTCGCCCATAGGGGGCAGCCGCGGCAGCCGGCGATGCCGGCTGCGAGCTCTTCGAGCGACTTCGCGTCCGTCGCAATCCGGATCTTGGAGTCGGGCATGAGATAGGGACATCGACCGAAGACACGCGTTCAGGGCATGGTGTACGCGGTCTTGACGACGGTGAAAAACTCCCGCGCGTAGCGGCCCTGCTCGCGCGGGCCGTAGCTCGAACCCTTACGCCCACCGAAGGGAACGTGATAGTCGACGCCGGCGGTCGGCAGATTGACCATGATCATGCCCGCCTGGCTCTCACGCTTGAAATGCGAGGCATGCTTGAGCGACGAGGTCACGATCCCCGCCGACAACCCGAAGTCGGTGTCATTGGCAACGGCCAGCGCCTCGTCGTAGTCCTTGACGCGAATGACGCTCGCCACGGGTCCGAAAATCTCCTCGCGCGAGGTTCGCATGGCATTGGTGGCTTCGGTCAGGAGCGCCGGCGCAAGATAGTGACCCCGCTTGTCGCGCTTGAGTATCTCCCCGCCGTACGCGAGCTTCGCGCCTTCACGCTGGCCGATGCCGATGTACTCGAGATCCTGCTTGAGCTGGGTCTCATCGACCACCGGCCCGATCTCGGTTCCTGGCGCGAGAGCGTCGTCGACCTTGAGTTTGGCCAGGCGTTCGCTTAGCGCCGCGACGAAGCGGTCGTGAATGCCGGTGCCGACAATCAGCCGTGACGAAGCCGTACAGCGCTGCCCGGTCGAGAAGTAGGCGCCGTTGACCGCGCAATTGACCGCTACGGCTAGGTCCGCATCGTCGAGCACGACCAGCGGATTTTTACCTCCCATCTCGAGCTGCAGCTTGGCCATGCGCTTGATCGCCTTTTCTGCAATCGCGTGCCCGGTCGCGACCGAGCCGGTGAAGCTGATCGCGTCGACACGGGGGTCGTTGATCATCGTCTCACCGACGACGCTACCTCGACCCATCACGAAATTGAACACACCGGCGGGAACGCCGGCGTTGACGATGATTTCGGACAGCGCCCACGCCGAGCCAGGAACCAGCTCGGCCGGCTTGAACACCACACAATTGCCGTAGCACAACGCGGGCGCGATCTTCCACGCCGGAATCGCGATGGGGAAATTCCAGGGGGTGATGATGCCGACGACGCCGACGGGCTCGCGCGTGACCTCGACGTCGACGCCGGGCCTCACCGACGGAATTTTTTCGCCGGCAAGGCGCAGAGCTTCGCCGCCGAAGAACTTGAAAATCTGCCCCGCGCGAGCGACTTCGCCCACGCCTTCGGGCAAGGTCTTGCCTTCCTCGCGCGAAAGCAGCCTTCCCAGCTCGTCCTTGCGTGATAGCAGCGCATTGCCAACGGCGTCGAGCAGATTCGCTCGGTCCTGAACCGACGAATGCGACCACGCCGGAAACGCGCGGCGTGCCGCCGCGATTGCCGAGTCCGCCTGCGCACGATCGGCGCGCGCATACTCTCCGACGACGTCGGTGACATCCGATGGATTGATATTCCTGGCCGCCTCGGTCCCCGCGATCCATTCTCCGGCAATGTAGTTTCGGTGCAGTTCGCTCATCGTGCTGTCCTTTACTGGGCTCCTTGGGAACACTCCTCGATTCTCCTCTGCATCTCTGCGTCTCTGTGGTGATGCTGTTGTGCTTGTCTACCGATCACAGTAAGCCGCGCGCCGCAAGATTTCGCATCAGCTCGCCGACGCCGAACGTCCACGGTGGTGCGAGGTCGCTGGTCGTCACGCGGTTTTCAAGCGCCCCGAGGCGATCGGCGGCGATGATGACGCGATCGCCCAGTTTGTGCGTGAAGCCCATTCCCGGCGCGTCGCGATCCTCGACCGGCGCGAACATGGTCCCGAGGAACAGCATGAACCCATCAGGGTACTGGTGATTCGCGCCGATGGCCTGAGCGACAAGATCGGTCGGATCGCGGCTGATCCTGGCCATCGAGCTCTTGCCCCGCAGATGGAAGCCCTCGGGCCCGTGCACATCGAGCGAGATCTCGGTGCGCCGGATGTCGTCGAGCGAATAGCCCGCGTCGAAAAGGCGGATGAAAGGCCCGATCGCGCACGACGCATTGTTGTCCTTGGCCTTGCCGAGCAGCAGCGCGCTGCGGCCCTCGAAATCGCGCAGGTTGACATCGTTGCCGAGCGTTGCGCCCTGAATCGTGCCGCGCGAGTTCACCGCCAGAACGATCTCCGGCTCGGGATTGTTCCAGGTCGACTTGGGGTGCAAGCCGATCAGCGCGCCGTGGCCGACTGCGGCCATCGGCTGCGTCTTGGTGAAGATCTCCGCGTCGGGACCGATGCCCACCTCCAGATACTGCGACCACGCCCCCTGCTCGACGAGCACCTGCTTGATGCGTGCGGCCTCGTCCGAGCCCGGCCGGACCGCCGCGAGATCCTCGCCGAGAATGTTCTGCAAGCGCGCGCGGATCCCTTCGGCGCGGCGCGCGTCCCCGCGCGCCTGTTCCTCGATGACGCGCTCGAGCGTGCTCGACACAAACGTGACACCCGCGGCCTTGATGGCTTGGAGGTCGCACGGCGCGAGCAGATGCGGCTGGCTTCGATCGCCGTCGGGGCGGCTGTTGGCGAGCAGGGCGTCGATCGAGCCGATCGCGCGACCTTTCGCCCCGTGGATCGCGGCCGCCAGCTCCTCGCGCTCGAGCCACGTGCTCACCGTCGGCAGGACCTGTCCGAGGTCGATCACCGTGCCATCCGGCTGCACGGCGATCGGCGACGGGCCGGCGGGATTGCCTGGAATCCACGCGCGGCCGAGCAGCGTCGCGTTCGACCAATCCGACGGCAAGGCAGAGCGCGCAGAAGAGGATGACGTCATGGGGGATCTGCGGTCCAAGAGGCAGCGGCGGCCGAGTCCTGTCGCCGCGCGCTGCGGCGTTTGCGATAATACGCTGTCCTTGCCTCGGCGCGCATCCGCACGCGGGGCGCTCGCAAACCACTCGAGCACGAAAAAAATGTTTTCCGATCTCGATATTTCCTCACTCGCAGGCGAGGCGATCGGTGCCGATCACGGCCTCCTGCTGCACCATCCTGCGCCGCCGCCGGAGGAGGATGACGACGATGATGACGATGACGGCAAACCAGGATCGGGCGGCGGTAACATCGATCCCGACGACGACGATGGAATCGACGACGAGGACGACGACGATGAAGGTGAAACGCTGTGGACCGGAGCGGTCGCAGTCGGGCCAGCCGCGAGTCCGTGACTCCTGCGCTATCGCTCGAGGCCGCCGAAGCGTCGATGAAAATAGGCGGCGGCCGGCGGCAAGGCGCCACGCTCGCTGGTGAGCGTCGCCGCAAGATGCGCTTCCGCGCGCTTGTGCGTCAGACGGTAAAAGTTGCAGCATAGCGCGTAGGCCGCGGACCCCGGCCAGCGTGGGGGAAGGAGATCGACGGGTAGCTGCGGGTCGTGCAGGATGACGCGGCGAAACGCGTGGATTAGCAGCGTGCGCACGATGAAGCTCTGTTGCGCATCGGCGTTTCGCCCCGAAAACTCGGCGATGACCGGCTCGAAGCGGCGCATGAAAGCACGGTACTCCGCCGCGAGACCGTCGAGATTCCAGCACTCGCGCAGCCAGCCGCGCATCCATGCAGGGTCGTCGGCGCCACGCGCCACAAGCGCTGCGACCCCGCGTCCGATGCCGAGCGAGCGGGTGATATCGCGAAGCGATGCATCGCTGTCCCCGCGGGCCGGCCGCACGAAGAGGCCCGGCGCGAGCATGCCGAATCCTTCCCACTGGAGCTCGCGGCGCAACTCTCGCCGTGCATGCTCGTCGACTCCGGCGGGCGGGGCGACCAGCATCTGCCAGGCGCGGTCCCAGCCGTTCGCGCACGGAGGCTCGTAGATGCGCCTGTAGGCGTGCTCGAAGCGCCTCGAGCCCTGGCGCGTGAGGCGGTAGAGGCTGCGACGGCCGTCCTGGCGCGCGGCCAGCCATCCCTCCTGCGCTAGGCGGAAGACGCTGGTCCGCGTCAGACGTTCGTTGATCCCGAAGGGCGCCAGCAGGCGGATGAGCCCGGAGAGCCAAACACTTCCGCCATGGGGCGCAATCGAATCGCCCCACACGGTGATCACCAGCGACTTGGCTCGCGGCGGCGACGAAGCGAGATCGCGTTTGATCCAGCGCCCGATCCGCGCGTCCGCCGTCACGGCCCTCGGCTGCCGATGTGATACAGAATTTGCTAGTCCCATTGAAAAAGTGTATCGTATTTGAAACCCCGCCGCCATCCCGGCCGGAGGAGGAAGTCCCGTGTATGCGCAGATGGTCGACACCGGAGCGAAGCGCGTGCGCTCGCTCGACGAGCTCGCGCCCGACGAGCGCGCGTTCCAGGAGCGCATCGACGCCGACATCAAGATCGAGCCCAAGGACTGGATGCCCGAGGCGTACCGCAAGACGCTCATCCGCCAGATCTCGCAGCACGCGCATTCGGAGATCGTCGGCATGCTGCCCGAAGGCAACTGGATCACGCGAGCGCCGACCCTGAAGCGCAAGGCGATCCTCATGGCCAAGGTCCAGGACGAGGCGGGACACGGCCTGTATCTCTATTGCGCCGCCGAGACGCTGGGCGTGTCGCGCGACGAGCTCGTGGCCGATCTGCACTCGGGGAAGGCCAAGTATTCGAGCATTTTCAATTATCCGACGCTCACCTGGGCCGACATCGGCGCCATCGGCTGGCTGGTCGACGGCGCAGCCATCATGAATCAGATCCCGCTGTGCCGCTGCTCCTTCGGTCCCTATTCGAGAGCGATGATCCGCGTCTGCAAGGAAGAGAGCTTTCATCAGCGGCAGGGCTTCGACGTCATGATGAAGCTCTGCCAGGGAACGCCCGAGCAAAAGGCGATGGCACAAGATGCGCTTAATCGCTGGTGGTGGCCGTCGCTGATGATGTTCGGCCCGCCTGACGCGAATTCCGTTCACAGCGCGCAGTCGGCGCAGTGGAAGATCAAGATCCTGTCCAACGACGAGCTGCGCCAGCGCTTTGTCGATCAGACGGTCCCTCAGGCCGACTATCTGGGCATCTCGATGCCCGATCCGCTGCTCAAGTGGAACCAAGAGCGCGGGCACTACGATTTCGGGCCGATCGACTGGGACGAGCTGTACAACGTCGTCAAAGGCAATGGCCCTTGCAATCGCGAGCGGCTGCGCGCGCGAGTGAAGGCGTGGGAAGAAGGCGCGTGGGTACGCGAGGCGGCGCTGGCGCACGCCGAGAAGCAGGCATCGAGGGCGGCGAGAGAAGCCGCGTAACCAAAAGGCCTTCCCCTGGCCGGGGGAGGGCTGGGGTGGGGGTAGCAAGGGCTCATCGTAGTTTTGCCGTCATCCTATCCTTCCCCTTTCCCCATCGTGGGGGAAAGGTAAATGTAATGGAGCTTCGCTCATGAACAGTACCGAATGGCCGCTCTGGGAAATCTTCATCCGGTCCCAGCACGGGCTCGCGCACAAGCACGTCGGCAGTCTGCACGCCCCCGACGCTGAGATGGCGGTCAAGAACGCCCGCGACGTCTACACGCGGCGCAACGAGGGCGTGAGCATCTGGGTGGTGAAGTCCGCCGACATCACGGCGAGCTCGCCGGGAGAAAAGGAGCCGCTGTTCGAGCCCGCGAACAGCAAGGTCTATCGGCATCCCACGTTCTTTCCGATGCCGGAAGAGGTCAAGCATATCTGAGCAATCGACTTGGCGTTCGTGGTTCGACAAGCTCACCACGAACGGTAATTTGGAAACCGTTCGCCCTGAGCTGTCGAAGGGCGAACAAGTGGTAATCGGGACTGATAGCTGATGACAACCGACCGGCAACTTTTCGATTACCTCCTGCGGCTTGCCGACAGCGATTTGATCCTCGCGCAGCGCCTGGGCGAATGGATTGGGCACGGCCCGGTGCTGGAAGAGGACATCGCCCTCGCCAATGTCGGACTCGATCTCCTCGGCCAGGCGCGGATGTGGTTCGCCTACGCAGGGGAAGTCGAGGCGCGCTTCCGCGGCGTCGGACGCACCGAAGATGAGCTCGCTTTCTCGCGCGACGGTCCGGATTTTCGCAATCTACTGCTGGTCGAGCAGCCGAACGGCAATTACGCGGATACGATGGCGAGGCAACTCTACTTCGACGTCTGGCACGAGCTCGCGCTGACCGAGCTTTCACGCTCGACCGATACGCGCATCGCCGAGATCGCGGTCAAGTCGCTCAAGGAAGCGATCTATCACGCCGAGCGCAGCACCGACTGGGTCATCCGCTTGGGCGACGGCACGCCGACCAGCCACGATCGCATGCAGGCCGCCATCGACACTCTGTGGCCGTACACCGGTGAGATGTTCAGCGGCGACGAAACCGATGCGGCGCTCGCCGGCGACAAGCTGGTCTGCGATCCGACCTCGCTCAAGCACGCGTGGCTCGAACGCATCGCCGTCGTTCTGTCCGAGGCGACGTTGACCCTGCCTTCGAACGACTGGATGCAGCGCGGCGGGAAGCAAGGCGTCCACAGCGAGCACCTCGGTCACATGCTCGCTGAAATGCAGTGGCTGCAGCGGGCGTATCCGGGAGCGCAATGGTGAGCGCAATTGCGAAGCGCACTAAACGATCTCCTCCCCCTTCAAGGGGGAGGTTGGGAGGGGGATGGGACTCCAAATCTGCAGAAACCCATCCGCACCCGGGCCCTCCCCTTGAAGGGGAGGGGATGGCGCCGATGCTAGCCGCCGACGAGGTCTGGCGGATCCTGGCGCGCGTTCCCGACCCCGAGATCCCCGCGATTTCGGTCGTCGATCTGGGCATCGTGCGCAAAGTCGACGTTCGTTCCGGCGAGATTGTCGTGACGGTGACTCCGACGTATTCCGGTTGTCCCGCGACCGAGGTGATCGCCGCCGACATCGAGCGCGCGCTTGCGTCTGCGGGCGGGATCGGTATCCGCGTCGAAACGCGGCTCTCTCCGCCGTGGACGACCGACTGGATTGCCCCTGCCGCGCAAGAGCGGCTGCGCGCGTACGGCATCGCGCCGCCGGGAGCGCGCAGTGGCGGGGCGTCGGCCACGATCGACATCAGCGCTTTGCGCCAATCCCGAGCTCGCCGCGCGACGGTGCCGTGCCCGCGCTGCGGCTCGTCGCGCACGCGCGAACAATCACGCTTCGGCTCGACACCTTGCAAAGCTCAGTATCGCTGCGACGACTGCCTCGAGCCGTTCGACTACTTCAAGCCGCATTGAGCGTCGTTGCTGCGCGATGAGCAAGTTCCACCCGCTGACAGTGGCCTCGGTTGCGCGCGACACGCGCGACGCGTTGACGCTGACGTTCGACGTCCCGGCAAAGCTCGGCGAGGCTTTCCGGTTCGTGCAGGGCCAGCATCTGACACTGCGCGCCGATATCGACGGCCAGGATGTGCGCCGCTCGTATTCGATCTGCTCGGCGGTCCAGGACGGGAAGCTGCGCATCGCGATGAAGCGCACGCCGGGCGGCGTGTTCTCGAACTGGGCGCACGAGCATCTCCAGCGCGGACAGACGATCGACGTCATGCCCCCGATGGGGCACTTCAACGTGCCGCTCGAGTCGGCAAATCGCAAGCACTACGTCGGGTTTGCGGCTGGAAGCGGCATCACGCCGCTCCTTTCGATCGTCAAGACGACGCTGCTGACCGAGCCTCAGAGCCGCTTCACGCTCTTCTACGGGAATCGCTCGACCAGCGCGGTGATCTTTCGCGAGGAGCTCTCCGACCTCAAGGATAGCTTCCTGCAACGGCTGAATCTTGTCTACGTCATGAGCCGCGAACCGCAGGACATCGAGATTCTCAACGGGCGCATCGATCGCAAGAAAGCCGACGTGCTGCTCGAGCGCTGGGTGAACGTCGCCGAGATCGACACGGCCTTTGTGTGCGGGCCCGACGGCATGATGCGCGCGGTTGCCGAATCGCTCGAGGCTCACGGGTTGCCCAAGTCGCGCATCAAGATCGAGCTTTTTGCCGCGAGCATCCCGAAGCACGAGCACAAGGTGCAGGCGCCCGCGGAACCGGGCCATACCGAGTGCGCAGTCACGGTGGTTCTCGATGGCGCGCGGCGGGAATACACGCTGGAAAAGGACAAGGAAAATATCCTCGATGCAGCGTTGAAGCAAGGCATCGAGCTGCCTTACTCGTGCAAGGGGGGAGTGTGCTCCACGTGCCGCGCCAAGCTCATCGAGGGCGAGGTCGACATGGACGTGAACTTCGCTCTGGAAGACTACGAAATCGCGCGCGGCTTCATCCTGTGCTGCCAGAGCTATCCGGTCACGGATCGAGTTGTCGTGGATTTCGATCAAGGCGCCTAACGGAACGCGTGCGGTCGCGCAAACTGCTAATCTTCACCTTCGGAAAGCCGGAGAACCTTCGTGTCACATCCTTTATTCGAGCGCCACAAGGCGCTGCTCGATCAAGCGCTTGCTGCAATCGCGGGACGCGGCTACTGGAGCGCGTTTCCCGAGTCGCCCAGCCCGAGGGTGTACGGTGAGGGTGCCGCCGAAGCGGGCAAGGCGGCGTTCGACGCACTGCTGAACAAGCCGTTTCCTCTGACGCTTCCCGGCGCTGCTGGCAGCGTCGGTGGTGAAGTCTCCCCCTATGGAATGCAGCTCGGCGTGACGTATCCCAAGGTCGACATCGATGCCTTGTTTGCCGCGGTGGAAAAGGCCGAGGCGGCATGGCGCAAGGCAGGGCCGGAGGCCTGGGTCGGCGTTTCGCTGGAGATCCTGACGCGCATCAACAAGCGCAGCTTCGAGATCGCGCACGCGGTCATGCATACCACCGGCCAGGCCTTCGTGATGTCGTTCCAAGCGGGGTGCCCGCATGCGCAGGACCGCGCGCTCGAAGCCATCGCGTATGCCTGGGACCAGCTTTCCCGCATTCCATCCAAGGCCTTTTGGGAGAAGCCGCAGGGCAAGAACGAGCCGCTGAAAATGGAAAAACACTACCGCGTTGTCCCGCGCGGCGTCGCGCTGGTCATCGGGTGCAACACCTTCCCGACGTGGAACGGCTATCCAGGGATGTTCGCGAGCCTCGCCACCGGCAATGCGGTCGTGGTCAAGGTCGCCCACGACGCCGGCGACGACACCGCGCAGAAGCTCGCATTGCGCCCCGAGGTCAGGATCATCGACTTCACCGGAAGCACCGCCAACGGCGAATGGCTCGAGAAGAACGCGCGCCAGGCGCAGGTGTACACCGAAAAAGCCGGCGTCAATCAGATCGTCGTCGACTCGGTCGAGGACATGAAGAGCGTCGCACGCAATGTCGCCTTCTCGTTGGCGCTGTACACGGGCCAGATGTGCACGGCGCCGCAAAACATCTACGTGCCGCGAGGGGGCATCGAAGCCGCCGAGGGGCATCTGTCGTTCGATCAGGTGGCGCAGGCGATCGCCGAGGGCGTGCAGAAGCTGGTCGGCGATCCGGCGCGTGCGGTGGAGATTCTCGGCGCGGTGGTGAACGACGGCGTCGCGCAACGCATCGACGCGGCGCGGGCGCTGGGCCCGATCGTGCTCGACAGCCAGACGATCGCGCATCCGCAATATCCGAAGGCGCGTGTGCGCACGCCGCTGATCGTCAAGCTCGATGCGAAGGACGACTCCAAGTACCTCAAGGAATGGTTTGGCCCGATCGCATTCGTGATCGCGACCGACTCGACGGCGCACAGCCTCGACATCGCGCGGAGCGCCGTCGTCAAGCACGGAGCGCTGACGCTGTCGGTATACTCGACCGACCCCAAGATCATCGAAAGTGCGATCGCTGTAGCCGAGGACTCGGGTGTGGCGTTGTCGATCAATCTCACCGGTGGTGTCTTCGTCAATCAGTCCGCCGCCTTTTCCGATTTTCACGGCACCGGCGCAATCCCGCTGCGAACGCGGCATTGACCGACGCGGCCTTTGTCGCCAATCGCTTTCGCGTCGTGCAGCATCGGATGCACGTGTGACTCGGATGTCGGTAGCCCACAACGCAGGTAACGAAGCCGTGTTGTTTCAAAACATCCTCTTCAGCGTTGACGGCGGCATTGCCCGGCTCACGCTCAACCGGCCCGATCGCCTGAACAGTTTCAACGACGCCATGCACGCCGAGGTGCGGCAAGCCCTGGCGCTCGTCGACGCGGACACCTCGGCACGCGTCCTTCTGCTCACCGGCGCCGGACGAGGATTCTGCGCCGGACAGGATCTTGCCGATCGCGCGGTTGCTCCGGGTGCCGAGCCGGTCGATCTGGGCTCATCGATCGAGCGCAACTACCGGCCACTCGCGCTCGGCTTGCGCGCGCTGCCGATCCCGGTCGTGTGCGCGGTGAACGGTGTTGCTGCGGGCGCCGGAGCGAACATCGCGCTGGCCTGCGATATCGTCATTGCCGCTAAATCGGCGAGCTTCATCCAGGCGTTTTGCAAGATCGGTCTGATCCCGGACTCGGGAGGCACGTTTTTCCTCCCGCGCCTGATCGGCACGGCGCGCGCCATGGCCCTGGCGATGCTAGGCGACAAGCTTCCCGCCGAGCAGGCCGCGGCATGGGGCCTGATCTGGAAATGCGTCGAGGACGCCGAGCTCCCGCGGGAGGTCGACACGTTGCTGGAGCACCTAGCGACCGCGCCGACGCGCGGGCTCGCCGCGACCAAGCGGGCGATCTACGCGTCGGCGGGCAATTCGCTCGACGCGCAGCTCGAGCTCGAGCGCGACATTCAGCGCGAGCTCGGCCGCAGCGACGACTACCGCGAAGGCGTTGCCGCATTCACGGCCAAGCGGGCGCCGCGCTTCGCCGGCAAATAGGCTGTCGATGGCCGAGCATCATCCGCCGGTTTCCGCCGATGAAGCGCAGGCGCTGGCCGTGCGTGTCACGGAAAGGATGTACTCGCTCGACCGGGCATCGCAGGCGATGGGGATGCGCATCGCGCGTGTCGGTCCCGGTCGCGCCGAGCTCACCATGACCGTGCGAGCCGATATGCTCAATGGCCACGCCATCTGCCATGGAGGATTCATATTCACTCTTGCAGACAGCGCATTCGCGTTCGCCTGCAACAGCTACAATCTCACGACAGTGGCATCGGGGTGCAGCATCGATTTTCTGGCGCCCGCGCGTGAAGGTGATGTGCTCATCGCGGTCGGGCAGGAGAGAAGCATGAGCGGCCGCACGGGTGTCTACGACATCGAGGTCCGCAATCAGGCGGGCGAAACGATCGCGCTCTTCCGCGGCAGGTCGTATCGCATCAAGGGCCATATCGTCGAAGCGGCGCTGTAGACTAAACGATGCCGGTCAAGCAGCCAGTGCCTGGCGATCTCGAGCCGATCGAGAAGGCGAGCCGCGACGAGCTTCAGGCGCTGCAGCTCGAGCGCCTGAAATCGACGCTCAGGCGCGCGTATGATCGCGTGGCTTACTATCGAAATGCCTTCGACGCCGCCGGTGTAGGTCCCGAGGACCTGCGAAGGCTCTCCGATCTCTCAAAATTCCCGTTCACCGCCAAAACGGATCTGCGCGACCACTATCCGTTCGGCATGTTCGCGGTGCCGCGCGAAAAGGTCGTGCGCATCCACGCGTCTTCAGGCACGACGGGCAAGCCCACGGTGGTGGGTTACACGCAAAACGACATCGACACCTGGTCGACGGTCATGGCGCGGTCGATCCGCGCGGCGGGCGGGCGACCCGGCGACATCATCCACGTCGCGTACGGCTACGGGCTGTTCACCGGCGGCCTGGGCGCGCACTACGGCGCGGAAAAGCTCGGCTGCACAGTCATTCCGATGTCGGGTGGGATGACCGAGCGGCAAGTCCAGCTCATCCAGGACTTCCGGCCCGACATCATCATGGTCACGCCGTCGTACATGCTGGCGATCACCGAGGAGATGGAGCGCCAGGGCATCGACGCCAGGAAAACATCGCTCAAGATCGGCATCTTCGGCGCCGAGCCGTGGACGCCGGCGATGCGCGAGGCGATCGAGTCCAAGCTGGACATGGACGCGATCGATATCTACGGCCTCTCGGAAATCATCGGTCCCGGCGTGGCGCAGGAATGCGTCGAGACCAAGGACGGATTGACGATCTGGGAAGATCACTTCTATCCCGAGATCGTCGACCCGCAGACCGGCGAGGTCATGCCCGAGGGCGAGAAGGGCGAGCTGGTGTTCACGACGCTGACCAAGGAAGCGCTGCCGATGATCCGCTACCGGACGCGCGACCTGACGAGACTGCTGCCGCCTACCGCGCGATCGATGCGCCGCATAGAAAAGATCACCGGGCGTTCCGACGACATGTTGATCATTCGCGGCGTCAATGTGTTTCCGACACAGATCGAGGAATTGATCCTCAAGGATGTCGCGTTGGCGCCGCACTACCAGCTGGAGATTGCGCGTCCGAAGAGCCTCGACGAGTTGACCATCCTCGTCGAACGCGCACCGGCCGCCGCGTCGGCGGAGGGCGATGCTGCGGCTGCAAGGCTCGCGCATTTGGTCAAGAACCTGATCGGCGTCACCGCGGAAGTGCGCGTGGTGCCAAGCGGCGCGATCGAGCGATCGACCGGCAAGGCCAGGCGAGTGGTCGACAAGCGGCCAAAGAGCTGAACGTGGCTTCACCCATTCAATCCGGCTCCTCTCCGGCTCGACTCGCACCCGTGCGCATGATCGATCGCACCGATCCTTCGTACAAACTTTAGCGGCGCGATGAGGATCGTGGACGGCTACGAAAGTCTTGTCATTCCGAGCACAGCGAGGAATCTGCTGTTACAAGAGATCGGTGTGTTGCCAAAAGCGGATCCCTCGTCGCTGTTCCTCCTCGGAATGACAGATTTCTCGTCAGTGGATTCTTGATGGCCGGCGTGAAAATCTGCATCTACGGCGTCGGCGCCATCGGCGGCTTCATCGGCACGCGGCTCGCCGAGCACGGCTGCCATGTGACGGCGATCGCTCGCGGCGCGACGGCGGAAGCATTGCTCAAGCACGGCTGGCGCCTGCAAAGCGCGGACAAGCTGACGATCGTGCCGGCGCTGGTGGCCGAACACCCGGAAAGCGCCGGACCGCAGGACGTAGTCGTGATCGCCGTAAAAGGTCCCGCGCTAGTCAGCGTCGCCGCGGCGATCGGGCCGCTGCTCAAGCCCGAAACCGTCGTGCTCACGGCGATGAACGGCATTCCGTGGTGGTTCTTTCAGGATTTCGGCGGCCGCTGGCAAGGCACGCCGCTCGCGTCGATCGATCCGGGCGGACGCATCGCGGCGGCGATTCCCGCGCACCACATCGTCGGCTGCGTCGTTCATCTGGCGTGCTCGGCGCCGGAGCCCGGGTTGACGCTGCACAGCGTAGGCAAGCGCCTGATCCTCGGGGAGCCGCGCGGCGGGAAGTCCGAGCGCGTCGCCGCGCTTGGCGCGCTGCTGCAAGAAAGCGGTTTCGACGTCGAGATTTCGCGTTGCATCCAGGCCGACATCTGGTACAAGCTGTGGGGCAACATGACCATGAATCCGGTGTCGGCGATGACCGGCGCAACGGCCGACCGCGTGCTGGACGATCCGCTGATCAACGAGTTTTGCAAATCGGTCATGCGCGAGGCAGCTGCCATCGGCGCGCGCATCGGCTGCCCGATCGAGCAGAGCGCGGAGGAGAGAAATGCCGTCACGCGCAAGCTCGGCGCCTTCAAGACATCGATGCTGCAGGACGTCGAGGCCGGCAAGCCGGTCGAGATCGACGTGCTGCTATCCGCCGTGCGCGAAATCGGGGCACTGGTGGATGAGCCGACGCCGCAGCTCGACACCCTGCTCGGGCTCGCCCGGCTGCATGCGCGCACACACGGGCTGTACGCTGGATGAAGACTGCGTTTGAGGACTCTCACCATGAGCGAAAAGAAATTCGCGTCGCAGGCCGATCTGGAGGAAAAAAAGATCAGCTTCGACAAGCTTTCCGATCACGCCTACGCGTACACGGCGGAGGGCGATCCGAACACCGGCATCGTCGTCGGCGACAATGCGGTCATGGTCATCGACACGCAAGCCACGCCGGTGATGGCGCAGGACGTCATCCGACGCATCCGAAGTGTCACCGACATGCCGATCAAGTACGTGGTGCTTTCGCATTACCACGCCGTGCGGGTGCTCGGGGCTTCCGCCTACCGTCCCGAGCACATCATCGCCAGCCGCGACACCTATGACCTGATCGCCGAGCGCGGCGAAGCCGACATGAAAAGCGAGATCGAGCGCTTTCCGAGGCTCTTTCGCGCAGTCGAGTCGATTCCCGGGCTGACGTGGCCGACGCTGGTGTTCGAAAAGCGCATGACGCTGTGGCTGGGCAAGCTTCAGGTCGAGCTCATGCAACTGGGCCGCGGCCACACCAAAGGCGACACGGTCGTCTGGCTGCCGCGGGAGAAGATTCTGTTTTCCGGCGACCTGGTCGAATTCGCTGCGACGCCCTATACCGGCGACGCGTATCTCGGCGATTGGCCGGCGACGCTCGATGCTGTCGCGGCGCTCAAGCCCGCGAAGCTCGTGCCCGGCCGCGGCGCCACGCTGCAGACATCCGTCGACGTGAAGACGGGGCTCGACGGGACGCGCGCGTTCGTCAGCGAAATGTTTGGCGCGGTCAAGCGCGGCGCCGCGGCGGGCAAGGACTTGCGCACGGTATACAAGGAGACCTACGCGCTCCTCAAGCCCAAATTCGGCCACTGGGTGATTTTCGACCACTGCCTGCCGTTTGACGTCACTCGAGCCTACGACGAGGCGACGCAATATCGCGACCCGCGCATCTGGACCGCGCAGCGCGACAAGGAGATGTGGGAGTCGCTGGAAGGCTGATGAGTTCGTCATTCCCGCGAAAGCGGGAATCGAGTGTCGTTTGGACAAAGACGCTGGGTCCCCGCTTTCGCGGGTACGACGCCACTGGATTGCGTACCGTGGCGGTGGGCAGTCAAGCAGATGAGAACCTACACCAACCCGATCTACCCTCCGACGAACGCACCGGATGCGTCGAGCCCGCCGCATCACTGGCCGGTCGTCGTCGCCGGCGCGGGCCCGGTCGGCCTCACCGCGGCCATCGATCTTGCGCAGCGCGGCATCGACGTGCTGGTCCTCGACGACGACAACACGGTGAGCGTCGGCTCGCGCGCCATCTGCTGGGCCAAGCGCGCGCTGGAGATCCTCGATCGCCTCGGCTGCGCCGAGCGGTTGGTCGCCAAAGGCGTGAGCTGGAACGTGGGACGGGTGTTCTTCCGCGACGAGCAGCTGTTCGAATTCAATCTGCTGCCGGAGCCCGGTCATCGCCGTCCCGCATTCATCAATCTGCAACAGTACTGGGTCGAGCAGTTCCTCGTCGAGCGGCTGAGCGAGCTGCCGCAGGCCGAGTTGCGCTGGCAAAACAAGGTCGTCGGCGTGACCGAGCGGGCGGACCGAATCGCGCTGACCGTCGCGGCGTCCGACCGCGAGTACACGCTGCATGCGGACTGGCTGATCGTCGCCGACGGCGCGAGGAGTCCCATCCGGGGCATGCTCGGGATGGAGAGCGAAGGCCAGGTTTTCCGCGATCGCTTTCTCATCGCCGACATTCACATGACGTCGGACTTTCCCGCCGAGCGCTGGTTCTGGTTCGATCCTCCATTCCATCGCAACCAGTCGGCGCTGCTGCATCGCCAGGCCGATGATGTCTGGCGCGTTGACTTTCAGCTCGGGTGGGATGCCGATCCGGATGAGGAGAAGAAGCCCGAAAAAATCCTTCCACGCCTGCGCGCGATGCTTGGCGATTCTGTCGAGTTCGAGATCGAATGGGCGAGCGTGTACACTTTCCAGTGCCGGCGGATGCGCACGTTCAGGCACGGACGGGCTCTGTTCGTCGGTGATGCGGCGCATCTGGTGTCGCCGTTCGGCGCGCGCGGTGCCAACAGCGGCATACAGGACGTCGACAACCTTGTCTGGAAGCTGGAGCTCGTGCTGGAAGACCTAGCGCCCGTGGGCCTGCTCGACACGTATGACGCGGAGCGCTGCGCCGCGGCGGACGAGAACATCCGCAACTCGACGCGCAGCACCGACTTCATCACACCGAAGAGCCGGGTGAGCCGTACGTTTCGCGACGCGGTGCTGATGCTCGCCAAGCGGCATCCGTTCGCGCGACGGCTCGTCAACAGCGGACGCCTGTCGCTGCCGGCGGTGCTGCGCGACTCGCCGCTCAACAGCCCCGATCTGCCCGACGAATCCTTCGCAGGTGCGATGGTTCCCGGTGCGTCCGCGGCCGATGCGCCGGTCTCGGGCCCGCGAGGGCGCTGGCTGCTCGACTATCTGCAGGATGGCTTTACGCTGCTCGAGTTCGGCGATGCCGTGCCTGCCGAGGCCGTGCGTGCGCTCGCGAATGACGCGCATTCCTGCGCGGTCGTATGCGCTGGCACGACCGCGGCGCCGGGCGCGATTTCGATCAAGGACCCGCAGGGCTTGCTCGTCAAGCGTTACGACGCGCGCGAGCATACGTGCTACCTGTTTCGCCCGGACCAGCACGTGTGTGCCCGCTGGAGATCGTTCGACCTGGGACGCGTGCGCGCCGCGGTCGCCCGCGCGACGGGACAGATGCTGACTTCTATCAGGAGCTCATCGACCTGCACCGCGATCTCTCCGACGAGCAAAGCGCAATCGTGAATGCCAAGCTCGTCCTGCTGCTCGCAAACCATGTCGGCGACATCGTCGTCCTGCGCGAAGCGATGCGCGCGGCGCGCGAGGATGTGGCATCGTCGTCGCAATCGGATCAACAGTCGGCGGAGAAAGCATGAACACCAGGATCAGCGAACGACGCGAATCGCCGGCAAGCGATGCAACGCCGGGTGTAGAGGCTTTGCGCTACCAATCGGGCTTCGGCAACGAGTTCGCAACCGAGGCCGTTGCGGGTGCTCTCCCCGAGGGGCAGAACTCGCCGCAACAAGCGCCGCTCGGTCTGTATGCCGAGCAATTCTCCGGCACGGCGTTCACCGCTCCGCGCGGCGCGAACCGCCGCTCGTGGCTGTACCGCATCCGCCCTGCGGCCGTGCACAAGCCGTTTCGTAGGATCGACAACGGCCGCATCGAAAGCCGATTCGACACCGTGCCGACGCCGCCCAATCAACTGCGCTGGGACCCTCTGCCGATGCCCGCGGTGCCGACCGATTTCGTCGATGGACTGATCACGGTGGCCGGCAACGGTGATCCTGCGACTATGACCGGTTGCGGTATTCACCTCTACGCGGCGAACCGCTCGATGCAGAGATTCTTCTACGACGCCGACGGCGAATTGCTGATCGTGCCACAGCAGGGTCGCTTGCGCCTGGCGACCGAGCTCGGCCGGGTCGACGTCGAGCCGCAGGAAATCGCCGTCATCCCAAGAGGCATGCGCTTCTGCGTCGAGTTGCCCGAACGCGAGGCGCGAGGCTACGTCTGCGAGAACTATGGCACGCTGCTGCGCCTGCCCGACCTCGGGCCGATCGGCGCGAACGGGCTTGCGAATCCGCGCGACTTTCTGGCGCCGCACGCCTGGTACGAGGATCGCGAAGGCTCGGTCGAGCTCGTCGCCAAGTTCATGGGCAATCTGTGGTCGGCCGAAATCGATCACTCGCCTCTCGACGTCGTCGCGTGGCACGGCAACTACGCGCCCTACAAGTACGATCTGCGGCGCTTCAATACCATCGGCTCGATCAGCTTCGATCATCCTGATCCATCGATCTTCCTGGTGCTGCAATCGCAGAGCGATACGCCCGGCGTAGACATGATCGACTTCGTGATCTTCCCGCCGCGCTGGCTGGTCATGGAGCACACGTTCCGCCCGCCATGGTTCCATCGCAACGTCGCGAGCGAGTTCATGGGGCTCATTCACGGCGTGTACGACGCCAAGGCGGAGGGATTTCTACCCGGCGGTGCGAGCCTGCACAACTGCATGAGCGGGCATGGTCCCGACGCGGAAACGTTCGAGCGCGCATCCAGAGCGGACACATCGAAGGCGCAACAGATTTCAGACACCATGGCGTTCATGTTCGAGACGAAGCATGTCATCCGGCCGACGAAGTTCGCGCTCGAGTCGGCGCATCTGCAGCAGGAGTATTTTCGATGCTGGGAGGGGCTTGCCAAGCGCTTCCGGCCGCCGCAGCGCTAAAGCGAAGCCCGATCAGGAGACTTCATGGCTCTGGAAAACATCCTCACCGAAACGCGGCAGCGAGTCGGCATCATCCGCCTCAACCGCCCGCAACGCATGAACGCATTGAACGACGCACTCGCCGAGGAGCTAGGAAGTGCGCTGGCTGCGTTCGACGCGGACGGCGATATCGGCGCGATCCTGATCACGGGCAACGACAAGGTCTTCGCCGCCGGCGCCGACATCGGCGCGATGGCTGAGTGGGGCTACCAGAAAGTCTACGCCGACAACTACATCATGAGCTGGGAGTCGGTGAAGCACACGCGCAAGCCGGTGATCGCCGCGGTTGCGGGTTACGCGCTCGGAGGCGGCTGCGAGCTGGCGATGATGTGCGACATCATCATCGCCGCGGACACGGCAAAGTTCGGCCAGCCAGAGATCACCATCGGCACCATGCCGGGCATGGGCGGTACGCAGCGTCTGCCGCGCGCAATCGGCAAAGCCAAGGCGATGGACTGGTGCCTGACCGGCCGCATGATCGACGCCGCCGAGGCCGAGCGTGCGGGGCTAGTCGCGCGCGTCGTTCCGGCGGACAAGCTCTTCGATGAAGCGCTCGCCGTCGCGAGCAAGATCGCAGGCTTTTCGCTGCCAGTCGTGCTGAAGGTCAAGGAAGCAATCAATCGCGCGTACGAATCTTCGCTTGCGGAGGGTCTGCTCTTCGAGCGGCGCGAGTTCCATGCCACGTTCGCGCTCGACGATCAGAAGGAAGGCATGCGCGCGTTCGTGGAAAAGCGAAAGCCGGAGTTCAAGCATCGGTGACGACGGCCGGTGTCTTGGAAGTCAACTCCGGCGAGTTGCTCCCGCGTGCAATGCGCCTCAGAACTCGAGCTTGTCGCCCGGGTTGATCGGGAACACCTTGGTCGACGTGGTGCCCAGCGCTTCCATATACTGCGCCGGCGTGCCGACCAGGAACGGATTGGTCCCGTAGTGCATCGGGATGGCGTATTTGGGCTTGAGATATTCGCGGGTCACAAGCGCCGCCTCTTTCGGGCCGAGCACGAAATGGCCGCCGATCGGGATCATGATGAGGTCGGGCTTGTAGAACTCGCCGATCAACTTCATGTCGCCGAATATGCCGGTGTCGCCCATGTGGTAGATCTTGAATCCATTCTCGAGCTCGATGATGTAGCCGACCGGCTCACCGCCGAAGTGCGTATCCCGCTTCTTGGTCTCGGGGTTGGTGTACGTCAGCTCTGAATCGTGCTCGGCGTGCACCGGGGTGATCTTGATATTGCCGCCGATCGGTGTGGCCGTCCCGGTCTTCCCCATACGGTAAGCCAGCTCCGCGGGAACGAGCCCAAGCGAAATCATCGTCGACTGCAGCCCCTGCGGCGAGACGATCTTCGCGTTGTTCTTTTTCGCAAGCGCCGGCGCGTCCTCGAAATGGTCGGGATGCGCGTGCGTGACCAGGATGAGATCGACCTTGCCGAGCGCGTCCAGATCCTTGTATTGCTGCGGCGTCTTCGGGTTGTTGATGAGCCAGGGGTCGGTGACGATCACCTTGCCGGTAACCGTCTTGATCCGGAAGGCTGACTGGCCAAGCCACAGGATCTCGATCTTTCCGTCCTCGGCGCGAAGCCCCGGCGCAAAGACAAGCGCAAGTGCCAGGACAACTTCTGCCGCGGCGCGAAGCGCGCCTCTTGGTGTGACGTTCATCGGTGCCCCTTTGTGCCGTTGGAATCGTGGGACGCGCCCGCAAGGCGCTGTGCGCCATCATTCTAGCCCTGGCGATGGCGGGGCAAGCGCCTCAGAGCAGCGGAGTCAACAGCCGCGCGAGGTTTTCCGCGACTTTCATGAAACCGGGGCGCGCGCGCCATCCCTGCAGTGTCAGCATCTCGCCCTCGGCAAGGTGGCGCAGCTGCTCTTCTTTCAGGCGTGAGCAGATCGCGCCGTCGTATAGCAGGACGACGATTTCCGCGTTGAGCGAAAACGAGCGAATGTCGAGATTCGACGAGCCGATCCATGCGATCGTGTCGTCGATGGTGACATGCTTGGCGTGAAGGAACCGGCGACCGTAGCGGCAGATTTTCACTCCCGAGCTCAGGAGATCGTCGTAGTACGAGCGCTGGCCGAGACACACCAGCACTTGATCCATCTGCAGCGGAACCACGAGGGTGACATCGACGCCGCGCAGCACCGAGGTCTGCAGGGCCTGCAGCAGCGCATCGTCGGGCACGAGATACGGCATCGTGATCACGATGCGTTGGTTCGCCGCGTGGATCAGCGACACGATCAGGCGCTGATTGTTCTCCCGCGGATAGCCCGGACCGCTGGGAAGCGCCTGCGCGGGAACGGTGCCGGCGATCCGCGGCTCGGGGAAGTAGCGCGGCTCGCCGAGAAACTCACTGGTCTCGACGTACCAGTCATCGGCGAAGACCGCCTGCAGCTCCAGCGCGATCGGTCCGCAAAGGCGAACGTTCAGCTCTTCGTAGGTGAGTCCGCGCTTAAAGGTGGAATCGACGAGATTCTGCGACCCGGTATAGGCGATGACGCCGTCGATCACGGCGATTTTTCGATGATTGCGCAAGTCGATGCGGCCGGTATGACGGCGAAAAAAACCGACGCGCATAGTTTCCTCAGCGACGATACCCGCGGCATCGAGCCGCGGCAGCATGCTCCGAAATGCCGGCCGGGAGCCCAGCGAGTCGGCCAGCACGCGGCAGGAGACCCCGCGCTCGACCGCGCGTGCGAGCGCATCGATCACGCGCGCCGAAACGGCATCGTCGCCGATGATGTAGAACAGCAGGTGCACGTGATCGTATGCTGCGTCGATGTCGGAAACCAGGCGGTCGATGGTCCCGTCGTAGTCGGCGAGGATTTCCGCCGAATTGCCGCCCAGGATTGGCAGATCGCCGAGGTTTTCCGCGAGCCTCACGCCATGCTCAAGCGCCTCACCAACATCCGGATGAAAAATATTGACATTGCGCGCGAGGCGCTCGTAAACAGGCCGGCCCAGCGCGATGAACTCGGCGTGCTGCTTCATGCGCCAGGCGGGCAGGGCGGGGCGGCCGATGAGCAGGTACAGGAGGACTCCGGCGACGGGCTCGAAAAAAATCAGCAGCAGCCATCCTTTCGCGGCTTCGGGGGAACGGCGGAAAGGGACGATGACGATCATCGCCAGGCGAACGGCCCATTCCGCCGTGAAAAACGCGTTCAGCCACAGCGTCTGGTCGGAGAGAAGCGCTGTCATTGGGGTCTGTTTACTCTTGTTGTCGCCATTCGAAGGAACCGTGCGATTTTACCTGTCCGGACACTGTGAAGATGCCCCTGCGTTGCCCCTAGGTTAATTAAAACAACAATAATATCAATGTCTTATAGAAGCACATCCGAGCGGCTGATGGAGGCCGAAGCAGCGCTGCCTCAGACGGCGACTGCGGCCACGGTAGGGGAGGCTGGCAATTATATACTTGACAGGACAAATAATCTGGCCTATAGTTAAAACATAGGAGGCCAGACCATGCTTAAGTCCTTCAAAAGCCTGTCAGATTTGCGCCGCGCCTTCCCCGATGAGGACGCCTGCATCAATCATTTCCGCGTCCTCCGCTGGCCCCAAGCCGACAAGATCGCCTGCCCGCACTGCGGCGTTGTAGGCAAGCACTACACGCTCAAGAACAACACGCACAAATGCCGCGATTGCCTAAAGAAATTCAGCGTCCGTAACGGGACGATTTTCGATGACAGCAAGATCAGCATGATGAAGTGGTTTGAGGCGATCTTCCTGATGACCTCGCACAAGAAGGGCATCAGCTCCTGCCAGCTCGCAAAAGATATTGGCGTTACGCAAAAGACCGCGTGGTTCATGCTGCATCGGATTCGCAACGCCGCGCTGACAACGGAATTCAACGCGCCGCTTTCCGGCACAGTTGAACCGGATGAGGCCTACGTAGGAGCGAATCCGCGCTTCCAGCACAAGGACAAGCGCAAGCCGTTGCTGTTCGGTATGGCAGCCGCCAAGGAAAAGAAAATCGTATTCGGAATGCTCCAGCGCGACGGTGACTTGCGCGTGCATCATGTTCCTGATGCCCGCAAGAACACGTTGCAGCCGATCATTCTCGATAACATCAGGGAAAGAAAAGAATCGTCTTTGGCGAAGATACGCGCGTCAACGATTTGCTGCGCTCGACGAAAGGACGTAGGCTTTCCTACAAAACGTTGATCGGCTAACACCCGGTTAGCAATGTGCCTAGCGCGCTTAACTTCGGGGATAATCTCGACGTTCCTAGCATAGGAGGCAAACCATGAATCTATTGTGGGTTGTAGTAGTCGTTCTTCTGGTCTTGGCGTTCGTTGGCGCTCCCGGTCTTGGTCCGTGGAATCACGGTTATGGCTGGTATCCAAGCGGCGGTGTGGGTCTCATTGTCATCATCCTTATCGTCCTGCTCTTGATGGGTCGGCTGTAGCAGTAGGAGGGTCGATGCTGCCAACCGTTGACGAGCATTGCGGCTGATGCCATGCTCTAGCCCCATGAATCAGAAGCTTGCTAAGTTACCGATGGAGTTTGGCGAGGCTTTAGCGCGGCTGGCGCGCGTTCCGAAGGCGGTAGTTGCTGACAAGCGGGAGACAAAGCAGGAAAAGACCAAGGCGAGCCAAAGGCCGCCTCGGTCTG
>WNGK01001767.1_pt1 | contig 24238 bp, 27 predicted proteins | sample 5400601 | NCBI WGS metagenome assembly WNGK01 (sample SAMN13153376, study PRJNA577476) | soil metagenome | isolation source: 60 cm soil or saprolite under Garry oak tree replicate 1 | place: USA:California | collected 2016-06-15
ATCGCGACGGCATTTTGTTTCTCACCGTCGGTCAGACGCGCCAGAAGATTTTTGAGATTTACGACCGGATTGCCATGGGTGCGATTGGTCATCCCGGAGATATCGAGCGATTGCGTATGGCGGCGATCGAATTGGCCAGCACTGAAGGGTTCACCCGGTCCGCGACGGATGTGTCATTGCGACGGCTCGCACATTACTCGCTCAGTCCGGTAATGAAGAGCGCGTTCGAACAGATCTATGGGCCACCGTATCTGGCGCGGATGCTCTTTGCCGAGGTCGGAGAACGACCCGAGGAGGATTTATTTTTACGAGTGGAGTACGACGGCGAGATCGCAGCCAATGGCGCAACGTACGCGCAGGCGCGACGAGACTTTGCCGCACTCAGCGGGACACAGCAATCGAGAGAGCTGATGGAAGCATGTCTCTCAACTCAGCACGCGCCGGATGCCAACCTTGAGTCGGCCCTCAACTCCGCGCTCGATGCATGGAGCATCGGGCATATGACGTTGCAAATCAGCGATGCAAAAGAACCACCAGAGCGCTCTGCTGTCAGGAAACATCGACAGGAACAACTCGCAAATGCCGGAATTGAGGCGGCAGTGCTTGAGCGTGACGCGGGCAGAGCAATCCGTTATCGTTCGTGGTCAGACAACGAATTACGTCCTTTGATCCGCGATTAATATATGGGGGAAAATCATCGTCCGGAAGTCCCACGTGAAACCGCTTCGGAATATCCTGGCTCTCTCGGGATTGTTACTAATGATGGCGTCTTTCGTCTGGATGCAGGTCCGCCAGACCGAAAGAGCTAAGCCCGCCGCAGAGTCGAGAACAGCGCAGCCTTCGGCTGCACCCGGTCCGTTTGCAGTAGTCATCCTTGATCCCGGCCACGGAGGACAGGACTCCGGGGCAATGTGCGGAGGGCTACTGGAAAAAGATCTGACTCTGGACGTGGCGCGACGAATCGATCGTTTGCTCGACTCGGAGGGAATCGCGACATTGATGACTCGCCTGGGAGATACTCGCTAGCAGATCGCGCCGCCTTCGCTAATCGAATCAGAAATTCCATTTTCGTCAGCATTCATTTTAACGAGGATAACAAGCCGGTCGCCAGTGGGGTGGAGACCTATTACGCCTCGCATCAAATCACCTCGGGTTCCTCTCTCGCTTCGTGGCTGCCTTTCTTATGGCGACCACTTTCCGAGTCGCCAAATCCTGAAAGTCAAAGCCTCGCAGGATTTATTCAGGAAGCGCTGGTCGCCCGCACGCGGGCCATCAATCGGGGTACACAACCCGGACAATTTTTTGTGATCGCAAACGTGACTTCTCCTGCCGTCTTAATCGAAGGAGGATTCCTCACCAACAAAGAGGATATTTCCAAACTCGTCAGCGAAGATTACCGCGACCAGATCGCCGCAGCCGTTGCTGACGGCATTTTGCATTATCGTGAAGCGGCAGGTCAGCGTAAGCCAACGTTGGCGGTCACAGAACCGGGAAAGCGCTGAATAGGCAAAGAAGCGAGGGCGTCAAAATAACACCAAGATGAAGGCCAAGATCGCTGCGCTGATCTTCATCGGATCAGTTATGCTGGCACGAGCGGACCAGATGATTGAAAGCGTGCAGCAAGCCCTGAAAGACCAGGGCTTTTATTACGGCGAGATCAGCGGTCAGACGAATGCGAATTTAACTGCGGCCATTCGCCGCTATCAAATCCGTAACGGACTTCAGGTGAACGGTGAGCTCAACAGTGAGACGCTTCAATCGCTCGGAATTAACTCTTCTGCGTCTACGCAACCCGCCGCAAAGCCCGCAGTGCCCAGCCCCGCTGCACCCAAACCTGGGGAACAATCTCCCATGCAGGGAACGAACATGACACCGGCACCGGTTCAGCCTTTCCCGAATGCGCCGCAAGATCAACAGGTGTATCCCTCCAACCCCGTGGCCCCAGATATTTCTACGACAGGTGCGCTTGCTCGGACACCTTTTGAAACCGCGCCGCCCGAGGTGCAACGCAACGTAATAGCCTCTGCTCAAATCGCGCTGGCGCGACGCGGCCTTTATCACGAGGAGGTCAACGGCGTCTATGGGCCGGCAATGGAATTTTCGCTGCGAGCATATCAAGCACGCACCAAGCTTCCGGTGACAGGCCGGCTTGACTTGCAAACGCTCGCCGCCCTTCGCTTGTTACCGCAGCCGCGCGAACCATTTTACGATCCCGCACGCAGACGTTGGCGTCATCCGCCCGGCCCTCCGGTTCGCGGGGAATGGGTTCCTGAGTGACAATCCCGCAAACTTGTGGCTGGCGGCGGCACGCGGGATGCACGCGCTATTTGGGATTGTCGAAGCTAACCGATTGCAGTTCGGCAAAGACTGTGCCGACGAAGACCTGCGCTTCAATGCGAAGCAGCAGTCGTTCGGCATCATCTGACACCCAGATCGTGGCGCGGCGAAATTTCCGGTGCGGCTCCAATTGGCGATGCTTACCAATCCGTTTGAGCCCCAAATCGAGTTTGATTGCGCCGTAACTCCCGGCGTGCACTGAGATTTTTTCCCGGCCAACTACTGTGACGGTAGCAAGGTAAGCGTTGGTTGCGGGATAGGCCACGACACGGTAAACGCTGCGATCCTTAAGCGGCTGACTGCGCAAATAAAGCATGGCCGAAAATAGGTCGAACAGGTTGGGAAAATTAAACTGGCGAGTCTTCGCTTCCGCTGCGCCTTTACCCTCTGTTCTCGCGCGAGTCACCCCGTTATTTGTGAACGTGAGATGCGTGACAATTTTCTTTGATCGATAAGTCTCGGTTTGCTGGGTTTCGATCGGCCGCAATGTCTCGGCACTGGCGATGGCCTGATAGCTCACATCCAGTTTAAACAACGCCCGAACAAAGCCAATGGTTCGGCCCGTTCCGTCGAGTTGAAATTTGTTTTCAGCTGGGTTTGTAAAGTGCACATCTCCAGTAGCAGCGGTCAGCCCAGACCACCCGAAGCGATAGGACGCACGCAGGGAGCGCAGCTCCGGAAAATTCCCAACCGGGTCTTTGCTGAGTGTCGCCTCCCAATTCTCCGCGAGCGAGCTGGAGCAGAACGCAAGAAACGCAAAGATCGCCGGCAGGATTCGCGGCCGGATTAGAATCGATATTTTCGCAGGCCGCAACCGTTCGCCAATCCTTTCCCTTCCATATGGGCCGCTGCTTTTCATTCGTACGAAAAAAAATACACGCGAGTTTAGCTCGCGTGTATTTCCGAATTGTCGAATCTAAATGTTAAGGCTTCGCGGCTCTTGCCGGAGTAGCAGATGGGTTCGCTTTCGCAGTTGAGCTCGCAGCGCGTCCCGGCTTGTTGAGCACGGCGATGATGTCATTCGTAAAATCGACATTGTCCGGCGCATATAGCAGGAATGGGACACCATTGATGCTCATCCCCGATTTATCAAACACCAGGTCGAAACGATTCGCTTTGACCTTCTCCATCACCACATCGGTGATTTCCTTTACGATTCCTTCTCGCACACGCATCAACTGCTCCTGCAATTGTCGTTCGCGGGTTTGACGGAAATCGCTGATCTCGCGCTCCATGTTTTTGATGTTGGCAATCTTGTCGTCCCGTTCCTTTGCCGTCTGGGTCTTCTTATCCGCGCTCAGGGCCGGCGACTCCAGCTGCTTGTTCAGATTATTGATCTCGTCCAGCGCCTTTTTGTAAGACTCCGCTCGATCGTCGTACTCTTTCTTGGCGGAATTTTTGGCATCATTGATTTTTACCTCGGCTTCCTTGGTCTTGTTGTATTCCTTAAACGCGCGCTGCATATCGACCGTTCCGATTTTCATTGTGCCTTGTGCAAGAGCCGCAATCGGAAAGGCCAGCGTCAATGCAAGCATTGTGGACAGAGACTTTTTCATAAAATGGACGATACAGTGCTCGGAATCGCGTTAGACTGCAACCACATATATTCGTTCAAAATTGATAACCCACGTTGAAGTTGAAACGGCCGCCACCGTGATATCCATCGCGCTGTAGCGGATATCCATAATCGAGGCGCAACGGGCCGATCGGCAGATCAAGGCGAAGCCCGACACCAATGTCCGAGGCGATATGGTTGAAGCCGAAGGACCACTCCTCGCTATTAACAAAGCCGGTATCGTAAAAAACTGCTCCACGCGCTTTTTCAATGATCGGGAAAGTCCATTCAATCGTCGTGCGCCACATTGTCTTTCCACCGATTGGTTCGCCATTCTCATCCTGCGGACCAACTTCGCGATATGGAAATCCGCGCAAGTTATTAGAGCCGCCAAGATAAAGCCGTTCAAAGATTGGCACGTCATTCCCGTTTCCCCACTGGCTCACAGTGGCGACTTCGCCGTTAATCAGCAGGATGGTGTCCCAGGGAAGATGAAAATATTGCGATCCTTCGAAGTCCAATCCGTAGATCTGAGTGTTGCCTCCAAGAAAGCCGCCGGCGATATAAGGCGAAAAGGTGAAGCGTTGTCCCCGGCGCGAGAGCAGTGGATTATCGCGCGAGTCGAACACGACACCGCTGATAATCTTGCTCTCGGTAGTCGAACCCTCCTGCGATTTGATGAAGTCGGACGCGCTAACGACCACATTAAAGATATCCACGTCCTGCAGTTGGTACCCCAACGTCGCGTATGTATACGTATTGATCGGCTTGCGCAGTTCCGTTGCAAATCCGTAGTTGCGCTGGTCATACTCGGAGCTCAGGTAGTTTGCCTCATTATAAAATACCTGGCCATTCAAGGACAATCGCCGATCGAGGAAGTACGGTTCGGTTATGGAGAGAATGAAGTCCTTGCGTTGCGTGCCGTACTGGATGCGTAACCTGAATTTTTGGCCTCCCCCGGTAAATGAAGGCCAGTTGAACAGATCGAAATTGCCCTGGGTTAGTTCCGCGAATCCAACCAACTGATCGATAGTACTGTATCCACCGCCGAAACTCAGCGAACCGGTCCGTTTTTCCTGCACCAGGATGGTAAGATCCTTGCGCCCAGGAATGTCGGTCTCTTCCGGATAAGTCTCGACTTTTGCAAAATACCCCAGGTTCTCGAGGCGTTTCTTGGTGATGTCCACGCGTACGGTGTTAAAGACGTCACCGGGTGCAACGAGCACTTCGCGACGGATGACCTTGTCCTTGGTGCGCGTGTTCCCCTCGATGTTGACCCGATTTACGAAGGAGCGAACGCCTTCGTCTATATTATAGTGTACATCGATCAAAGCAGGACCGGCCGGCGCCCCCTCGGGCTGAACGACGAGATCGACATAGCCGCCACTGCCGTAAGCATCGGCCACCGCCTTGGCATCGTCGCGCAACTGCTTGGGCGAATAGACACTGCCTTCCTTCATTTTTAGCAGCGCACGAATCTTTTGCTCCGTCGTATTCTGATAACCTGTAACGGTCAGCTTGCGCACGTGATACTGCGGGCCTTCGACGACTACAATGGTGAGAACCACGGGACCCTTCTCCATGCGCCCCCTTCGCACGTCTTTTATCTCGACGTCGATGTAGCCGTGGTCCTGGTAAAATTCGCGGATTTTGTCGAGATCCTGTTGCAACTGCACGTCATCGAAGCGGCCAGATTTATCCAGGAATGAAATAGGGGTCTTACCGCGCGTCTTCATCTGTTTGCGCAGCACCCTCTGGCTAAAATGCGTGTTTCCTTCGAAATTAATCTGTTTAACCGCGCCTTTCGCTCCTTCATTGACAGTATAAACGACCCGAGCTGTCCCGCGTTTCTCGTCAATTGGGTCCACTCGAAATTGAACGCTGACGTCAGTGAAGCCGCGGCCCTGATAGACTTCGATGATTTTCTGCCGGGCTTCTTCCAGTTGCTGTTCGTTAACCGGTTGGTTCAGTTTTAGTTTGATTTCCTTGCGCAGTCTTTGTGCTTTCACGCGCTCGGCGCCGTCGATTACGATCTCGCGCAGGATCGAACGCGTTTGCACGGCGACGATCACTCTTAATCCATCGCCTTGCGGCTGAGCAAAAATGCGAACGTTTTGAATCGAGCCGGTCTTGTAGAGGGCCGCGATATCTTGCTCGACCACCTCGTTGGAATACGGCTGGCCCACCCTGGTCCGCATTTGTGCGAGAATTCGTTCCTTGCTGACAGTGCCGGGGCCCGTGTATTCCACGTCAATTGAGCGGACGATGGGAGGTCCCTGCGGCGCAGCCGGCTGCGGTGCCTGCGCCCGCCCGACCGTGGCACCAAGCAGTGCGCAAATCGAAGCGGCCCAAACTGCAAACGGCGGGGGGCGCATCCATCCAGAAAAATATTTCATAGGTTAAGAAGCGCGGCCCCGCGCAAGCGAGCCCACGCAGGACAGGCCGCTATATCGGAAAGAAGGCGTCAGTCGTCAAGGCGAGATTTTTCACAGGGGCGGTCAGTTTGAACCCTGGCGGTCGTCTCTTTCAATTCAAAAGTTCATACCAATTATTTCGGCGGCGCGGTTCGTAGCCGGCGTCGCGAATAAGCGATTCAATTTGCCCGGCATCCAATCGAAAGGTTGTTCCCGCGCTACTGACAACATTTTCCTCCATCATCACCGATCCGAAATCGTTCGCACCATATCTGAGCGCGATCTGGCCGATCTCCGGACCCTGGGTTACCCAGGAGCTTTGTATATTGTCGATGTTGTCTAAAAAGATCCGGGCGAGTGCCTGCGTTCGTAAATATTCGGCCACGCCCGTAGGCTGCTTAACCTTCAGGACGGTGTGCTGCGGCTGAAAGGTCCAGCATATGAACGCCGTAAATCCGCCGCTGCGATCCTGCTGATCACGGATGCGACGCAAATGTTCGACCCGCTCTTCGATGGTTTCCACGTGTCCAAACATCATCGTCGCACTCGATTTTAATCCGAGCTCGTGCGCTACCTGCATTACCTCCAACCATCGATCGCTGTTAATTTTCAGCGGCGAAATTTTCTTCCGCACCGAATCCACGAGAATTTCCCCGCCGCCGCCCGGAATTGATCCCAGTCCAGCCTTCCTGAATTCCGAAATCACTTCGCGTAACGGCATTCGAAAGGTCTCTGCGAAATGCTGAAACTCCGGTGGACTGAATCCGTGAACATTGATGTGCGGATATTTTTCCCGGAGGTGAAGCAGCAGATCGATGTACCATTCGAACGGCAATTTAGGATGATGCCCGCCTTGCATCAGGATTTGAACCCCGCCAACGGAAGAAAGTTCGTCGAGTTTCTGATCGATCTGCTCGAACGAAAGGACGTAATGATCCTCATCCTTCTCCGTTCGATAAAACGCGCAGAACTTGCAGTAAACGTTGCAAACGTTTGTGTAGTTGATGTTTCGATCGACAATGTAGGTGACGATCTCGCGTCCGCGTCCGCTGTAGCTTTTCGCCTTTGCCAAATCGCGCCTTGCATTGGCCAGCGCTCCCACCTCTTCCAGCGGCAAGCGATACAATTCGAGCGCTTCCTCCACGGAGATCCGTTCGCCCGCGAGCACCTTGCCGGTTAGTCCATCTCGATTCAAAGAGACCATCGCCGCCATTTTATATGACGCGGCAGCCCATTGCACGTAGATGATTTTCCATGCTGGCGCGCCATGCATTCCTGATTTCGTTGGGCATCTGCATTCTGGCCGCCGCCGCCGAGACAATCCTGGCAGGCAAACAGCCTATGAAGTTTCTTGCAACATTACGGCAGCCGCATTTTGCGCCGCCGCTATGGCTCTGGACCATTATTGGCGTTTTCTATTACCTGATTTGCTTTTTCGTGCTTCTGCGATTGCTCCACGTCGAGCCTGGGAACATGCTGCGCCCTGTCGCCATTGCGCTGATATTGGCACTCCTCGCCATCAATGCATTCGTTAATTACGTCCTATTCAGAATGCGCAATCTCTTCGCAAGCCTGTGCGTGTTCGTTACTTATGATTTAATAGCGATTGCCCTGACCACGGCTCTCTTGCTGTTGGACAAGGCGGCAGCGCTCGTCTTCATCGCCTACCCTGTATATTTGATCTTTGCCAATTGCTGGGGTTATCAACTTTGGCGATTGAATCAGCCGACGCAGGAGAAGATTCGGGCCTGATGAACAGATCTGCAGCAATTATAGGCGCCGGCGTTTCTGGTCTCACCTGCGGCGTCGTTTTCGCCGAGCGTGGACATCGAACAGCGATTTTCGCCAAGGAAATTGGCCAGCAAACAACTTCTGGGGCGGCCGCGGCGCTCTGGTTCCCCTACGATGTGGAGCCGGCGAACAAAGTCATCCCGTGGGCTCTCGAGACATTCCGAACGCTTATCCATCTCGCTCGCAATTCCAATAGCGGCGTCTCCATGATTGAACTCCGCCAATTTTCGCGCACTGGAGAAATTCAGATTCCGAACTGGGCGATTCCGCTGGGGGCGCGCAGACTTTCTTCTGTAGCCACGGCGCTGTGTCGCCGCGCGGGCCGATCGCGGGGGAAGCGCCTCGACACAGCGAGGCGGCTACAACATTTCGTTAGCGGTTTCTCGCTGAACGTTCCGCTGATGGACACGACGATTTACCTCGATTATCTCGCGAAACGTCTTCTCGCCGCGGGCGGATTAATTATTGAAAACATGCATTTCGAAAAACTCGAAGACGTCGATCCAAAGTACGATCTCGTGATTAACTGCGCTGGAATCGGCGCCCGCGAACTCGTCCACGACACCGATCTTGAGCCGCATCGCGGTCAGGTCGCGATTGTACCGAGGATCAAAGATCTTCCATACGCTGTTGTTTGTGATGATGCCCCGCTCATGTACGCTATCCCGCGCACAAACGATTGTGTCTTTGGAGGCACAAACGATCTCAGCGATGATCGTGGGGCCGATTCCGCAACAACCGCGCGAATCGTCGCTGAGTGCAGCCGCGCATTGAAGATCCAGAAACCGAATGTTCTCGCCAAGCGCGTCGGGCTACGCCCGTTTCGCAAATCAGGTGTTCGGGTCGAGCGCGATCGATTGCGCGACGGCCGGACCGTCGTTCATAACTACGGCCACGGCGGCTCGGGATTCACGCTTTCCTGGGGCTGCGCAGAAGAGGTGGTTCACCTTGCAACCGACCGTCCTGCATAGGGGGCTCGCGTGCGCCACTCTACGTCAGCGCGATGCACTGAAAGGAGCTGACGACATCGTCGGGGCCTTTTTCGGCAAAGAAACTTTCGTAATAGCCTGGGCCGAGGTCCCAGTATGGACCTTTGTAATAATCGTCGCGATAAAACCGCCAGACACCGCTTACCACGATCAAACAACTGATGCGGTCGTTCCAAAAATCGCCGACGTAATGGAAACTCAGGTTGGTTCGGGCATAGGCGCCTTTAAATCCAACGTGATCGTAAAGCACAATTTCCGGCAGGCGAGTTGACTGCGTTACAAGCGGCACGGGCTCTTTCCCGGCCGCGGAAGCATGATAACTCAGCGGACCAATTTGCCATTTCATGTCGATGACGCAGCCGTTATCCGGCGACAATTCGGTTTTGGGTATTCGTGGCATAGGCGTGGACGGCGGTGGTTTCTCTAATGATTTGAGCAAACGAACCTCACGTTGTCGAGCAAAGAGATAAGAGTTTCGGGGATCATATTCATCAAGCGCCCAGCAGGGCACAGGCGCCGCGACACAATTGCGGTCACTAGCTTTTTGCCCGCCCGATGACGCCACATGCAACGCGTGCGCCGGAGTCACCAGAAGGCTGGGATTTGAGATCGTCAGCTTTCGCGTGAACTACAACGGAACGTCCGATCACAGAGCGTTCGTCGTTCGTGAGCGAGATTTGATGGTCCACGTATTCCAGCGTCGCCTTTCCAGAAGCGTCGGCTTGCACATTTCCCATATCGCCTACATGCCGCTCGGGTGTGTCGGGTCCTGCATGCGGTTTGTGGGTCGGATTGAAATGCGCTCCTGCCGAGCTGGCGTCGGCGGCGCTGCAATCACCGAACTCATGGACATGGAATCCATGATTACCGGGCGCAAGGCCGGTGATTTCCGCCCGGACCTTTACCCCATCGGCCTCTTCGGTGAACGTAACCGTACCCGTGACTTTACTGCCTGAGGTGGGATGAAGCACCGCGACAGCTTTCAGGGGTCCCGCTGGTTTTTCTGCAGGTGTTTGGGATTGCGCGCTGAAACCGGCCGCTAACAAAAATATCAGCGCAATGAATGAAGCTCTGAAGGAATTCATCATAGCATCTCTATTTCGCAATGGCCGGTAAGTCCAGCCGCATCAAACACGCGAAAACCTCAGTTCACAACCGTCATCCCGAGCGAAGTCGAGAATGGAGCGACTGGGGAAGCCGCGACATGGACGGGCAGGCCGTAGGCTGAGCGAGCGGGAAGTGAGCGAATCAAATCCCGCAGCACGGCCTTTAAGGTAGCTCGCGGGATTCTTCGACTCCGCTCCGCTTCGCTCAGAATGACGGATATGCTAACCCCGCATTGCCCGCAAATAAATCTCTTCCAGCCTCTGCGCCTGCGCTCGCAGATCGAAATTTTTTCGAACGATCTCCGCACCATTGAGCGCGATCCGCGAAAGGAACCCGGGATCTTGCGCTGCATCGAGAAGCGCAGCAGCCAATTTTTCATGATCACCCTCAGGCACGAGCACGCCAGAAATGGCGTTCTGGATCGCTTCGGGAATGCCTCCATGATGGGTAGCAAACACAGGGAGCCCGCTGGCCATTGCCTCCAACATCGAATTTGGAATGCCTTCCTGATTTCCGTCATGGCCCTTTTGGCTCGGATGTAAGAAAATATGCGACGCATAATAGATTTCGCGGAGTTGCTCCTGCGACACGAAACCTGTGAATGAAACGCGACCGTTGATATTGAGTTCGCCCGCCAAATTCTGAAGTTGGCCGAGCAACGGTCCTTCTCCAGCAATCGTTAAGTTCGCATTTGGATGTTGGCGCAGGAAAAGTGCAAAAGCGCGGAGCGTGACTGGCAGACCTTTCTTTTCGATCAAGCGACCAGCCTGGACGAATCGCCATTCGGTCGCCGCGGCGACGAAGTTTCGTTCACGAAAAGGAAATTCGTTCAGCGGGATCCCGGTTCGTTGGATCTCGATTTTTCTTTCGTCACAGCCCAGATGAATGACTGCGCGCCGCAGCGATTCGGAACGAACAAGGACCAGCTTGACTGCACCGAGCATTTGCCGGGTGATTTCGCGATAAGCCGGCTTGTTCATATCGACGGTCACATCGGCGCCGTGAAAAGAAACAATCGACGGTTTCTTCCACGAGCGAATCAACGGCAGGAGATGAACGGCGATCTGGCCAAAGTAAATGTGCAATAGGCGAGCGGCGGTCTTGCTCAAAATGCTTTGTAACACGCGCAGTTCTCTGTCCGAAATCTGCCATGGCACGTCACGCAATTGCCTGAACCAAAAGCGTCGCAAGAAATGCGTCGCCGGCTTTGGAGCTATGTAAATTGGGTCAAACGGATAGCGCCATGCTTGTTCGCGCTTCTGCGCAATCACCACGGGTCTGCATCGTTCCAGGGCTGTGATCTGCCGATAGATATGCAACATCTCTGGCTTCAGAAATGTCGCGCAATAACAAGCGATTACCGGGCGTGAATCAGGAGATGGAACTTCCAACGGGCCAACGCTCAACGCTCAACGCTCAATGATCAACTCCAACCAACTCAAATCGAGAACTGCGAGCGCACTTCCTCCGATACGCGGACCGGCCGGCCGCTTTGCATATCTATTGGGCACCAGAGAGTCCGCGCCTCGGACAAGAGCCGGCCGTCACGATTGCGGCGGACCTCTGTGAATCGCTCAAACGTTAACCGAGTGGCTTTACCGACCCAGGTACGCAACACCACTTCGTCGCCCAGCGTGGCTGGCCCTTTGTAGTCGATCTCGTGTCGCAAGACCACCCAACCAATGGTCTGCTGCGCTTTCGGGCTGGCAACAGCCCGCCAGTGCGCGGTGGCAACATCCTGGACCCATCGCAAGTAAACAGTGTTGTTTACGTGATTTTGCTCGTCGATATCACCGGGCAGCACCGGAATGATCATTTCAAAACGTGCGGACGACATCGGAGATTTCGGGAGAAATTAGAACTACGAATTCGAAAACAGAGTGGACGGCGAGTCAGCTTATGTGAAACCGACGCATTAATTCTTGCCGGGCTTCCATGGCAAGTTCAGGACTCATACGGCTAAGGACTTTTTCACGGCGTTCCGGATCCATGGCTGCCAGATCGCGCACCAGTTTGTTGCGTGTGCTCCATTTTGCATACTTGCTCGAGCCGATACCGATCGCAAGAAGCGCAGAGAGGATCCAAACGGTGATATCTGTCCCGCTCACAATAGAAATAAAGAAGCGAAAAGGGTTAAGGACAACCTAACGTCTGCAGCTGTAGAGCGTGACTGCAGCGACATTGCTGGGGAACATGCTGTAGAGGCTTCGCTGTGCGAAGCGCGGCGTTAAGGAGGTGTGGCACACGTTGGCCGCGCCTCTCACATACAGGCAGTCACAGTCGAATATAGACTTGCGGCGGTGACCGCATCACGTGATCACAAAGCATGTATTCAGTAGAGATCGATCGATCCAAACGCCTCCTGGTGATCAGCGCCCTGCAACAAGTCACGGCAGAGCAGGCAAAGCTGGCCGCGAAGGACGTCCGCGAGCTGGTGCACGATGTTGCACCCGGTTTCCGCGTTCTTGCTGATTTCCGATGGTTGGAATCAATGGACTCAGCAGCCGCGCCTCACGTTGCGCAGATCATGGACACGGTTGCTGAAAAAGGAGTCTCCTCCGTTACGCGAGTGATTCCCGACCCGCGCAAAGATATTGGTCTGAATATTCTGTCACAATTCCATTACGGTCCCGAAATCCAAATCGCTACGTTCGAAACATTAGCTGACGCGCTGCAAAGCCTGATCGAGGAATAACGGTCGGAGGCAACCCGGGCTTCCCGCTCAGATGTTCAAACGTTCTGACGTCCAACATTCAACGTTTGGCATTGGAGCGAAAGACGCAATTTAACGTCTTCCGCCCAACTCTAAGTTGGACCGGATTCGCCGGCCGGCTTCTCTGCGATTTATTGTCCCTTCCCGGGAGGTTTCGCAGCCTTATTTCCTTCTTTGATCGCCTCGGCTTCAGTCATGTATTTACCCTTCTTGGTCGTCCCGTAAAAGCGCGATCCTTCCCTGTGGTACACATGCGAATCTGTGTTAACCCACACCAGACCATGGCCACCGCCTGGTGCAGGCGGGTTGGTTGCTGCCTCGGCGTTCGTGCTCTTTGCGGTGGCACGGCTAACGGCCGCTGGACTTGCTGCCGCAGAACTTTTCGGCTTGAACAGATCGCCAAGCGAGAATTTGGCAGGCGACGGCGAGGGACTGGTCGCTGATTCCGCTTTTTTGCGTCCGCCTTTTGCTTTGGGCGCCGCTGCAAGCGACGTCGCAGGCGAAGCGGATGTAGCGGTTTCGCCTGGTGATGCCGTCGTTTCAGCTTTCTTGTGCGTGCGATGTTTTGCGGGTGCTCCTGCAGGCGACTCGCCCGGAGTGGGCGATTGAGCTTGCAAAGCACAAATACTGGCAACACCGATTGCAAAGAAGAGAGTAAGGAATCTTTTAGTCATGGAGGCGAGCGTAAACAAACCGCGGACTTACAGTCAACGCATTTCCAACGAGCGATCCATTTTTTGCGCAGAAAGATGGCAAAGGACAGCAAGCGTCTGGCGGCACCAGAGCTAGCTATTCTTGGGCGCGCCGAAACTCTAAAGACTGTTGAGCACGGCGGTGGCCTGCGCTACACTCCAGCCGGGATGCTTGACATGATTCTCGGATGCCTGAAATGGGCAGCGGTCGGTTTCATCGTCGCGTTTGCGCTGATGAAGCTGTTCGAGGCTAGTCATATTCACGACGACATCCCCAAGCCTGCCTTCAAAATACGTCAGACGAAGCGCGCGACCTTCGTGCTATCGACTTTTGCGGCGATGCTTTCAGCCTTGGTCTGGCTGCTCGTGCAAAAACTGGACTAGTTCCTCTCCGCCGTAGCCGAGGGTGAAGGCGGATCAGCTCATGTAGAAGCCGCCGTTTACGTTCAAGACATGCCCCGTGATGTACGAAGCCATCGGGGAGGCGAGGAAAAGTGCTGCGTTCACAATCTCGCCGACGTCACCAAGCCGGCCGAGTGGAATTTGCTTGATGAAATTCTGGGTCACTTCATCGGGCATGCCTTTGCTCATGCCAACGTCGATGAAACCAGGCGCGATGGCGTTCACCGTGATGTTCTGGCGCGCAAACTCCCGCGCCGAAACTTTCGTGAGCGCAATGATCGCCGCTTTGCTCGACGAATAATTTGCCTGCCCAAATAACCCGAGCTGGCCGCTGACAGACGACATGTTAATGATCCGCCCGCCGTTTCGCAGAATCGCGCCCGCCTTTTGCGTGACCGTGAATGTGCCGGTGAGATTTACGCGCACCACGCTCTCAAAATTCTCCACTGACATTTTCTTGATCGTGCGATCGCTGATGATACCGGAGTTGTTCACGAGGATGTCCAGCCCACCATGCCGATCTTGTATTTGCTTCATCATGGCCTCGACCTGCGTCGGTTGCGTCACGTCGCATTCAATCACCAGCGGCTCATTGAGTTCACTGGCCACATGGGTCGCATCGGTCTTGTTTTGTCCCTGTGCGTCGGCCACAAAATTCACCACGCATTGCGCGCCGCATTGGCCAAATGCCTTGATCATCTCCGCGCCAATCCCGCGCGAGCTACCGCTGACGAGCACGACTTTGCCGCTGAAATCGAGTGGATCAGGCATTTGACGATTTAACGATTTAACGATTTAACGGTTCAACGCTAGATTTTTCCAATGGCTTCACCGATTCGAATTCTGACCGCAGTCCCGATTTGCGACGGGCATGACAGTGCGATCAACACGATCAACCTGGAATTCATCAGGCACGGCATTGAAGTCATTTACCTTGGTTATCATCGCTCTGTGGGCGATATCGTACGCGCCGCAATCCAAGAAGACGTGCGCGCCATCGGCATCTCGAGTTACAACGGCGGTCACATCGAGTTCTTTGCCGAAGTTGTTGGCCTTTTGCGAAAACGCGGAGCGAACGACATCAAAGTCTTTGGCGGTGGTGGTGGAACGATCACCCATGAAGACGCTGTGGCCATGAAGCGCAAAGGCGTGGACAACATTTTCTTTGCCGGGACATCACTGGCAGAAATGACCGATTATGTCCGCAAGCACTACGGCGGGCCGCGGGGGAAAAGGTCGCGCGCCAAATCACCCGACCGGGAGCTCGCCCACAAGCTGACCGAAATTGAGGACGCTTATGCAGCGAGACGAAAACGCCCAACGCGCAACGCCCAACCAAAAATCCGCAATACGCAATCCGCAATACGCAATACAAACGTCATCGGCTTTACCGGGCCAGGTGGCGCTGGCAAAACCACGCTGATTGACGAGCTCGTGCTGCGTTTTCTGAATCAGAACCCGAAGGGAAAGATCGCGATTTTGTCGCATGATCCGAGCGTGATTGGGGAAGGAGCATTACTTGGCGATCGAGCCACGATGATCAACTCGCAAAATGATCGTATATTCATGCGCAGTATGGCGACGCGCGGGCAGGCCGGCGGTCTTTCGCCCGCCACGCAAGATTGTCTGACGCTACTCGCCCGGTCGGGGTTCGATTACGTGATCATTGAAACAGTGGGCACTGGCCAGGAGGCGATGCCGTTTCAAAAAAATGGCATCGTCAATCAAACCGTGCTGGTAATGAACCCTGATTACGGCAGCCGGTTGCAACTGCAAAAAATCGTGATGCTCGACCTTGCCGATATCGTAGTGGTGAACAAAAGCGATCTTCAACGCGCCCGTACTGCGCATACCGAAATCGAACAACGCCTGGACCAAAACCGCCGTAATCAGCGGCTGCTCGATACCGTTGCAAAACGCCATCGTGATCCTGGCGTGGATGAGTTATTTGGGTTAATCTCGGACCGCGGATAATCAGACTTGTCATGTCGAGCGAAGTCGAGACAGCTCTTGATAATTCGAAGGTGAGGAAACAATTAGAGATTCCTCGACTTCGCTCGGAGTGACAGGAATGTAAAAGTCGAGTCATGAGCAAGCTTGGACAAGTTGTTGAATCGATCGAAAAGTACAACAAGTTCGTTCTCAATCAGGTGAAACGTGCGCGCACCGATGAAAAATTCGGGCGCGAACTGCTGGGGCGCTGGAACGATACCAAAGCGAAAATTCCCGTCTCGCGGACGCCAACCGGACTGCCGTTGCCGCGCCTGGCGCTACCTGAGATCGATGAGCCCGGCGAAATCGCGCGGTATCTTTTCGCTGAAGGATTACCAGGTGAATTTCCATTTCTGAACGGCGCCTATCGCGAGATGTATTTGGAACCGATTCGCGAGGTCGAAAGCTTCGAAAAAACCGGCGAACCTCCGCAACGGCCAGCCCGGCCGCCATTGCCTCAGTCCGAAGAGCCGACGCGTTTGTTCTCCGGCTTGATGCTCGCAGAGGACACCAACGAGCGCTTTCACTATCTCACCCAGCATCAGCGCACGCACCGGCTCAGCACCGCATTCGATGGACCTACGCTTTATGGCATCGACAGCGACGCGGATGGCGTCTTCGGAAAAATCGGCGAGGGCGGCGTCGCCATCGATACGGTGGAGGACATGGTCCGGCTTTACGATGGTTTTGATCTGGGCTCACCGAATTTTTCCGCGTCGATGACCATCAGCGGTCCGGCGCCGATCATCATGGCCATGTACATCGCGGCGGCGAAACGCAGGTTCGGTCCGAAAGTTGTTCCGAAACTGCGCGGCACAGTCCAGGCGGACATCTTCAAAGAAGTCCAGGCGCAAAACGAAACGATTTTCCCGATCGAAGCGTCGCTGCGGTTTCTCACCGACATGGTTGAGTTCACCACACGGGAAATGCCGCGTTGGTATCCGATTTCCATCAGCGGATACCACATCGGTGAAGCTGGTTCGACACCGGTGCAACAAGCCGCTTATACGCTGTCGAATGGTTTCGCCTACGCGGAGATGTTCGCGGCGCGCCGAATTCCGGTGGATCAATTCGGGCCACGCCTTTCGTTTTTTCTCGATTGCGGTCTCGACGTCGAATATGTCGCGCTCGCTCGCGTGTCGCGGCGCATCTGGGCGATCGGAATGCGGGAGGTGTTTGGCGCAGGACCGCGAGCACAGCTTTTCAAATTGCATACCCAGACCAGCGGTCGCTCGCTGATCGCAGCTGAATTCAAGAATAATCTCACCCGCACTGCGGCAGAGCTAATGCTCGCTTACATGAACGCGACGAATTCGTGTCATTCAAACAGTGCAGATGAACCGTTCACAACCCCGAGCGAAGAATGGATTCGGCTTGCCGCGCACGGCCAGGCGATTCTGCTGGAAGAGTCCGGCATTTTCAAACACACCATGAACATGTTGAGCGGTTCGCCGGGGATGAAAGCCGTTGAGCGCTCGGTGGAAGCGGCCATCCTCGACGAGTTCCGTGAGATCGAGCGACTGGGCGGCGTACTCGCCGCAGTGGAAGATCGTTATCAGCGTAGCCAGATTCAGAACGCGGCGCATCGGTATGAGCAGCAAATTTACGATGGCGTTCGTCCGATCATCGGGCTCAATCGTTATCGCAACGGCGCGGACGACACACCGGAAGTGAAACTGGTGCGCACCTCACGGAAGAAGCAGCAGTTGCAGGTTGATCGGCTCGCGAAATTCAAAAAGAGAAACGCCGAGAAAGCCAAACGCGCGCTGGATAAACTCGCAAGCGTTGTCGAACGCGGTGAGAATTGTTTCCCGATGCTGCTCGAAGCGGCGGAAGTCTGTTCGTTAGGCCAAATCACCGGCCGCTTGCAGGAAGTGGTCGGACGTTTCCGCCCGATGGTGTAGGGAGATCAGGCTACCAATGTGGGAGGGGCCTTAGTACCCCGACCGGCAATGAGACCAGGTCCTCATTCTCGCAATTTGCGTTTGCGTAGGCTTAGCGATACGGCGGCAACGTTTTTCACTACTAAGACACTTCATCCAAAGGAGCCAGTCTTGGACGAGGAACCACGTGAAATCATTGTCTCAGCATTTACTTTCGCTGTTCGGCAGCAGCGCATTTACCTCCGAGCATTCGTTGTAATGCCCGATCATTGCCACGCCTTGTTTGCTCTGCGCGGGCAATGGGTACTGCCAAAGTTTATGCATGCCTTTATGAGTTACGTTGCCGGCAAAACATTTTCGATCCTCCAAACCCATCATACATCTTGGCAAGACGGGTACTACGATACTCATGTAAAGACTGCAAAGCAGTTCCAGTTTGTTGCTCGCTACATTGAACAAAATCCGGTTGCCAAGGGACTTGTTGAAAAACCGGAGGAGTGGAAGGCGAGTAGCGCAAAAAGAAAAGATTTGGTGACGGACCCGTGGCCCTGACCTGCAGTTAACCGCGATGCCATGCAAAGCATACATCGGCACGAGTGGTTGGAATTACAAGAGTTGGAGCGACGGGTTTTACGAGAACACACCGCAAAAGCAGTGGCTCCGGTTTTGCGCGGAACGCTTCACCGGAATTGAGGTCAACGGCACCTTCTACAGGCTTCAGGAGAAAAGCACCTTCAAAAAATGGCGTGACGAGACGCCGGACAATTTTCCGTTCGCCATCAAAGGGCATCGTTACGTCACGCACAACAAAAAGCTGCTCGACGTCGAAGAATCAGTAATCCGTTGTCGCGAATCCGCTGCGCCTCTCGGCAAACGGCTCGCCGCTGTGGTGTGGCAGCTTCCGGCTCTTTTGAAAAAAGACGCGGAGCGGTTGGAGAAGTTCGTCAAAACTCTGCGGCACTGGAGCAGCACGCGGCACGCGATCGAGTTTCGTCACAAATCGTGGTTCGATGACGAAGTGACCAAGTGCCTGAGCGATCATGCGGTTGCTGTCTGCATGTCCGACGCGCCGGACTGGCCAATGTGGGAGGAAGTGACGACCAATCTCGTTTACATCCGAATGCACGGTCACACCCGGAAATACGCATCCAATTACAGCAAGCCCGCCCTCAAAAAATGGGCGACACGCATTCGGCGCTGGCTAGAAGAGAATCGCGCCGTGCATGTTTATTTCGACAACGACGCCGAGGGTGCCGCCCCGCGAAACGCGCTTACGCTGCTGGAAATGTTGCGCTAACCAGGTCGGTTCTATTTTTCCACTTCGAGTTCGTTTTTACGCCTGGTTGAATTGGGCTGACAATTCGGAGACAAGTTGTTCGCGAGTGTTCGGCTGAACGTCGACCACTCTGACATCGGGCCGCTTTTTGATTGCATCAGTGAATGGGAACGGTCGCGCAGTAATCGTGGCAAGAATCGGCACTCTCGTTTCGAATATCTTACTTACTGCATCGCGAAAAATTGCCGATCGGATCTCCATCGGCCCGATTTCGTCAATCACCACCAGTTGCTGCGCACTAACTGCTTCATGAATTGCGGGAACGCCCACAGTTTCCAGCTTGGCAAGATCAAGCCCGTACTTTCCAACGCGCTCACACGTTTTGAAATTAATATCGGCAAAGACAGCTTCTTTACCGCCGAGCGTGATGAGTTTGAACCCGACGCGCATACCGCGCTTGCGGATTTCCTTAGTGTAAAAACCGCCGGCTGGCAGTGCCAGATTCTTCACAATCCGTTTGATGAGCGTAGTCTTTCCACATCCCGGACGTCCGGTAAGCAAAATTCTTTTAGTCACACGATAAAATTCGAATGCGCTCTGTGAAAGAACCGCCCTGCATGCGCAGCACGATTCTGTTTAAAGGAGGACGAATACCCATGGTAACCAATCACGACATCATCAACGAACTGAGAAAAGCATACGCGATGGAGCTGGAGACGATTCAAAATTATCTGGCAAACTCAATTGATCTCGATGGCGTGCGCGCAGAGGAGATCAAAAAAGCGCTCCTTGGTGACATCGAGGAGGAACTCGGTCACGCCCGGAAGCTCGGCCATAGGATCAAGGTGCTCGAAGGTCGCGTGCCCGGCTCGCTCGATCTGGACCGTGCGCAGCGTTTTTTGCAGCCGCCCAAGGACAGCACCGACGTGATCGCGGTGATTCGCGGTGTGATCCGCGCCGAGGACGAAGCCATCGACCAGTACAAGAAAATTATCAAGATGTGCGATCCGATCGATTTAGTGACACAGGACCTCATCCTCGAAATTACGGCGCAGGAACAGTCACACCGCTGACAATTCATTGGATTCCTGTACGAGTACGAACGCGGCGAAGCGAAGCGGCTCACAGCAGCCGCGGCATAGCAATGCATTTAATCAAACTCGCTTCTGACAATGCGCGCAAAACCATGCGGTGCGCCCGCCGATCCTCGCTGATTTAAGTCTCCTCCCGCAACGAGGACATTTCCCGCCTTTTCCCCGATGCGGCAGAAGCCATGATCTTGGCATTTGGTTCGCGTCAGCCCTGGCCGTGATCGCTCTTTCCAAAACGTAGTGTGTAGCGCGAAACAGTTTTGTGAGGGCTTTGTCGCCCAGGCGAGAGATTTCCGTCGCGGGATGCATGCGTGCGCGGAAAAGAATTTCGTCCGCGTAGATATTGCCAATACCTGAGATAAGCCGCTGGTTCATCAAGATCGATTTCACGGCGCCACGACGGTTCCCCAGGATTTTTCTGAACTCTCCAAGATCGAGATCAAGTGCGTCTGGTCCCAGTGCGCGCTTTTTCAGAAATTCTTCGACATCTTTTAGCAATCCGATCTGGCCAAACTGGCGCTGATCGTCGAACGCCAGGCGATGGTTGTTGGCGAAAACAAAGAGCACTCGCGCATGCCGCGGGGGTCGTTCGTCATTTTTGAAATACTGCAGCGAGCCGGTCATGCCGAAGTGCAGTCGCAGCCAGAGCTCGCCATCGGCGCGTACAAACAGATGTTTGCCATGACGCCGACTTGATTCGAAGCGGCGCCCTTTCAATCCGCGTGCAAGCTCTCGCGCTGAAGTCTCTTTCAAGACGTATGTGTTACGCACATCGACGTCGTCGATACGTTGATGTAATGACGTGGCGTCGAGGTATCGCTTGAATATTTCAACCTCGGGCAACTCTGGCATTGGAGTTAGATACGACTAATTCAGAGGTGTCCCATAAACAATCTGCGACCTCGTGCTGGACTTGGATATTGCAGGTTCGAATTTGGAACTTTCGGAACTTTATGCCGATGAAGTCGATCGAGAGGTTCGTCAGATTGTTGAAAGAGTCGCCGCCCGGCGCCGTCTTTAATCCGTGGTGGCAGGTCGATAAGCAAAACGACATTGACTGCAACGCGCCCGTGATCCGAAGAAAGCATTTGCGTGCCTATATTCACAGACGCCTCGGCAAGGTGAAACTCGTTGTGATTGGTGAAGCGCTCGGTTATCGGGGCGGGCATTTCAGCGGAATCCCCATGACCTCCGAGCGAATCCTGCTGGGTAAAAAGGAAAATGCCGGAATAAAACCGGAATATGTTTTTTCCTGCTTTAAGGCACGGCGAACAAGCAAGCGCGAACGGTGCCCGGATGGTTTTTCCGAGCCCACAGCAACGATCGTCTGGGGCACGCTGCTCAGGCTTGGCCTAAAGCCGGAGGAATTCGTCCTGTGGAATGCGTTCCCATGGCATTCATTTAATCCGCGTCGCGGTTTATTGAGCAATCGAATGCCCAACAAGTCTGAGCGATCCACCGGTTTATCGGTGCTCAAAACTTTCCTCGATCTCTTTCCATGCGAGGAAATCATCGGGCTTGGCAACGTCGCTGCCTCGCAACTGAAGGAACTGAACGTCGAATCCCATCGTGTTCGTCATCCCGCTTCCGGCGGCGCTACACTCTTCCGTCGGGGAATCGGAACGCTCGCGAAGAAAGGCGGTTAGTGAGGTTCACGTGTTGTTGGTCACAATTGATTGCTTCTCGGTCAAGCGCAGAAGGATTGCTTTCACCGTGCCGGAGACAAAGCTCTTCGTTGAAACACTGACCAAATTGGGCGCGAGCTCAGATGGTGGATCATAAGAAGCGTTCAACTTCTCGAAGTCTTCGAGACGAGCATCCGATGTTTCGTCGATCTTTTCATCCCGGGCCTTTAGCCGTTTTTTGATTTCGCCGGGATCGATATCGAGCTCCACGAACTGGAAACGAACGTTAGCCTTCTCGCATTCTCCTCGAAGAAGTGTGCGCAATGTCCGCGTCGAGAAAGTCGCATCGAGAACGACGCCGGGATACTTTTTAAGCGCGCCAAGCGCGTCTTCAACGACCGTTTTATAAGTTCGTCGAGTCATTCGTGTCGAATAGACTTTGCCGCGGTATTCCTGCGGCGTTCGTTGAGTAAGCGGTACGCCAGCAAGTGTCTTGCGAGTTTCATCAGAAGAAAAGACGGGCCAATCCAACTCGCTGGCCAGTCGTTTCGCGATAGTGCTCTTGCCCGCGCTGACCCGTCCCATTACGACAAGGATCAATGGCTCGGCGCCGGCGCCGGCATACCCAAGCGCGAGGCGAAAATAGCGCGCCGCCTGTTTTTGGTGTTCCTCAGGATTTGTCGTTTCTTTCTCTGTCGCTTGAATGCTTTCGACCTTCCCGCGGACGAAGGCGCGATAGCACTTGTAGAAACTCGCGATCCTTAGCATGCCTGCATCGCCCAACTCGCGCGCAGCATTTCGGAGAAACATATTTCCCAAGTCGCTTCGGCCTTTGAAATGAAAATCCATGGCCAGAAAGGCGAGGTCGTTGGCGATGTCGATGAAACGAAACCGGTCGTTGAACTCAATGCAATCGAAGATGGTCGTCGCTTCCGGAGTGAGATGGACGTGATCGAGATGCAAATCGCCATGGCAATCGAGAACCCGGTGTTGCTGAATGCGTTCGTGAAACAGGTTTTCATTCAGCTCGTAGAACTGGTTTGTGTAATGGTGAATCGCCTCGAAAGCAGAGGGCGAAATTGTCTTGCCAATGAAAGGCTCGACCTGCGCGAAATTCTCGTCGGTGCTGATCTTTAACTTTTCCGGTGTGCCCCACTGCTCGATCTCAGGCGTCGGAGTTTCCGCCTGATAGAATCGATGCAAGGCAGAGATCACACGGTTAATCTCCTTTTCGCCGACCAAATTTTTCTCAAGCAATTCGTTCAAGAACCAGCCATGCGGCAGTTCTTTCATCTTCACGGCGTAGTCGACGATTTCCCCCGGTGGTTTGAACGAGAAGACGGAATCAGTCTCATAGATGGGAACAGCGTCGAGATAAATTTCCGGACTGAGCCGTCGATTCAATTCGATTTCGCGCCGGCAAAAGTAGTGGCGTTTTTCGAGCGTGCTGAAATCGAGAAAGCCGAGATTTACCGGTTTCTTCACTTTGAAGACAAACGGCGAAGCAACGAAAACCCATGAGATGTGGGTTTGAATCGCGCGCACTTCGGTTGGCCCGTGCGGATACGACTCGGGCGATTCAAGAAAAGCAATCAGTTCCTGTGATTGTCGATCTAGCGTCGTTGTCATTCCGAGCAAAGTCGAGGAATCACGTTGCACAACTTAATGGCGACTTCACGGGATGTGATTCGCTCACTTCCCATTCGCTCAGCCACCAGCCTTCCCGTCCATGTCGCGGCTTCCCCAGCCGCTCCATTCTCGACTCCCGCTCGACATGACAGCTTGGCTACGACTTGGGCGGTTCGCTCTTCTTAAATGGCGCGAACAAATCGATCGGAACGGGAAGAAACGTCGTGGTGTTATGCTCGCTGGAAATTTCGCGCATCGTTTGCAGGAAGCGCAGCTGCAACGCAATCGGCTCCTTGCTCATCATCGCCGCTGCCTGCACCATTTTTTCCGCAGCTTGAAATTCGCCCTCGGCGTTGACGATCTTTGCGCGGCGTTCGCGCTCGGCTTCGGCCTGCTTGGCCATCGCGCGTTTCATCGTATCGGGCAGCGCAACGTCCTTCACCTCGACAGCCGTGACTTTGACGCCCCACGGTTCGGTTTGCCGATCGATGATCTCCTGCAACTTCAGGTTGATCGACTCGCGCTGCGAAAGCAGGTCATCCAAGGGGGCCTGGCCGAGCACGCTGCGCAGCGTCGTCTGCGACATCAGCGAAGTGGCTTTGAGAAAGTTCTCAACTTTCACGACGGCGGCTTGCGGATCGATCACGCGAAAATAAACAACCGCATCGACCGTCACCGGCACGTTGTCACGCGTCATTACCTCCTGCCGCTCGACGCTGATGGTGACGACGCGCAAATCCAT
>WNGK01004622.1_pt1 | contig 24227 bp, 19 predicted proteins | sample 5400601 | NCBI WGS metagenome assembly WNGK01 (sample SAMN13153376, study PRJNA577476) | soil metagenome | isolation source: 60 cm soil or saprolite under Garry oak tree replicate 1 | place: USA:California | collected 2016-06-15
GAGAAGGAAGCAGTCAGGAACGGCGGCAGAGCAAAAAGAGATGGCTTACGGCAAGGCTCAAAAAATATGTATCCGCTACTGCTTGTTTTACCGCTCACATAATTATCATATTTCCGCTCGTACAATTCCAAAATTTACAACACGTTGTCACACCACATACCGGACAGCGCTGCCCGGCCTGCTTGCCGCACAGCATCGGGTCGGTCTGGCCCACCAGGTGCAGGCATCGGTTGTAATGCTTTCGCATGAGGTGCGTCGACAGAATAACGCCGATCCGGTTGTCTTTCATAGCTGCCCCTGTTCTGGTGCTTCCTCTTCGGGAGCGATCTTCTCCAGCTTCGCGAAGTCGAGCGAGAGGTTGACACGCCGCTCCTTAAATTGGACCAGCACATATTCGTCAGGAGGTGCTCCCTCACTCGACAGGACCACTCCCTCCCCAAAATGCGAGTGCAAGACCCGATCCCCCCGTGCGAACTGGTGCGGGACATCTCCGGCCTCGCTCGCCGTGCGCCACTGGGCGCGGCTGGCCGGGGAGGCCTCCACCGTCAGGTCGCGGTTGGCGATCGGCCAGCGTTCTTGCAAGGCTCTGGCAATCCAGCGGCGCTTGGTGGAGACGACGAGGCGATCCTGCGGCGCAAGGGGAGGCAGGATGTCCAGAACTCTGATTTGGGGCGCAAAGCCTCTGCGTTCCAGTTCGCGCACCCAGGCGTACAGCTCCGCGTTGTCCTTCTCCTGCGTGGTTGGAATGCGCCGCTGCGGCCTCTTGCTGACGGCGATCAGGTGAACACTCCCGTCGAACGGGTCGATCAGGCCATACACATACATATGCGGTGGAAAGGCCAGGATGCGCTCCCATTCCTCCAAGGGGACAGTCTGAGCGCACAAGACGGCGAGCACCGCTTCTGCATCGCCAAAGGGAAGTGCTTCCTGACGGGGTTCCACAGGCGCATCTATTTCCTTCTCCCAGGTAGCGAGGGTAAAACCAGGCTCTGGCTCATTCCTGGTGATCGTGTACCAACGCCGCACTTCTCTTCCCCATCCAAAGGAGTCCCCCTGGTCATCGTACAGGGGAACAATGTGCATTTTTCTGAGTCTGGTTCTGGGAGGCAGCGCCTCCAGGACCTCGGGTGTCAGCCTGGCCAGCGTGACAATTCCATGGCGCCCTTCAGTGGCAAGCACCTGTTCGATCGTGCTTCCAAGCCGGTCATGCGTCGCCATAGCGTCCCTTCTTTCCCAACGGACAGAGGAGCGCTGCCCCTCTCGCTCAATGATCGTTCTTCTCCAAGCTTTGTCTCCTGCCCACTCACATGCGAGGACTCCTATCCGCCCAGACCAGGGATCCGAATGGAAGGTCTCGACGATGGAGAGGGAGAGCCAGCAAGATCGGAGCGAGCCAGCGCACGCGCCTCTTCCTGGCGCGCAGGAAACGTTGTCGCGCCTCTTCGCACATAGTACGCCGGTTTCGTCGGATTCAATCCATACGGAGGAAACTGGCCCTTATCTACGTACACGGCAAGGATGGTACGGTGCTCTATCTCACACTCCTCAAAATGCACATCGATCTCAGGAACCACGGTAGTGCGGATCATGTGACGGATGTCATCTTGTTTTCGACTCGCCTCTCCTTTGAGGCCCACCAGTTCGCCGGTCTTGTCCTTCACCCCCAGGATCACCACGCCTCCTTGATCGCTCGCGAACGCGGCCATCGTTTTCAACATTTGCTCTTTGTCGTCAGGGGTGTCCAGTTTGAACTCAACGGCCTGGCCTTCCCCTCCGGCGATGAGCGCCTGAATTTGTGTCGCCATATCCGGCGGCTCGCTACTCACGTTCGGCGGCTCAATACTCACATTGCTATGTTTTGCGGCGAAAGGGGACCAGCGTTGATCCAGAATGAGATAATCTAGCCAGGTGTGTTCACGCGAGAGCACAATCCAGACCCGCTCCGGTATTCCATCTGGCAACGGGCACTCGACGCTGCCGCCGTTCTCAATGGCCTGTTCAAATGGAGGATACGGGGGAGCCTGCACCTGTAAGAAGGTGTTCTGCAACTGAGACCCTTCAATCTGGACAGACACAGATACGGGTGAAAAGCGAACATGCTCGATCCAGGCGTCAGCCTGCGCCTGGCGGATAAGAATCTTGCCCTGCTGAGACCTGCTCTGGGCCTGGTCCCACTCGGAAACGTCCCCAGAGTAGAGGAGCGCGAACAGAGCCGTCTGGAAGTTTGGAAAGAGGGGGCACCCCTTGCTGATCAGAAGCGCCTGATCTTGTTGCAGGGCGTAATTGACGGACATGATGCTGACTTCAAAGCGGGTATACGGCCAGGGCACCGGAGCAGGGAACTCACTGGCGGGGGCATGGCTCGGATATTTTCCAACCTGCGTTGTCTGTTCAGGCAATTCAGGCACCTGAAAAGACAGGCCGTGCAAGGTTCCGTGCCGCTGCTGAATCCAGGAACTTGCTTCAGCTCCTGAAACCGCTCCCGAACAGAGCGCATAGCGACCGTAGTTATAGCAATACGAGGGAGAGGGCTCTTGCAGCGCACGAGGAAACACCTCAATGACCAGCGTATTGAGGCTCCAGCCGGCTTCCATGTTGACGAGGGCCACTCGAACCAGTACAGATGACGTCTCTCGCAGTTTTTGCGCCACCGTGGTGACGGCCTCAGATGGCAGAAATTCCATACGTCCCCTCCTTATGTATTCCCCGTTCTCACATTTCTCGGCTCCAAGACTCCCACAAATCCATGGTCACTTCAGATTGTTGAGGTTATAAAGTTCACCTTTACTGCTGTGTTGTGTTACCGATTAACTTAAATAATCAGCAACGCGAACCCCAACTATTAGCCACCTTTTGACGGGTGGCCAGAATCCATCTCGGAACATTCATTCTACTTGTGGAGGAGTATAATCACTCTCCTCTTCCCTGTCAAGGACGCAAAAGGTACGATCTACCGCCTGATTTTTAGGACTTCCCTTAGCAGGCGGCCAGAGCTAACTCGTAGGCAGCGTTGATTCTGACCATCGCTGCATGGCTTCCGCCATGATCCGGGTGCGCACGAAATGCCTGCGTGCGATACGCACGTTTGACATCGCTGGTCGTGACTGGAGGGGTCAGATGCAGCGCCGCCAGGGCTTCCTCGATTGTTCGGGGCAGCTTCACGTCTTGACGTTTAGGCTGAGGCTCTCTTTGCTGCTTTGCCTTCTTCTGCTGGCGCTTTTTCTGCTGCTGTGTCGTCTCTCGCTCATGAGCCTTTCGCAGCTCTTCCTCGCGGGCAAAACGCTCGCGCGACTCCTTCTTCTCCTGCTCGAACTGCTGCCAGTATGGCTGTTCAAGCCGGTCGCGCAAGGCTTGATAATTCTCGAAGAGGTGCCCGACCTCTGCCAGCGCCCCGTATGCAACCCACCAGCCACCCTTCCCAGCGAAAGCCTCCGGGTCCCAATAGCGATCGTGAAGAGACAAGGTGTCTTTGAATGCCTGCCTGGTCGCCTCAAACTCTTCTGTATTTGGCGTCCGCCAGCGAACGTGCCAGCCTTGATCTGCAAATTGAAGGATTACCGTCACCGGCATCAATTCACCACTCATTCTTTAGGCATCGTAGGCGGTCATGCTGAATTGCTCTCCCCCTTCGCCTTCTTCGTCGTAATGCTCTTCTGCTGCGTCGCCTTCGAGAATATCTTTCAGCGTCTCTTCCTCAGAAACGCCTTTTTCTTTCGCAACTTTGTCCACTCGGTTTACTAAGGATTTTGCATACTAGCCACGCCGATCATCCCAGAGTGAGCCATAACATGGATGACCTCTATTTTCCTCACCCAGCGATTTGACGCATCAGACTACGGCCTGTGGCACTGGCGGCTGGTAGCGATCCAGGCGGTCAATCCGCTCCTCTATGTACGGTGTTTCGTGCAACCAGCGACCACCTCTCGTTGCTCTGCCCCCATCCAGTACCCACCGCAGGTCGTCCAGGGCGCGTTTGAGCGCGTGGCGCTGGCCAAGCCTAGCGGCGTATTCGTCGGCGGCGAATACCCGGTCTCGCCAGTATTTCATCCACGCGACGTGAAGAAGAACTGGGCCGCAGGCCAAGGGCATGCCAAGTAAGGTAAAGAGGATCCAGCGGAACGGCGGCAAGATGGCGTAGAGGCTCCGTGTGAGCAGATCAAAACTGTTGACATGGGCCAGCTCGTCGGCCAGCAGCGGGGGAAAGTGACGGTGGTTCAGGAGCCCCCGGTCGACCACTAACAGCAGGCCGATCCAGCGCATGTGCATCCCCTGGTCGTCATCCCGCACCGTCCAGAGGCGCGGGCGTTTAAGAGGCGGGGCGTCTGGTGTCGCTGCCTGCGCCCGCTCAAGCGCCGCAAACACGTGCTCAAAGCGCTGGATTTCCCGACCACTGGGCCGCGCCCGGACCCCCAGCTTGCGCCGTTCCCAGAAAGGGGCAATGACTCCTCTCAGGAGGAACAGCACATGTGCAGCAACATAGACCGCGATCATGAAGTGCGCCAGTCCCTCCTGCGTGAGCACGGGTGGATGCCGATGAGGAGCGTAGTCCTGAAAGAGCGTCGTGACCAGAGTATTCACGACACTCACAAAAGCATTCCCTGGGCCAATCAAGAAGGCACCAGCGCCATAATGAATCTCGGTAAAGGTCCAGTAATGATAGCAGAACCAGACACCAGCCACCCCCTCGATCCCCCAGGTCAGCAAAAGCAAGGCAATCCACATGACTATGGCCCCCAATTCTGTGATAGATGCCAACATCGATCGATACACCACGCGCTACAGCTTCACACGACAAGGACAGCGGAAACATTTGACTCTTTCAATCCAACTGGCGATGGCTCGATACGGCCCCGCTTCCTAAAAATCGACCGGGCTATCATCCTCCTCGGCTGCCGGCCTCTGCCTCCCTGCCTGCGCCGAGGAGGATGGTGGCTCTGGCACCGGTTCTTGCGGCTTCGCTTGCTGGCCCTGGTCCTTTCCCTTTACAGACTCTTGCGTTTGCCTTGGCGCTTTTTTCGGCGCGGCCCTCCTCGGTGGCGGTGGCACACTGGAAGCAGACGGCTCCTCCGGCGGCGCTGACACCACAGCGGCGGCCACCCGCAGCAGGTCTTCCGGCAGGGCCACAGGATACACCTGTACCCAGGCGTGGAGCCCACCGCAGATGAGGGCGATCGTCCCGAGCGCGAGCTGCTGCACATCCTCGATGGGGACGGCGTACTGTCGCTGCAGATGCACAGTGGTGCGCCTGACAGGCGAACGCGTCGGCTCATCAAGGGCTGGCCGCGCGTCTCGCTCGTCGTCGAGGATCTGCGAAAAGGCGGGCACCTCGCGCTCACCGGCGAACTTGACCAGCTCCTCCGGATCGCCGCAGCGGTGCAGGATCTTGATGGAGGAGGCGGCCAGCACACTGTCACGTTCCGACCCAAGACCCTGATAGGACTGCGCCGAGGCCCACATCGACAGCCCGGCCTCACGCATATGCTCATAGAGCCCGGCCACGTTGGAGATACCCAGCGCTCCGAACTCATCGATGAGACAGAGTGTGCGCACGCCCGGCGCTTTGCGGTGCTTGGCGTAGTGCGCCGCGTCCTCGAGCAGGTACCGTGCCATGTTGACCGCCTGCTCTTTGAGCGCGTCGCCGTCCAGCCCGACATAGACGGCATCGGCATCCTCGAAGGCGAACGTCCCGTCGAGGCCCCCGGCTACCCCATCGAAGAAGCCATCGTAGGTAAGCGAGGTCTCGTCGATATGCTCACTCAGCTTTTTGATTTTGCGCTGCGCGTACCAATGGATCTTTCCCGCGTAGGCAGAGGTGAGCCACTTCTCGTCGAGCCGCGCCAGGAACTCCTGGCTGCTGCGCGGCGGACCGATCGGCGCATGCACGGCCAGCGAGACCAGCGCCGAGGTGACGCGCCGGTAGTAAGGATGTGTCCCCGGGTCGATCATCGCCATGAGGCGGTTATAAATGGCGTTGGCATCTCCGCGCCAGCCATCGTAGGCTTGCTGTGGATAGACGGCGATCCGCCCGACACCAATGAGTCGCATGGCCGCGACAAATTGCGCCGCCGTCTTCTTACTCCCTTTCAAATCGAGAAACACCACCTGGATGCCATAGCGCACGGCGATCGTCGCCAACCGCAACAACGTCATCGTCTTGCCGTAGCCAGGCTCTCCCACCACGGTCCCGTGCCGCCACATCTCCTCAAAGGGAAGACACAGTTGACCCCCGCGCAGCCACTCGTAGAAATCTCCTCCCAGGAAGATTCCCAGCGGTTCAGTCGGCGGGGGTTGGACGACGGGAGGCTGGCTGAGAGAAGAGTGCTGGAGCGATGACAGGGGCGGTGAAGAGAGTGGAGCGGATAGGGAAGGCGGCGATGCGGGGACGAGCGAGAGGGAGCTGGCTGGAGGATGGCCGGGCGAGACGCTCCTGGCTTTCCCTCGCCGCGGCGCCCGCTCGCGCGAAAGCCAGCGCACGCGCCTGGTCAGAGGGTGCAACCCCTCAAGGATGAGCGCACAGGCCGGCGCAAAGCACAGGTGCAGCAGCCATAGTATCCCGACCGCTTGCAGGCCTGCAACCAGAACGTTCTTCTGGCGATCAACGAGCAGCGCGTGGAGCACGGAGGGCAAGGGATGGGCGATCCAGGTGATGCCTGCATAGACAACCAGACCGATGATCGCCAGCACCCAGGTCCCGCTCCACCGCTCCCGGTAGTCCCAGGTTTTGCTCGCCCGCCACCAAATGAGCGCGCCGATGCCCAGGCTGGCCGGAGCCAGCAGCGCTGCGATGGGGAGAAAGATCCGCAGCAGCACTGCTCGCCAGTCCAGCAAGAAGCGCTGCCAGGGAGAGGAAGCAGGTCGGTTGGGCAGAAGTGGCGATGGGGGGGAAGACATCGGCTGCATGGTCGTCACCTTTCTGCCTGGCTATTCATCGTCCGTCGCATCATTGCGTTCCTCCTGTGGTGGATATTCGGTCAGGGTTTCGAGCGACAGCACTTTGACTCGCGAGTGACAGTCAGGGGGCAAGCGATCCCTGGCCTTCTCCACGGAGGTGCGCGTTTCTGGGCGCACGAAGTACCACGCCGTGGTATACAGCAAGGGATCACCATCACCGGGAGAAGGACTGCCGGTGATCAGCAGCTCGGTCAGGATCTCGTCAAGTTCTTTATCGGATTTCGGGGACCGCTCGACTTCCACCCCCACCAGTTTCGGCGTCCTCACCTGGGCATCTGGCAGGTGAGGCACCACGCTGCCTTCTTCGCGCCGGGTCTGGCCAGTCCGCAAGGTGCGCTCGCTGGTCCACCGGAAGTCGGGATGGCGGCGCTCCATATCCAGTCGGACTCGGTTGATGTGATAGAGATGGGGCAGGGTAGTCTCGGCAGGGGTAAGCATGGTGTAGGGAAGATGGAGCGCCCGGAGCCCAAAAGAGGTCAAGTGTACCCAGCCTGGCTCTCCTTCATAGATCCGGCGGTATTCCACTAATCCAAGTACGACCCAGCGATCAATCACCTGGAGGACGGCTGACATAGTGAGCCCCGTCGGCGAGACCGGTTTCCCACCACGCCCCGGCATGCGACTCAGGAGTTCTTGCACCTGGTCAACCCGGGCTGCGTATTGCTCGGCGATCCAGGGTAAGACCACGCGATCGCGCCGCTTGATCAGTTTCTTCCCCTTGTCGCGGCGCTCCTTGCTATTCTTGCGCCGCCTCTTTTTCAAAGGGACTGTGGATGTCTCGGGTGCCTCCTGTTGTGATGTTCCATCCATCACCATACTCTCCAGTGTATGTGTAGACGTCTGCCTCACGGAAAAATCCTCTCCGCAAAACAACGTCCGGTAGCAGCAAAAGGTGTGTCTCTCCCACTGGAGGATTCTTTCCGCTGGCTCGGAAGGTGGAAATGAGTCCTGGAAACAATATATCTGAAAGAATCGGGCGACTCCGCGATCAAACAAGTTCCTCGTTCTCTATTTCCCCCTCCGTGTGAGCCACGAGCCATAAGTCTATGGCTATAGGAAGCCATGAGTCTAAGGACATTCTATGTTCACTTCGCCTCAACACTTCCATATGGAAGTGTTGAGATAGTTCTAGAAAAAGGTGTCTGTCGGGACAGACACCTTGCTACAGATTAGGGGAGCCGATACTATCACCCAATAAGCGTCAAGTTAAGAGCAGAAAGGAAGAGTTTAGACAACGAGATGCCCATGTGAGATGATTAGGAATATTCTTAAACGCGTCATCTCAAGATAGGAGCATCAGCATGACCAGTATACCACAGCTAAGTAGGACGCTGAGGAAGTTGTTGTTTGTCGAAGCCAATCAGTTGGCAGCCCAAGCCGGAGTGATCCAACGGCAGCGGGTGTTCTCAGGAGCCAGTCTCTTGCAGCTGTTGGTGTTTGGCTGGCTCAAGCACCCGCAAGCCGGACCCAGTCAACTGGCACGCTTCGCCGGCTCATTGGGTCTGAAGCTGAGTAAACAAGCGGTGGAAGAGCGTTTCACCAGGCTGACCGCCGACTGGCTCTTGGCGGTGCTACAGCGCGGAGTGCAGTTGCTGGTGTGTGCGGAGGCGGTGTCCATTCCGTTGCTGCAACGTTTTACGGCAGTGCTGGTGGAAGATGGCAGCACGATCAGCCTGCCGGCGAGCCTCAAGCAGGTGTGGCGTGGCTGTGGCGGGAGTGCCTCAGAAGCGGCGCTCAAACTGACGGTGCGCCTGGATTTGCTGCGAGGCAGCTTGAGTGGCCCGTACGTGCAAGAGGAGCGGCGCCACGAAACGCAGAGTCCCTTGCGTGAGCAGCACATGCCGCGCGGGAGCCTGTGGATCGGGGATCTGGGCTACTTTGCCCTGACGTGGCTCACGCAACTCGTCAAGCAGGGCGTGTTCTTCCTGATGGGCTACAAAGAGCCGGTGATCATGTGGAATGCCCAAGGCGAGCAGGTGGACGTGCTGGACCTGTTGCCCACCGATGGGTCGGAGATGGTAGACATCCCGGTGACCTTAGGAGCGCGCAAGCAGCTGCAGGCGCGCCTGATCGCCAAGCAGATGTCGGAGGCGGTGGTCAAGCGGCGGCGCGAGCAGCTCAAAGCGCAGGCGCATAAGCAGTGCAAGCCCATCAATCCGCGACAGTGGGAACTGGTGCAGTGGGCGATCGTGCTGACCAATGTGCCCCTGAGCATGCTCGCCGCATCCGAGGCCATGGCCTTGCTGCGGGCACGAGGGCCTATTGAACTGCTGTGGAAGTTATGGAAAGACCAGGGCCAGCTCGATGAGTGGCAGACGCAGAACCCACAGCGCATCTTGTGTGAGCTGTATGCCAAACTGCTGGGCATGCTGGTGCAACATTGGCTGCTCTTGCTCTGTTGTTGGGACGACCCCCACCGCTCACTGGTAGGAGCCGTCCAGGTCATCCGCGATCAGGTGCCGACCCTGGTGCATGGCTTGACTGGGCATCTGCCTTTGGGCCAGGCTCTGCACTTGGTCAGCGACGCTCTCAAGGGAGGCTGTTCTATTCCCAAGCGCCAGACGCGCTTGAGTACCTCCCATCGGCTGCTGGAGCCGCTTGGCCCCGGCTTACCTTGACGCCTATTGGGGAGCCGATACTATCACCCTCGTCTCTTCCCCACACATTTCAATGCCCCTTGTGGTTTATCCATCACGGCAGCTTATATCTCCTCGCCCGCCCCTTTCCGACCTCTCTGAGCGCTCCCTGGGAGACAAGTGAACTCACCTGATACTCGCTATTGCTGATGCTGCCGTGTATCTGAATATGCTGCATGGCACGCGCTATCCGGGCCTCCTGGTTCAGGTCCGTGGTTGGTATTGTTACTTGTTGCTCATCTGGCAGCGCGGGTTCTTTGGGAAATGTCACCACAAATTCTTGCGTTTCCCGGAATAGGGGGGAGGGAAGTCCCATGCGACCGGTTTCCTGGAGCATGAAGCGTACCCCGCTTCCGATGCGCTCCATGTAGCCGGGCACCTCCCGTAGGAGGGTAGTTAGCGTTGGGTTCCGAAGCTTTGAAATAACTTCTCCGCGCTGCATCTGTTCCACGGTGATACCTGGCAAGAGCAACCCCGGGCTGTGGATCTCGACGCGGTCAGGGTAGTAAAATACCCTGATGCTCTCACCCTCACGGCTATAATCGCGATGCACCACCGCATTCACCACAGCCTCGCGCAAGGCCTCCAAAGGGTATTCCGGTAAATCAATGCGTTTCCAGCCCTCAATGCGCGCGCCAATGGCAACGTACCTTTGCAGAAACGCCTCTGTTTCGTCGATCAACTCAACCGTAGTGCCAACGACGTTCTTTCGGTCAATGTAGCCGCCGGTGCCTACGGTGTTGCGGAACAAGACGCAGACGACCTCGCTCTGAAGGATGTATTGCTGCGGATCGCGCCCGAAAAACAGGATGCCGGTGTTGGTGGGAAGGACCTCCCCTGTTGCCGTTCGCCTAGCGCATTTCAGGCTGAGAAGCACCTCTTCAAGCGTGCCAAGCTGCGTACCCCTGCGGCTCTTTGGGGAGCGCTGCGTCAGGAAAGCCTCTACCCGCGCTTCATCGATGGCATGAAGCGTCGCGTCAAGGGGGAATTGCAGCTCCCAACTGAGTAACCCCCTGTCGTGTCCAGCCTCAAAGATTTGGGGAACGGAAAGCGGAACGGTGTATGTTCCCCTGCGTATCCAACAGACCCCGCCAGCCTGATAGAGCAGGCCGTGGTATGGGGGAATATTTGCGATCACCAGCTCTTTCCCCTCAAGCGTGTAGGTTTCTGGCTCTGGGGGGTCAAGGACAAGCGGGGGCTCTACCTGTCGCGCTGCCCGAAGAAAGGAATCAATGGCTATGCTTGTATCACCGACGCCAACGATCTTGCGATGGTCGGTCACGCCAATGATAATCATGCCTCCCTGCGCGTTCGCCATGCCACACAGCCGCTCGGCTAACTCCTTTGGGCGGGGGGTCGAGGACTTCAGTTCAACGGTGTTTGTTTCCCCCTGCTGAATGCGCTGCCTCACCTCTTCAAGATTGAAATAGGACATATCTGCTCCCGTAACAAGATACCCTCATTGTAGCAGATATGGGGCAATTTGGGGCGATTTTGGGGCGATTTTGGGGCGATTGTTTCCTTACTCAAGCTGGGCTAAGTATGCAACCACATTGAAAAGGGTCGGAATAGAGAAACCGTCTGCTCTTGTTCTTCCCTCTAGTGATTCTCTTCTGCCATTCTCCTGAGGAGGTGAAGATGCCAGGTCGTCGCACCAAGTTGAAGATCCAGATGGATGCTCAGACTCGCCTTACGCTGCAAGCATGGCTGCGTCGTCGAAAAGCCCCTGGAGGCCTTGCCAAGCGTGCTCGAGCTCTGCTCTTGCTGGAGCAAGGTCACAGCTATGTTCAAACTGCCACCTGGGTCGGCTTCACCGAACGAAACCTGCGCAAATGGGCGAAACGCTTTCTTGAACAGGGAATCACAGGCCTGCGTGAGCAGCCACGTCCAGGGCGCAGGCCTGTCTTTCTTCCAGAGGTGGCTCTTCACGTGGTCAAGCTCGCTTGTGAAAGACCTGATCGGATGGGCTGTTCCCTCTCGCAGTGGGATTGTCCTGAATTGGCTCGCAAGCTCACAGCAGAGGGACTTGTGTCCTCCATTTCTGCTGAAACCATCCGACGGATCCTGTGGTCCCATAAGCTCAAGCCGTGGCGGCATCATTTGTGGCTCTCGGCCAAAGTGCCCCGTGACCAGCACTTCGCACGCCAGATCCAGGAATTGGTTGAGTTATACACACGTCTCTTGACCGAAGGGGAAATGGTCTTATGCGTTGACGAAAAGACCAGCCTGCAGCCGCGCCCGCGTCAGGCCTCGACGTTGCCTGCTCGGCCAGGCCAACCAATTCGTCTGGAGCACGAGTACAGGCGAGTGGGGGCCTTGCACTTGTTTGCGGCTTTCGATACCCGCACTGGGAAGGTCTACGCGCGGACAGACACGCGGAAACGACAAGTCGAGTTCATGGCTTTTCTTTCCCAGTTGGGGCGAGAACTGCCAGAGACCAAGACGCGGGTGTACCTGGTGCTGGATAACTCGAGAGTACATAAGGGGCAACTCGCTCAAGCCTGGTTCCAAGCTCATCCCCGCTTTCACTGCCACTTCTTGCCGGTTCACTGTTCCTGGATGAACCAGATCGAGCAATGGTTCAGCATTGTGCAACGCAAGCGCCTGCGCATCAGCGATTTCTCCGACCTGGGTCATCTGGCAGAACGCCTGATGGCCTTTGTGGCTGAATGGAATGCTCATGCACATCCCTTCAACTGGTCCTCCAAGTCGGCGGCTAAACTCATGGCCAAGTGTGACCCCCAAATCATTCATCCTTTGGCCGCATGAATTTCGACTCTTTTCCATGTGGTTGCGTTCTCAGCACACTCTTTGTATGAGAGGGAAAACCGACGAACGGAGCGACTAGAGCACGTTGCATCTTGTTCTTGCTAAAAACGCGGGATTGCCTACTAAACAGGCACGCTGCCTGTATGGCGATAGAGGCCCAATAGTACCCAAAGTACGGCTGCAACGGCTCGTGCAGACCTCTTTTGAGGTACCGACAAGAGGGATTAGCGGTCGCAACGTCGTCTCCCACCTTCTGTCGGAATGCTTCTTATACCCTGGCTAGCCACACCTGCACCGAATTGTCATCGCTCCCAGAAGCGATGCGTGTCCCATCGGGCGACCAGGCCACGGCGTTCACCGGAGCAGCATGGTCGCGATAGAAGTAGAGACTTTCCTCAGTGGTAGCATCCCAGATCTGCACTGTCATATCCTCACTTGCCGAGGCGATGCGCTTGCCATCGGGCGACCAGGCCACGGCCTTCACCGGAGCAGTATGGCCGCGATAGATGAGAAGGCTCTTGCCAGTGTTGGCATCGCGGATCTGCACCATATTATCATCGCCCCCAGAGGCGATGCGCCTGCCATCGGGCGACCACGCCACAGCGCGCATGCAAGTCAACCAGCCAGCACGGCCGCGATAGGTGAGGAGCTTCTTGCCAGTGATAGCGTCCCAGACCTGTGCTGACTGATCGTCGCTGACCGAGGCGATGCGCTTGCCATCGGGCGACCAGGCTACCGCATTCACAAGCGTACCCCATAACCAGCCAGCACGGCCGCGATAGGTGAGGAGGTTCCTACCAGTGGTAGCGTCCCACACCTGCACCGTTCGATCACCGCTCCCAGAGGCGATGCGCTTACCATCAGGTGACCACGCCACCGCTTCCACAGTACCACCATGCCCCTGATAGGTGTAGACATTCCCTCCATCTACTGCATCCCAGACCTGCACCGTATTGTCACCGCTCCCGGAGACGATGCGCCTGCCATCGGGCGACCACGCCACGGCTATCACAGTATTGGAATGCCTCCGGTAGAGGTAGACGTGGCTGCCATCGGCAGCATCCCAGACCTGCACCGTTCGATCACCGCTCCCAGAGGCGATGCGCTTGCCGTCAGGTGACCACGCCACGGCATTCACCAGAGCAGCATGACCGCGATAGGTGTAGAGAGGAGTCCCTACAGCAAGAGGGATGGGAGCAGGAGGAAACGGTCCCTGGCTGGCTGGTGTGGCCACCTCCGTTGGCGAGACTGCTGTTCTTGCCGGAATGCTCGGCTCAGCTTGCGCCGTTGGGCTCACGATGGGCTGGTGGCCCGTGTTCCTGACGGTCGGCGCACCGGTGACGAGTGCCGTTGGCTCGGCGGTCAGCAGCGTTTCTTCTGCCTGGGTTGCACTTGCGGTCGACAGGGAGGGAGCCTCCTCTGCTGCCTTGACCAGGAGGGCCAGGATCAATGCTCCGGCTTCTCCACCGTCAGGGGAGGCTTCGCCCAGTCCCTCCAGGCGCACGACCTGCCCATCGCGCGCGCCCCCAGGCACGGGCACCGTCACCTGTCGTCCTCCTGGGAGGGTGAGTGTGCGGCTCGTGCCGCTCAGCGCCTCGGCCTGGCTGACGGCGAGCGTGGCGCGAATGTCGCTGCCTCTGGTGGATGGGCGTGGACTTTCCTTGGGCGCATCCTGCACGGCCTGCTGGAAGGCGCGCGCAAACTCCGCAATGGAGGCGAAACGCTCTTCCGGCTGTTTCGCCAGAGCACGTACGATCACGGCATCCAGGGCAGAAGGAATCCGGGGATTGAGCGTGCTGGGTGGCTGTGGCTGGGCCAGGAAGTGCTGTCGCATGACCTGACCTGGGCCACCCAGGAAGAGAGGACGCCCCGTCAGGAGTTGATAGGCCATGACCGCCAGGGCATACTGGTCGGTCGCCGCCACCGGCTGGCCATCCCACTGTTCAGGTGCCATATACGCAGGCGTGCCGCGAATGCTCTGGCTGACCGTGGCCGTCGCTGTCGTGAATTTGGCGATGCCAAAGTCGGCCAGCAAGAGGTCAGGCAGGTCGGGATGGCTGGGATGGCCTGACCGACGGCGCATCAGGAAGTTGGAGGGTTTGACATCCTGGTGGACGAGCTGGTGGTCGTGGGCATGCTGAAGCGCGTCAGCGGCCTGGGAGACGAAGTGCGCGACCTCCTGGGGGGAAAGCATTTGGGCACTGCCGCGCTCTTGCAGCCAATCAGCCAGCGAGCCCTCTTGCCGGAAGGGCATGACCATATAGGTGAGCTTGGTGCGGTTGACGGTTTCCTCGCCGAAGTCAAAGAGCGGTAAGATGTGGGGGTGATCCAGTTGGGAGATGGCCTTCATCTCGCGTTGGAAGAGGCGCGCCGCTTCTTTGCTGGTGTTGGCGTCGGGATAGGGGGCCACCTCTTCCCGAATGACCTTGATGGCAACCTGCCGATGAATACGCGTGTCCTCTGCCAAGTAGACTTCGCCCATCCCGCCGCTTCCCATGGGGCGCAGGAGCTGATAGTTCCCGAGGTGTGTTCCTTCGAGTGACATCTGGTCCTCCTCCTTTGCGTCAGAAACCCGCGATTAACCTACCATAGAACATTCCCTTGTGGGAATCCGTCACAACCCGCTTTTGAGGGCAGCGCGGAACTGCTGTCTATTCGCCCCAACTAAGGAGGTCATGAAGCGGTTGCTGCGCCCCTCCTAATACACGGCCTTATGCCTCCTGTAAAGTTTCCCAGGAGAGCCATCGGGAAGACATGCAATCTGAAGCATTATAGCATAGAATGCAGTGGAAATACCTCTCTCTTTCAGCATGCTTGGCTGACTGCAGAGATGGTTTTCAGTTCTTTAGAGAATTTTGAGTTTCGTTCTTCCACCAGGCGTCTTGAGAACAGCGGTCAATTCCTCATTTTCGACCCTTTTCACCGTGGTTGTGTACTAAGTACTCGAGCATTGCAGCGGTTTCGATCAGCACTATATGCGCATCGGCAGGGAGCAGGCTCTTCGTGCTCGGTGTGTGATGCGCGGCGTTTGCCATGCTGTAGAGGGCTATCCACGCAGAGTCTAGGAATGCCGCTTGCTTTGTGGGCGTGGGGACAGTCGGCCAGCCCAATATCCGGGTAATCGCGCCCCCTAGCCTATGTCCTTGCGGTTGAGGTCTGAGGTGCCTCTCGATTTCATCAAGGACAAAACGGCATTTCCGAAGGCATTCAGCGTGCGCTCCTCTGTCATAGTCCTGTAGTGCCTCTTTGAAGTGCTCGACGGCCTCCTGGGGAACAAGGATATCCGATACCGGAAGTTTCACCTCTACTAATCGGAAGGAGTCATACCCGACACCTGGGAAGATCTTCTCTGCCCAGTTCATGGCTGCCAATTCGAGGCGCAGAGTCCCGATAGTGGGGAGCCAGAAGAATGCCAGATCAGAAAACATGCCAACGTTGACATCCCATCCACCCTCCCCGAGTGTTGAAACACCTCCAAACACCCCCTGGCTATTTCCCGTATGTTTGTTCCAGGCAACGACCGGCTCTAAACGCAGGTAGAGATTCTTGCCAGGCTGATGCCTCATATTCTCCAACGCCTTGAGCTGGGCATGGGTGAGATTGAAGTGCAGCTCCACACCGCTATCACTTGGGGCACCCGGTACAGTGCGCATTGGCATATTGAAGATATGGTCATAGCTGACTTTAGACGCGAATTGGTTGCGCTGATCCGGGTTTTGGTCAAGGTGGAGCGATGCGGAGAGACGCACCAGGAGAAGCTGATGTTCCAGCGGCTGTTGATGCAGTTCCACCTTGATCGGTATCACCAGGCGCGGATCGTGCTCGCCTCCCTCGCCCCGTATTATCGTCGGATCGAGTTGTACCTTGCCAATTCCTATTTGGCTGAGTCTGATAGCGCCCTCTTCCATAAGGTCATTTCACCCCTTGAACGAAGCAACCTCCCCGAAAAACAGGGACGTTGACAATTGTAACATTCACTGAGCAAGCACTTCCACTTGTGAATCACCCATATCTTCGACAGAAACAGTCGGCGACTCCTTTGTTTCCGGCTCCTCGACAGTCGCCAGCCCGCCGACCCACGCCTCGATCACCGGGAAGACGCCCTCACCATCAGGAACGGTTCGGTAGCGCTCACTCCAATCCTTCCCCTGTCCATCCTGGGGAACAGCGCACACGATCACTGCCAGGCCCGCCGCCTGCAACTCGCTCCCCAGCTTGAGCGCCGCCTTCCGCCCAGACTCATCGCCATCGAGCGCAAGGACGACAACCTGTACCTGGAGAGGGAGGGTGTCTACCTGCAAAGCGGTTCCAACCAGGGCGATGACCTCCCTGGCATCCAGGCCGGCGGCAAGCAGGGCCAGCCGATCGAACGCGCCTTCCACCACCACAAGACAGGGGGACAGTGACTTTGAGCCGACCCCAAAGTAGCCCGCGGGGTTCGTCTTGCGCCAGCGCCGGATCTTCCGGCGCTCGTCCTTCCCTGCTCGCTTATCAAACTCCTCGACCAGCTGCTTATGCTCATTCTCGTCCATGCCCGGCTTCCAGAGTCGCAAGGAGCGACCGGCATAGCCACGCCGCCCATCGGCAGCCCACAAAGGAAAAATGACGCGGTCGGCCCATTTCTCCACCAGGCCGCGCTGCGCCTGCAGATCGGGGCTTCTCAGCGCTGAAGGAGGAAGATAGACGACGCCGGCAGCCTGGGCGACCTCCAACGGGATCGCCCGCTCCCGCAAGTACGCCTGGGCGTACTCAGACTGCACAAGGGCTGTGCGCATGCGCGGGTACAGGCTGGTCAGCAGCGATCGCTCTCTCTGTTGCCACTCCTCGGCCTGCGTCACAGCACGGGGGCGGGGCTTGAGCAGGTCGATCTTCTTGAGAGCGTACTGCCCATCGCCCTGGTGCCGTTCGATCCACTCCGCACGCCGCGGGTCCATCTCGATCACGAAAACATTTGCCTTACAGTTGTGACAGTGTCCATAGCCCTTTTTGAAGGTTCCTGCATCTTCCAAGCGCACCTCCAGAGAACGCTGATGGTCACCGCCATGGACAGGACAATAGGCGCGGAGTTTGCCGCCGCTCAGCCTGGGCGCATAACGCGCCAGCTCGTACTCATGAATCAGAACAATCTCGCCGCTCATGATGACATCGCCTCCGTGAATTGCTGGCGATCTGGACGCCAGTCCAGGTTAATGGTGGTCTGAGAGCCAAGCCGATTCTTCGCCAAAGACAGGCCCCTCGCCTCACAACGAAGGGGAGCCTGCCGCTGCTCATCCTTTGCCAGAGACATCAGCACGTCGGCGGTATACTCGATATCTCCCGACTCTTTTGCAGAGGCGATGGCATTGACGTTGCCGTAGCCAGAGGCGCGGCTCTGCGAGGCAACGGCGATCACGGTACAGTTGAGATCACGCGCCAGGTCCCGGAGATCCTCAGTCAACATCGTCACCGCTTCACGCAGGTCCCGGATCGTGCTGCGCATGGCTTTCATCTGCGCTCGCGCCATGCGCTGGAGATAATCCACGACGAGGACACCAGCACCGCCATCCTCCTCATCCGCGAAGCGGGCAAAGTGCCGTTGCGCGACGCTATAGAGATCATCAAGGACCGCGCCATTGCCTTCAACATAGAGCAGACGTCCCGCACTCTGACGCTCCTTGAGATCGGCAAGCGCCTGGTCAATCGCGCCCTGCTCACTGGCCCGTCCTAGCAGCACGGCCCCGTAGTCAACACGCCCGAGGCGGGCAACCGTCTTAGCTAAGAGCGTGCTCATGGGGTCCTCGGTGGTCAGATAGACGACTGGCCGACCTCGACTGGCAACCGTTTCGGCGATCTGATTGACCAGCGTTGTCTTGCCGCTGCCTGGCCCGCCTAACACCACAAAGAGGCGCTGCGCCTGCAAGCCTCCTCCCAGGGCTTCATCCAGGCCACCCAGGCCTGTAGGGGCGGCGTTGCGCTGCTCGGCGATGCGGTCCCAGTACGCTTCCGCGAGTTCCCCCAGCGTGGCGATCTGCTGCGTGGCTGTGGCGGATGACCCATCTAACACCTCTACCGTCCGTAGGGCCGTTCGCGCCGCATCCAGGAGCGTTCTCACGCCCTCGACGCGCCGGGTCGAGGCAAGCCGACGCGCCTCGCGCGCCAAGTTTGCCTGCACCGTCTCCAGCCGACGAAATTGGGCAAAGGCAACAAGCGTCTGGCGAGCTGACTGCAGCGCTACCGGATCGGCAAAGGCCGCAACGCCATCCAGCGAAGTGGGAATCTGCAGGGCCAGCGGTGTGCTGCTCTGGGCCACTACCTGAAACGTGGCTGGCGCATTCTCGCTGGCAAAGAGAGCCTCAAACCACTGGCCAGAGGCAATCTCCTCAGCAGGGTTAGCCGCCCCGGCCAGCGTAAGCAAAGCACGCCACTCCACATCGGGAGCGGTATACACGGATTCGGCAAGCGTCGAGGGTTGTTGATCTGCAAGCGACATGATTCATTCCTTCTTTCACAATCGAAAAACGGCCTTCCCTCGGACCAAATACCGGGGAAATCGCAGGAGAGCAGGAAAAAGGGCCTCCCGCATCGCTATTTGAGGCGGTACCTAGTATGCATCATCGCCCCGTGTCCTATATCAACCCAACCATCCCGGTACTCGAAGACCCGCACGAAATTGCGTGCTCGTTTTCCAGCAGGCGCGTCTCGGAACTGCTCCGGCTACGTGAATGACCAGTCGATATCTGGCAGCGCGGCCAGCTCCTCCGCGCACTCGACGGCGAGCCGTTTCTCGACGAGCCGGCACATGGAGAGGCCGGTGCCGAGGTGGTAAAGGTGCCACCACCCTGCACCCCTTACCACGGCAAAAGGGCCGTGTATCTCCCCTTCGACCAACATCGGTCGATCACCACGCCTGCGCAGTCCCATCTGCACCAGGACCGTCTGTGTTTCACTCATTGCAGTTCACCTTTCCACAGTGAGACATAGAGCCTTTGTAACTTCTACACCGTGTCGCGAGGAGCCTGGAAAACAGTTATCCCTCGGGAGCCAAGCTCCAGGGGAAATGCCCATGACACAGCCATATCAGCGATGGGGGCATGATAGCGCGCGGCGGCGCACGGCGCAAGCAAGTGCGTCCGCCACTTATTACTTATTACTAATTACTCGCGGACGGTTTGAGCATGAAATCTCAACCGACCCTGGTGGGGTTTTCAACCGACCCTGGTGGGGTTTTCAACCGACCCTGGTGGGGTTTTCAACCGACCCTGGTGGGGTTTTCAACCGACCCTGGTGGGGTGTCAGTCTCCCTATTATCTGTCCCAACTGGCTGTCATCCCTCTGTTAAGAGACATGTGGCACAAATCTGCATCCCCCATTTCCAATGTGCCGTTCCACTCGTTTAGCTTCTCATCTGGCTTCATACGAAAGTGTCGTTGGTGGGATTTCCCCCGACCGGCGTGGGGAATGCGATTCTTCCAATGCGGTTTCCCTCAAGGCCACGTAAGAGACGGACGACTGGATGAAAAGGGTTCTTAAAGCTTCCATATGGAAGCGTATAGATGGGGATATGGAACTATATTAGGCAGGGAGCTAAAGCTCAGCTGAGCGCAAACTTCCTCCGACGATGGTGGGGTTTGCAGCCTTCTGTTCTAAGACTTGCTTCTCCCCTCATTGGGCTACTGTGAGATCCTACATAACTCCTTATCTCGACTTTTCTCCCATTTCCCGCTCAATTAACGTCGTTGATATATCATTGACGAATATGAAAGATGGGTTTCCCGCACGGTTTGGGCTTCGCTCTCTCCCCATAAGAGACATAAAAATCATACGCAGTCTCTGAGCGACCACAGCTATAACCAGCCCCATAGAGCGTATGCAATACTGCATTCCATCTGCTATACTCAGGCTTAGCAGATTATCTTCAACTTCCGATCTGGGTTCATCTACGATGCAACAAGGAGGCGCAATGGTAGCAAGACTTCGCTTGTGGTGGCAAAAAATAAGAAAGCCATTGGGGATTATTGCAGCTATTGCATTACTTGCAGGTGTTCTTGTGCTGTTCATTCTTGCAGGATACAGATTAACCTGGACTGGCTTCTTCCACAAGACGCTTTGGGACTGGCTACAACTTCTTGGAGTGCTTGCTGTTCCAGTCGTCGTGGGTTTTGGGGCAATATGGTTCACTACACGGCAGACTCGGATCAGCGAAGCAAACAGTAAACAACAGCATGATACCGACCTCCAAATTGCAGAGATACAACAACAAGAAGAGTTTTTGCGAACCTATTTTGACAGGATATCAGAACTGCTACTCAAGGAACATCTGCTTACCAACGAAAATATTCAATCCATCGTCCGAGCCAGAACCTTAGCCGCGCTGCACATACTAAATACGGAGCGCAAAGCAATTGTACTCCGATTCCTGCATGACGCAAGCCTTCTCCAATACGTCAAGAACTTTCTCTACTCACTCGACTTAAGCAACACAGACTTACATAACATCGATCTCAGTGAAGCCAACCTCAGCGGAGCCAACCTCAGCGGAGCCAACCTCAGCGATGCCAGACTCAACAATACCAAACTCATCAGAGCCGACCTCCGCAATACCAACCTCAACAGTGCCAACCTCATCAGAGCCGACCTCAGCGATGCCAACCTCAACAGTGCCAACCTCAACAATACCAACCCCAGCAATGCCGACCTCAACAATACCAACCCCAGCAATGCCGACCTCAGCAGAGCCAAACTCAGAGGAGCCAACCTCAGGAGAGCCAAACTCAGCAATACCAACTTCAGTGGAGCCGAAGTTACTGAAGAACAACTGAAAGAAGCCGAGTTACTCAAAGGCGCAACTCTGCCTGATGGGTCAAAACATCCATAGTGTACTATCAATACCTTTTTGACAAAGTTGAGATAATGTGTCAACAGCGTAGATAAAAAACCTAAGAGGCTACGTTGTCTACGTTCTGGACGGTCTAAAAATCAGGTCGAGATAAAACTCCGAAAAAAAGTAGAAATGGAGTTGACTATGTGCTCATTCTATTCTACGGTTCAAAGAGATCGCACATATTGTTCTACTCAGCTTTTAGCTCGTCTCTCCAGAGAAACAAGTGGCCTCAACCTCGTTGCACATCTCGTGGGCCTATCGACATGTCATATCGCCGCGTCTACACACACTGCGCCGTTCTCGGTGCCATTCCGGTGACCGACGCCCTTCGAGATCCACACCCATGGAGGAGAGACGGTTAGAAGGCTCGCGTTACGCTTCGCGCATCACATCCGTTGTAGCTATCAGACGCGAAATAGCGTGTCTCTTCTAGGGAAACGCAACACTATCCAACCAATGGAGGCTCAATGCCGTTCCCCGTGACCTCACCGGGCTACCGGGTCGGGCAACCCCCGGCCAATGCGAGCCAGAAACTCCCCTCGGAGATGCTCAGCCGGCGGGGGACCCGTACATGACGCGCTCTACCTCGACTTCCGCTGTCACAGTTGGCTCTGGTATGTCGGACGTGGAACCATCCGCGGTACTTGTCGCCGCGTCGGAGCCGTGGGCGTTCACTCAGCAGGACCCCTTGTCGACATCAGAGTTCTGTAAGGAAGCGGAGAAGCGACGAGTTGCGCTCCGTGAGGAGCAACTGCCAGGCCTGTGGCGCGTGGGGGCATTAGCACCGTTCGTCGAGATTCGCAGCAAGCCGCTGCGCCCAGGAAGTCCACCCAAACTCGGCGAGCCTTATTTTCCGGGTTCGTGGCATCTCGGAGAGCTCCAGCGTGCCGTCGAGAGCGGCCGCTTGGCCGATCCGGTCCAACTCGGTTTCCGTTCGCAGCTTCGCTTCCATCGACCTGCTTCTCCAAATAGCAACCAGAGGTGGTGGAACGGTCTCCTGTACTCACGGTGGCAACTGCTGGGGCTGTACGACCTTCGGAGCCTCCTCTCCGAGGGGAAGTGGAAGCGCATGCCCAACGAAAGTCTGGGAACATGGCGCTTGCGAACGTTGACGCCGTGGGAATCCCAAATTGCCGAGCGATCGCGGCAGCTCGCTGTGCTACTGGTTGCGCTTGAAGCGCGGTATCTTCCCGTACTTGAGCGTGGCTGGCTCCACATTAGGAATGACATCGATGAACAGTGGGGGGCGTTCGCCCATCAGTTCGACCCAGCAGCGGCGCTGGTGAGACTGAACCGAGAACCCGCTGACCTGTTGAGATCAGCTGACGACCTGCTTCTTCGCGCCCGTCGAAGCGATCCGCTGGGGCATGACTGGTCAGAACTCATACGCAGGGCACCACAGCGAACCTGGGACCATCTGTCGGGTGATGTGCTCGTGGCGCTCGATCAGCGCATCGCTGCGGAGATCCTGCTCCTCTGCTACGAGGATTTGGCGGCGCGAGGGACGGTTGCACCGCTCACCGAACGCAACAATTTGTTTCACTCTGAGCGAGAGCGGATCAGTTACCGATCCCGGCCGCTCGACACCAACCTATCGAGTCTTGGGCTGTCGCCACATCCGGGCGTCATTCTCGTCGTCGAGGGCGAGACCGAGGAAGTCTTCGTCCCGTTGGTGCGCGACCACATCCGCATCCCCGGTCACGCTGAGGTGATCCAGTCCGTGGTGCTGCGAGGAGTCACGCGGGATCTGACCAAACTTGCGGCATTCGCGTCGGCGCCGCTTCTCGGGGAGAAGCTGCCGCGCAGTCAGGGCGATGCGTGGGCCACCGTCAAGCCGCCGACGCGACTCATGGTGGTAGTTGATCCGGACCCGCCCTACGACTCACCGGAGCACGTTGAAGAGCAGTGCCGACTGATCGTCGAGGAGATCATCGCCGTCGTCAGAGCACAAGGAGTGGAGCCGAACCGGGACGATGTCGACTCGCTCGTCTCCGTAAAGACTTGGTCGGAATCGTGTTTCGAGTTCGCCCACTTCACCGATGATGAGCTGGCGGAGGCACTGCTCAAGGTGCATCCACACTGTGGCGGCTTGGACAAAGCTCGCTTGGTTGCGGCGCTTCGCGCCCAGCGCGATAACGAATGGGATATCAAGAACGCGTGGAAGAATTGGCGGCCACCTGCGAGCAAGACTGCCCTAGCCCGCGAACTGTGGCCGGTGCTTCGGAGCAAACTCGATGCGGCTGCCAGCGATCCGACGGCGGACCTGCCTCCAATCGCCGAGGCCCTCATCAGTGCCTTCCGGGAAGCGGTGCGCAGGCCGCACGGTATTTTCGTACTCCGCGCAACCGAGATCGTGAGGTAGCAGTACCAGATTCTGTGCATCTGGCACCCCACAGGGGGCACCGTGAGTGGTCCTCATCGCGGCCCTAGAATTGGGCCCTGAACTGCCTACCTCGATCATCCGTTCTCAAACAAACAATTCCTTGCCAGCTTCTGCACAACGCCATCAAATGAGTAGAGGAGGGGTAGGCCAGGCAAGCCTTGGCGAGAGTTTGCCAGATGCTTATATGTCTTTGCAAGCAAGTAGGAGTGCATCCTTGTGAACGAGGCCATATCAAGGCTCCTATATAGATGTCTCTAGCATGAGTAGCCTTAAAAAGGACAAGACAGCAGGCTGATCGGGAGGGTAGCGAGTCCGCGCTTCTCGTAGAGTAACCAACAGGGTGAAAACCACCTAAGAACCTGTTTGAAAGCCATGCTTTAGGGGAAGGCGGGAGCCAACCTGGTGAGCATGCGGGAGCTAGCCGAGAGGGTGATGAAGGCCTCACTGCTTTGTGGGAGTCCCTCATGGTCGCGACAGAGCCGACGCCAGCGGGTGATCCAGGCAAAACTGCGTTCCACTACCCACCTTCTGGGAAGCGGTCGAAAGCCGGAGGGGAAGAGCTTGTCCCAGTCGACCTGCTCTCCCTCGGGTACCAGCAGGCCCCGCTTGGGCACGGTGAGGGCGCGTA